>Ga0102588_1001760_pt1 | contig 14546 bp, 13 predicted proteins | sample AraplaMF_Col_mMS_FD_76854 | JGI IMG/M metagenome (GOLD analysis project Ga0102588, IMG submission 76854) | Arabidopsis root microbial communities from the University of North Carolina, USA - plate scrape MF_Col_mMS (SPADES assembly) (version 2) | ecosystem: Host-associated > Plants > Roots >...
CAGCTGATGGTCGAGCGCCTGCGCGGCGGGCGTTCGGTGGGCGTGTTCCCGGAAGGGCGCACGCGCGGCGGCGCTGATCGAACGCTTTGCGCGACGCATGAGCCACTCCCTGGGTGGCAAGCCTTCGCTGCACCTGGGCGGCGGCGATGCCGCGGCCCTGCTGCCCCTGCTGGAATGTCCTGCCGCGCTGGCGGAGGACGGCGTGCTCCACGGTCTGGCCGTGTGGGCGAATGCGCATCCGGCGGCCACCCGCGCTCTCTAGAATGATCCGCTGCCGTTAATCCCACCTAGGTCGTTGCATGGTTCTGCGTCTGCTGTTCGTCCTGCTGATTGCGCTCAACATCGCCGTGGGGGCGTGGCTGTGGCTGGGGCAGGACGATGTGCATGGCCGCAGCGCCAGCGATCCGGACGTGCCCACCCTGCACCTGCTGGCCGAGCGCCCCGAGCCGCCGGCCAGCGCCCCGGCGGCCGCCAGTGCCGCGACGGCCCAGGCACCGGCGGCCCCGGCCGCACCCGCCGCTCCGGCGAGCGCCGCGGCGAAGGCGCCGGCCCAGCCCGCACCGGCGCAGGCCACGCTGGCCCCGACGCCGTCGCGCGCCAACACCTACACCTGCATCTCGATCGGCCCGTTCGCCACGCCGGTGGACCTGCACAACGCACGCAATGCGCTCACCGCCCAGGCCGCGCGCATGCGCTCGCGCCAGGAACAGACCACGCAGTCGCGCGGCTGGTGGGTCTACCTGCCGGCCAGCCCCAGCCGCGACCAGGCACTGGCGCAGGCGCGCCGGCTCAGCGCGGCCAATATCAGCGATTACTTCGTGGTCGGCGCCGGCGGCCAGCCGAACACCATCTCGCTGGGCCTGTTCAAGGATCCGGCCAACGCGCGCAAGCGCCGCGACGAAGTGGCCGCCGCCGGCTTCCCCGCGCAGATGGCCGAACGCAGCGAGACGGTGCCCGAATACTGGCTCGACCTCGCCGTCGCCGACGGCGCGCACTTCGACTGGCGCAGCCGCCTGCGCAATGCCGCCGGCGTCGGTTCGCACAGCACCGGCTGTTTCTGAGCGATTCCGCCGCCTGCAGGCGCCGCAGGCGACCTGTTAGACTGCGCCTCCCCCTCGCCGGCATAGCTCAGTTGGTAGAGCAACCGCCTTGTAAGCGGTAGGTCGTCTGTTCGAGTCAGACTGTCGGCACCATTCCTCGCGCGGCATTTTTCCTTCAGGTTTTCGATGGCGAATCCTTCTCCCGCCGGGAGAAGGTGCCGGCAGGCGGATGAGGGTGCGGGCGGAGCGGTGCGCATCACTCCTGCGCTCCGCCTGAACCCTCGCAACCCCTCTCCAGCGGGGCGAGGGGCTTAATCAAAGCGCAGTCGACATTTTTTTCAGCGCCCGCTCGCTATATAACCATCCGCACGGACTCGGCACGCCTTCTCCTCAAGGAATTGCGATGCAGCTGCGGATAGAACCGAACCTGCGCTGGACGCGCTGGGCCGAAGCGTTGGCGCTGCTGGTCGCCGTGCTCGGTGCCACGGCGTATTCGCTGCTGCTCACGCGCCATACCGGCACCAATGTCACCATGTGGATCGCCAACGGCGTGGTGGTCGGTGCCTTGCTGCGCGTGCCGGACGAGCGCTGGCCCCTGTATCTGGCCGCGGCGTTCGTGGGTTATTTCGCCGGCAAGATGCTGCTGGGCGATCCGCTCCTTTCCAGCGCCTTGCTGGGGCTGGTCCATGGCGTGGAGGTGATGATCGTGGCGCGCGGCGTGCGCTGGCGCTTCCCGCGCATCGAGGACGACACGCCGTTCCTGCGCCTGGGCCAGGTGGCGATGCTGTCGACGCTGGTGGCGTCGCTGGTATCGGCCGGGCTCGCCGCGTTCATGCTCTACGCCTTCAACAACACGGATTTCTGGACCACCTTCGACTGGTGGTTCCGCGCCCACCTGCTGGGCATGGTGATCGTGGCGACGCTGACCCTGGTCGTGCTGGTCCAGGGCTGGCGCATGCTGGGGCAGCCGGGCCATCGCCTGCGGCTGCTGCGCGACCTGCTGCTGCTGGGCGCGACCACGGCCGTGGTGTTCGCGCAGTCGCGCTATCCATTGCTGTTCGTGGTGTTCGGGCCGCTGTTCTACGTGGTGATCCGCCATCGCTTTCCGGGCCTGGTGATCGGCGTGGCGGTGGTCACGCTGATCGTCAATATCGCCATCGCGATGGGCGGCGGCCCGCTGAGCCTGATTCCCGGTTCCAGCCCGGTCGAGCGCTCGCTGCTGGGCCAGTCGTTCCTGGGCATGGTGTGCCTGGTGGCGGTGCCGATCGCGCTGGCCCAGGCCGATCGCCGCCGCCTGACGCGGCGTGTGCGCGACAGCGAAGTGCGCTATCGCCTGCTGGCGGACTACGCCAGCGACTTGGTGATGCGCATCGCGCGCGACGGCACGCGACGCTACGTCTCACCGTCGATCAAGGACCTGCTCGGCTGGGAAGTCGGCGAATTCATGCTGCCCCGTCCGGACCTGATCCATGCCGACGATCGCGAGCGGGTGGCCGAGGCGGTCGTGCAGCTGTGGGATACCGGCAAGGTCTCGTTGACCCGCTACCGGCTGCGGCACAAGAAAGGCTACTACGTGTGGATAGAAGCCCTCGTGCGCGTGGCGCCCAGCCCGGATCACCCTGGCGAGATGGAACTGATCTACACCGGCCGCGACATCACCGAAAGCATCGTCGCCGAACAGGCCCTGGCCGACAGCGAGACGCGCCTGCGCCGCATCACCGACAAGGTGCCGGCGCTGATCACCCACGTCGGCAACGACGAGCGCTACATCTTCGTCAGCGGCTATGCGCGCGAGATCACCGGACTGGAGCCGGAAGCGATGGTCGGGCGCAGCGTGCGCGAGACGCGCGGCGCGGCGCTGTACAGCCTGATGAAGCCGCATATCGCCGCGGTGCTGCAGGGCAGGGAAACCACCTTCGAATACGAGTTCGAGCGCGACGGACGCTATTTCTACCTGCAGGCCACCTACCTGCCCGCGACCTCGGTCACCGGCGAGAGCATCGGCTTCTATGCGCTGACCACCGACGTCACGCGGATCAAGCTGGCCGAGCAGAAGCTCTCCTTCCTCGCCCACTACGACACCCTGACCAACCTGGCCAACCGGCGTTATTTCACCGAATGCGCCCAGGCCGCGCTGGACCGCGCCTCGGTCACGCGCGCGCCGATGCTGCTGATGCTGATCGACGTCGACTACTTCAAGCAGATCAATGACGGCCACGGCCATGCCGCCGGCGATGCGGTGCTGCGCGAGGTGGCGCGGCGGCTGAAGGCCTCGGTGCGCAAGTCGGACCTGGTGGCGCGCCTGGGCGGCGACGAATTCGTGATCCTGTGCGACGACGTCGACGCCACCTACGCGGCCGAAAGCCTGGCGAACAAGGTGATTACCTCGATGGGCGCGCCAGTGTCGCTGGATGCGGCGCGGCTGAAGGTCACGCTCAGCGTGGGCGCGGCGCTGTGCCGCGACGTGTTCTCGCTGGACGAGCTGGTGCAGAAGGCCGACGAGGCGCTGTATGAAGCGAAGGAAGCGGGGCGCGCCTGTTATCGCCTGGTGGTCGAAGGGTTGTAAGCAAGACTTCACTTGACCCCCGCGCGGGCGCCTTCGAAGATCGCCTGATGCGACGCAACAATCCTCCCGCGCCATGCTTACGCTGAAGCTTGCCCTGCAAGGCGGCGGCGCGCACGGCGCGTTTACCTGGGGCGCGCTGGCCCGGCTGCTGGAACTGCCCGGGCTGGCGATCGAAGCGATCAGCGGCACCAGCAGCGGTGCGATGAACGCCGCGGCGCTGGCGCAGGGCTGGGCACGCGGCGGCGCGGACGGCGCGCGCGCTTCGCTCGATGCGTTCTGGCAGGGCCTGGCCGGACGCAATGCGGTGGCCGACTGGTGGCATGCGCAGTCGCGGCTGTTCGGCGATGCGCTGCCCTGGCCGCAGCCGGCGACGGCCGGCCATGGCGGCGTCAATCCATTGCGCTCGATGGTGGAGGAGTTCTTCGACGTAGACGTGCTGCGCCATGGCCCGGTGGCGCTGTACGTGGCCGCCACGCGCATGCGCGACGGCGCGCTGGAGGTGTTCTCCGGCGCGCGCCTGAGCCACGATGCCCTGCTCGCTTCGGCCAGCCTGCCGCCCTGGTTCCCGCCCACCGAGATCGACGGCGAGGCCTACTGGGACGGCGGCTTCGCCGGCAATCCCGCGCTGGAGCCGCTGCTCGGCCTGGGCGGCGACGACCTGCTGTGCGTCCTGCTGCAGCCGCAGCAGCGCGAGGCGATGCCGCGCACGGCGCGCGAGGCACTGCTGTTGTCGGCCGAGCTGTCGTTCGGCGCGGCGTTCTCGCGCGAGCTGCGCGACCTGGCGGCGGCGCGCGCACAGGCGGCCGGCCACCTGTGGCCCAGCGCCGCCGAGCGCAAGCTGCGCGACCTGCGCCTGCACGTGCTGGCGCCGCCGGAAGGACTGGCCGCGCTCGGCCATTCCGCCGCGGATACGCGCACCAGCCAGCTGCGCGCCCTGTACGACCTGGGCCGGGACAGCGCCGAGCGCTGGCTGGCGCACCATGGCGCCGACCTGGGACGGCGTGGGAGCTTCCCGCTGGAGCCCGGCGCGGGCGTCTGAAGCGGTTTTACCCCGGCCGGCCCGGCGCGGAAGCCGCGGAAGCGTTCTTGTAGACTTGGGCGATGCCGCGCGCATGGGCGCGCCGCGCATCCCTTAAGACTTGAGCAACGACCGAGGAAGCATGGGTAATCAGGCTGTATCGCTGATCGGTGCGCCCACCGATATCGGAGCGGGGCACCGCGGCGCCTCGATGGGCCCGGAGGCCTTGCGCGTGGCCAACCTGCAGGCGCGGCTGAAGGCGCGCGGCATCGACGTGGTCGACCGCGGCAACCTGCAAGGTCCGCTCAATCCGTGGGAACCGCCGCGCGAAGGCTATCGCCACCTCTCCGCGGTGGTGGACTGGAACCGCGCCGTGTACGAGGCGATCTACGGCGAGCTGAGCCTGGGCCGCCTGCCGGTGATGCTCGGCGGCGACCATTGCCTGGCGATCGGCTCGATCACCGCCGTCGCGCGCCACTGCCGCGAGCACCACAAGAAGCTGCGCGTGCTGTGGCTGGACGCGCACGCCGACTTCAACACCGCGCAGATCACCCCCTCGGGCAATATCCACGGCATGCCGGTGGCCTGCCTGTGCGGCATGGGCCCGGAAGAGCTAACCATGCTGGGCGGCAGCAAGCCGGCCACCGCGCCGGACGTGTTCCGCCAGATCGGCATCCGCTCGGTCGACGAGGGCGAGAAGCGCCTGGTGCGCGAGGCGCGCGTGAGCATCTTCGACATGCGCCAGATCGACGAGTCCGGCATGAAGCGCGTGATGGAAGAGGCGCTGGAAGGCGTCGACGCCGACACGCATCTGCACGTGAGCTTCGACGTCGACTTCCTCGATCCGGCCATCGCGCCGGGCGTGGGCACCACCGTGCGCGGCGGCCCGAACTACCGCGAGGCGCAGCTGTGCATGGAGATGATCGCCGACACCGGCCGCCTCGCCTCGCTGGACATCGTGGAACTCAACCCGGCCTTCGACAAGCGCAACCAGACCGCCAAGCTGGCGGTGGACCTGGTCGAATCGCTGTTCGGCAAGTCCACGCTGATCCGCTGAGCCAAGACCACAAGAGCAAAGCAGAAGACACATGCGAACCCGTGTACTGACCGGCATCACCACCACCGGCACGCCGCACCTGGGCAACTACGTCGGCGCGATCCGCCCGGCCGTCGCCGCCAGCCTCCGCCCGGAAGTGGATGCGTTCTATTTCATGGCCGACTACCACGCGCTGATCAAGAGCGACGATCCGGCGCGCATCGAACGCTCACGCCTGGAGATCGCCGCGACGTGGCTGGCCGCGGGGCTGGATCCGGATCGCGTCACCTTCTATCGGCAGTCGGACATCCCGGAGATCCCGGAGCTCACCTGGTTCCTCACCTGCGTCACCGCCAAGGGCCTGCTCAACCGTGCGCACGCCTACAAGGCGGCGGTGGACAAGAACAGCGAGGCGGGCGAGGACGCCGATGCGGGCGTCACCGCCGGCCTGTACATGTATCCGGTGCTGATGGCGGCGGACATCCTCGCCTTCGACGCGCACAAGGTGCCGGTGGGCCGCGACCAGATCCAGCACATCGAAATGGCGCGCGACATCGCGCAGCGCTTCAACCATATCTACGGCCGCGACTACTTCGTGTTGCCGGAAGTGGTGATCGAGGAGCAGGTGGCGACCTTGCCGGGCCTGGACGGACGCAAGATGTCCAAGAGCTACGACAACACCATCCCGCTGTTCGCCGGCGGCCAGAAGCACCTGCGCGACAGCATCATGCGCATCGTCACCGACTCGCGCCTGCCGGGCGAGGCCAAGGATCCGGACAGCTCTTCGCTGTTCACCATCTTCCGCGCCTTCGCCACCGAAGCCGAAGCCGGCGCCTTCCACCAGGCGCTGCTCGATGGCATCGGCTGGGGCGAGGCCAAGCAGGTGCTGTTCGAGCGCATCGAGGCCGACGTGGCGCCGATGCGCGAGCGCTACGACGAGCTGATGGCCAGGCCGGAGCGGATCGAAGCGATCCTGCGCGAAGGCGCGCTCAAAGCGCGCGCCATCGCCGCGCCGAAGATCGCCGCGTTGCGCGACGCGATCGGCCTGCGCTCGGGCGCGCTGGTGGCGGCGGCGCCTGCGCCGGCGGTTGGCAAGGCGGAAGGCCGGGCGGGCAAATTGCCGCGCTTCGCCAGTTTCCGCGAGGCCGATGGTAGCTTCCGCTTCCGTCTGTTCTCCGCCGAAGGCGAAGAGCTGCTGCTGTCCAAATCGTTCGCCGACCCGAAGGCGGCCGGGGCCTGGCAGAAGAAGCTGAAGGGTCCGGGCGCGATCGCCGCCGTGCTGCAGGTGCAGCCGCGCGCGCTGCATCTGGAACTGGACGGCGAATTCGTCGGCAGCACGCCCGAATACGGCGACGAACCGGCCCGCGACGGTGCCTTGACGCGTTTGCGCGAGGCGCTGGACCAGTTGTCCGCGCAGGAGTGATGCGCGGCGGGTCGCGCGGAGGCGATGAACCGTTTCCTGGAGTGACCTGACCGATGCGTTATCTCTCGATCCTGCTGCTGGCGCCGTGGCTGTTGATCCTGGCCTGGGCCTATTGGGCTTATCCGAAGAGCCTGCCGCGCACGAAGGGGCGGCGGGTGTTCGACGTCTTCGCGCTGGTGGTGGCCGCGGTGGCGGCCGGGTGGGCGGCGATCGCCGGGTTCGAGGGGGCGGCGGTGCCTGCCGCGGGGCAGTTCGGGCCGTCGAGCGGCGCGATCTGGCAGCAGGTGCTGCCGGCGTTGTATGGGTATGGGGCGTGCGTGGCGATGTTGCTAGTAGCGCTGGTGGTCCGAGCTCTCGGGTGGGGACGCAAGAGCTCCAAGTAGTTCAACTTTAGGATTTCTTCGATGCGGTGACGGTGGACAATCGGTCACCATGTGCGCCATCAGCTCCATTTGCAGCAAGCAGCATTATGAGGAAGCGCTCCGCGAGGCTTCTTCCTACTTCGAAAACGGACCCGAGCTTGGCTCTGCTGAGGGCCATCGCTTCGAGGTGCTGATGCTACTCATCGAAGACTATGAGGCATCAGAATTCGGTAGCGCGAACGCGCACAAGGCCGCAGAGACGTAGAGCCCCTCTCCCTCCGGGAGAGGGGTTGGGGTGAGGGTACGGGCGGAGTGAGGCCTTCCACTTTGCCCGTACCCTCATCCGGCTGCCGCCACCTTCTCCCGGAGGGAGAAGGATCTCAGTTCCGAATGGTATGCATCACTCCCACTTGTTCAAATGCGGCCCGAACTGCTCCCGCTGCCTCTTCACCACGCAGAAGCGGTGCCCGCTCGGTGCCTGCATCACCCACCAGCGGCCGCGCACGCATTCGAGGCGCTTGGCGCCCAGTTTTTCCAGGCGTGAGGCTTCCGCTTCGATGTCGTCGGTCTCGATGTCCAGATGCACGCGGCTTTCGTGTTCGACCCGCTGCAGCAGGATGATCGGTTCGTCGGCGAGGGTGGCCAGTTCGGCGTACTTGCCGTCGCCTTCCGAGTCGTAGGTGACGATGGGTTTGCCCAGGGCCTGGCTCCAGAAGTCGGTGGCCTGCTTGAGGTCGACGGACTGGCAGTCGATGACCAGCGTGCTGAGGCGGCTGTGATGCATGGCGCGGTCTCCGGGTGGGGAAGCACGCGGCACTATAGGCGTCGCGATGTCGAGCCAAAAAGAAAGGCGCCTCGCGGCGCCTTTCTTTCGTCCGGTGCGACTGCCTCAGTTCGGCAGCGACAGGTCGTCCAGCAGCGCCTTGAGGAAGCGCGCGGCTTCGCCGCCGGTGGCGGCGCGGTGGTCGAAGGTGAGGCTGATCGGCATGCGGCGATGCACTTCGATGCCGCCCATCACCGCCACCACGTCATGGCACAGCTTGCCGGCGCCGATGATGGCGACGGTCGGCGGCACCACCACGGGGGTGGCGTAGCGGCCGGCGAACATGCCGAAGTTGGACAGGCTGATGGTGTAGCCGCTCAGCTCGGAGGCCGGGATCGAGCGGTCTTCCACCTGCGCGCGCAGGCGCTTGATCGCCGCGCGCACGCCGGCGCCGTCCAGCACGTCGGCATTGCGCAGGGCCGGCACGAACAGGCCGTCCTCGGTGTCCACGGCGATGCCGATGTCCACGTGCGGATGCAGGGTGCGGGTGAGGTTCTTGCCGTCGAACCAGGCATTGAGCGCCGGCACGGCCTTGCATGCGGCGACGATGGCGCGGATCAGGCGGGCGGTGATGTCCTGCTTGCCGATCCAGCCGTGCAGGTCGGCATCGTCGACCAGGGTGGTCGGCACCACGTTGGCGTGGGCCTCGGCCATCACGCGGGCCATGTTGCGGCGCACGCCCTTGAGCTGTTCCGGCTGGCCGCTGGCCTGCACGCTCGGCGGCGCGGTGCGCACCGGCTTGCCGGCGAGCGATACGGCCGTGCGCGACGGCGCCGGGCCCGGCTCCGGCAGTTCCGGTGCCAGGTGGCGACCGGCCGAGGCCGGCACCGCGCGCGCCGGCGCGGCGCCGAGCGGGGCGGAGCCGTTGGCGGCGGCGGTTTTCACGTCCTGCAGGGTGACTACGCCGTCGGCGCCGGTGGGGCGCACGCGGGTGAGGTCGACCTTGAGCTTCTTGGCCAGCGCGCGCACCGCCGGCACGGCCTTCACGCCGCCGGCGCTGCTGACCTGCTCCACGTGCACGGTGTTGCCGCTAACCATGGCGCCGACCACGGTGCCTTCGTCTTCGCGCTCGCCCTTGGCTTCGACTTCGCCGCCCTCGTCGGAGGCGACCACCTTGGCGGCGTTGTCCGGCGCGGGGCTGCCCACGCTTTTCTTCGGGCCGTGGTGGTGGCCGGTGGCTTCGGCCTCGGCGCGCTGCTTGGCGTTCGGATCGGGCGCGAAGTCGGCCAGCGCGGCGCCGGTCTCGATGATGTCGCCCGGCGCGCCGTACAGCTTCTGCACCGTGCCGGTGTAGGGCGATGGCACGTCGACCACCGCCTTGGCGGTTTCCATCGAGCACAGCGGGGCGTCGAGCTTGATGTAGTCGCCTTCCTTCACGTGCCACTCGACGATGGTGGCGTCGGGCAGGCCTTCGCCGAGGTCGGGCAGGTGGAATGTCTTGATGTCGGCCATGAGTAGGTTCCGGTAATCAGGCTTGTTTTCTGCTCGTCATCCCGGCGCAGGCCGGGATCCAGTAGCGATACCGCTGGATTGTCGCGAAGGTTTTGTGTGCTTCGCACCATTTTTCACTGGATTCCGGCCTTCGCCGGAATGACGCTTCGTGGAACTGTCGAGGTTACGAGACCGCCAGCGTGCGCTTGGCCGCTTCGACCACGCGCTCGGTGCTGGGCATGTACTTCATTTCCAGGCGGAACAGCGGGATGTGGGTGTCGTAGCCGGTGACGCGCTCGACCGGCGCCAGCAGCTCGTACAGGCATTCCTCGGCGACGCGCGCGGCGATCTCGGCGCCGAAGCCGGCGGTCTTGGGGGCTTCGTGCACGATCACGCAGCGGCCGGTCTTCTGCACCGACTCGGCGATGGTGTCGAAATCCAGCGGGGTCAGCGTGGCCACGTCGATCACTTCGGCGCTGATGCCTTCGGCGGCCAGTTCGTCGGCGGCCTCCAGGGCCTCCTTCACCTGCGCGCCCCAGGTCACGATGGTGACGTCGGTGCCGTCGCGCAGCACGAAGCACACGTCCAGCGGCAGCGCCTCGCCGTCGTCCGGCACTTCTTCCTTGTACTGGCGGTAGATGCGCTTGGGCTCGAAGAACATCACCGGATCCGGATCGCGGATCGCCGCCAGCAGCAGGCCGTAGGCGCGCGCCGGCGAGGAGGGCATCACCACGCGCAGGCCGGGGATGTTGGTGAACAGGTGCTCGTTCGCTTCGGAGTGGTGCTCCGGCGCGCGGATGCCGCCGCCCCACGGGGCGCGCCACACGGCCGGCACGGTGATGCGGCCGCGGGTGCGGTTGCGCAGGCGCGCGGCGTGGCAGGCGATCTGCTCCATCATCGGATAGATGAAGCCTTCGAACTGCGCCTCGGCCACCGGCTTCATGCCCTGCGCGGCCATGCCGACGGTGACGCCGGCGATGGTGGTCTCGTCCAGCGGGGTGTCCAGCACGCGTAGCTCGCCGAACTTCTCCTGCAGGCCCTGCGTGGCGCGGAACACGCCGCCGTTGACGCCGACGTCCTCGCCCAGCACCACGACGCTCGGGTCGCGGGCCATTTCATAGGCGAGCGCCTGGGTGACGGCTTCGATAAGAGTGATCTGTGCCATGGCTTAGTGGGCCTTCTTGTCGAGCGAAAGGGCGAGGTCGCGCTGCTTGGCCAGGTCCGCCGGCACTTCGGCGAAGGTGTAGTCGAACATCGCGGTGACGGGCTGGGTCTTGGTCTCGAGGTAGGCGTTGACCTCGTTGTCCATCCACTCGTCGCACTCGGCTTTCCAGGCTTCTTCCTTGGCGTCGTCCCACACGTTCTTGGCCACCAGCCAGGCGCGCAGGCGCTTCATCGGCTCCTTCGCCCAGGCGTCCTTCACTTCCTGCTCGCCGCGGTAGCGGCGGGCGTCGTCGGCGGTGGTGTGGTCGGACAGGCGATAGGTGACCAGCTCCAGCACGCTGCCGCCCTGGCCGTTGCGGGCGCGGTCGAGCGCGTCTTCCATCGCCTTGCGCACCGCGATGATGTCGTTGCCGTCCACCTGGATCGAGAACAGGCCCGCGGCGATGCCCTTCTGCGCCAGCGTGGGCGCGCCGGACTGGATCTTGCGCGGCACCGAGATCGCCCACTGGTTGTTGACGATCACCGCCACCATCGGCAGGTTCTGCGCGCCGGTGATGTTGATGGCGCCATAGAAGTCGCCCTTGGACGAGCCGCCGTCGCCGATGGTGCACACGGCCACGCGCTTCTCGTTGCGGATCTTGAAGGCCAGCGCGGAACCCGCCGCGTGCAGGCACTGCGTGGCGATCGGCACCGACCAGGCGAAGTCATGGCGCGCCGGTTCCTTCTGGTAGTCGTTGCCGCGCTCGTCGCCGCCCCAGTACATGTACACCTCGCGCGGCTGCACGCCGCGGTACAGCTGCGCGCCGTATTCGCGATAGCTGGGCGCGAACACGTCCTCGGGCTTCATCGCGCTGCCGATGCCCACGTGCGCGGCCTCGTGGCCCAGGCAGCTGGCATAGGTGCCCAGCTTGCCGGTGCGCTGCAGCGCCACCGACTTGGCGTCGAACACGCGGGTGGACATCATCAGCTTGTACAGCTCGACCATGTGGTCGAGATCCTTGGCGAAGGCGGGCAGGTCGTCACGGACCTGGTTGCCCTCGGCATCGAGATACTGCAGGTATTCGATTTCGAACTTGGCGGCGATGGACACGACTCGCTCCGGGAGTGAGTAAAGACGAAAACGGGTGAGGGAGTTGGGAGCCGGCGCGACCCATCCAGTGGGGTCAAGCGCGCGTACAGGGCCCTGGCAAGACCGTAATTGAAGCAGGCGGGCATGTTGCGCCGCAAGGCATGGTGCAGCATGCGCGAGGGTAGGGGGCTTGCGTTAAAGGCAGGTAATATGGCTGCTTTCCCCGTGATCGGAACGCCATGACCGACAATCGGCGCGACCTGGAAGCCGGCATCGAGGTCGACCTGCAGGGCCGGCTCACCTACGGCGGCTACCTGCGGCTGGACGCGCTGCTGTCCGCCCAGCAGACGCTGAGCCAGCCGCCGCATCACGACGAGATGCTGTTCATCGTGCAGCACCAGGTGGCGGAGCTGTGGATGAAGCTGATCATTCACGAGCTGAAGGCGGCCATCGAGCATCTGCACCGGGATGACATCGATCCGTGCCTGAAGATCCTGGCCCGGGTCAAGCACGTGCAGCGGCAGCTGTACGAGCAGTGGGGCGTGCTGGAAACGCTGACCCCCGCCGAATACCTGGAATTCCGCGACATCCTCGGTTCTTCCTCGGGTTTCCAGTCGCTGCAGTACCGCCAGATCGAATTCCTGCTCGGCAACAAGAACGAGCAGATGCTGGCGGTGTTCGCCTACGATCCGGCGGCACAGGCCGCGCTGCGCGAAGTGCTGGAAGCGCCGAGCCTGTACGACGAATTCCTGGCCTATCTCGCGCGCCGCGGCCATGCGGTGCCGGCCGAGCTGCTGGCGCGCGACTGGACGCAGCCCTACCAGCGCAACGAAGGCCTGCTGCCGGTGCTCAAGCGCATCTACGAGAACCGCGCGGAGCATTGGCCCGAGTACTACATGTGCGAGCAGCTGGTGGACGTGGAGGGCCAGTTCCAGCAGTGGCGGTTCCGCCATATGAAGACGGTGGAGCGGATCATCGGCCACCGGCGCGGCACGGGCGGCTCGTCGGGCGTGGCATTCCTGAAAAAAGCGCTGGAACTGGAGTTTTTCCCGGAATTGCTGGACGTGCGGACGGTGCTGGGCACCTGAGCCGAGGCGAAGCGGAACAAAAAAGCGGCCAAGCCGCTTTTTTTGTGAGCGGGGCTTTCGGATCCTCCCGCGCCGGATTTTTCGCAAGATGCTGCGCCGCATTTGACGCAATGGCTCCGGGCCGGTTACATGTCGCGCGTTTTGAATTTCCGATCTGTACGCGATGTGCGGATCAGTACATTTTTTCCAGCACGACAGGGGATCGCATGACCGATACCACCACCACGGCGCCCACGGTGCCCGACTACCCCCAGACCCTGGGTCATCCGCGTCCGCTGTGGATGCTGTTCATGACCGAGTTCTGGGAGCGCTTCGCCTTCTACGGCATGCGCTGGGCGCTCACGCTGTACATCGTGGCGGAGTTCTTCGGCGGCAGCCCCACCGGCCAGGCCTTCGCCAGCCGCACCTACGGCGCCTACCTGGCGCTGGTCTATGCGGCGGCGGTGTTCGGCGGCTACGTGGCGGACAAGGTCATCGGCTATCAGCGCTCGATCCTGGTCGGCGCGGTGGTGATGTCGGCGGGCCTGTTCATGATCATGCTGCCCAACCAGGACATCTTCCTGCTGGGCCTGTCCACGGTGATCGTGGGCAATGGCCTGTTCAAGCCGAACATTTCCTCGATGGTGGGCCAGCTCTACGGCGTCGGCGACCCGCGCCGCGACCGCGGCTTCACCCTGTTCTACATGGGCATCAACGCCGGCGCGCTGGTGTCGCCGCTGCTGACCGGCTGGCTGGCCAGCTATTTCACCGACACCCCGGTGCAGCAGAACTACAAGCTGGTGTTCCTGGCCTCGGGGCTGGGCATGCTGGTCAGCCTGGTGTGGTTCTGGATCGGCCGCCGCCAGCTCAAGGGCGTGGGCCGTCCGCTGCCGGACCAGGCCAACCGCATGCGCGTGGTCTACGTGCTGATCGGCTGCGTCATCGCGATCCCGCTGGTCTACCTGGTGATGGCCAAGGCCGGCGCGGTGGTGCTGCAGTGGCTGCTCAGCATCCTGTTCGTGGGCCTGTGCGTGATGCTGATGATCGACGGCGTGCGCGAGGGCAAGGTGCAGCGCGACCGCGTGATCGCGATGCTGGTGATCTTCGTGTTCAACGTGCTGTTCTGGATGTTCTACGAACAGGCCGGCAGCTCGTTCAACTTCCTCGCCGAGAACATCGTCGACCGCAAGATGTTCGGCGGCTGGGAGTTCCCGGTGGGCTGGTTCCAGTCCGTCGCGCCGCTGGCCCTGGTGCTGCTGGCGCCGCCGATGTCGATGCTGTGGGGCTGGCTGGACAAGCGCAGGCTGGAGCCGTCGATCCCGCGCAAGTTCGGTTTCGGCCTGCTCGGCAATGCGGTGGCCTTCGTGGTGCTGATGTATGCGCTGTCGAGCCTGGTCGATGCGCAGGGCCTGATCCCGTTCTGGCCGCTGGTGCTGGTCTACGTGCTGCAGACGGTGGGCGAGCTGTGCCTGTCGCCGATCGGCCTGTCGATGGTGACCAAGCTGGCGCCCGGCCGGCTGGTCGGCCTGGCCATGGGCGGCTGGTTC
>Ga0102588_1001771_pt1 | contig 14405 bp, 7 predicted proteins | sample AraplaMF_Col_mMS_FD_76854 | JGI IMG/M metagenome (GOLD analysis project Ga0102588, IMG submission 76854) | Arabidopsis root microbial communities from the University of North Carolina, USA - plate scrape MF_Col_mMS (SPADES assembly) (version 2) | ecosystem: Host-associated > Plants > Roots >...
GATATCTGAATCGCAGCTCGAGCCGGCAGCGATCGATCTTACCGTCAAAGCTGATGCGCAGCGCTGGGCGGAACGTTTGGGTGGTTTCGCGCTGCCGACGGGTGGTGTGCGTCTGGCTGCCTTCGAGGGCAGCATCCCCTCACTCGAGGGATTTTCGGAAGGCGACTGGTGGGTCCAGGACGCGGCCGCCAGCATCCCAGCTCAGCTCTTTGGTGATTTGACAGGAAAGCGAGTTGCCGATCTATGTGCGGCGCCCGGCGGAAAGACTGCCCAACTGGTTCTCGCCGGTGGTGACGTTACTGCGGTTGAGCAGTCTGAAAACCGCATCAAGCGTTTGCGCGCGAACCTCGATCGGCTTGGACTGAAAGCCGAGACAGTCGCCAGCGACCTGACGAAATATGAGCCTGCAGAGCTGTTCGATGCGATCCTGCTGGATGCGCCCTGCTCATCGACGGGAACGACGCGCCGGCATCCGGATGTTCTCTGGGCCAAGGGGCCGGAAGATATAGCGAAGCTTGCTGCGCTTCAGGAGCGGCTGCTGCGCCATGCGATCACTTTGCTGAAGCCGGATGGCACGATCGTCTTTTCCAATTGTTCCCTTGATCCCGCCGAAGGCGAAGACGTCGTGGCTCGCGTCCTTTCGGATACGCCTTCAGTCGAGCGAGCGGCCGTTGATCCTGAGCGCTGGCCCGGGCTCGAAGCAGCAATCAGCGCGCTTGGCGAATTCCGCACGACACCAGACATGCTGGAGGTTCCCGCTGGTTTTGCGGGCGGTCTTGACGGTTTCTACGCTGTCGTGATGCGTCGTGTTGCTTGATCGCAGGGCAACTGGCATAGTTGAGCACCTGTCATAATTTGATACGCAAGTGTCACGGATTCCGGGCTTATTCACTTATTCTTAACGACGCGGGTCAATAGACAATAAACATGTGGTCCGGGTTCTCGACTCTTTATGTGAGAGAGGCTTGGCGGCGCACGCTGTGCCGCGGAGCAATCATGCGGTTGCGTCTCTTCCGCCACACGACCCACGCCCCCGAGCGCCTGATTGTGGCCCCCACCGATCTGCGTGCGGTTGATCAGCATGTCGCTGAAGAGATTTTGAACGGTCGCTTCCCGCTTGCCGGGCGGCTTCTCGAAACCGGTGGCAAGTCGCCCTTCAATTTCAGCCTTCCGTCCAGGTCCTTCGCACTGCGGCTTCATGGCTTCGGTTGGCTTCGCCATATGCGGACCAAGAAAAGCGACCTTCACTCGAGCGTTGCCCGCTCCATTGTCAACGACTGGCTGTCGCTGCATGGCGGCCGCATCGAGGGCATCGCCTGGGAAATCGATGTGACGGCGCAGCGCGTTATTTCCTGGCTCTCGCATTCGCCTGTGGTTCTTCACAATGCCGACCGCGGCTTCTATCGCCGCTTCTTGCGGTCGCTTGCCTTTCAGGTCCGGTTCCTGCGGCGAATGGCCAAGTACGCGCCGCCTGGGGAGGTTCGCTTTCGGCTGCGGATTGCCCTCGCGATGGCCTCGATTGCAATGCCGACGCGCGCAGGCGCGTTGCGGCGCGCTGCCGAAGCATTGGATCAGGAGTTCGATAGCCAGATCCTGCCTGACGGCGGTCATGTCTCGCGCAATCCCCGGGTAGGGCTGGAACTGCTTCTTGATCTCCTCCCGTTGCGGCAAACCTACGTTAATCTCGGCCATGATCTGCCGCAGAAGTTGATCTCGGGCATCGACCGCATGTACCCAGCCCTGCGCTTCTTCAGGCATCAGGACGGCGATCTCGCCCTTTTCAACGGCGCGACGTCGACCCTTGCGACAGAGTTGATGTCCTTGCTGCGATATGACGAGACGGCGGGAGATCCCTTCAAGGCGATGCCCCATTCGCGCTACCAGCGGCTGGCAGCGGGGAAAACGGTGGTCATTGCCGATACCGGATTGCCGCCCACCGGAAGTCTGTCCCGCACGGCCCATGCCGGTTGCCTGTCATTCGAGATGTCGTCTGGACGCCATCGCTTTATCGTCAATTCCGGATCGCCGAAATTTGCCGGCCGGCGTTACGTGCAGATTGCTCGAACGACTGCCGCCCATACCACGGTGACCGTCAACGACACCTCGTCCAGCCGCTTCGCCCCGTCCGACTTCATTGCGAATGTGATTACCGACGGCGTGAAGACCGTGAATGTCGATCGCGCGCTCGCCGATGACGGCCGCGACGTGATCAAGGCGAGCCACGATGGCTACCTCAATGCCTTTGGCGTCCTGCATGAGCGCGAGCTGACCCTGAACGCCACAGGGCTGATCGTGACCGGCTGTGATCGGCTGGTCGCGCCGGAGGGCAAGGTCGATGAGGCAGTGCGGGCCGTGGCGCGCTTTCACGCCCACCCCTCCATCAACCTGAAGCAAATCGACAAAGAGTCGATCATGATGACGGCGCCCGACGGAGAAACGTGGCTGTTCTCCTCGCCTGGCAACGAAGTGTTGATTGGCGAGGACGTCTTCTTTGCCGACGCCTCGGGCATTTGCGGATCCGATCAGATCGAGATCGCCCTCTCCTACCCCGACAGGCCGGAAATACGCTGGTTTTTATCGCGCAAGAGCTAGCGGCTGTTTCCGTTGGCGCAAAGCTGTGCTAACGCGGCGCCATCATCCGCTTATCCCTCGCCGGATATCTCCTGAAGACCAAACGGAGAAGCCTCATGGCCGTTGTTTCCAAGAAAATCCCTGCACCCGACAAAGTCAGCATCAAGACCGCGTTGCTTTCCGTATCCGACAAGACCGGTATCGTCGAACTCGCACGCGCGCTTGCCGACAAGGGCGTCCGCCTTCTCTCAACTGGTGGCACTCACAAGGCAATTGCAGCGGCCGGGCTCGCGGTGACCGACGTTTCCGATGTCACAGGTTTTCCGGAGATCATGGATGGTCGCGTCAAGACCTTGCATCCCAAGGTGCATGGCGGCCTGCTTGCTATCCGTGACGATGCTGATCATCAAGCGGCGATGAAGGCGCACGGTATCGAGGGCATCGACCTCGTGGTCATCAATCTTTATCCGTTCGAGGATGTCCGCGCCGCCGGCGGCGACTATCCGACGACCGTCGAAAACATCGACATTGGCGGTCCTGCGATGATCCGCGCATCGGCCAAGAACCACGCTTACGTGACGATCCTGACCGATCCGGCGGACTATCCAGAACTGCTCGAGCAGCTTGCCTCGGACGCCGGACAGACCGCTTATGCGTTCCGCCAGCGGTTGGCCGCCAAGGCCTTCGCCCGGACCGCCGCTTACGACGCCATGATCTCCAACTGGTTTGCCGAGGCTCTTTCGATCGACACCCCGCGCCATCGCGTCATTGGCGGTGTGCTCAAGGAAGAGATGCGGTATGGCGAGAATCCGCACCAGAAGGCGGCGTTCTATGTGACCGGCGAGCACCGCCCCGGCGTTGCCACGGCGTCACTGCTTCAGGGCAAGCAGCTCTCCTACAACAACATCAACGACACCGATGCGGCCTATGAACTCGTTGCCGAGTTCCTGCCGGAGAAGTCGGCGGCCTGCGCGATCATCAAGCACGCTAATCCCTGCGGCGTGGCGACGGGTTCCAACTTGCTCGACGCCTACAAGCGCGCGCTTGCCTGCGATTCCGTTTCTGCTTTCGGGGGGATCATCGCGCTCAACCAGACGCTCGACGCTCAAACCGCCGAGGAGATCATCAAGCTCTTTACCGAAGTCATCATCGCGCCCGACGTGACCGAAGAGGCGAAAGCCATCGTCGCGCGCAAGGCAAACCTCCGGCTTCTGACCGCAGGCGGCCTGCCGGATCCGCGGTCTTCAGGCCTGACGGCGAAAACCGTCTCCGGCGGACTGCTTGTGCAGAGCCGAGACAACGGCATGGTCGAGGATCTGGAGCTGAAGGTGGTTACCAAGCGGGCGCCGACCCAGCAGGAACTCGAAGACATGAAATTTGCCTTCAAGGTTGCCAAGCACGTCAAGTCGAACGCCGTGGTCTATGCGAAGGACGGCCAGACGGCTGGCATCGGCGCGGGCCAGATGAGCCGCGTCGATTCTGCACGTATTGCTGGCCTGAAGGCCGAGGAGGCGGCCAAAGCGCTCGGTCTCGCAGAGCCGTTGACGCGCGGCTCGGCTGTTGCCTCTGAGGCATTCCTGCCCTTCGCCGATGGCTTGCTGTCGATGATCGCAGCCGGCGCGACGGCTGTTATCCAACCGGGCGGATCGATGCGCGACCAGGAAGTGATCGACGCCGCCAACGAGCACAATGTCGCGATGGTCTTTACCGGTATGCGGCACTTCCGCCACTGACCGGTGGCCTCTGCCGTTACGCCCTGTCCGCGGGATAGGGCGTACGGACAAGCAGGATCAGTCCCGCTGCCAGGAAGAGCACCAGGGTTGCCATTCCAAGCCGCGACGAGCCAGTCGTGAAGGTCACGATGGAAAAAAACAGCGTTGCCATGAAGCTCGTGGCGCGCCCCGAAAGCGCATAAATGCCAAAGTAGCGGCCGGCCTCGTTCAGGCTCACGCTTCGTGCGAGGTAGGAGCGCGACGACGCCTGGACCGGACCGAAGGCAAGGCCGACCAGCAGACCATAGGCAACGTATGCCTTCTCCGCTGCCGTACCGAAGAGGCCGCCGGAATCTGTGGTTGGCAGCGCAAGCAAGCCAAAGAGCGTGTATCCCGGCCATGTCGACACAATGCCGATGGTGGCAAGCAAGAGCATTGCCAGACTGATGACGATCGTCGATTTGGAGCCGATCCGCCGATCGACCCTGCCTGCAATGATGCAGCCGAAGATCGCAACGACGTTGAGTATGATCCCATAGATCCCGATCTCGACCGTTGCCCATCCAAACATTCCGGCAGCAAAGGCACCACCGAGTATCAGCAGTCCGTTGACGCCGTCCTGATAGATCATGCGGGCGATTAGGAAACGAACGATGCCACGACGACGCTTAAGTTCGCCAAGCGTGCTTTTCAGCTCCGCAAGGCCGGTGCGCACAGCGGCGCCAAACGGAAGGCCCTTGCTGACATCAGGCGTGAAAAAGAACATCGGAAGAATAAAGATCAGGTACCAGATGGCCGAAATCGGCCCAGTGATGCGGGCATCCTCGCCCTTGTACGGATCGAGGCCGAACAAGGGCTCAAGACCAAGAATTGTCTTCCCTGATTGGGGGCTTCCCGCAAGCAGGACCACGACCGCGATCAGGACGATCATGCCCCCGAGATAACCGAGGCCCCAGGCCGTATTCGACAGTTTGCCGACCTCTTCCTTGCCGACGAGCCGCGGCATCATGGAATCGTTAAAGACGATCGAGAACTCAGCGGCGACCGAAGCCAGGATCATGAATGTCATGGGGTAGATCAGAGGCGAACCGGGTGCGGCGAACCAGAGCCCGAAGAGACTCGCAATCTTGATGACGGCGAAGAAGGCGATCCACGGCTTTCGCGCGCCGGATTGATCCGCGATCGACCCGAGGACAGGCGACAAGATGGCAATGATCACCGAGGAGATCGTCGCCATGTTGCTCCACATCGTCTGGGCAGAGACCGGATCGGCCGTCAGCCGGGACACGAAGTAAGGGCCGAAAATGAAGGTCGTTACAACAGTGAAGAACGGCTGAGCTGCCCAGTCGAAGAGCATCCAGCCCCAGATGCCCTTCTCCGATGCCCTAGCCGGCTGAGTTCCCGTCCAGTCGATGCGATTCACAGTCCGCTCCTGATTCCGAGCGGAACTGTCTCACCTCGTTCCGTCTCGCGCAAGGTCAGTCAACAGGCCTGCGGCAACCGTGATCCGGGCAAGGTTCGGATCGCCGCTGTCACTCAACCCAGACAATTCCTCGGCAATCCGGTTGATCCTGATGCGATCGCCGGCGTGCCAAGCCTGGACCGGAAGCTTGTCCTTCCCATGGTTAGCAAGTGCCGAAATCACGATATCGCGTCTCGCGCTTGCGATCTGGTCGATGCTGCGCGCCAACGCCAGATTTTCGTAGTGGTCGGCCGTGACGATGCGAGATCCGGCGGCGAGCAACCGTCCGATCCGGAATGTCTGGGAGACGGCGAAATAGCTTTCCGCGGCACGCGCCAGCGGTTCGCCCGTGCGTTCGGCGATCTGCATGATCTCGGGTACCAGCGCAAAGCCAAGCAGCCCCGAAATCTCGGCGGCCAGCTTATCCGGCACCCCAGCCTCGCGATACTCCTGCTGACGTGCCTCAAGCTCGGGCACTCTCTGGTTGGCGAATATCGGCTTGAGCTTCCTGAGGGCTGCCTGAAGCCTCTCAATAGTGGTGGCGATATCGCCCTTGGCCATCTGTGTCTTCAGAAGGAGGCGCGTCAGGACGGTGAAGGTGTGGCTGATCTCTTCGTAGATGCGGTTCTGCATCTGGCCGCCGATCTTGCCGTCCAACGCATCCGTGTCCGTCCAAAGGCGTCCGAGATCGAAGCCATCACGGGCAATGATTGCCGCCCGAACGACCTCCGGCGCGGATGCCGCCGTGGCATCCATCATGCTAACGGCGAAGCCGGGGCCGCCGCGGTTAATGGCCTCGTTGGCGAGCACCGTGGCAATGATCTCCCGTTTCAGACGATGGGCGTCGATATCGGACGCGTTCGTCTTGCGCATTTTTGCGGGGAAGTAATTGGAAAGCGTCACAGCGAAATAGGGATCATCAGGCAAATCACTTGCGGCCAGAGCGTCAAACAAGACGATCTTGGCATAGGAAAGCAGAACACCAATCTCGGGTCTCGTCAGAGGCTTTCCTGCTGCATAGCGCTCAGCAAGGACGGTGTCGTCGGGTAGCGTCTCGACCTTGCGGTTCAATTGCTTGGCGCCTTCGAGCACCGTCATGAGCCGGGCAAGTTCCAGCCCGTTGGCTGTACCCTTACGCTCGGTCAGCGAAATCGCCAGAGACTGCAGATAGTTGTTCCGGAGCACAAGCTTGCCGACCTCGTCGGTCATGGACGACAGCAGCTGGTCGCGCTTCGCCCGTGTGAGACGGTTATCGTGCATTGCCGCGGCAAGAGCGATCTTGATGTTGACCTCGACGTCCGACGTGTTGACGCCGGCCGAATTGTCGATTGCGTCGGAATTGCAGCGCCCGCCTCTCAGGCCATAGGCGATACGTCCCTTCTGCGTGACGCCAAGATTCGCGCCCTCGCCGATCACCTTGGCGCGCACGTCTTCCGCCGCGACACGAATGGGGTCATTGGCGCGATCGCCGACCTCGGCGTCTGTTTCAGACGGCGCTTTGACGTAGGTGCCGATACCGCCGAACCACAGCAAATCGACGGGGCTCTTCAGAATGGCCGTTATGATTTCGAAAGGCGTCGCAACGGCCTTGTCTATACCGATTGCGGCTACCGCTTCCGGCGTCAGCGTCACGGACTTCGCCGATCGCGAAATGACCATGCCGCCTTTCGAAAGGACCCCCTTGTCGAAATCCTGCCAGCTCGATCGGGCCAGATTGAAAAGCCGCCGGCGCTCGGTAAGCGTCTTTTCCATATTCGGGTCGGGGTCGATGAAAATATCACGATGGTCGAAAGCGGCGACCAGCCGGATTTTTGGCGACAGCAACATGCCGTTGCCGAACACATCGCCGGACATGTCGCCGACGCCCGCAACGGTGAACGGCGTGGTCTGGATGTCGATGTCCATTTCGCGGAAGTGGCGCTTCACGGTTTCCCAAGCACCACGGGCGGTGATGCCCATCTTCTTGTGATCGTAGCCAGCCGAGCCACCCGAGGCGAAGGCATCGTCCAGCCAGAAGCCGGCCTCCTGGGCGAGCGCATTGGCGGTATCCGAGAACGTGGCCGTCCCCTTGTCGGCGGCCACGACAAAATAGGGATCGTCGCCGTCAAGCCTTAACGTGTCCTTCGGCGGCACGATATCGGCGCCACTGATGTTGTCGGTGATCGACAACAGCGTGCGGATATAGGTTTTGTAGGCTTCGCGGCCGGCGTTGAAGATCTCATCCCGGTTGCCCCCGATCGGGAGCTTCTTCGGATAGAAGCCGCCCTTTGCACCGACTGGCACGATAACGGCATTCTTGACCTGCTGTGCCTTCACGAGCCCGAGGACTTCGGTGCGATAATCTTCCGCACGATCGGACCAACGCAAGCCACCACGCGCCACCTTGCCGAAGCGCAGGTGCACGCCCTCGACTTCGACGCCATAGACGAACATCTCGCGGAATGGTCGGGGTTCCGGCAACCCGTCGACCAGATTGGGATCAAGCTTGAAGGCCAGCATCGCTTTCGGGGAGCCGTCCGGATTGCGCTGGAAGTAGTTGGTTCTCAGGGTTGCGTCCACGACGTTGACGTAGCGCCGCAGGATCCGATCGTCATCGAGGCTCGGCACATCGGAGAGTGCTGCTTCGATCTTTTCGTGCTGTTCGCTTGCCTTCTTCATCCGCGCCTTGTCGGTGATCTTGGGATCAAGCGTGTCGTGGAACAGCCGGAAGATCATCGCCGCGATTGCCGGGTATTTATCGAGCGTCGTTGCAATATAGTCGAGCGAATAAGGGATGCCGGCCTGGCGCAGATAGCGTGCGTAGGCGCGAAGAACGCTGGTTTCGCGTGCGGTCAGGCCCGCCGATACGATCAGGCGGTTGAAGTTGTCATTGTCAATCAGCCCGCCGAACGCTGCAAGGAAGGCTTCTTCCAAGGTTGCTCCGTGGCGGTGAAGGTCGATCTCGATACCGCCTCGGGCCTCGAGCTCCATGTCGTGCAGCACGACCAGCTTTTCCGAGCCGCCTGGCAGGGTGACATCAATATCGAATGTTCCTTCGCTAATGACATTAAAGCCGAGGTTTTCAAGCAATGGCACGCGGCGGGACAAAGCGAGCTGGCCGCCGGAATGGAAAATCTTCAGGCACAGCAGTTCGATCCCATCCTTTTCCCGCGTGTAGAACGCAATACGGATGGGTTCGCCAGCCGCGCAGGCGGCGATGTCCTCGAGATCATAGTAGGTCTCTTCCGGCGGGAAGAGATCCTGGAAGGCATGGCTTACCTGCAGGCGCGGCGCCTTCGGTCCGGCAAGCGCCTCGAAGCGGTCATCCCAGCGCGCGGTGATCGCGCGGATGGCCTCCTCCAGCTTTCCCTGTGGCACGCGTGGGGTTTTGCCCCCGGACCGGCCGATGATGAAATGGACGCGCGCAACGCCGCCTTCAGGGAAGGCCGGGTAGTAGGCCGAGACACGGCCGTCATAGACGGTCTTCAGATAGGCTCCGATCTTCTCACGCACGATCGAATCGTATTCTTCGCGCGGCACATAGACGATCACGGAAACGAAACGATCGAAGTGATCGATGCGCGGCAGCGCCCGCACGCGCGGCCGATCGGCGAGATCATTGATCTGTTCGGCAAAGCTCGCCAGAAGCGTCGTATCGATCTGGAAGAGGTCGTCGCGCGGATAGGATTCCAGCGTGTTGTCCAACATGCGGCCGGAGTGGCTCATGGGGTCAAAGCCGAAATGTTCCTTCACTCGTTCGATCTTGGAGCGGAGCAACGGGATATCGCTGGCGAGCGACGTGTAGGCAGTGGAGGTGAAGAGACCGACGATGCGCAACTCGCCGGTCACATTCCCGTTGGCATCGAAGCGCTTGACCCCGACATAGTCCATATAGGCGCGGCGATGGACAATCGACTTGACGTTGGCCTTGGTGACGATCAGGAAATCCGGACCATCGAGGAAAGCCAGAATTTCAGGCGTGGTCGTAACGGCGTCCTTGCCGGTGCGCAGAACGAGGACGTCGGGGTTCGAAAGAATACCGAGGCCGGTGCCCTTGTCGCGCTCAACCTTCGCGCTCGCGCCCTTGCCGGAATAGACATATTCACGCATTCCGAGGAAGGTGAAGTTCGCGTCGCGCAGCCACGTCAGGAAGGCAAGCGCTTCATCCCGTTCCGCTTTCCGGCGGCTGGCATTGTAAGCGGAAAGTTCATCGATCACGGTTCCGAGCTTGTCCAGCATCGGCCTCCAGTCGGAAACCGTCACGCGCACCTGCTCGACCACCGTCTTTATCCGCTTGATGAGGTCTGCGGCCTGCGCGGTCGTTAGAGGGGCAAGGTGCAGCTGGATATGGCTGACGCGATTGGCTGGCTCGCTCGGGAGATCGGCGGAGTAAAGTTCCGGCGCTTTGCCGTCCTCCATCACCAGGATCGGGTGCACGGCCATGTAGAGGTCGCGATAGCTGCTGGTGACTTCGCCCATTACCGATTCATACAGGAACGGCATGTTGTGGTCGGTGACCGTGAGAACGGATACGGCAACGCCGTCGGGCTCCACATCGGCGATGGTCTCGATGGTGATCCGAGCTGAATTGCTGCCCCAGGCCGCGAGTTCCTTGGTGGAATGGATGGCCGAGAGTGCCAGCATCTCCGGTGTGTAGCGTTCCAGGTCGTCGCCGCTGGCACGGCCGAACAGGAACTCGGGATTGAGGTATACTTCCCCTGTTGCCGCCGCGATCTTGGTCGCGCTCTCCAGTTGTTTTTCGCGCTTCGGATTGTTTCGGCCAGCCATCGCAGATACTCCTCATCTCCTCGATTTGGCGCAAGTTAGCAGAAGATTTGACGAAAGAATCTCTAAAAGACGGCATCCCGAGGCAGCTTTCATGCGTTTTTAGCCGCCGGGACGCAAATTTTCGAAAGATTTTTGGTTCGCCGTGAGTATGTGGAAATTCTTGAGGGGCGACGTTGGCATGCCTGCATGAAGGGCAGTTGACATTGAAGCCGCAAAAAGGGGATCAACACTCATTGGAAGCCGAGTCGAGCATCATGTCGGAAAATGCCGCAGGAACTGTCATCGTTATCTCCAGCCACGTTGTGCGCGGCTCCGTCGGAAATCGTGCAGCGGTCTTCGCACTAGAGACGCTTGGTCATCAGGTCTGGGCGCTGCCGACGATCGTGCTTCCGTGGCATCCCGGTCATGGTCGGTCGACGCGACTAACGTTCACCGAAAGCGATTTTGAGGCGGCCATCGACGATCTCATTCGCGCGCCCTGGATCGGCGAGGTGAAGGCGGTTCTTTCCGGCTATTTCGGCAATGCCGCGCAGGCGCGCTCGGTTGCCCGGCTCGTAACGGTTTTGCGAGAGCGCAAGCCGGACCTGCTCTATGTCTGCGATCCGGTCATGGGGGATCTGGGCGGTCTCTACGTACCACAGACAACGGCAGAGGCGATCAGAGATTATCTGATCCCACTGGCGTCGCTAGCGACGCCCAATCGATACGAACTGGCCTGGCTTGTAGGCGCCCCGCTGGAGGACAATACGGCGATTATGGACGCCGCCCTGTCGCTGGGGCCCTCCCGTATGCTGGTGACGTCAGCGGTGCCGATGATGGCCGGTGGCACGGGGAACCTCTATCTCTCGGGCCGTCACGCGCTGCTGGCGGAACACCGCCTTATCGACAAGCCGCCGAATGGTCTCGGAGATCTTCTTGCCGCGCTGTTTCTGTCGCGACTTCTTTCCGGCATGGAGGACGAGAAGGCGCTTCAGCTTGCAACGGCAAGCGTCTACGAGGTGCTTGCCCGCGCCGTGAAGCGGGGCAGCGATGAATTGACGCTGGCAAGCGACTCGTCGAGCCTGGCATCGCCGATGGCGATGGTCCAGATGCGGCGCTTGATGCATCCGGCGCAAAGGCGCAAGGGCTAACGACGCTTCCTATCTTGCAGTGCGATATTGATCTTGCCGGACGCAAGCTGTAATCGAAGATTATGCAGCGTTTTCCAAACACCCTTCTCGACGGTTACCGCAACTTTATGAACGGGCGTTACACGGACGCCCGCGATCGCTATAAAGCGCTGGCCGAGCACGGCCAAAACCCAAGTACGCTGGTGGTCGCCTGTTCGGATTCGCGCGCAGCCCCCGAGCTGATCTTCGATGCCGGTCCCGGCGAACTGTTCGTCATCCGCAACGTGGCCAATATGGTGCCGCCCTACGAGCCGGACGGCCATTTCCATGCCACCTCGGCTGCGCTGGAATTTGCGGTTCAGGCTCTGAAGGTTGCAGATATCGTTGTCATGGGTCACGGGCGCTGTGGGGGCATCAGGGCCGCTCTCGATCCAAGTGCAGAACCCCTGTCACCCGGTGACTTTATTGGACGCTGGATGTCGCTCGTGAAGCCTGCGGCAGAGCAGATCGGCGCCAACGATGTCATGACGCCTTCTGAGCGTCAGACCGCTCTCGAGCGCGTATCGATCCGCAACTCCATTGAGAATCTCAGGACCTTCCCGAACATCAAGGCATTGGAGGAGGAAGGCAAGATCGCGCTTCACGGTGCCTGGTTCGACATCTCGACCGGCGAACTCTGGGTGATGGATTCCGAAACTCGCGACTTCATTCGCCCGGACGTCTAAGTCCAAAACAAAAAAGCGCCGAACTCGGTTCGGCGCTTTTGGCTTACGCTAAGCTGTTCTCAATTTCCGTCGATCTGCTGGCCAATGTAGGCGATCGCCTGCTGGTAGACCGTCGCCGCGTTCCAGCCGGCGATGGCCGCGAAGTTGGGCTCGCCCGGCTGATAACCCGCACCGGCCTGCCAGCCATGGCCCTTCAGGAAGTTGGCAGTCGAGGCGAGCGCGTCAGCGCGAGAACCGACCATATCGACGCGGCCGTCGCCGTCGCCATCGGCGCCGAAGCGCACGACATTGCGCGGCAGGAACTGCGTCTGGCCGATTTCGCCATGGGCTGCGCCACGCGCCTGGGTATTGAGATAACCCTCAGAGACCAGCTGCAGCGCTGCATAAAGCTGGTCGGTGAAATAGTCGGAGCGACGGCAGTCATACGCGAGCGTGGAGACGGCCGACAGCGTATGCTGGTTGCCCATGTAGCTGCCGAATCCGGTTTCCATGCCCCAAATCGCGATCAACGGGCCGGCAGGAACACCGAAGCGACGCTCGATCGATGCAAAAAGGGCTGCATTGGAGCGCTTCATGCTCTTGCCGCGTGAGATGATCGCGGCACCACCGCGCTTCTGCATGAATGCATCAAAGGAAAGCTTGAAGCTCTTCTGGCCGCGGTCGGCGGCAATGGTCGGCCTGTTGTAGGAGACGTTTGCGAAGGCGCGATCCAGAACCGAGGGGCTGACACCGTTTGCAACGGCTTCTTGCTTGAACTCGTCCACCCAGGCGTTGAAGCCGGCGCCGTTGTTGCCGCACTGGGCTGCCGTGGCGGCTGCAGGAACTGCGTGGAGCATGCAGGCGGCGGCAGCTGCCAGCAAAAATTTCGTCATGCGCATGGAGATATCCCGATCTGACTGGCCTTCAAACCGGGCCGGCGGCCCCGCTTTCGGCAATATTGTCACCGTCTTTGATTTGGCAAGCGCGGGAAGCCGAAACGACAAACCCGCGCCAAGAAAAGCCCTTACCTTATTTAGCCGGGCTTAACAAACCATAGTTAACAATTGGTTCAGGCTGCCTGCTTGCGCGGCTTCACAAGTCCGCGATTGACAAGCAACTCGGCGATCTGGATCGCGTTCAGAGCGGCACCCTTGCGGAGGTTGTCGGAAACCACCCACATATTCAGACCGTTCTCGACCGTCGCGTCCTCGCGGATGCGCGAGATATAGGTAGCGTCTTCGCCAGCCGATTCATAAGGCGTGATGTAACCACCGTTCTCGTGCTTGTCGATGACGAGGCAGCCGGGAGCTTCGCGCAGAATGTCGCGTGCCTGATCGGCCGTGATCTCGCTTTCGAATTCGATGTTGACCGATTCAGAGTGGCCGATGAAGACTGGAACGCGAACTGCCGTGCAGGTCACCTTGATCTTCGGGTCGAGCATCTTCTTGGTCTCGGCGAGAACCTTCCACTCTTCCTTCGTGTAGCCGTCTTCCATGAAGACGTCGATGTGCGGGATGACGTTGAAGGCAATACGCTTCGTGAACTTCTTGTTCTCGATCGGATCCGCGACGAAGACGGCGCGCGTCTGGTTGAACAGCTCGTCCATACCGTCCTTGCCAGCGCCGGAAACGGACTGGTAGGTCGAAACGACGACGCGCTTGATCTTGGCGAAGTCGTGCAGCGGCTTGAGAGCGACGACAAGTTGCGCAGTCGAGCAGTTGGGATTTGCGATAATGTTGCGCTTGCTGAACTGGGTTACGGCGTCCGGGTTCACTTCCGGAACGATCAGCGGCACGTCTGCGTCGTAACGCCACGCCGAGGAGTTGTCGATGACAACGCAGCCCTGGGCGCCGATCTTGGGCGACCACTTCTTGGAAACTTCGCCGCCGGCCGACATCAGGCAGATGTCCGTGTCGGAGAAATCGTAATTCTCGAGGTTGGCGACCTTCAGCGTCTTGTCGCCGTAGGACACTTCGGTGCCCTGCGAGCGCGCGGACGCAAGCGCCACGACTTCATCGGCAGGAAAACCGCGCTCGGAGAGGATATTGAGCATTTCCCGGCCAACATTCCCGGTCGCTCC
>Ga0102588_1001774_pt1 | contig 14398 bp, 14 predicted proteins | sample AraplaMF_Col_mMS_FD_76854 | JGI IMG/M metagenome (GOLD analysis project Ga0102588, IMG submission 76854) | Arabidopsis root microbial communities from the University of North Carolina, USA - plate scrape MF_Col_mMS (SPADES assembly) (version 2) | ecosystem: Host-associated > Plants > Roots >...
CCGAGGCCTACCGTCCCTGGCATATGGCAAGCGATGCGATTGCGCTCCTTGATCACCTTGGGATTCCGGAAGCCAACCTGATGGGCTACTCGATGGGAGCCCGCATTTCCGTTTTTGCGGCACTTGCCCACCCCGACCGGGTCCGCTCGCTGGTCCTCGGCGGTCTTGGGATCGGCATGACGGATGGTGTCGGCGATTGGGATCCGATTGCTGATGCCTTGCTGGCTCCGTCGCTCGACGATGTCTTTCATGATCGCGGACGCATGTTCCGGGCCTTCGCCGACCAGACGAAGAGTGACCGTGACGCACTCGCCGCCTGTATCAAGGGATCTCGCGACCTCGTGGCACGCTCCGACATGGCGAAAATCGAGGCGCCGACCTTGATCGGCGTTGGAACGAAGGACGACATTGCAGGTTCAGCCCAGGAACTGGCTGCGCTGATGCCGCATGCCCAGGCGCTTGATATTCCCGGCCGCGATCACATGCTGGCCGTCGGAGACCGCGTTTTTAAGAAGGCGGTGCTGGAGTTTTATGCCAAAGTCGCCGGATAGTGACTTGCCTCCATGCCGGTGCTGCGGGACAAAGGATTCCCCAAGTACCCATTTATGTTAACAGGTTTTTGCCCTATATAGAGCCGAGCCTACGCATACGAGGAGACCTTTCATGGTCGCAAAGACAGACATTCGCTCTCTTGAGACTGGCAATCCTCTCAAGGTGATGGATCCGATCTGGGACAGCCTGCGAGAGGAAGCGCGTGTTGCCGCGGAAACCGATCCGGTGCTGGCCGCATTTCTCTATTCGACCGTGCTGAATTATCGGTCGCTCGAAGAGTGCGTGATCTACCGCATCTGTGAACGTCTCGATCATCCGGACATGCAAGCGATCCTGCTGCGCCAGACCTTCGATCAGATGCTGGAGGATTGGCCGGAGTGGAGCGCGATCCTGCGGGTCGACATTCAGGCGATCTACGACCGAGACCCGGCATGCCTGCGTTTCATGGAAGCCGTGCTCTATTTCAAGGGATTCCACGCGCTGCAGACGCACCGCCTGGCGCATTGGCTGCTGAACCGCGGCCGCCGCGATCTGGCGCTCTATCTGCAGAGCAGATCCTCGAGCGTGTTCCAGACCGACATCAATCCCGCAGCGCGTATCGGCAGGGGCATTTTCCTTGACCATGCCACCGGGTTGGTCGTCGGCGAAACCGCTGTGATCGGCGACAACGTGTCGATCCTGCACGGAGTCACCCTTGGCGGCACCGGCAAGGAAGGCTCGGATCGGCATCCGAAGATCGGCAGCGGTGTCCTGATCGGCGCCGGCGCCAAGATTCTTGGCAACATCGAGGTTGGTTATTGCTCGCGCATTGCCGCTGGCTCTGTCGTGCTGAAGGCAGTGCCGCCGAAGACGACCGTGGCGGGCGTGCCGGCCAAAGTGGTCGGAGAAGCCGGGTGTTCGGAACCGTCGCGAATAATGGATCAGGTGATCGGCGCGGATATCTGAGCCGCTTACCGTCTTAACAGTACGACATATCGGCGGGGATAGCGTTCGCGCGTCTGTCCCCGCGCCTTTACAGCGCCGTCTTTCCCATGCAAGAAGCGGCCAACCGAGACCGCTCAGGAGATGCAGTGTGAAGCCCGAAGAAATCAAGAAGCTCGACGCCTATTTCAAGCGCACGTTCAACCCGCAGGTGATCGTCAAGGCACGCCCGCGAAAGAACGATTCCGCGGAAGTCTATCTCGGCGAAGAATTTCTGGGTGTCGTCTATATCGATGACGAGGACGGCGACCGCTCCTATAATTTCTCGATGGCAATCCTCGACGTTGATCTTTGATTTGTGATTGACGGGCGGCCTCGCCGCCCGTCTGCCATGTCGCGCCCGCGAGCGGCTGGCTTCTCAAGGCAAGTCGCTTGATCGATCTGCAGCGCGGCTCAGGCCTTGATCCCGCAAACCTCCGATTGTTTCTTTTCGCAGGGCAATCTTTAGCGGAAAAATAGGCTGCCTTCTCTGGACCACTCCGTCGAATGCTCCATCTCCTCTTCTGAGCATGTGCTCTGGCGCCAAGGAGGGATGCTGAGAATGGGTATTTTCGACAAGATCAAGCACGCGATTTTTGGTGAAGCCGTGGCCGCTCCGGTCGCACCGTCCGCGACACCCACGCCACCGCCGACCGCAGCAGCGCCAAGCGCCGCGCCCGCAGCCCCATCGCAGCCGACACCGGCCACCGCGTCGCCCGCCGCAGCTGCGATCGATATCGTGCCGCTGCTCGATGCCGCTGTGAAGAAGAGCGGACAGAAGCTGGATTGGCGCCGTTCGATCGTCGATCTTATGAAGGCTGTCGGTATGGACGCGAGCCTTGCGGAGCGCAAGGAACTTGCGGCAGAGCTTGGCTTTACCGGCGATCCGCACGACACCGCCACCATGAACATGTTCCTGCACAAGGCATTGATGAAACGGCTTGCCGAGAATGGCGGAAAAGTTCCGGCAGACCTCCTTGATTGACGGCTCAATGCTGGCGGCGCCGCACCGAAATTCTTCGAAAGCTCTTGGTTGCGGCGCTCCTGATATATTTTAGCAAAATCAACTATTGGAGATGGTGTCGTTGTGTCTTGCCCGAAGAAAACAGGCGTGGATGCAAGTGAAGGTTGTTTTGCAATGCACAATCGTGCTTGACTATTTGTGCGTTGCAGCTACGCTTCATCCTGCTTGCAAAGGCCAAGGAGGATGATGGTCATGTTGAATTTCGATGACGCCAACCGGAAGAGCAAGGAAGCCATGGATACCATGCTGAAAAGCTATTCGGACACAGCCAAGGGCTTCCAGGCGATTGCCGCTGAAGCCGTGGAGTATTCCAAGAAGTCCTTTCAGGACACGGTCACACATTTTGAAAGTCTTTCCGGAGCGCGCAGCTTTGAAGCTGCCTTCGAGTTGCAGACCAACTATGTGAAAAGCGCATACGAGAACTTCGTGAGCGAGGCGACCAAGCTCGGCGAAATGTATTCCGATCTCGCCAAAAGCGCTTACAAACCATACGAAGCGCCTGTTGCTGCGGCGACCGCGAAGGCGACGAAAGCAGCCACAGTTGTCGCACCCGCAGCGGCATAACGATAGGCGGCAATCGCCGCATAGCCCTTGAAAATCGAGGACCGGCTACGCATCTGCGGCCGGTCTTTTCTTTTTTCGCGACGTCCGTCATCTGCTTTCGCCAGTTTCTGTGTCTTTGCGTCGGCACCGGCCGAAATGTGATTGCAGTGTGAAACGAGGGGCTTAAAATCGCGCAAGGATGGACTAAGTTAGTAGTTCGAATATTCGGTGGGCAATCACGCCTCCCAGGCCCACCGGAGTGATCGAGGAATGATAGAAAATGATCGCCAAGCCGATCCGGATGCAAAACGACAGCGAAAGGAACGGGGACAACGGAAATCGCGGAACCTCGGTCATCACGCGCACGAAGCCAAAGACCAAGAAGCCCAATCTCTACCGCGTGCTGCTCCTGAATGACGATTACACCCCCATGGAATTTGTCATTCATATCCTCGAGCGTTTTTTTCAGAAGGATCGTGAAAGTGCCACCCGCATCATGCTCCACGTCCACAACCACGGCGTCGGTGAATGCGGGATATTTACATACGAGGTGGCGGAGACGAAGGTGAGCCAGGTGATGGACTTCGCCCGACAGCACCAGCATCCGCTGCAATGCGTCATGGAAAAGAAGTGAGGATCTGAACGTGCCAACATTTTCGCCTAGTCTTGAGAAGGCGCTCCATCAGGCACTGACCTTTGCCAACGAGCGGCATCATGAATATGCCACGCTCGAGCATCTGCTGCTCGCCCTGATCGACGATGCCGATGCGGCCGCGGTCATGGGTGCCTGCAATGTCGACCTCGACGCGCTGCGCAAAACGCTTGTTGAATATGTCGATAACGAACTTTCCAATTTGGTCACTGGCTATGACGAGGATTCCAAGCCGACATCAGGCTTCCAGCGTGTCATCCAGCGAGCGGTGATCCATGTGCAGTCTTCCGGTCGCGAAGAGGTTACGGGGGCAAACGTCCTTGTTGCCATTTTCGCCGAGCGCGAGAGCCATGCTGCCTACTTCCTGCAGGAGCAGGAAATGACCCGCTACGACGCCGTCAACTATATCTCGCACGGGATCGGCAAGCGGCCGGGCTCGTCCGAGTCCCGTCCGCCGCGTGGCGCGGACGACGGCGAGTCCGAGAGCAAGCCGGCTTCTCGCAACAGCGGTGATCAGGAGGAGGGCGGTCCGAAGAAGCAGCAGGACGCCCTGAAGGCATACTGCGTGAACCTCAACGAGAAAGCCAAAAGCGGCAAGATCGATCCGCTGATCGGCCGCCAGGCTGAAGTCAACCGCACCATCCAGGTTCTGTGCCGTCGCTCGAAGAATAACCCGCTCTACGTCGGTGATCCCGGCGTCGGCAAGACGGCGATTGCCGAAGGCCTTGCCAAGCGCATCGTCGAGGGCAAGGTACCGGAAGCGCTTGCTGATGCCACCATCTTCTCGCTGGATATGGGCACGCTGCTGGCCGGCACACGCTATCGCGGCGATTTCGAGGAACGCCTGAAGCAGGTCGTCAAGGAACTGGAAGAATATCCGGGCGCCGTGTTGTTCATCGACGAGATCCACACCGTCATCGGTGCGGGTGCGACATCGGGCGGCGCGATGGATGCCTCGAACCTGTTGAAGCCGGCTCTGTCCTCGGGCGCGATCCGCTGCATCGGTTCGACCACCTATAAGGAATACCGCCAGTTTTTCGAGAAGGACCGTGCCCTGGTTCGTCGTTTCCAGAAGATCGACGTCAATGAACCGTCGATCGACGATGCGATCGAGATCATGAAGGGCCTGAAGCCTTACTTCGAGGAATATCATCACCTGCGTTATTCGAACGAAGCGATCAAGACCGCCGTCGAGCTGTCCGCCCGTTACATTTCGGACCGCAAGCTGCCTGACAAGGCAATCGATGTGATCGATGAGACTGGTGCTGCTCAGATGCTGCTGCCGCCGTCCAAGCGCCGCAAGCTGATCACCGAGAAGGAGATCGAAGCGACGGTCGCGACGATGGCGCGCATCCCGCCGAAGACGGTGTCGAAGGACGACGAAGCCGTTCTTGCCAATCTCGAGCAGGAACTGCGCTCGGTCGTCTACGGCCAGGACAATGCGATCGAAGCGTTGTCGACGTCGATCAAGCTCGCCCGCGCGGGCCTGCGTGAACCGAACAAGCCGATTGGCTCCTACGTCTTTTCCGGCCCGACAGGCGTCGGCAAGACCGAGGTTGCAAAGCAGCTGGCGTCGTCTTTGGGTGTTGAGCTTCTGCGCTTCGACATGTCCGAGTACATGGAGCGGCACACGGTATCGCGCCTGCTCGGTGCACCTCCCGGCTATGTCGGCTTCGACCAGGGCGGTCTCCTGACCGATGGCGTTGACCAGCATCCGCATTGCGTTGTGCTGCTCGATGAGATCGAGAAGGCGCATCCCGACATCTACAACATCCTGTTGCAGGTGATGGACCACGGCGCGCTGACGGACCACAACGGCAAGAAGATCGACTTCCGCAACGTCATCCTGATCATGACGACCAACGCGGGCGCATCGGAGATGGCCAAGGCCGCGATTGGCTTCGGCTCGTCCAAGCGGACAGGCGAAGACGAAGAGGCGCTGACCCGCCTGTTCACGCCCGAGTTCCGCAACCGCCTCGACGCGATCATCCCGTTCGCGGCGCTGCCGACGGAAGTCATCTACAAGGTCGTGCAGAAGTTCATCATGCAGCTCGAAGCACAGCTTTCCGAACGGAACGTCACCTTCGATCTGCACAAGGACGCCATCGCCTGGCTGGCGGAGAAGGGTTACGACGACAAGATGGGTGCTCGCCCGCTTGCCCGCGTCATCCAGGACGTCATCAAGAAGCCGCTTGCCAACGAGATCCTCTTCGGCAAGCTGCGCAAGGGCGGCGTCGTCAACGTCACGGTCGGTCCGAAGGAAGATGGCAAGCCCGGCATCATCCTCGAAGCTGTGTCGGACAGCGCCCCGATCAAGCCGAAGCCGGAAGCCGAAGTCGTCCATTCCGAGGCCGATGATGAGGATGACGGCGAGTTGAAGACGAAGGCCCGCCCGAAAAAGGCAACGGCCAAGAAGGCGAAGGCAGCAGCCGAACCGGTAACCAAGAGCTTGCCCAAGAAGGGAAGTGCGGTTCCGAGGGTTCCGAAGAAGTAAACTGAGCAAAAGGCGGCCGAAGGCCAACCGAAGGCCGCTTTTTCTTTTTCGCACTTGCGGTTGCTTAGACGATTCTTAAGTGAACCGGCTTTATATTGGCTCCAGCAAGGAGCCTTACGATGGTGTTTCTGCCGGCTGAACGTTTCATTGTTTTCATCATCGCGACCTTGGCACTTCTTGATGCCTGCCTGTTGTTGTTGAAGGGCGTTGGAATAGACTTTGTAGGATATGCGAGCCTCATTGCTTGCGGCGCGTTCCTGGTTGCCCTTGGCCAATTTTATCGGCGTGTCCGCCACAATGACCGGATCGCGGCAGCGGCGACCGCTGCGGGTCTCTTCGTGCTCTTCACGATTGCCGGTTCTATCTTCAACTATCTGTTGTTGCCTTCCTACTTCGCGCAGATTGACGGCACGCTAACGCAGCTCGACGGCATGCTTGGGTATTCCTGGCCCGCTATCGTCGAATGGGCTGCGCGCCATCCGCTGGTTGGTCTCGTGTTGTACGCGGTCTACACGAGTTCGCTGATGCAGCTGTTAGGCGTGATCCTGGTTCTTGGTTTTTCTGGAAGAACAACGAGACTGCAGCATTTTCTGCTGACGGGAGTTATCGGGGCGCTGCTGGCAATCATGTTCTGGTTTTTCTTGCCGTCGATCGGTCCCTCTGCATTCCAGCGGCTCCCTCGGCAGGTCGTCGAGGCAATGCCGCTGGCTGTTAGTCCCGCCTATGGAACTGAACTCGGCCGCGTGTTGCGCGAAGGAAGCACTTATCTGACGCCAGCCAATGTGCTCGGCCTGATCGCATTCCCTTCCTTCCACATGGTCATGGCGTGCATGTCGGTCTGCTTCCTTGCCCGTATCCGGTTCGTCTTCGTTCCAGCGGCCATCCTGAATGCGCTGATGATGCCCGCAATTCTCGTACACGGAGGGCATCATCTGGTCGATCTTGTCGGCGGTGGTGTGACCTTTGTTATCGCCTATGCACTGGCGCGATCTCTACTTGAGAAGGCGACGCCGGCGGATGCGCAAAATTCAACAATACGGCTGGCGGACTAGAGCTCAGCCTTAATCTTCTCCGCGTTCGCCGCGAGTACGGCATTGTCTTCCATCTGCCCGGAATGCGGACGCAGGGCCGTACCTTCATAACGCGGGATTATGTGGAAGTGCAGGTGAAAGACGGTCTGGCCGGCGGCTGCTTCGTTGAACTGGCAGACGAAGACGCCGTCGGCGTCGAAGGCTTCCTTGACGGCATTGGCGATCTTCTGGACGACGGGGATGGTCTTGGCGAGAACGGTCGGGTCCGCATCGAGCAGGTTGCGTGACGCCGCCTTGGGAAGGACAAGCACATGGCCCGGAGCCTGCGGCATCACATCCATGAAGGCGATCGTGTCGCTGTCTTCGTAAATGCGGTGCGAGGGAATTTCGCCACGCAGGATCTTGGCGAAAATGTTGTTGCTGTCGTAGGCGGCGCTGGTCATACGAACTCTCCTCGTTGCTGCTGTGATCGCGTAGCGCGGCAGGGGCGAAAGCGTCAATCCTCCTGCTGGCGCTCGCCCTTTCGAAACGGGCTGTGCTCCGTCAGGATCTCGTTCATGTGCTCTACGTCGTCACGCTCGCGCTCGAGATAGTCGGCTATCGCCCGCCGCAACCCAGCATGAGCAACATAATGCGCAGAGTGAGTTGTCACCGGCAGGTAACCTCGTGCCAGCTTGTGCTCGCCCTGGGCGCCGGCTTCCACCCGTTTGAGGCCTTTCGCCAATGCAAAGTCGACTGCCTGATGATAGCAGACTTCGAAATGCAGGAACGGATGGTCCTCGATGCAGCCCCAATGACGACCATAAAGCGTATCGCCGCCGATGAAGTTGATCGCACCGGCAATATAGCGACCGTCACGCTTTGCCATGACGAGCAGGATGTCATCGGGCATGCGCTCGCCGATCAGCGAGTAGAACTTGCGCGTCAGGTAAGGCCGGCCCCATTTTCGGCCGCCCGTGTCCATATAGAATTCGAAGAACTGGTCCCAGATCCGTTCTGTCAGATCGCGACCGGTCAGCCAATCAATTTCAATGCCGTGTTCGAGTGCGGTGCGGCGTTCCTTGCGAAGTGCTTTGCGCTTGCGCGACGCGAGCGTTTCCAGAAACTCCTCGTGATTGGCGTAGCCTTCGTTGATAAAGTGGAACTGCTGATCCGTCCTGTGCAGGTAGTCCTCATCTTCGAAGATGCCGATCTCGTCTTCGGGCACGAATGTGATGTGGGCGGAAGAGACGCCAAGCCGGCGCACGACCTCCTTGAGGCTCTCGGCAATGGCGTGCTGGATCGGCAGGCGCTGCAGACCTTCGGCGACAAGCAGGCGCGGGCCGGTCGCAGGGGTAAAGGGAATGGAGCATTGCAGCTTCGGATAGTAGCGTCCGCCGGCTCGTTCGAAAGCATCGGCCCAGCCGTGGTCGAAAACATATTCTCCCTGGCTGTGGTTCTTGAGATAACCGGGCAGGGCGCCGATGAGTGCGCCTTTGTCGGTTTCCAATAGAAGATGATGACCCATCCAGCCGGTTTGTGCGGTCGCCGAACCTGATTCCTCCAGCGAAGACAGGAAAGCATGCGACACGAACGGATTGTAGGCGAGAACGCTGCCTTTGGGTGAGGCCCCGGAAAGCTGAGACCAGCTCTCCGGGGAAATCGCGGTGAAAGACCGCTCGATGCGGATTGAAAGTTCGTCTGTCATGGAGCGAATGCGAGACCGTTTGGGAGGAGAATAGGGCTCACCAACAGTCTGAGCATGATCTTGTCCAAAAAGCGAGCGTCAAACCGAAACGCGCGGATCGAATCCTTCGAACGTCATCTGATCGGCATTCTCGAAGGTATGCTTTCGCCCCTTTTCGTCGCGGACGGTCCAGGTGATGACAACCATGCCCTTTTCGCGCTGGGCGGTTATGAACGGGTTCGGCAGGTCGGCGACGAAATAGGAAATGAAGTCAAGGCCGAGTTTCATCGCCTTTTCATGCACTTCGAATTCTTCCGGCTTGTTGCCGCCTGCCGTCAGCCCGAGAGGATAGGGGGCATTGAGCGCCTTCAGATCGCGTAGCAGCCAGTGGTCGAAGCTCATGAGGGCGACCTTGCCTTCATAGCCCTCAAGCACTTCGAGAACTGCTTCGGCAAAGCCCTCGTCATCGGCCTCGCGGCCTTTCAGCTCGATGACCAAGGGAACCTGACCCTTCACGAGATCGAGCAGCTGCCGCAGCGTCGGGATCTTGTCGGTCGTCCCGCCGACGGAGATGAGGCCGAGCTCCTTGGACGTGCGTTCGCGCACGTCTCCCTTCAGATTGCACAGACGCTCCAAATCCTCGTCATGGAAGACAACAGGAACGCCGTCGGACGCATAGTGCAGATCGCACTCGATCGCGAATCCTGCATCGACTGCGCGCGTGAAGGCGGAGAGTGTGTTTTCCCAGGCCGTCTTGTTGAGGTCATGATAGCCGCGATGGGCGACCGGTTGCTCCTTGAGCCATGCTGCTGAGGTCATCAGGCAATTTCCACGATCGCATCGATTTCGACAGCGGCGTTCATCGGCAACGCGGCCATGCCGACGGCGGCGCGCGCATGCTTTCCGGCCTCGCCAAGCACGCCTGCAATCAGGTTGGAGGCGCCATTGATGACGAGGTGCTGTTCGACGAAATCCGGAGTGGAGGCCACGAAGCCGTTGAGCTTGATGACGCGCTTGATGCGACCGAGATCGCCGCCGAGGGCAGCGCTTGCTTGGGCGAGGATGTTGATGGCGCAGAGTTCCGCGGCGCGCTGGCCGGTTGCGACGTCTACATTCTTGCCCAGGTGACCGAGAACAGCAATCTTTCCGCCCTCGAGCGGCAGCTGTCCGGAGATGTAGAGAAGGTTCCCGCTGATGACGTAGGGGACGTAGTTGGCGGCCGGTGCAGCAGCCTCAGGCAGGGATATCCCCATTTCTTTCAGGCGCGCAGCGATTTGATCGGGCATTTTCCTCTCCGCTTTTATTGTCAATAGTTCTAAAATTATGCATCAAGGCTTGGAATCTGCTTTGTGACATTTTCGAGCCTCGATTTGGCCGAAAGCGTTCTTATAACATTGCAGGCGAGTCCAACAGGAGATTGTCAATGTTCCGATCGAGTCTTGCCGCACTTCTTCTGGCGAGCGTTTCGACGACCGTCCATGCGGCCGCGCCGGTAACGAGTGCGGCGATCGCGACTGGCCTCGTTGCTCACCGGGCGGTCTACGATCTGGAATTGAAGGATGCCTCCGAGCGCTCCGGCATTTCGGGCATGTCGGGCCGCATGGTTTATGAGTTCGACGGCAATTACTGCACGGGCTTCACCACTAACTTCCGTTTCGTGACCCAGATCGATACGGGCGATGCCGTCCGCGTCAGCGACCAGCAGACAAAGACCTTCGAGAACCTCAAGGACCGCCGGTTCACCTTCGACACCAAATCCTTCACCGACGACCAGCTCGACAAGGAGGTTAACGGTGCCGCGCAGGACCAGGCTGAAGGTGTCAAGGTTGCCTTGACCCAGCCGACCAGCAAGGAGTTGCAGCTGGCGGCAAGTCGGTTCCCGACGGAACATATGCTGGACGTGATCCAGAACGCCAAGGCTGGCAAGCGCCTGTTCGAGGCGCGCGTCTTTGACGGCTCGGACGATGGAGACAAGGCGTTGGTGACGACGACGGTGGTCGGAAAGCAGGTGGCGCCCGCAACCGACGAGGCCGATGCGGGCAATGCTGGCGCCTTCTCGAAGGCAGCCTTCTGGCCAGTCACGATCTCGTATTTCAACGAGAATACGAAGACGGACGCTTTGCCGGTCTACCGTATGTCGTTCAAGCTCTATGAAAATGGCATCACGCGTGATCTGACGATGGACTATGGCGATTTTGTTTTGAGCGGCAGGCTTGCGAAGCTCGAACTGCTCGACAGCAAATCGGCTGCCTGCAAATAACCGGAATGTAGCAAGTGCAACAAGCAGGACATCCCTACCTAAACTCGCACTTCATGGACTTTGTCGCGGGCTGAAGGTTCGATTTCCCAGCTTGAACGGGCCTGCTCAGTCTGAAACAGGCGCCCTTTGAACAACCTCTAGAACGTCCCAAAAGCGCGTAATGCGTCTGGCATATGGCGATCATACCATTCGTCGAAAGGCGCTCGGTCCGCTTCGTTCGGAATATCTGCCTGCACTATTAACAGCGCTAGAGTGGACATTTTCCGTCCCTTCTCAGATCGCGCATGACAGGGCGCTCGCCGCTAGGCATATAGGAGATCCGCACGGTTCGCGACAACGCTCTGTCGCATTGCCTCCGAACCTTCGACGAACGCTTGGACACGGCTTTGAGCAGCAATTTTTATGGCATTCGCTGTCTAGTTTCGCAAATAACCGTCACGAATGCGCACGCCGACGATTGTCGCTAAGTAAACCCTCTCTATGCTAGTAATTCGAAAGGCGCGCTGATTTGGGCGCTAGAGTCGGATTGGAGTGAGAATCTTGACGATGCGGCATGGTGTTTTGAGTGGTGGACTCTATGGTATTTCAATGGGACTGGTTGCGCTGACGTTGTTCGTGAGCCCTCCGGCCCTCGCTGCAGATTGCGGCAGCACGCCGGCGGCAGGAGTTAATTGGAGTGAATGCACCAAGAGGAATCTCATGTTGCAAGGGAGCGACTTCCAGGGTGCCAACCTGGGAGATGCCGATCTCAGCCTGACCAATCTCAGCCACACCAACCTGACCGGAGCGAATTTCGAGAAGGCAACACTGGTGCGGGCATGGTTTACGGGAGCGCAGGCCGGCAAGGCGAACTTCTCGAAAATCGAGGCCTATCGATCTGGCTTCGAGAACGTCTTCGCAGAAGGAGCGTCGTTCGCCGGCGCGGAACTCCAACGCTCCAATTTCAATGGTGCAAAGCTCAGTGGTGCGAATTTTGAGAAGGCCGAACTTGGCCGCGCAAGTTTTGACAGAGCCGTTCTAACGGGCGCACGGTTCTCGCTCGCCAATCTATCTCGCGCTGTCCTCAGCGAGGCAACGTTTGAAGGACCGGTGGCGTTCGATCGCGCCTTCATGTTTCTGACGCGGATCGAAGGGCTTGATTTGTCCGCCGCGACTGGTCTCGAGCAGGCTCAGATCGATCTTGCCTGCGGGGATGCCAAGACCAAGTTGCCCGCCGGTCTCTCCGCGCCGACAAGCTGGCCCTGCGAGTCCGATTGACGCTTGGCGCGGTGGTGGACGCCAAGGGCCTGCCGGTCCATCCTCTCCACCCCACGCCGGCTGCCGGCTCCGAATGTCGCTTTTTTCGCAGGAAGCCTTGATTTTCTGCGGAAGGGAGGGTAAGGCCACCCGCATTCCACACGTAAGGCATGGGATGGTCCGGGAGAAATCCGGATTGTTCCGCCCGGTGGCATCCTCGAAGAGGGTGCTGTTAGCCTTGCGGAGGTTCAACCGGAAAAGGATAACAAGGCATGGCATTGCCCGATTTTTCTATGCGCCAGCTCCTCGAAGCAGGCGTCCACTTCGGCCACCAGACGCACCGGTGGAACCCGAAGATGAAGCCGTATATTTTCGGCGATCGTAACAACATCCACATCATCGACTTGGCTCAGACCGTTCCGATGCTGTCGCGCGCCCTGCAGGTTGTCTCCGACACCGTTGCTCGTGGCGGCCGCGTTCTCTTCGTCGGCACCAAGCGCCAGGCTTCCGAGCTGATCGCTGACTCGGCCAAGCGTTCCGCTCAGTACTATGTCAACTCGCGTTGGCTCGGCGGCATGATGACCAACTGGAAGACGATCTCCAACTCGATCCAGCGCCTGCGTAAGCTCGACGAAATCCTGTCTTCGGAACAGTCCGGGTACAACAAGAAAGAGCGCCTGAACCTCGAGCGCGAGCGCGAAAAGCTCGACAAGGCTCTCGGTGGTATCAAGGATATGGGCGGCACGCCGGACCTGATGTTCATCATCGACACCAACAAGGAAAAGATCGCGATCGACGAAGCCAAGCGCCTCGGCATCCCGGTTGTCGCAATCATCGACTCGAACTGCGATCCTGATCTGATCGACTATCCGATCCCGGGCAACGACGACGCCTCGCGCGCCATCGCTCTCTACTGCGACCTGATCGCACGCGCTGCCATCGACGGTATCGCTCGCCAGCAGAGCTCGTCGGGCCGCGATCTCGGCGCATCGATCGAAGCTCCGGTTGAGCCGGCGCTCGAAGGCGAAGCCGAAGCCTGATAAAAGAAGCAGTCGGGCTGGATGGCCCGTCATGCTTTCCAGAGATTGGGAAAAGGCCGCTCGCGACTTTCTAAAGTTCGGCGGCCTTGACCGTTTCAGGCGAGGGCGATCAGTCTCTCGCCATTTGAGTTTCGTATGAGGCGTCTTTCATCACGCTGTCATACATACAGGTACATTTCGTGCCTCAATCCGGTGTTGTACCGCCTTTGCGGGCCACCGTTTGAACCGACAAGAGGAAGCTTATGACCGAGATTACGGCTGCACTGGTGAAGGAACTGCGCGAGAAGTCCGGCGCAGGAATGATGGACTGCAAGAAGGCGCTGCTCGAAAACAACGGCGACATCGAAGCATCGATCGACTGGCTGCGCGCCAAGGGCATCTCCAAGGCCGACAAGAAGGCCGGCCGCGCTGCTGCTGAAGGCCTGATTGCCATTGCCGGCGCCGGTCACAAGGCTGTTGTCGTCGAGCTGAACTCGGAAACGGACTTCGTTGCCCGCAACGATGCCTTCCAGGATCTCGTTCGCGGCATCGCCAACGTTGCCCTGTCCACCGATGGCACGGTTGAAGCCATTGCTGCCGCGACATACCCGGCATCCGGCAAGCCGGTCGCCGACACCATCAAGGACGCCATCGCGACCATCGGCGAAAACATGACGCTCCGTCGCGCTGCCAAGCTCGAAGTCGAGCACGGCGTTGTTGCGACCTACATCCACAACGCTGCTGGCGACGGCATCGGCAAGCTCGGCGTGCTCGTCGCCCTGAAGTCGGAAGGTGACAAGGCCGTCCTGACCTCGATCGGCCGCCAGGTTGCCATGCACATCGCTGCGACCAACCCGCTCGCCATCCGCGCCGAAGAAGTCGACGCTGCCGTTGCCGAGCGCGAACGCAACGTCTTCATCGAGCAGGCCCGCGAATCCGGCAAGCCGGAAGCCATCATCGA
>Ga0102588_1001776_pt1 | contig 14382 bp, 13 predicted proteins | sample AraplaMF_Col_mMS_FD_76854 | JGI IMG/M metagenome (GOLD analysis project Ga0102588, IMG submission 76854) | Arabidopsis root microbial communities from the University of North Carolina, USA - plate scrape MF_Col_mMS (SPADES assembly) (version 2) | ecosystem: Host-associated > Plants > Roots >...
CGCTGGAAATATGGAGCAATGCCGAAAAGCGAAGCTGGACCGAGGCATTTGAGCGCGACAGAGCTGCATTCGAAAACGAGGATCCGCTTGTCATGCAGATCCGTCAGTTCTGCAGCGTCATTCGGGGTGAGGAAGCTCCTTTAGTCAGCGGTCGCGAAGGCTTGGAGACATTGAAAGTCATTGAAGCCATCAAGCGATCGGCCGCGATGGGAGGACGCGTCGTCCTCTAGCCAGGAGTCAAGGCAAGCGGCGAGAAAACGCATAGCTGTTTCATAATAGAATCTTACTCCGCGAAGCGCCCACGACTCAGTACGTTAGATAAATTTCAGATTGGGTCGTTGGTTCGACTCCTCTCAAGTGCTTTAAAATGACGGAATGTTGGAGAGGGTTGAAACTCGCTATGGATATTGTCATTCAAATGCATTACTTTTGTGCTGAACGTGGAGATAGCCATGGTTGCAAATGCACTTGTCCAAACACGTATTGATGCTGAAGTTCGCGATCGTGCTTCAGCCGTCCTTGAGAGCATGGGCCAACGGTATCAGACGCGGTTCGGATCTTACTCACCCGGACGGCCAATGAGGGTGCGCTGCCACTTGAACTTTTCTCGGGCAGTGAAGCTCACGACGCTTGGTTTCGCACGAAGGTGCTGGAAGCGCTGAACGACACTCGGCCCGACATTTCGGATGACGAACTCCCGGCACACATCGCTCATGCCTTCGCCCTCAAGCAGCCGGGCGACAAAACGTAGACGTTCCTCCATCACCGAAGTCTCTCTCCACGGCATCAACACCTCCCGCAAAAAGCGAAAAGTGTCACCCATGTCTCCGGTACAAAACGTCACCTATCTCTCGGGCCGGGCAGAGTAACGAGGCCTCAGGTTCTGCTATCATCAAAGCGTCGAATTGAGCGACGGTTCGGGGCGTACCTTAGCTTCTTCTCTATCAAAAAAGGCAGCTTGCTTAAATAGCAGCTCAAAACCATACCCCGTGTGCCCTCCATCGACATCGACGACAGGAACACGCGCTGCGTCTCGACGGGGCGCCAGCCCAATCGACGGTCTTACCGTTTGACCGCGCCGCTATATATCCCCGCCTATGGATAATCGGCGGAAATTGGCATGGCATTCGAGGCTCTGGCGAAGAATATCGCGAGTTCTTACCCTGGTGCTGGGCCTGATGCCGGCATTTGGTGCCATCGCGGCGCAGGAGGAGTTCAGTCGTGTCGCGATCGTCCTTCAGCTGAATGGTGCCGTCGGTCCGGCGACGGCTGACTATATCAAGCGCGGTCTTCAGCACGCCGCCGATCGCGGGGCGGTGCTTGTTGTTCTGCAGATGGATACGCCGGGCGGTCTCGACACGTCGATGCGTGACATCATCCGCGCAATCCTTGCGTCGCCGGTACCGGTCGCGGGTTTCGTCGCGCCTCCCGGAGCGCGTGCCGCCAGCGCCGGAACCTATATCCTCTATGCAAGCCATGTAGCGGCAATGGCGCCCGGCACCAATCTTGGTGCCGCAACGCCGATCGCACTCGGCCGACCGCCGGACACCGGCACGAGAGACGATCAGACCAATCCGGAAGGCAACAAGCGGCAGGCACCGCGCAGTCCGGAGGAGGCCAAGGCAGTCAACGACGCCGTGGCCTATATCCGCGGGCTTGCGGAACTGCGGGGCCGCAATGCCGACTGGGCGGAGCGCGCGGTGCGCGAGGCGGCCAGCCTTTCGGCGACCGCGGCCCTGCGCGAACACGTCATCGATTTCATGGTCACCAGCCCCGCCGATCTTCTGGCCCAGGCGCAAGGGCGCATGGTGAGAATCGGCCAGGCGGACGTGCGGCTCGATACGGCAGGCCTTGCGATAGAGGCGTTCGAGCCGGACTGGCGGGGGCGGCTGCTCTCGGTGATCACCGATCCGAACATCGCTCTCATTCTGATGATGATCGGCATCTATGGACTGATCTTTGAATTTCTCGCGCCAGGAACGTTCTTGCCGGGAACGATCGGCGCCATCTGCCTGCTGCTTGGCCTCTATGCACTCGCGCTACTGCCGGTCAGTTATGCCGGCGTCGGCTTGATCGTTTTGGGTGTGGGCCTGACCGTCGCAGAAGTGCACTCGCCGTCTTTCGGCGCGCTCGGCATAGGCGGCGGGCTGGCTTTGGTGTTGGGTGCGGCGATTCTGTTCGACACCGACATACCGGGCTTCAGCGTCTCATGGCCGATGCTGGGCGCCATCGCCATTGTAATCTCGGGGCTCAGCCTGCTGATCGCGCTTCTCGCCTTCACATCGCGCCGGCGCGACGTGGCTACAGGAGCCGAGCAGATGATCGGTCTTTCCGGCAAGGTTCAGAGCTGGGAAGATATGACGGGTTACGTGATCGCACATGGCGAACGCTGGAGAGCGATCGCCGACGAACCACTGTCCAGCGGCGACGAAATCAAGGTTACCGGCCGTAAAGGACTGACACTCGAAGTCGTTCGCCAGCGGCAGGAAAGCTAGGGCAGGGAATATTCAGAGGCAGGAGGACATCATGAGCATGTTCGTGGGTTTCACCTTTTATGGCGTCATCATTCTCATTTTGCTGCTCATCATCGGATCGGCGATCAAGATCCTGCGCGAATATGAGCGCGGCGTCGTTTTCACACTCGGCCGCTTCACCGGCGTCAAGGGACCGGGGCTGATCCTGCTCTTTCCCTACGTGCAGCAGATGATACGAGTGGACCTGCGCACCCGGGTACTCGACGTGCCGAGCCAAGATGTCATTTCCAGAGACAACGTTTCAGTTCGCGTCAACGCGGTGATCTATTTCAGGGTCATCGACCCTGAAAAGTCGACCATCCAGGTGGAAAACTTCATGGCCGCCACCAGCCAGCTCGCACAGACGACGCTGCGCTCGGTGCTCGGCAAGCATGATCTCGATGAGATGCTTGCAGAGCGCGACAAGCTCAACAGCGATATCCAGGCGATCCTCGACGCGCAGACGGATGCGTGGGGCATCAAGGTCGCCAATGTCGAGATCAAGCATGTCGACATCAACGAATCGATGATCCGCGCCATCGCCCGCCAGGCGGAGGCCGAGCGGGAGCGGCGGGCGAAGGTTATCAATGCAGAGGGCGAGCAGCAGGCGGCAGCAAAGCTTCTCGAGGCGGCGGAGATCCTGGCCCGCAAGCCGCAGGCCATGCAGCTTCGCTATCTGAGCACGTTGAACGTTCTCGCGAGCGAAAAGAGTTCGACGATCATATTCCCTTTCCCGATGGAAATCGGCAACCTGATCCCGCTTCAGGCGGGAAGACCCCGGGAATAACCGTACGAGACGTTCAAATCTGATGCCATAATTCATACGCAGCGCTGGGGTCTCCGTTCTGGTCGCTGGCCGTAAGGCCAGCGACTTAGCCCGCTCAGGGCTTATCTCAATCGTGGTGCGACCGGTGGTCCTTTTACCTGACTCCATAGCGAGCCGCGCATGGTCGAGCCCGTCTTGCTGCAACGCGGGCTGTTAAGCCTGCAAATGCGGCTGTCCCGGCAGCAGATCGATCTTTCCGTCGACGATATGGATGCGGCGATCCATGCGCGCCGCCATGTCGAGATCGTGAGTTGCCGCCACTACCGTCTTCCCGCGTTCGCGCACCAGATTCTCGAGGGTCGCGAAGACCTGTTCGGAACTCCTGCTATCGAGACTTCCGGTCGGCTCGTCGGCGAGTATGAGGGGTGGATCGTTGGCGAGTGCGCGTGCCACGGCGACGCGCTGACGCTGGCCGCCCGAGAGCTGGTCGGGCCGCTTGTCGAGATGCTCGCCCAGCCCCAGGGATGTGAGCAACTCGCCGGCCCGCTCGCGCATCTTGGGCCGCGCCAATCGGCCGAGCCTCCGCATCGGAATCTCGACATTCTCCCGCGCGGTGAATTCCGGCAGCAGAAAGTGAAACTGGAACACGAAGCCGATCATCGAAAGCCGGGTCGCCGCCCGCTCCCGCTCAGTCATCGGCCCGGTGTCGCGGCCGCCGATGCTGAGCTTTCCATCGGTTGGCCTGTCGAGCAGCCCGAGAAGGTAAAGCAACGACGACTTGCCGGATCCGGACGGGCCGGTGATGGCGACGAATTCCGTCTCGCCTATGGAAAGCGTCACGTCCTTGACGAGCGTGACAGGCACCGTCTCCGGCAAAATGCGCGTCAGTTTCTCCGTCTCGACGAGGGCGCTCATGTCGCCCCTCTGATGATCTCGACGGGGTTCAGGTGCGCCGCACGGCGCGCCGGCAGATATCCCGCCACCGCCGCCGAGCCGAGCGCAAAAGCCGAGGCAATGACATAGTGGAGCGCGCTCCAGGCAATTGGCAGTCGCGTTATCTCCTGTCCGGTTGCTGCGATTTCGAACCGGATAAGGGACAGCGCATAGATCATCGAAAGGCCGAACGCACAGCCGATTGCCGAACCCGCCGCCCCGATCGCCATGCCCTCAAGCAGGAACATCCGGCGCATATCCGACTCAGGGAAGCCAAGCGATTTCATGATGGCGATGTCGCGCGCCTTCTCATGCGTGATGGTGGAGATGATGTTGTAGATGCCGAAGCCCGCAACCAGCATGATCGCGCCGACCACCGTATACATGATGACGTTGCGCACCACGAGTGCTTCGAGGATGGATTCGTTTGCCTCCTGCCAGGCAACGGCCTTGTAGCCGAGCTCCGCCTCGGCACGACGCGCGACGTCGGGCGCGTGGTTCGGATCGTCGAGCTTGATGCGGATCTCGTTGATGGCGTTCGGCCGGGCAGACAGGATCTGGGCATTCTTCAGGAGAAGATAGGCTTCCCCTTCATCCCGCGCCGTGGTGCCGGTGTGGAACAGGCCGACGATCTTGAAGTCGCGGGTCAAGCCTTCGGAGGAGACTGCCGTGATCGTGTCGCCAAGCCCGGCGCCGAGCCGGCCCGCCATTGTCTCGCCTATGACAACGTTGTTGCCGCCTGCGGTCAATGCCGCAAAGCTGCCTTTCACGAAGTCCCCGACGATCGGTGACACGGCCGGTTCGCGTTCGGGGTCGATGCCGATGATCGCAGCCCCGACCTCGCGGCTGGAATAGCGGATCACGCCCTGCGCCTTGAGGCTCTCCGCAAAGCGGCCGGGGACCCAACTCTCGAGCCTGGCGGTCGCGGCGGTCGGGTTGATGATGCCACGGCGGTCGTCGCGTGGTCTCAGCCCCGAAATGGCAACGGTCGTAAAGACGTCCTCCGCTGGCTGGCGGCGCGCCGTGCGATGTTCGTCGGTGATGTCGACATGCGGCATCGTGTCGACGAGCTGCCTGATGAAGTCGTCTTGTCCGCCCTGCATCAGCGCTGCCATCGCGATGGAGAAACCGACGCCGACCGCGACCCCGAGCACGGCAACGATCGTCTGGCGGCCGCGGCCGACGATATGTGTAACGGCAATGTCGAGGATAAGCGGCATATCGGCTTACTCCTGTGGCGCGGCAATCGTCACCCGCGCGCCGTCGGCCAGATCGGCCGGATAGGGCGAGATGATCCGGGCCTTCTCGTCAAGACCGGAAAGTACCTCGATGCCATTGATACCACGAATACCCGTCTGGATTTGGCGCAGTCGCGCCATGCCCCCTTCGACGACGAAGAGCTTGTTCCCTTCGATCGACACGGACGGGACCAGAAGCGTATTTTTGGACACGCGAATGACGATATTGACGTCCGCCGACATACCGATGTGAAGCGGCGTGTCGTCCGGCAGGCGAAAACGGACGCGGTAGGTCTTCGTCATGGGATCGCCCTTCGGCGTGATGCTGTCGACCACCGCCTCGAGATTTTGTCCGGGGAATGCATCGGCCCTGAGAAGCGCGCGCTGCCCTACCGCCACCCGCGGAATGTCCTCCTCGTTGACCTCCGCGACCGCGAGCAGCGGCCGTGGCTCGCCAACCCAGAACAGCACGCTGCCGAGTTCGGCCACCTCGCCGACCTCACCATCCTGTCTCAAGACGACGCCGGGGCTGGGTGCGCGCAATATATAGGATTCGAGCCGAGCCTTTTGGGCGACAAGCAACGCCTGGACCTGAGACAGTTCGCTGCGGGCGCGATCGACCTCCTGCTGGCTCGCCGCATATTTTTCCGCAAGCGCGGTCTGGCGCTGAAACTCCTGCTGCGCGAGAACCTGCCGCGCCTCGAGCTCGCCGAGAGTAGCCCTCGCTTCACTGTCATCGAGTCGGGCCAGCACGTCGCCTTTCGCGACCCGCGATCCTTCGCAATTGCATTGTTCGACGATCCTCTCGCGAACCACCGGCGCTACCTTGGCCCAGATGCGCGGCTCAACGACACCGCTCGCATAGACGATCTCCGCTGCGTCGCCGCGCATGGGCGTCGCGATAGAAATCGCTGCCGGCCGCAAGACATACCAGGCGACGGCGCCAGCCACTGCGACAACCATCGCAATGCCGGCAACCCAGCGCAAAGGCCTCACGAAACGCTCCATGCGGTTTTTCATTGCCAAAAGCCTATCATTAGACCGACCGTCGGTCTATAAATATTGCATATAGAAGCGGATCATGCTTCCATTGCGCGACACGCATACAGCGAGGACTGTCTTGCCCAGAGTGATCAAACAGCCGGAGATACGATCTGCCGAGCTTCTCGACTGCGCCCAGCGTCTGTTCTTCGAGCGCGGTTATGACAATACGACCGTGAACGACATCATCCGCGAAGCCGGTCTGTCGAAAGGGGCGTTCTATCACTATTTCGTATCGAAGGAGGCCCTGCTGGAGGCTTTGGCGGCACGTCTTGCCCGCGACAGCATCGCCGAACTGCGGCCCCTGCTCGAAGACCCGTCGCTTGACGCAATCGGCAGGATCAATGCGCTTTTTTCCGGGGCGCGGCGGTTGAACATCGAACTTGCTCCGCGGCTCAGAAAGACGTTCTCGATGCTCTTCCGACCCGAGAATATCGCGCTCTTCCATCGTGTCGACCAGGCGGGCCGCGAACTTGCCATGCCGATGTTCACCGATCTTCTCAGGAAAGGGAGCGAAGAAGGAGTGCTCGACGTGCCTGACCCGGAGGCTTTCGCCGAAATGCTGCTGCAGCTCAGACTGATCTTTCGGGACGTGATGTATCAGGCCACGCGCATGGCCGAACGAGGAAATGTCGACGGAGCCGTATGGATGCTCGAGGAGCGGTTGCGGCTCTACGGCATTGCCTTCGAGCGACTCCTAAAACTGCCCGACGGGACAATTGAATCCGCGCAGCCGGGCTTTGCCCGAGCGTTTCTGGAGGCGGATCCTTAGGTCGCGGTGCAAGGATCGCGTGCTAGGAGATCATCCCATTTTCCTCGACCCGGTCGTTGATATTGAGAGAGACGGGAACCTCCGTCGTTCGCTGCGCGCTCGCTGGTCCGCGCAGCGGAGCACGGCTCAAGCGGTCCAAACAACCGCCGCTTTGTCCGCAAATGGCGCAAAGCCAGAGACGCGCATCGAACCACTTGTCGCAAACATCGTGAGCCGGACACATCATAGCCAGCCACGACATAATTGGGATGGCATTGTATGAGGTGCGTCGGCGTTGTACCATGTAGCCTGACGGTTGCGCAAAGTGCTCGACGTATAGCCGGAGCTAAAATCCGGTCGCGCGCTTCAACCCGATGGATAAGTGGCCGCGGATCATGGAACTTATCGTCGCCCTTGGCCTGATTGTCTTCAAGGTCGCGTTTCTGATTGCGATCCTGCTGCTGCTGCCGTTGCCGCTAACCTGGCTGGAACGCAAGATCGCCGGGCACATCCAGCAGCGGATGGGGCCGATGCGTGTCGGGTGGCACGGGCTGCTGCAGCCGGTGGCGGACGGAATAAAGCTCTTGACCAAAGAGGACCACATCCCGGCCGAGGCCGATCGCTTCCTGTTCAAACTGGCGCCAATCCTGGCGCTCGCCCCGCCCTTTGTGGTGTTCGTCGCGATCCCCTTCGGCGAAAGCATCTCGGTCCTCGGCGCCGAGATCACGCTCCACGTCTCCAACATGAATGTGGCGTTACTCTTCGTCTTTGCTGTGATCGGGATCGAGGTCTATGGTGTCATCTTCGGTGGCTGGGCCGCCAACAGCAAATACGCGGTCCTCGGCAGCCTCAGGACCTGCGCGCAGATGATCAGCTACGAGATTCCGATGGGATTCGCGGTGATCGGGGTGGTCATGTTGGCGCAATCCATGAGCCTGCTCGACATCGTGCGAGCCCAAACCGATGTCTGGAACATCGTCTACCAACCGGTCGGCTTCTTCGTATTCTTCGTCGCCGGATTGGCCGAGGCGCAGCGTATTCCCTTCGACCTTTCGGAAGCGGAAGGCGATCTGGGCGCCGGCTTCCATACCGAATACAGCGGCATCCGCTTTGCGTTTTTCATGGTCAGCGAATATGCCATCGTGTTGCTGGTGTCGGTCCTGGTGGTGATCCTGTTTTTCGGCGGCTGGAACGGTGTCCTAATCCCCTTGCCACCGCTTCTGTGGTTTGTGCTCAAGGTCGCATTCTTCGTCTATGTGTTTATCTGGTTCCGCTTCACTTTCCCCCGCTACCGCTACGACCAGCTGATGGCGATCGGATGGAAAGTCTTGCTTCCTCTGTCGATGGCGAACATAATTATAACCGGTGTACTTTTAGGGGCTATAGCGGCTCCGTAGCGAGGCGGCGATGTCGCGCGCGCAGGACAGAATTGGAACATGGATTGGTTGGGCGTTCTTCGCCGATCTGGCGAATGCGTTGGTTCTGACCTTCGGCTACCTGTTCTCCAGAACCGTAACCATGCAGTATCCGGACAAGGAAAAATGGCTACCCTACTCACGCTATCGCGGGCATCACTTCCTGACGCGTGATGAAGAGGGCGAGATCAAGTGCGTGGCCTGCGAACTCTGCGCGCGGATCTGTCCCTGCGACTGCATCGAAGTCGTCCCCTACGAGGACGAGAAGGGCAACCGGCACCCGGCCAAATTCGAGATCGACACTGCTCGCTGCCTGTTCTGCGGGCTGTGCGAGGACGCCTGCCCAGCGGATGCAATCGCGCTTGGCCAGCAGTACGAATTTTCGAGCTTTTCCTCGCGTGACCTGGTGATCGGGCGCGACGACCTGCTCGCCAAGCCGGGCAAGGCGGCAACCGGCGGCGGCGTGGTTGGTGCGCGCCTGAACACAAAGAAGGACGTGCTGGTCGAGACGAAAGAGACGCAGGGCTACAATTGGTGGCGGAATATCCGGCGAACATGAACGCGCGCCATCCGTCGAGCCGGAGCGCGCAGACAGGAGGCTCAGATGCTTGTCGGCGAAATCATGAAGAACAAGGGCGTCGGTGTCATCACGGTCGCTCCCGATCAGACGATGGTGGAAGTCTTGAGGCTGTTTCGCGACAACAATATCGGCTTCGTCGTCGTCAGCCAATCGAACGACGAATACCTCGGTTCGCTATCGGAGCGGGATTGCTGCAATGCGGTGGCGGAATACGGGGCCGAGGCGGCGATGATGCGGGTCGCGGATATCATGAACCGCAATGTGGCGACCTGTTCGACACGGGATTTGCTACCCGTCGCGATGGGGATCATGACCCAGCGGCGTACGCGTCATGTGCTGGTCATGGATGGCGGCGACGTCGTCGGCGTGGTCAGTATCGGCGACGTGGTTAAACACAGGCTCGACGAAGCGCAGCGCACGGAGCAGGATCTGCAGGATTACATCTGCGGAACCAGGTATCACTGACGTCGCAACTGGATGCGAAGGCGCTGGGGCAGGGCGGCTTGCCGGGGGGCCTTGCGGTGCTTCGGCCCCAATCTTCAGACCCCACGCCAGATCCGGCTCGTGCGGTCGACCTCAAGAGTGGCATGCACCTTCTGGACCTTCACCGGGCATGGGTATTCGCCCCGCCGCATGAGGCTGTTGAGACGCAAGGCTTTATAGTTTTCCGGAACGAAGACGAGGCCTTTGGGAAACCGCCTGTCGACCTTGAGCTGCGCCGTCAGTTCTCCCTGGGCGGAACGCACAATGACCAGATCGCCATCCGAAAGGCCAAGCTGTGCGGTATCCTGCGCGCTCATCGCGACATAGGGATCATTGGCGACCGTGTTCAGGGTGTCCGAGCGTTCGGAAAGATATCCGTTGTGGAACAGGCAGTTGCCGGTGATCAGCATGAGCCGGTCGGCTGCTGCCGGGACGGGCGGCGGCGCAAAGAACTTGGCCGCCGGTGGCGTCGGCATCGCCTTGGTGAATGCGCCGTCGGCACCAAGCGCGTCCCGCGTCAACCCCTGATAGGCCGGAACCAGCCGTGCAATCTCGTCGAAAATTTCGCCTTGCGTCGACGGCCGCAGTGCCTGGTTGCGAAGCGCCGCGACGAAGTCGAAGATCGCCAGATTGCTCCGCGCCTCGAAGGCGGGTTCGCGGAATTTGCGGACCGTCTGGATCCGGCCCTCGTTGTTGGTGAACGTGCCGGTTTCCTCGCCGTAACCTGCCGCGGGTAGGACGACCTCGGCAAGGCCCGCCGTATCCGTGAGGAAGGCGTCCTGCACGATCAGGAGATCGGCGGCGCCAAGCGCGCGCGTCACGAAATCCCTGTCGGGATAGGCGATCAGGGGATCGGTTCCAACGATGTAGAGAGCGCCCATACGCCCGCCGACGCAGAGCTCCAGAATGGCGTCGAGATCCGCGCCGGGTTCAGACGGGATTTCGGCGCCCCACTGCCGCGCAAGAGTTGTGCGCGCCATATCGTCGGTAACCGCCCGCAGCCCCGGCAGAGCCGCCGGCAGAACTCCCATATCCCAGGCGCCCATCTGGTTGGCACGGTCGAAGAGGAACTGCATCGCCAGGCCCTTGCCGAGCAGGCGCAGAACCTGCAGCAGGTTATTGATCTGCTGCAGCGTTGTGCGCGCTTTAGGTGATCTCAGGAGGTCGACGCTGACAAACACGGTGACGCTGCGGCCTTCCTTGAGCGCTGCGGCCAGACGATCCGGCCCGTCAATGCCGGTTTCCGCCGCCGGCTTGCCGATTGTCGCGTCGATGCCCGTAAGAACGTCGGCAGGCAAAGCCGGACCAATAGCCGCTGCGAGACCGGCCACCACCGCCGCAAGGCTCGCCGCTTCTCCGCCCGGCAGCACGCGAACCACCACCCTGGCATCGGCATCCAGACGGGATGGCCGCGCCGAGAGCATGAGCAACCCGGTCTGCCGCCGCCGCACGCCATCCCGCAGTAGGTACTCAGTGACCGGGTTCTCCTCGGTGACGTTGCCGCCGACGACGAGCACGCAGTCGTTGCCGATCACGTCGTCCAGCGGTGCGCGGCTGTTGAAGCCTGCCAGCAGCGGGCCGAGCGTATCGAAGGGCGCGGACCAGCGTGACGAGCAATCAACGCTGTTGGTGCGGAATGCCGTCCGCATCAGCTTCTGAAACTGATAGAGCACCTCGTTGGGGAGGCGAGGCGAGGCGAGCCCTCCGGCAGCCTTGCTCTCGACGGCCGATAGCCGCCGGCGCAGATAGTCACCAGCCTCATCCCAGGAAACCGGAACGAGGGCGCCATCACGACGGATCATCGGTCGTTTGATCCGGTCCCGGCTCGCGACGAAATCGAGGCCGAAGCGTCCCCGAACGCAGAGCGTTTCGCGGTTGACCCCCTCGTCCCACTTCGAGCGCACCCGCATGAACTCGCCCTTACGTGTGCCCACCGTCAGCTGGCAACCGGTGCCGCAATGCGGGCAGATCGTGTCGGTCTCGGTGAGATCCCAGGGCCGTGCCTTGTAGCGATAGGGGAAGCTCATCAGCGCGCCGACCGGGCAGACCTCGACGCAATTACCGCACTGGTCACAACTCGCGAGACTGCCCTCGAAGCCGGTGACGGCGGTATCCATACCTTTTTCGATTGTGCCGAGGGCGACCGCGCCGACGACCTCCTCACACATCCGAACACAGCGCTGGCACTGGATGCAGCGGTTGACATTCATGATGATGACCGGGCTCAGACGAATGTCCTCGGAGTGGAACACACGCTTGTCATCGCGGAATCGGCTTTCGCGGGGTCCGTAGGCCATCACCATGTCCTGAAGCTCGCATTCGCCGCCCTTGTCGCAGATCGGGCAGTCGAGGGGGTGGTTGGCGAGCAGCATATCGAGCATGGACGAGCGCGTTTCCTCGATCAGAGCTGTGTTCGCCCGCACCACCATACCCTCGGTGACGGCGGTGGCGCAGGACGGCTGCAGCCGCCGCTGCCCCTCGATCTCCACCAGGCACATGCGGCAGGAGGCCAGCGCCGGCAGGCGCTTCAGATAACAGAAGGTCGGGATATCGATGCCCAAACGCTGGGCGGCCTGCAGCACTGTCGAGCCAGCCTCAACTTCCAGCGTTTGTCCATCGATCGTAATGCTAACCATAGTTCCTCGCAGTCCTGTCGCAGCGCACGCCTTCAATGAAAGGGGCACCTGCGGTCCTCGATATGGGCAACGAACTCATTGCGAAAATGCGAGAGTGCCGCCCGCAACCCCATCGCCGCCCCGTCACCCAAGGCACAAAACGTATTGCCGAAAATCCCCTTGCAGAGCATCTCCAGCTGCTCCAGATCGCCGGCAGCACCTTCCCCGGCCTCAATCCGGCGCAGGACCTTCACGACCCAGTTCAATCCTTCCCGGCATGGCGTGCACTTGCCGCAGGACTCATGGTGGAAGAACTCGATGATCCGGGTGGCGACCTTGACCATGCAGGTCGAGTCGTCGATCACGATAACGCCAGCCGAACCGAGCATTGAGCCAGCGGCAGCCAGCGAGTCGAAATCCATCCTCACCTCCAGCCCGTGCTCCGGTATGACCGGCGCTGAGACCCCGCCTGGGATCACCGCCTTGATTCTGCGTCCCGGCAGCGCGCCGCCGGCATGGTTCTCGACCAGTTCGCGCAGCGGTATGCCCATCGGCAGCTCATAGAGGCCGGGTTTGCGCACCTGCCCGCTGAGGCAGTAGAGCTTCGGGCCGGGGCTCTTGTCCGGGCCGATGCCCCGAAACCAGTCCGACCCCTGCATGATGATATGCGGCACGCAGGCGAGCGTCTCGACATTGTTGATCACTGTTGGGCTGGCGTAGAGCCCAGCCACGGCCGGAAATGGCGGCTTCAATCGCGGCTGCGCCCGCTTGCCCTCGAGCGACTCGAGCATCGCAGTCTCCTCGCCGCAGATATAGGCGCCGGCGCCGCAGTGGATGTGTACGGCGAAATTGAAATCCGAGCCCAGAATGCGCTTTCCGAGATAGCCTTTTGCGTGGGCCTCGGCGATCGCCTGCTCCAGACGACGGATCGCCGTCACATATTCTCCGCGAATGTAGACATAGGCGGTTTCGGCCCCAATCGCGTAGGCACTTACCGCCAGCCCCTCGATCAGTTGATGCGGATCGCGCTCCATGATGATCCGGTCCTTGAACGTACCCGGCTCGCCCTCATCGGCGTTGCAGCACAGATATGTCGGCTTGCCGGTGCGCTTCGGCACGAAACCCCATTTCATGCCCGTTGGGAATCCGGCACCGCCGCGACCGCGCAGGTTGGACCGTTTGACGAGGTCGACAACCTCGTCAGGCGTGTACTCGCGCAGCGCCTTCGTCAGCGCCTGGTAGCCGCCGCCAGCCTCGTAGGTCGACACCAAATGACCGTCCGCCATATCGACATTTTTGAGAAGAACCGGCTCGAACATGGCGCTACTCCCCCGGCAGCCGCGCGGAGGCGTGCTCGACGTTCGCGGTTCCCGCTGTCGCCCGCAGGCTGTCCAACAATGCGTCTATCCGCGCCACATCAAGGTGGGCGTGGTAATCGTCGCCGACTTGCATCACCGGAGCCATCTCGCAGGCGCCGAGGCATTCGACGGTCGAAAGCGTGAACAGCCCGTCCGGGGTGGTGCCGCCTTTTCTGATCCCCAGCACCGTTTCCAGATGGTTTAGCAGGTCCTCTGATCCGCACAGCATGCAGGAAACATTGTCACAGAGCTGCAGGTGGAACATCCCCACCGGCTCGGTATGGAAGAGGGTGTAGAAAGTCGCCAACTCGTAGACCCAGATCCGCTCGACTCCGAGAATGTCGGCTACCTCTTCCAACACTGGCCCAGGCAGATGGCCATGTTCTTGCTGCGCGATCAGGAGCGCGGGCATGATCGCAGAGCGCTGGTCGGGATACCGCGCCGCCGCCTCTTCGATCTTTTCGCGCATGGTCATCACATTCAAATCCTTGCTACTTGTCCACCTCCGCCATCACAGGGTCGAGGCTGCCGAGCACGGCGATCATGTCCGCCAGATAGCGGGCGTTGGTGACCCCGAAGAGAGCCTGAAGATTGACGAACGAGGGTGCCCGCACCTTCATGCGAAACGGTTTTGGCGACCCGTCGCTGATGATGTAGAAGCCAAGCTCGCCCTTTGGCGCCTCGATCGC
>Ga0102588_1001777_pt1 | contig 14381 bp, 27 predicted proteins | sample AraplaMF_Col_mMS_FD_76854 | JGI IMG/M metagenome (GOLD analysis project Ga0102588, IMG submission 76854) | Arabidopsis root microbial communities from the University of North Carolina, USA - plate scrape MF_Col_mMS (SPADES assembly) (version 2) | ecosystem: Host-associated > Plants > Roots >...
TACTTTCCGGATGTCGTTCTCCACTTTCAGGCCTGGGCCTGGTTTCAACTGCGAAGGTACGAAGAAGCGGTTGAATTGTTGGTGCAGCGCGTGACTCGCAATCCCGTCACCGACGTCTCGCGCGCGCTTCTGGCCGCCTGTTACGGACACCTCGGCCGTTTCGAAGAGGCTCGGGCGACGTGGCAAGAGGTGCTGCGCGTCAATCCCGACTACTCCTTGGAATACCGCCGCAAAGTCTTGCCCTTCAAGAACCCCGCCGATTTCGAGCTCGTCATGGAAGGGCTACGCAAGGCCGGTGTCGTATGATGATGGGTGATAAATGTCCGATCTTGAACCTGTTCGCCATTTCCACAAAAGATGAGCAATAGCAGATGCCGGCTTGACCACCACCTCGAGCGTAATCGCCAGCAAGGTCTGCTTCGAGGAGTCTGCAAAGCCTCTCTCTACCGCCGGCATGCAGGCGCGAAGCGGAAATTGTTTCCGCTGTCGGCCCATTTAGGTCCTTCAGAGCTGATGCGTGTATTCCTGAAAGCTGCCTCGTCCTAAGAGAGATGCGAATTGTGCGCCCGTTTATAGTGGCACCTTAGGCTCAATGCCTTTTTCAGCCTTGCCTTTGCGCCTGGCCGCGTCGCTGAGAACGAATCCGTTCCCATGCGGGACCCTCAGTGGCTATAGGGCTTGATCCATCCTCAGGGTCACACAACGGTTGTTCGCGAAGGCACACGATTCACGTTCGACGGACAGCCCCAGGATAGGCGCATTCAGTCCTGCTTGCCACTTCGTCAGACCAAGGTCCAAATGAGGATCAGGCTTCAGTCCTATTTCTTCCGTGAAGAACAAGAGGCAATCTGTGGTTGATCCGAGTCGCACGCGCCCGAGACCTCGACGAGCGACGAAGGATCGAGGGCTTTCCCGGTCCGCCGACCCGGAAAGCCCTTCTCATGTTTGAGTACCGAATGTTTAACGGAATGGAACCACACAATGCGACAACGCGACGAAGCGCTTACATCGAACGATTTGTCCATCTGTGATGAAATCCTGAAGGACGTCGCGCAAAGACATTTGATCAACGATCAGAACGACAGAGTCCATCTCGCGGCTATTGTCATTGAGATTTACCGCCAGGGAGTACGTGATCCGGAACAGTTATCTCTGTTGGCCGATGCGTCCTGCGAAGCGATGCTCGAAATGAGGCGCTCCGATCCTGGCGGCACACCGGCGGCGCTCTAAAACCTCTGAGGTGGACCACGCCGTGATCTACCTTCGAGACGCGCCCGGCCCGGACGCTCGCGTGCAATTCGTTTCCATCGAGGAGGTCGACGCCATCAGGCAGTATTCAGCAGAGTTGGGCATGACGATATCCCGCCCGTCATAGTCGCCGTCGTACACGTAGAGTGGCAAACGGGAGCATTGAGACAGGCGAGCATACCCCTTCCAACTCGACGAGCGCGTCACCGAGCGTAGTCTTGCATTCGTCCATTGGGGCAGTGTCACCTATCTTCCTTTGTCAGACTGAGCCATCGCGGAGGCTCCGACCACATCGTGATACGCCTTCGTGATGACGCCCTCCTCGCCTCCTACGAAGCCAACAGCGAGTGCTCCGATGAAGATTGAAGCCATGGCCGCTATTGGGTGAGGCACCTGTCACGATGAGCATCGAAGCCCACTCGGAACACGTAGGCCTTTGATCCGTTTTCTCCCCAAAGGAGAGCCACATGCCGACCGATAGCACCGCCAGCAGCCCTAGCAGATTGAAATGCCAACTGGCCGAGCTGGATTCCATCTGGCCAACGACAGGCGTTCTAAACGAAGAGCAAGAGAGATTGATTGATGCATATCGTTCGGGACAAATCGACGACGAAGAGTTTCAACTGCATCTCGCAAATGATCCGGTGCTGGCCAATTACGTTGAGGAATTGTGCCAAGCGGGAGACGACGCTCCACGAGACCACATGGCGCCATAGGTGCTGCCCGACGCCTGACGCCGGCACATGGGCAATACATGCGGCACCCGTTCTAAGGTCAGGTCGGGAACACAGCCGCAGTTTCTCCCCCCGGTTTCTTTTCGGTCCGACGGTCTTCCTCGCCCGCTCGTGCCCGCTCGGTCGTTAAACCGGTGGGATTGCCACCGTGCGGCCAAGGATTGAGACCGCCACCGACAGTACGCACATCAACCCGATGAAGGCCGTCACAGTTAGGGCGATGAAATGTTTCTGATTCATCGTTTGAAGATGGGAAACGTCATGGCCCACGACTCGTGCGGCTAACGCACGACCCTGGCGGCCTTCACCATTGGACATCTTCCCTGGAGAGTGGAACAATTTCCCGCTACCATGGTTGTATCGTTGCTTTGAGAACTTGAACTCCTCTCAAAGCTTATAACCCTTCTGCCCCGCTTCCCCGCGGGGCTTTTTTGTCCCGATGTGGCCATGGCGCCTCCCCCAGGGCGCCTGTGCTATGATGGCACGGCGGTCCGTATGCCTCCCCGGCGGCGCCGACCGGTTAAACCCGACCGATCGCCCAAACCATGAAGACGAAAGAAACAGTGGCGGCGAAGGCGGCAATAGCTATATTTGTGTCCAAGATAACCTCCTTGAATGCAGAGATATATTGAACGCGACTGACGCCCCCGAGTTCCATCGAGCTCAATCGACCGCCGAGGCGGGAGAAGCCGACGAAGCGGTCAAGAAAACGGGGCCGAAGCCCCGTCCTTTACTATGCTGCAGGCAACTGCTTCTTGCCGTTCAGTTTGAACAGCTCGAACTGCGTCTTCACAGTCAGAGAAGATGGGGGATTGCCAGCTTGAGACCACGATAGCGACGATCTGGGGCTGCGATAGGGTCTATAGCGTCAATGCCGACCAATGCGGCCTGCGCGTGGAAATCACCGGGAAGATCATCAAAACACCCGACATCATTCGGAAAAAAGATGATGAACCCAGGTCCAAACGAAAATCTAGCTAACAGGTAAGCCCGGGTGGACTTATCAACCCAAACACAAATGGCGAGAGACGTTGCTTGACTAAAGCCACCAAGACTTTGCAGCATGGGATGGTGATCTACAGTTCGGGAGGATCTTCCTCGATCTCACGAGCCTCAAGAAGGGCCAATGGATATGGGCGATAAACCACATTCCCTGGCAGAGGCGAACGATCATGCCGCACCATGGATGGGCGGTTGATGTCCGAGAAGCATCCCGGTTGGTGGAAGAGACTTATGATAGGCTGAAGGTTCTACACGGAAGGTGATGTGATGGATATGGTCGAGAAGGTTGCTCGGGCGATCTACGAAGCGGAACCGTTTGACGCCGTTCGCCGCGAGATCACGTGGGCGGACGTTCACGATACCCAAAAGCGCGGGTTCCGCGTCAAGGCTGTTGCTGCGATCGAAGCGATGCGCGAGCCAACGCCCGAGATGCTGGCTCCCGAAGAAGTCCACTACGGCTATGGCTGCCATGTGTGCGGAGGCTTGAAGGAGGGCTATGAGCTTATGCTAGATGCAGCCCTAAAGTGTCAGGAGAAGGTGTGAACCGCTTCGAGATCCCTGGCACTATTTTCGCCTTCCTCATCGTTGTCGGCCTTATTGCCGTGATCGGGAAGGGCTTCTGGATGGTGTCGTCTTGGGTGATTGGATAGCGCTCAGACATTCATAGAAATCTCCCGACCGCTGCCCCCGCTTGTTCTCAGCATCTCTGCTGCGATAGCTGCTGCGACAAACGCCGCCCTCGCCTGCTCGGGTCTCGCAGGCCTTCCATCGCTTCGAGGCACATGGTTTGCGCTACCACCCACTCTTTTCCGCGACGCTCTTCGGGCCACCGATAGGCTATGAATACAGTTATGGGCACAAACCAGAGGTTCTGATCCTTCGCAACATTCCGCAGTGGCGACTTGAAGGCCATTATCGACGATACGAAATGAGTGGCCAGCGTTTCAAGCGCTGATTATTCGACAGCGGGCCTGTCGCAACATGCGCGGTCAATAGACCCGCATAGGTACCACCGCGTGCACTACGTGCAGGGAAGGCGGACAAGGCGCACTGGAAGAAATATAGTCCTGTAGGGCTGGCCGGAGATTCCACCCCGAGACAAGCCGGCTACCGCTGAGTAGTTGAGCCTGCTCCGTTGGCTCCTATCGAAAGTATTTGAAATCAATCACTCTGGCTCATGGAATATAGAAAACTGCTCGGAGGTATCCCTCGTTGTGCAGGAACTCCAGCAGATCACATAGAGGAATCAACGCTACTAAGAAAAGGGAGTCTCGGAACGCGGTAGACAAAGCCGAGGTGCGGAAGGTGACTTCTGCGTCGAGCTTCATCAATAGCGGGTTCGGCATGAAAAATGGAGTTCGTGCCGCATAGTCGTCATAGGCAGAGCCGAATTTTGATCTGAGATATTCGCACTCGCGCCGCGCGGCGTAGGCGAACAGAAAAAAGAAAGTCGGCACGAAAGCGGCTGCGATCAATACGGACCCGATCATCAAACTCACGCCCAGTATCGCCAGCATCGACGAAGCGTAAAGCGGGTTCCTGGTTATGGAATAAGGGCCGGTGGTTACCAGGTGTCTGTTCTTGCGTTGGCCGATATACAGCGTTGCCCAGAGACGGCCCAGAACACCTGCGATAACGAGAACGACGCCAATGTTCTCAGATAGTTGGTGCAAAGCTGCTCCTGCGTACAGGGGACGAGTTAGGAACACGACAACAAAAAAGGTCGTTGTAGCGAGCCAAAGCCCGCGGATGCGTTTCTTCTGCAAAAAAGGTTTGTTAGTGCTCGATGCCTCCAATCCGAACGTCCCTCCCGATCCATTTTGCGTGGCACTGGTTGGCGCTTTAAATGGCTGAAAAAATGTTCCTGGCTCAGCTAGGTTACCGGAGTAAACTCATAGACCGCAGCATTATCCTGCACCTCGCGTAGCCCCTTGTAGGATGCGTGCCGCAATTTACCGTCGTGGGTCCAGGCACGATATTCGATTTCTGCGATGAGCGTCGGTTGCGCCCATACGAGGTTCTTGCGGCGGCCCTCGTAGGCCACAGGAGGCGTCTTCCGCTTGATCCTGTCCAGTGTCTTCCGCAAGTACTCGGCGCTGCGTTCGTTGAAGCCGGTGCCGACCGAGCCGACGAACACCCAGTCATCACAGTTTCGAGCAGCGAGCAGCAGGCTCCCAATGCCCGAGCGGGCCACCGTGGAATGCTCGTAGCCAACCACGATGAAGCTGTCCGACTGGGTGCACTTTACCTTTACCCATTCGCCGAACCTGCCGGAGCGGTAAGGCGCGTCCTTGAACTTGGCGATGATGCCTTCGAGGCCGTGCTCGCAGGCAGCGGCGAAGATATCGCGCCCGTCGCCGTCAATGGCCTCAGACAGCTGAATGGCGCCCTGCTCGCTCTTCAATAGAGATTGAAGGAAGTAGCGGCGCGAAGTCAGCTCCATGCTCCGGATGTCATGGCCGTCAAAATATAGGAGGTCAAATGCGTACATGATCGCATTGCCTGCTGGAAGTTTGCCACCCCGTCCGCCAAGCGAGTTTTGCAGCCGACCGAAATCCGGTCTCCCCTCCTCGTCGAGCACGACGGCTTCCCCATCGAGGATGGCCGAGCCAACGCCGAGCCGTTTGGCTGCATCTTCAATGCCGGGGAAGCGGTGTGTCCAGTCGTGGCCTCCGCGAGTTAAGATGCGGACATTGCCATTGTTCAGGTGAACCGCGATCCGGTAGCCATCCCATTTTACCTCGTAGATCCAATCTGGACCGACAGGCGGCCTTGGCTTCAGGAGCGCGAGACATGGATCCACCCGGTCAGGCATTGGATCGAACGGAAGTCGTGGTTGCGATGGATCGCGCGGCTTTCCTGCACGCGAACGAAGCGGCTTTTCGTCTGTCAGGAGTGGCTTTGAAGGTGGTGATTTTGCCATCCGGAGATTAAATAAGGGAAAGCTTAAAAAGACAACTAACCTGATGTGACGATTGGCACGGGATAGCTAGGTTGAATGGGGCTTGACGCGGCGAGCTCTCAAGGCCACATGTCTTTTCGCTCGGGCGGGAGCAGAAACCAATATCATCGACAACATGCGGCTGTCGGCAACTTCTTCAAGGAGAGGCGCAATGCGCATGGCCTATTATCCGTCCGACTTCATTGGGCACGAGCTTCGATATTCCTGTGAGAACTGCACGCGCAGGGGATCAATACCGGCCGCGGACGCCCTCGCCCGCTACGGCAATAGGCGATGCCTGAGCTTCGCTACGACTTCGCCAGGGAGTTCGGATGCAATCGCGGACAAGATGCGCCGTTCAACGACAAGTGTCAGATAAGGTACGACCATTCTGCCGATAAGATATTGGGTATTGAGGTGTCGCCACCTATGGCCGATCACGAAAGAACGCTCGGCGAGCTGGCGCTGGATAGTCGCTACGAATAGCCACACCACACCTTTGTATGATTCCGTCCGACCTGCCGTGAGCTATTATTCTCGCGCGATCTGTTCTTTTGAGTGCAGATCGCCCTGAAAGGAGAATGCTATGTCATTCAGAAAAACAGCCACCACAGGACTAATCGCTGCAACCTTGGCAATCGCGTCCATCGTCGCCTCGGCGCCGGCGATGGCTCATGGGGGTCATGGGGGAGGCGGAGGTCATGAAGGTGGGGGTGGCGGAGGTTTTGGCCCTGCGATTGGTGCGGACCACTTTGGTGGCCTTGGTCGTGGCAATTTTGCGAACCATAATGATCGTTTCGCCGAAAACACAACTCACACCTTCGGCCGATTTAGCCATCGGGGATTCCACCGGTTCCGCGATGATGGTTGGGATACATGCTATCCGGACTGGTGGCATGAACGCTATGTCGATCCCTTCCAGAACGAATGTTACTGAACAGATAGGCAACCCCGGAATTGGTCGCCATCCTGACGCAATGTCCATCGCTTCAACAAAGCCCCTCGCCTCCTTCGGCGAGTGGGCTTTTTCTAATTGGAGCGCAGCAGATGTCGAATGCTCGGCGCCGGAACCAAGGCCAACGTGGATCTTACTCCGCAGCAGCGCGGACCCGTTCGTCATCGGCCGAGTTCACGCGATCGGCAATCTCGTCCATGCGCCGATGCATGGACGCCCTATTTTGTCGCTGACTAATATCAGGGGTTGGGTTGTTGCTGTGTCTGCCTCCCATGAAGAGACACGGAGGGTCTCTGGTTGGCTTGGCTCGACGCAAGAAACACGATCATGTTACGCGTATCGTTTCTGGTCATTTTTCGGAGCATTGCAGCATCGCTTTCAGCGTGCACGACTCCACCGAAGCACGTTGATCGTAACAGTGATGCTACGCTCGCCACGAAACTTTCAAATAAATAGGAACAAAGACGCTAGGCGACCGCGTGTTCAAGTCGTAAGCGACTGCAAAGCCAAGCCCAATTATGCAGGGAGGCTCCGCACACTTTGCTATTGACGACTGACGCGGCGGCCTCTCAGAAAAAACCCCGCTGAAGGAAGCGGGGTGGAGTTAGTGTGACTGGAAAGGTGGGTCTGAACTAGAGCGTTCAAGTCCTGCCAAGAAAACGCACAGAGAGTTTCCGGGTTCCGGTGCGGCAGCGAACACAAACACCAAAAAAAGGCCCCACTGAAGGAAAGCGGGGCCACATTGGGGGTCATGGAGTGGCGGAATCGAGTCTCGCTCTCGCTTCCTCCGACGTGTTCAACACAGCGATACCACCGCCGGTTCCGTAGAGGCTGGCAATTTCTCGTATCGAGATGAGAAGGACCCGCAGTCGCGGATGTGGGGCTAAAGGAGCATTAATGCTTCGCGGGGGGTGGGGTCCGCAAAAGCCAATAGCAAAACCGCTAGCGTCGCGTCCGGTTCCGGTTTGCTAGCGAACCAGTGGTGCTCCACCAGGCACACCAGGCACACCAGGCACGGAACAAATGTTGAAGTTGCTGGTTTATCTCGCGTGGAACGGCTTTGCCCCTCCTTGCCGTTTCCTTGAATGCATCTGCTCTGCTTACCAGCCCCGCTGGCCTCCACGCCGGCGGGGCACGTTTTTGTCTAACGGTGGGGTCTCTGTCGCGGTGTCGCGGGTGGCAACCGTTAAGATTTCGCGTGTCGCCTCTTGAGCTGGAGCGCACCGAATATTAATTTCTTCTTACGTTGTCGTTGTAAGAAAAGGAGGAAAAAATGACGACGTCAGATGTCCTCTGGAATATCCCTGTTAACGTTCGGTTACAGAATGGCATCGAGAAGTCTTTTCAGAGTGTCCACGACACCTTGGACTTCCTCGAAAATGAATGGCCCTCCCCCCGCGGAGCCTATCACGATGCAGCCGTCATTAGCTGTCGAAGGGCCCTGAATCACCAGACGCCACCCGCGGTCAGCAAGGAACTTTTTCTTGCGGCATGTCTAGAGGCTGGCCTTGCGGCTCGAAACAACATGCGACCAGATAGCCATCACTCTTCACCGACGGTTCATCGAGGTTTATAGCCCGACCGCGTAGTTGATCCGCTGAAATGGCAGATTGCCCTTTCGCTTTCGATCCCCTGCCCCGCTTGTGCCCAGGCGGGGTCATTTTTTCGACTTCAAGCACGAAAATTCGACATTCTACGAAATATCATTTCGGTGCCGGTGAGATCATCGTGAGTAGGCGTCGAGAACGGATTTGACGGCCGCGGCGCAGGGTCGAAAGATCCCTGGCCAAGGGCTGCGTAGAATCGGGCCTTGGCCTCAACGTCGGTCTGAACCAGGCGCATTCGTTTTTATTTGACGAATACGACTTTTGCGGTAGTGTTAGCTATTCTTTTGTTACCTCCCAGTTGTTCCCCTACTCACGCCCCGCTAGGTCGCGGGGTTTTCTTTTGTCTTTGTGGGAAAGAACCGCGCAGTTTTTACGAGTCCGCTGTGCGAGCTGGCAGTTCATGCGCCGCGAGGGCCCTTGAGCAGGGCCGCGTCGACATTGCCCGGCGCAGAGCCGACTGGAAAGCCTGGCTAGACCGCTTCGATCCGAAGCGGCTCGTCTTCATCGACGAGACCTGGATCCGCACCAACATGGCGCCGTTACGCGGGTGGGGGCCGAGGGGCAAGAGATTGCGCGGGCTTTGCCCCGCATGGCCGCTGGCGCACCCTGACCTTCCTCGGCGCCCTACGCTGCGACAAGCTCACTACGCCCTGCGTCTTCGACGGTCCCATTAATGGCGAATGCTTCCACGCCTATGTCCGCCAGCAGTTGATCCCGACCCTCAAACCTGGCGACATCGTCGTCCTCGATAATCTCGGCTCTCACAAAGCCAAGGCCATCCGCGATGCCATCAGGGCCGTCGGCGCCAGGCTATGGTTCCTGCCGAAATATTCCCCCGACCTTAATCCGATCGAGCAGGCCTTCGCCAGGATCAAGCACTGGATGCGCCAGGCCCAAAAGCGAAACATCGAGGAAACCTGGCGACATCTGGGCCCACTGGCCAACACCATAAAGCCAGAGGAATGCGCCAACTATTTCTCAAACGCAGGATACGCTTCCGTCAAAACATGAAACGCTCATAACGGTTGCTGTAAGGTTGTGTTGTCTGCTCTCCTTTGGCAGCACGGAGGTTCAAATGTGGGCTGGACCCCTTCCTCCGACCTCCCACCTCGCCCATAACGCAGACATTGACGTCCTTGCTAGACAAGCACAAACTAGTGTCGGCGCCTCCCCCAGAGCGCCTGTGTTATGATAGCACGGCGGTCCGCATGCTCCCAGCATCCGGCCGCTTCCGTCGTCAAGCTCAAAGAGCTGAGGAGTTAGTTTGACCCGTCTGGCCCATTGCTCTTGTCGCCAGCTTCAGATCGAAGCCGATGGTGATCCACTCAAGGTGTCGATCTGCCATTGCACAGAATGCCAGCGTCGAACTGGCTCAGCATTTGGTGTTGGGGTTTTCTATAGGTCAACGCAAGTTGACTCCTCGGGAGACTATCGAACCTATGTGCGACAGGGCGACAGCGGAAAGGACGTGGAGTTTCGTTTCTGCCCTAATTGTGGGTCTACCGTATATTGGCTACCGGAGTTTCGCCCCGGTCTGGTTGCTGTTGCCCTAGGCTCTTTTGACGATGCCCAATCGATTCTGCCAAGCCAGAGTGTTTATGACGCATATCGGCATTCGTGGATCCAGTTAAACCTCAATCCCCTTTGATAGGCGGCTTCCGTGACCTCGGTCTACGACATGAGCAGGCTGCTTACGGAAGGAGGTCCGGAAGACAGGCGCGGCAAGGCGCGCGTTGCTTGGAGTCTGGGCCTATCTGTTGACTTACAATGCCTTACAGCATCACAGTGGCCACGGCGCTCTCCCCAGGGCGCCAGTGCTCGATGCACCGGCGGCCCGTACCCCGAAACTTGCGGGCCGCTTGCATCGGTAGGATTTTCCCGACACCTCGTCTCCAACTCGATGTACAACTGAGCAAGAGCCTGCTGTGTCTGGCGCGAAGGCAGGCGCCTTTTATGAAGTAAAGCCCTCGATGGACACCGTCGCACCATGGAACAATTCAAAAAGGTCGGACTGAATTTCTAGGATTTCGGCGTCACCGCGATTGATAGCGGTTATCGCAAGCGCGTGTGCGGGATTATCCGGCAGCGGCGGTGGATCCAGAACCGGATCATCAATCACGCAAAGTGCTCTGCAGTCATTCGCGTCCCGCAGCGCCCGAACCTGATCCGCTGACCTAACCAGCAGACCTGAGGGAGTCTGCCCCGCGAGCTGTGCAGCAATTGCATGGGAAATTTCCGAGACGCTGCTGGATGTCATGCGAGAGCCCCGCTTGGCCTCCACGTTGGCGGGGTCTCTTTGTTGACTAGCCACGAAAATCAAAGTTGGATTTGGTGAAAATCGACGGTATCCTACTGGCGTCCAAACTTCTGACCTTGCCCCGCTCTACGCGGGGCTTTTTTTCGGACTTCTGTCCCAACTATCGATCTTCCTTGCCCCACGATTGTGCCCATCAGGCAGTTTTTTCGCGTCCACTACACCGGCGGAATTGCGACCGCATGGCCAAGGATTGAGACCGCCACCAACAGTACGCACATCAACCCGATGAACGCCGTCGCAATGAGAGCGATGAAATGTTTCTGATTCATCGTTTGGAGATAGGAAGCCTCACGGCGCCGGCCGTGTGCGGCTACTCGTCATGCACGACTATCCCTGCCCGGCCTTGAGACGTTGGCGACCCCTTCCAAGGCCAGATACGACGTGCTCTTGCCTTGAGCGGGAACCGTGAGATGAGCTTCCGCACGGCGACCCAAACCGATCCTGAAAGCATTCAGGCTGGGGGCGCCGTAAATGTCGCCATCGAGCTCATATCGTCGACTTCGACGCTCACGCCCCGAGAGTTGCTGGAATTGCTCCTTCTTCGTTTTCCCGCGGAATAGCGGGAACAACGTATCACGGGCGGGGTTTAAAGGGTGGCTGCCGATCGATCAGTGCATATCCCTTTGAAGCGGAATCGGAGACCCTGTGTCGTCAGGTTGGGTCATTTTAATCGTTGAACACAACCATGTGCTGCACACCATTGCATCCGCAGATGAAGCCCTTGAAATGCTATTTGCGAACTGGCCGGTGACACAAGGCCGCGCCTTCTTCTCGGCGATGCAGGCCTGCGCTGGTACCATGGCAGGAGGAGTAACACAGAGAGAGGCCCAGTCCGCATTCCTTGAAGCGGCTCGTGATGCAAAGGTAGTGTTCCGGCTCGCCTAGGCGACACGCCCCAATCAGCTTTGTGACTGCGGCAAAGCACTCAGTCAGCCACGCCAATGGCGATGCATATGAGGGAAATCGCTATCAGGATCTTTTCCATGCGCGACCTTGGTTGCTCGGAACAAGTTGTTCGCTGAAAAGATGGGACGGCAAGATATTCCGGTCTGCGTCGTTTCACTTGTAAACTGCCCAAGGGCTGCGACCGCCAGAACCCTTGCGGGGCACCTGTTTTTCCTCGCGACTGAAACGATCAGGCGTGAGCGCTGAGACCTGGCGCCTATCTCGGCAAACAAAAAAGGCCGGGGCTAAACCGCACCGACCTTCCTCACATCGCTACTCATACCAATGCCAGTACATCCGTGGTCAAAAGCAGAAAGCAACTGCGGCGATTGCGAGCGACAGACATGTTCCAGCGCTCATCAGCAATGCCGATAGCCGCTATGTAGACACTCCTCGCATGAAACGCAACGACAATCTTTGGTTTGTTGTAAATGACGAATAAAAACATTGATTGCATGAATTAAGTTGCGCGAGGAAAGAGCGTGGAGCATGGTCTTTAGGTCAGCAGTCTATTTTACGGGCGCTGCTGCTTCGGGGCAAAATGCCCTCGCCCCAAAAGAAGGAGGACCAGATGTCTTCCCAACTGCACGTCGTCCTGAAATCAAAAGACCTCCTCATGCTGCAAGGCGTATTGGATGCGGCTGGCTATGGGCCGGCCACCAGCGTTTCCAATCCCAAAAGCTATAACGTCGCAGCGAAACTGCTCGTCGGACTTTTTCACCGTGGCATGACATCAGAAGAAGATCTGACTATGGAACTCGAGAGGCACTTTGGCAGCATAATGTCGCCAATTTCGCCGCCCAGTTTCGAGCGAACACGGGCTGCTATCCAAGGCCGCCCGCTGTCGTAAAAGTCCCGCGTACGACCCCCCAATTTTTGTCGGCGGCCGCCGCGCGAGGCCAAGCTCCACGCAAGGCCGCCAACAGAAAAAACCCCGCTGAAGGAAGCGGGGTGGGAGTTTGTATTTGAACCCGGCAGTCGCGGTTGCGGGGCAATGGAACATTGAGGCTTCGCTGGGAGAGATTAAGCAAAGCCCGACCCCAAAACGGATAGGGCGCGCTTTCGTTCCTACCTCTTTTGGATGATCCCACCGATTTGGGAAACGGGCGCGCGCTCGCTGATGGCCCTTCAAATGCGCATTTCACTGCTATGGTTTCGTGATTGACCGGAAACGTCCGAATCGACTATTTCCCCCCGGCCGCGCTCATATGCCCCCCGAGGCGGCACTAGGAGGGTCCGGCCACCTGTGAAGGTCGGGCCCTTGCTTCACTACAGTGCCAGCCAACAGGACAGCGTCTATGAACCGGTGAGCGTTCAACGCATCATCGCCTTTGACGCGAAGCTTTCCGCCATTTTCGATCGCATCGATGAAATTTCCGATCAGTGAGCGGTGCATCTCATAACCGAATGCCATCGGATTTGCCCCCGCCACAACGACGCCGTCAAGGCAATGCAAAAGTTGTTGTCGATGCTGGCTGGGGCCGAGGGTGTCCGGCGATGACAAAATCCAAGAAGCCGCTAAATTAGGCCTTGCGTCGACCCTCCGTCAGGTGCGCGATCCGATCATCGAAGTCGAATGTCCCTGTGGCCGGGCGGGCAGCTAGGTGCGCGCCGAACTCGTCAAGAAGCAAAAGGCGTCAAGGACCTTTCCCGCAGCTCTTCGGCAAAAGCACCTCCGGCTCCTCGTCATTGTCGTAAAAAAACATTCAGCGCCCCCTCAAAAAATCGTTCAGCCGACACCTGCCCACTCGAAAAATCCTCAGTCAGCCAAAAATTCTTTCAAAATATCGCCAGAACCTCAAAAAACGTTCAGTTAGACCACTTTGATCTATTGCAGCGCTTGCGAAGTCGCGTCGTCGAAACAACGCCTCGGATCATACCGCACGCCAGGATCGTAATCCCCATGCTCGCATGAGTTCCAATGGCGCAGACAGTTCCGACGGCAGGACGTAAGCATCAGCTACACTCTCCTTCTGATTTGAGAACCTTCGCGGCAACCCATGCCCCAGCCCGTGAACGGAATAGAATGACAGCTGCAGACGGTCTCCCCGTTTCCATTGTTCGAGTGTGCCCCACGACATCTGTTTCGTTTTCCCGACCGCTTTGTCCATGTCCGCCACATCGAGCCATTGCGAGACCAGGGCGCGTCCATTGAGCGGATTCACGACACTGTCAGCCGTTCCATGCCATACCGAGATCGGTGGCCATTCTTTCGTGTTTGGCGAAACCTTGCGCACCAGCTCGCCCCACTGCTGAGGCTCTCGCTTGATACCGGACCTCATGCCGCGCATAGCCGATATTGCATCCCTTGCCGCGCCGAACGGCATCCCGGCGAAAATGGCAGCACCAGCGAAAAGATCCGGATACGTGGCGACGAGCGCCGAAGTCATGGCTCCGCCGGCAGATAGGCCCGCAACGTAGACCCTGGACCGATCTACTCGATGGTGGCGGCATGTGTACTCGATCATCTGGCGGACCGACATCAACTCGCCACGGTCCCGCGCCACCGCACTCGGCCGAAACCAATTAAAGCATCGCTGGGGATTGTTCGTCTCGTTCTGCTGAGGATAAAGGAGAACAAAACCCCGCAGTGTAGCGAACCTGGAGAAACCGGCTCCCGTATCCAAGCTTT
>Ga0102588_1001782_pt1 | contig 14363 bp, 11 predicted proteins | sample AraplaMF_Col_mMS_FD_76854 | JGI IMG/M metagenome (GOLD analysis project Ga0102588, IMG submission 76854) | Arabidopsis root microbial communities from the University of North Carolina, USA - plate scrape MF_Col_mMS (SPADES assembly) (version 2) | ecosystem: Host-associated > Plants > Roots >...
CGTTCGTGCGGGCGACTCGCCTGCCAGAAACCGGGGCCGTGGGTACCGGCGTACGCCGGTACGACGTGAGGTAAACAAGGGAACTCGATGCGCCGCCTGACACCCTCACCGTCATACCGGCGCACGCCGGTATCCACGGCGACCACGTTCGTGCGGGCCTCCGGACAACGGGCACAAAAAAAGGAGCCCTCGGCTCCTTTCTCGTTTCTTCGTGCCACTGACCGTCAGGAAAGTGGTGGGCGGTACAAGGATCGAACTTGTGACCCCTACCATGTCAAGGTAGTGCTCTACCGCTGAGCTAACCGCCCGAAGAGCTGCGCAGTTTACCGACCGTCGGCGGGGTGTGCAAGGGGTTCTGAAGAAATCTGGCGGTTGGCGGGAGAAGCCGATGAAACGGTGTCGCGACAACCGCTTGCCCCGCCGTGGATACCGGCGTACGCCGGTATGACGGCGAGGAAGTGCCTGGCGCAGCGCCTTCTCGCGTAGCCCGTGGATATTGATACGACCGCAAGGGCGCCTAGCGCAGCGCCTTCTCGCGTATCCGGTGGATCTCGTCGCGAAGCTTGCCAGCCTCTTCGAATTCCAGGTTCTGCGCGTGCTTGTACATGCGCGCCTCGAGCTTCTTGATGGTGACCCCGGCCTGCTCCGGCGTGAGCGAACTATAGTCCGGCGCGGCCTCGGCCACCTTCTTCGCTTCCTTGCCCTTCTTGCCCTTGCCGCGCGATCCCACATCCGCGCGCGCACCTTCCATGATGTCGGCGATGCGGCGAACCACGGTCTTCGGCGTGATGCCGTGCTCCGCGTTGTATTCCATCTGCTTCTCGCGACGGCGGGCGGTTTCGTCCATCGCTTCCTTCATCGACTTCGTGATCTCGTCCGCGTAGAGAATCGCCTTGCCGCGCACGTTACGCGCGGCGCGACCGATCGTCTGGATCAGCGAGCGGTTCGAACGAAGGAAACCCTCCTTGTCCGCGTCGAGCACCGCGACGAGCGAGACCTCGGGCATGTCGAGGCCCTCGCGCAACAGGTTGATGCCCACCAGCACGTCGAACTCGCCGAGACGCAGATCGCGGATGATCTCGGTACGCTCGACGGTATCGATGTCCGCGTGCAGGTAACGCACCCGCACGTCGTGCTCGGAGAGGTAATCCGTGAGGTTCTCCGCCATGCGCTTGGTCAGCGTGGTGACCAGCACGCGATCGCCCATCGCCACGCGCTTGTGGATTTCGCCGAGCAGGTCGTCGACCTGCGTCCGCACCGGGCGCACCTCGACTTCCGGATCGACGAGGCCCGTCGGGCGCACCACCAGCTCCACCACATTGTCGTCCGAACGGTCGAGTTCATACTTCGCCGGCGTCGCCGATACGTAGATCGCACGCGGCGCGCGACGCTCCCATTCCTCGAAACGCAGGGGCCGGTTATCCATCGCCGACGGCAGACGGAAGCCGAACTCGACCAGCGTCTCCTTGCGCGAGCGGTCGCCCTTGTACATCGCGCCCAGCTGCGGGACGGTGACGTGCGACTCGTCGACGACCATCAGCGCATCGGGCGGCAGGTAGTCGAACAGCGTCGGCGGCGGCTCGCCGGGCCCGCGCCGCGTCATGTGCCGCGAGTAGTTCTCGATGCCCTGGCAGAAACCCACCTCGGCCATCATCTCGAGATCGAAACGCGTGCGCTGCTCGAGGCGCTGCGCCTCGACGAGCTTGTTGTCGCGATAGAGCTGTTCGAGACGCTCCGAGAGCTCGACCTTGATCGTCTCCATCGCGTTCAGCACGCTCTGGCGTGTGCTCGCGTAGTGCGTCTTCGGATACACGGTGTAACGCGGCACCTTGCGCAGCACCTCGCCCGTGAGCGGATCGAACAGCGAGAGGTTTTCCACGTCGCCGTCGAACAGCTCGATGCGCAGGGCTTCGGATTCCGACTCGGCAGGAAACACGTCCACGACCTCGCCGCGCACGCGATACGTACCGCGGCGCAGTTCCATTTCATTGCGCACGTACTGCAGCTCGGTGAGCTGGCGAATGAGCGCACGCTGGTCGATGTGCTCCCCGCGCGAAAGGATCAGGCGGAGGCTCATGTAGTCCTCCGGATCGCCCAGGCCGTAGATCGCCGAGACGGTCGCCACGATCAGCGAATCGCGCCGCGACAGCAGCGCCTTCGTCGCCGCGAGACGCATCTGCTCGATGTGGTCGTTGATGCTCGAATCCTTCTCGATGAAGGTATCCGAGGCGACGACGTACGCTTCCGGCTGGTAGTAGTCGTAGTAGCTGACGAAGTACTCCACCGCGTTGTGCGGGAAGAATTCCTTGAACTCGCCATACAGCTGGGCGGCCAGCGTCTTGTTCGGCGCCAGCACGATGGTCGGCTTCTGCACCGATTCGATCACGTTCGCGATGGTGAACGTCTTGCCGGAGCCCGTCACGCCCAGCAACGTCTGCGCGGCGAGGCCGGAGTCGAACCCTTCGATGAGACGGCGAATGGCCTCGGGCTGGTCGCCGGAGGGCTTGAACGGGGAAACGAGCTGGAAGCGATCGGTCATGGCTGACGATATGCTGGTTCGGACCACGAGTTTAAAGCGCTGGCGCCTACGTGCCGTGACGCGGTGCACCGGTGGCCCGCCCTGCCCTCCGGATGCACCATCGCGGATTCCCCGCCAAGCCCGCGCCATGCGCCCCGATCCCAGAGGCTTCACGCTCGTCGAAGTGCTCGTCGTGCTCGCGATCGCCGCCGTCACCCTCGGCCTGGCCGTGCCTGCGCTGGGCGAAGCCGTTGTGCGCCATCGCCTGCGCGCTGCCACCGGCGCGTTCCTCGACACGCTCGACCGCGCACGTGCCCGGGCCGTCTGGCGCAATCGCGAGGTCACCGTCTGCGCCAGCGAAGACGGCCGACACTGTCTGCCCACGTCGGACTGGTCCCGCGGCTGGGCGACCATGGACTGGCGGGGCACCGTGGATCGCATGCCGCCACTGGATCCCCGGCTGGCGGTCGCCCACCGCGCGGGGCGCGATGCCATCGATTTCGCACCCAATGGCACGACGCGCGGGGACAACCAGACGGTGACCCTCTGCGTTCGCGGGCGCCCTGCCACCGCGGTATCCGTGGTCATCGGCAACGCCGGCCTCGCGCGCCGGCAGACGCCGACGGCCGACGACGCACGGGCGTGTGCCACCACGCCTTCACGAACGCATAAAGATGCTTGACAGCCCCCCTTCACTTGCACAAAATACGTGGCTCCCCGCCCGAATAGCTCAGCCGGTTAGAGCACTTGACTGTTAATCAGGGGGTCGTTGGTTCGAGTCCAACTTCGGGCGCCAGGTTTTTGAAAGGCCGTGCAGCGATGCACGGCCTTTTTCTTTTGTTCGGGCGCCATCGGCGTGTAGGAATCGCCCGAAGCTCCAACGCGCCTGAACGGTCGCCAGCGCGAGGGCAAGCGGCAATTGACCGGATAGACGACCCGCCGCCATACTCGCTGCACGACTCACCCACCGTACGCGCAGCATTGCGATCGTGCTTTGGGCGAAAACACCGGCTTCGGCCGGTGTTTTCATTTTCAAGGAATGAATTTTTGCGCAGCATCGCCTATGTGGATGGCTACAACCTGTTCTTCGGTTGTCTTCGGACAAGCCCCTACAAGTGGCTCGATATCCATGAGCTGCTGACCAACCTCTTGCATGCGCAAGACCCCGGCAGCCATCTCGTACAGGTGAAGTACTTCACGGCACCGATCAAATCAGCCTTCGCCCGCCGAGGCGAAGAAGCCGCGAACGCTCAGGCGGGGTATCTCCGAGCATTGAAGGCCCGAGGGGGCGTCACCGTCTTCGAAGGCCGCTTTTCTGCCGAGCCGATCAACGCCATTCGTTACGCGGAGCCGCCCGACAAGGACAGTCGTGTTCGCGTCTGGCGCCTGGAAGAGAAACAGACCGACGTGGCGATCGCGATCGCCATGTACGGCGACGTGATGCGCAACGACATCGACCAGGCAATCCTCGTCTCTAACGACAGCGATATGGTGCCGGCGCTGCAAGCCATACGACGGGACACGGTCGCTCGCGTGGGAGTAGTGTTCACCCTGCCCGAGCCGATGCCGGATGGCCCTGACCGACGCCCCAACGCCGAGCTGGCCTCGATGGCGCACTGGAGCAGGAAGCACATCCGGAACGACGAGCTGGCCGCGGCACAGCTGCCCAGGGTGGTGCAGACCAAGCGGAAACCGGCGCACAAACCCGCTTACTGGTAGCACGAGGCGCCACTGATGAGAGCCAGTGGCGCCATTTGGCAAGTGGTCAGAGCATCATGCCGCCCGAGGCTTCGATGCGCTGGCCGGTGATCCAGCCGTTGCCGTCGTCCAGCAGCAGCGCGACCATCGGGCCGATGTCGTCGGGAAGGCCGACACGTGCGAGCGCCGTGTTCGCGACGACCATCTTCTGCAGTTCCGGGTTGTCGCGCACCGCCCCACCGCTGAAGTCCGTCGCGATAGCGCCGGGGGCGACGACGTTCACGGCGATGCCGCGCGGGCCGAGTTCCTTCGCGAGGTAACGCGTCAGTACTTCCACCGCGCCCTTCATCGCACCGTAGGCCGAGGTCGGCGCGCCGGCGAAGCGTGCGAGCCCGCTCGAGATGTTGACGATGCGCCCGCCGTCGACGATCCGCGTGAGCAGCGCCTGCGTCAGCAGGAACGTTCCCTTGAAGTGCACGTTGTAGACGCTGTCGAGTTCGTCGGCCGTCGTCTCGGCGAACGATTTGTGCAGCGAGTTGCCAGCGTTGTTGACGAGGTAGTTGAGCTTCGTCACGCCCAGGTCGGCCAGCGCGCCGTCCACGGCGCCGACGAACGCGCCGAACGACGACGAATCGCCCACGTCCAGGGGCAACGCGATCGCACGGGCGCCCGCCTCGCGCACGGCCGCGACCACGGCCTCGGCATCGTCACGGCGGGACTGGTAGGTAAAGATCGCATCGACGCCGCGCCGGGCGAGCGCGAGGACCGTGCTGCGACCGAGGCCGCGACTGCCGCCGGTGACGAGAGCGACCGGGCGCGGGATGGTGGTGCTGTTCATGGCGATGTTCCTTGCGTGGTGGGATGCTTGCCACCATAGGAGTGGGAGCCCTCTTGCTGAATGCCGGAAGGCGCCCTCTTCTTGCCTGATCCTGCTCCACCGCCCGGAGACCGCCGATGTCGAACCCGCTGCTGGACGCCCTGTCGCTCCATACGGAGCGCCGCCAGGACGACAGCCCGTATTTCACGGATGTGCCGGGGCTGACACTCCTGCGGTCCGAGACCGCCCGCATGCCCAACCTGCTGGTCTACCGGCCGGTGCTGTGCGTTGTGGCGCAGGGCTCGAAATCCGCGGTCTTCGGCGACCGTCGCGTGGACTACACCGCAGGGGAATCGCTCGTGGTGAGCGTCGAGATGCCCGCCCTCGGCCACGTCACGCAGGCCAGCCCCACTGAACCTTTCCTCGGCGCGATCGTGGAGCTCGACGCGGCCGCGCTGCACGACGTGATGCTCTCGATGGACCATGCGCCCGAACCGGCCTCGGACGAGGAACCGGCCTCGGCGACGATCCGCACGGAGGGCCCGGTCGCCGATTGCGTCACCCGCCTGATCCGCCTGATAGATACGCCCTCGGCCATCCCGGTGTTGCAGCCGGCGATCATGAAAGAGCTGGCGTATTGGCTGCTGACCGGGCCGCAGGCGGGCGTTCTCGCACGACTCGCCGTGTCGCACACGCAACCGGGTCGCGTCATTGGCGCGATCCGCGCCCTTCGCGATCGCTTCGCCCAGCCGGTGCGGGTGGACGAACTGGCCTCCATCGCCCAGCTGAGTCCGTCGGCATTCCACAGGCAGTTCAAGCAGGTGACGTCGATGACGCCGCTGCAGTATCAGAAACACCTGCGCCTTTTCGAAGCGCGCCGCCTGATGCTGGCGGACGCGTCCAGCGCCGAAGCCGCGGCCTATGCGGTGGGCTACGAGAGCCCGTCGCAGTTCAGCCGGGAATACGCGCGCATGTTCGGCAGCCCGCCGCGGCGCGACGTGGCGACGCTGCGTGGCTCGGCATCACCCTGAGAGCCCGATCACCTCGGCACGGCGCATTGCTTCGATCAGCTCGCCGCGCCCGTACGGCTTCTGCAGCCGTACATGGATGCCCGGCGCTTCGTCCGGCAGCTCGCCATAGCCACTCGCGAGCACGATGTGGATATCCGGGCGCAGCTCGATCACCCGCGCGGCGAGTTCGACGCCCGTCATCCCCGGCATCGCCTGATCGGTGACCATGGTGGCGACGCCCTGCGACTCCTGCAGGATCTTGAGCGCCTGCTGGCCCGAGGCGGCACCTACCGCGTCGTAACCCGCATAGCAAAGCATCTCCACCGTGGTCGCGAGCACGAGCGGATCGTCGTCGACCACCAGCACCGACGACACCGGCGCCTCCACCGTGGCCGGCGCGGCATCGAGCGGCGGCATGATGTATTGCGGACCGGCATGTGCCACATCCGCGGCGGCAACGGGCAGCCAGAGGTCCACCGTGGTACCGCCGGGCCGCGAGCTCGTCAGACGCATCGCGCCACCGCACTGCTGCACGATGCCGTGAACCATCGACAGACCCAGGCCGGTGCCCTTGCCGACGCCCTTGGTGGTGAAGAACGGCTCGGTGGCGCGTGCCAGCGTCGCATCGTCCATGCCTTCGCCGTCGTCGACGACCGAAAGGCGCACGTAATTGCCGGCGGCAAGACCGAGCTCGCCATCGCCACCCACCACGGCGGGTCGTGCCGAAATCGACAGCGTGCCGCCGTCGGGCATCGCGTCACGGGCGTTGACGCCAAGATTCAGAAGGCACAGCTCGAGCTGATTGCTGTCGGCGAGCACCGCGGGCAGCGATAATGGGAAGCTCGCCTCGACGACGATCGACGGCCCCAGCGACGTGCGCATCAGGTCCGACATGCCGTAGACGAGATCGGCAAGGTTCACCGCGCTGAGATGCAGCTGCTGCCGGCGCGCGAAGGCGAGCATGCGCTGCACGAGCGCCACGCCGCGACGCACGCCACTGAGCGCGTTGCCCACCAGTGTCTGAGCCCGAGCGGGCATGTCGTCGCGCTGCGTGAGCAGCTCGAGGTTTCCATGGATGGCCATCAGCAGATTGTTGAAATCGTGTGCCACGCCGCCCGTCAGCTGCCCCACCGCCTCGAGCTTCTGAGACTGGAACAGCGCGTTGCGCGCCTGTTCGAGCGCGATCGCCGCGTTGCGCTTTTCGGTGACGTCGCGTGTGACCTTGGCGAAGCCGATGAACTGGCCGCTTTCGTCTTCGATACGATCGAGGACCACGTGCGCCCAGAAACGGCTGCCATCCTTGCGGACGCGCCAGCCTTCGGTTTCCAGACGCCCGACCTCGAACGCGGCCTTCAGGTTGTTCCAGGGTTCCCGTCGGGCCACATCGTCGGGCGTATAGAACGCCGAGTAGTGAGAGCCGATGATTTCGTCAGGCAGGTAGCCCTTGATGCGTTCGGCACCCGAGTTCCAGCTCGACACGTTGCCTTGGGGGTCCAGCATGTAGATGGCGTAATCGGCGACGCCCTGCACGAGCAGCCGGAATTGCTCGTGGCTGCGACGAAGCTCGTCGATGTTGTCCTTCGTCATGTCCATTCCTGCCCCTTCGGTCCGTCAGCGTAGCCGCGAATCGTTCGTCACGACGTGAAGACGGCCATCACGATGCCGGGTTACCCATGCAGCGTATATTCCGGCGGCCGGCAGGCCAACTATCGCAATCCGGCAGGACTAAGCATTTCAGGCACGCGAGACGTTCGGATTGCCGGCGACGTACCAGCGCCAGAGCAGATCCGTGCCCTCGCGGATGCCGATACGCGCCGAACCCGGCGCGTTCTCGGGAGGTGGCACGCCGTCGTCCACGACGGTGTAGCCGTCGCGGGCGCGGACGAGGTCGATGCCGTTCTGCTCGCCCGTGATGCCGAGCGCCTGCGTCAGCCGTGCGGGCCCGCTGGACAGTTCGCGATCCTTGCGGATCTTCGGCCGCGCCCTGCGCATGTGCTCGATGCCTGCGACCGGTTCCAGCGCCCGGATAAGCACACCGGATCCCTCGCCCTCGTCGCCGCACACGGTGTTGCAGCACCAGTGCATGCCGTAGGTGAAGTACACATACATGTGGCCCGGCGGGCCGAACATCACGGCGTTGCGCTTCGTCTTGCCGCGAAAGGTGTGCGCGGCGGGATCGATCGCGCCGACATACGCCTCGACCTCCACGATACGCCCTGCCCGGCCGTCGGCACAGGCGAGTACTTTATTGAGGAGTTCGGGTCCCACGACGCGGGCATCGCGATGATAGAAGCTGCGCGGCAGGATGTCGCCGGGCCAGCGTGGACGTCGGACGGCCATCAGGTCTCCAGCGCGTCGCCGTCGGTGTCGGGATCCGGGCCCGGACGCTCCACGGGCTCGTGGTCGTAAGGCGGAGGCGAGGTGCCGGGTGGCGGTAGATCGGTATCGGGAACGGGGCGATGAGGGCGCGGCATGACGGACTCCGACGTCGGGTGTCGGTGCGTAGCGGGCCGGCGTTGCCTCCGGCCCGCACGCGCGGGTCCATCAGAATACGCCAAGCAGCCAGCAGACGAGGATGATCGCGAGGATCACGCCGATGCCGCCGCTGGGGCCATAACCCCAACCGCTGGAATAGCCCCAGGTGGGCAGGCCGCCGATGAGGGCGAGGATCAGGACGACGATGAGGATGGTGATCAGCATGGGTGTCTCCGGCAGTGGGCCAGTGACGCGCATGCTCGGTGCGGAGCCGTCGACGGGTCGTGACGCGAGACGGGTTCGTGCGACTTCCGTTCAGCCAGCGGAAAGCCGGCGCGGCACGGGGCCGCGCCGGCGGTGGCTCAGGTGCGGACCACGTAGCACGGCTCGTAAGCCGTTCCGCCCGGGAGCTTCATGCGGTGCTGCGCGACGAAGGCCTTCAGCAGGTCGTCGAGCGCACGCATGATCTCGGTCTCGCCATCGATCACGAACGGGCCGTTGGACTCGATCGCCTTGACGCCCTCTTCCTTGACGTTGCCGGCCACGATGCCCGAGAAGGCGCGACGCAGGTCGGCCGCGAGTTCGTGGCGCGGACGGTCGCGATGCAGCGCGAGCGATGCCATCGCCTCGTGCGTGGGGCGGAACGGACGCTGGAACGGCAGCGGGATCTCGAGCGCCCAGTTGAAGAAGAAGGCGTCCTTGTTGTCGAGACGGTGGTTGCGCACCTTTTCGACGCCCGACACCATCGCATGCGCGACCGCGGCCGGGTTGTCGATGATGATGCGGTAGTGCTCCGCCACTTCGTCGCCGAGTGCCAGGCGCAGGAAGCGGTCGATCTGCTCGAAGTACGCGGCCGAATTCTGCGGGCCGGTGAAGATCAGCGGGAACGGAATGCCCTTGTTCTGCGGCAGCAACAGGATGCCGAGCATGTAGAGGATTTCTTCCGCCGTGCCCACGCCGCCCGGGAAAACGATGATGCCGTGGCCCAGACGCACGAACGCTTCGAGACGCTTCTCGATGTCCGGCATGATCACGAGATTGTTGACGATCGGATTCGGCGACTCGGCGGCGATGATGCCCGGCTCGGTGATGCCGATATAGCGATTGCCCTTGCGACGCTGCTTGGCGTGCGCGATGGTCGCGCCCTTCATCGGGCCCTTCATCGCGCCCGGGCCGCAACCCGTGCAGATATCCATGCCACGCAGGCCGAGCTGGTAGCCGACGCGCTTGGTGTATTCGTACTCGTCGCGCGAGATCGAATGGCCACCCCAGCAGACGACGAGGTTCGGATCCACCTGCGGACGCAGGATGCGCGAGTTGCGCAGGATCTCGAACACGGCGTGCGTGATGCCGACGGTGTCGTCGAGATCGAACGCGCCGGTTTCGAGCTGCGTGGAGATGTAGACGATGTCGCGCACGACGGCGACGAGCAGCTCGTTGATGCCACGGATGATGCGGCCGTCGACGAACGCCTGCTCGGGCGCGTTCTTGAGCTCGATCTTGATGCCGCGGTCTTCCTGCAGCACCTGGATGTCGAAGTCCGGGTACTGCTCGAAGAGCGAACCCGGATCGTCGGAGAGATTGCCGGAGGTGAGCACCGCGAGCGCGCAACGACGCAGCAACTGGTGCAGCCCGGACCCGCTGGCGTCGCGCAGGCGCGCGACCTCGTTGCGGGAGAGGATATCGAGGCCGCCGGCCGGGGAGACGCGAGCGCTGACGGTCTTGCCGCTGACCGCATCTCCGAACTGGATGGCATTCATGGTGTTACGTTCCTTCTGACCGCGAATTAGCGGCGAACCCCGCCCCGGGTCGGGAGCGGACCGCCTAGGATCACGCGAGTGGTCGGGGAGGGTCAATAGCCCGCTTCGCCGCTCTTGTAGGAGCGGCCCTCGGCCGCGACAGCTTTTCGCGATACCCATGGAACTGGCGCGCGAGATTCGGCACTGGTCCGAAACGCTGTCGCGGCCAGGGCCGCTCCTACAGCGGCATAGGCTCTACCAAAAAAAACGGCACCCTTGAGAGGTGCCGTTTTTCATATCGCAGCGAATCCTTCGCTTAGAACGTGTAGCGAACCGTCAGCATCGCCGACCAGCGGGAGACCGGGTTGACCTTGGTCGCGCTGTTGTCGGTCGGGGCGTCGTAGATCGCCTTCTGGCCCGGCTGGTAGTTGCCGTTGGCGTCGGTCGGCAGGTTGTAGATGTACTTGCCCGTGGTCGGATCCACGCCACCGAAGTTGGCGAGGGTACGGGTGTACGGGAAGCCGATGTACGACTGCTGGCCCCAGTCCTTGTTCACCAGGTTAAGGAAGTTGTAGATGTCGAGACGGATCTCGCCCTTGTTGCCCTTGAAGATGCCCGGGATTTCCTGGCTCAGGCTGAGGTCGATCTGGTTGACCCAGGCCGACGTCGCGCCGTTGCGGCGGACCACTTCACCCTGCTTCTTGCGCAGGTAGTCGTCGCCCTGGATGTAGCTGTAGAACTGGTCGATCAGGGCCTGCGACGCCGGGGCCGAGCCGTTGGCGTTGCGGAACGTGACGCCGTCACCGCGGGTCGGGATGTAGGCAAGGTCCTTCGAGTAGCTGTCGCCGTTCGAGTCGTTACCGAAGACCCAGCTGTACGGCACGCCGCTGTGGCCGTCGTAGAACGCGCTGACGGTCGTGGCGTAGTCGCCGAAGAAGTTGTGCTGCCACGTCAGCGAGGCGTTGAGGCGCTTCGCGATGTTGGTGTTCGACGTGGAGGCGACGTCTTCGTTCGGGTTGTACCAGGCGCTGTTCGAATAGTTCGACGTGGCCTGGCTCGAGGTGCCCGGGTTCACTTCCGACGCGTGACCGCCCGTTGCCGCGATGCTCCATGCCCAGCCATCGGCCATCGGCTTGGAGAACGACAGCGTGACCGTGTCCGAACCGCCCTTCTTGGTGTTCGTCAGGTACGTAACGCCCTGAGCGAAGCGACCGTTCTGGCGGAAGCGGGCGTTCGCGCCGCCGGTGTTCGCACCGTTGAGGTTGTTCACACCATTGACGACCGTCGCGCAATTGGTCGCGGCCGGGCCGTTGAGCGGCGTCGAACCGCCGATGCAGCCGGCGTAGGTGTAGCGACCGTCAGGCATGATGCCCGTCGGCGCGCCGAGGTTGAGGTTCTGGTACAGGATGCCGTCCTGCACTTCGATATGCTGCCACTCGATGGTGCCGATGATGCCCTGCCACGGCAGCTCACGATCGAACGCGAGCGACGACTTCCAGACGCTCGGCAGCTTGAAGTTCTTGTCGACGGTGTCGACGGCCTGCTGCGGCGTGATGCCCTGGCCGCTGGTCGGCTGCTTGAACGGATCCGCACTGAAAGCCGGGCACGGGATGTTCCGCTGAGTACCGAGCGTGCAGAGACCGTTCGCGCCGCGATCGTACGAGTACGTGACGATGTTGATACCGTTGTTCTGGTACGGGTTCGTCATCCACACGGTCGGCGGATCCGACTGGAACAGGCCAACGCCACCGCGCAGCTGCGTCTTGTACTCGCTGTCGAAGGTGTAGTTGAACGAGAAGCGCGGCTCGACGAGCTTGCTGCCGTTGATGGTGTTCGCGTTGCTGAAGCCGTACGTACGGGCGAAGTCAGCGTTGTACAGCGGCTTGTCGTCGGTCAGGTACTTGTTCACGCGGAAACCGAACTGCACCGACAGGTTATCGGTCGGCTGCCAGGTGTCCTGCAGGAAGAACGTGTGACGACGCAGTTCCCACTGGGCGGCGATGTCGTTGAGCGAGTAACCCTGCGCCGGCTGATACAGCGAGTAGTTGCTGTACAGGCCGCTCGCGATGTTGTTCGCGCCGTTGTTGCCGAACGTGTACGAACCGAATTCGGTACGACCGAACAGGTTGTAGATGCGGTTGCGCTCCCACTCGAAGCCACCCTTGATGGTGTGGTCGTCGAGGTACAGGGTGCCGGCCCACATCGCGTTCAGGCTCTTCACCGACGCCGAGTTGTAGTGGCTGAACTCGTCTTCGCCAAGATTCACGGTCGGACCCGTCGCGGCCACGCCGAAGTTCGTGGTGTTCGGGCGCACCTTGATCTGCGGCTGCTGCGTGTCGACCGAACGGTTCAGCTGGTAGTCGCTGTAGCCGACCTTGGTTTCCGACGAGAAGTTGTCGGACCAGTCATCGAACGACTGCAGGGTGTAGTTCTTGATGTCCGAATTGACCGTGTACCAGTAGCTGGACAGGCCGATCGAGTTGACGCCGTTACCCTGCGGATTGGGCTTGGTTTCCTTGGTACGCGAGTACGCAAGGTTCATGCGGTGACCGTCGGTGATGTTCCAGTCGATCTTGGCGATGTAGCGCTTGTCGACCAGCGTACCGGCGTTTGCTGCCGTCGTACCCGGCTGCAGGCCGAGGGCGCGCGCGCCATCGATGATCTTCTGCAGGTCGGCCGGCGACACCTTGTTCAGCGTCGACGTGGCGAGCGACGGATCGAGGCCGTTGACGGCGCCCGAGCTCAGGCCCGTGACTTCTTCCTTCTCGTAACCGGCGAAGAAGAACAGCTTGTCCTTGATGATCGGACCGCCGACGGTCGCACCGGCCTTCCAGTTACGGTCGAACTCGGTGTAGTCGCGGTTGTTGTCCAGCCAGCCGGCCTTGCCGACCATGCTGCTGGCGTTCTTGAAGCCGTAGTAGGCCGAACCGTGGAATTCGTTCGTGCCCGACTTGGTGACGGCGTTGATTTCCGCACCGACGGTGTCGGAGCCGACGTCGTAGTTGGCCGTCGAAATGTTGAACGAGTCGATCGTGTCGAGCGACACCGGCGAGCCGACCGTCGGCATGCCCGTGGAGTTCAGACCGAACGGGTCGCCCACGCCCAGGCCGTCGACCTTGATGTTGTTGAGGCGGGTGTTCTGGCCGTTGGCCGAGATGGCGCCCGTGCCGTGGTCGACGTTGACGCGCGGATCGCGGCGGGCAATGTCGGCGATGTTGCCGCTGGGCGACGGAGCGGCCTTGAGTTCGGCCTGCGAGATGTTGGTACCGAGACCCTTGTTCTCGGAGGTGAACTGACCCGAGACGGCGGAAACCGTGACCGCGCCGAGCGCGGTGGCATCGGCGGCGCTGGCGGCGGCGCCGGCAGAAAGGTTCACGGCGGTATCGGCGCCCAGCTGCAGGTACACGTTGTCCTGGCGGGCCGACGGCGTGCCGTCCTTCGAGGCCGTCACGTCGAACGGACCGCCGACGCGAAGACCCTGAGCCGAGTAGCGACCCGCGGCGTCCGTCGTGGTCGTCTTCGTGGTGCCCGAGGGCTCGTGCACGATGGTGACGGTGGCGTTGCTCACCGGCTGGCCGGCGGCGTCGAGGACGCGACCGCTGATGGTGGAGGACGTCTCCTGCGCGAAGGCAGCAGGTGCCGCGAGCAGCGAGGCGATCGCGAGCGGCAGAAGTTTGGCGCGGATTCGGCTATTCATCTAATGGTCGACCCTGTGACTGCAACGAAAAATTTTCTGGCCGCACGAAGGGCTGCCTGGCCCATGGCCGGCTGCGCATTCGCGTGGACTTCCCCAACGTTTGGCTGTGTCGTCTCTATGTGAACCCGGTCACGAACTCGGACGCGGTGGCGACAGTTGTTAAGCCAACTTTAACGGCATTGTATGACAGATTTGTAACGTTTTCACGCCGGTTTGATACATACCAATTTTTCCTATGCGTGCGGCGGCACGACATAGGTACCTGATTTTCATGACATTGATGCGACGAATGTCATCGAGGCGGTAACAGCCGCCTTCACATATGACGAAGGATGCAGTCGTAGGAGCGCGCCTCGCGCGCGACAGCTTTTGAGGCCTGGCGTAACAGGCCCTGCCGCTCTTCGCGAAC
>Ga0102588_1001793_pt1 | contig 14300 bp, 10 predicted proteins | sample AraplaMF_Col_mMS_FD_76854 | JGI IMG/M metagenome (GOLD analysis project Ga0102588, IMG submission 76854) | Arabidopsis root microbial communities from the University of North Carolina, USA - plate scrape MF_Col_mMS (SPADES assembly) (version 2) | ecosystem: Host-associated > Plants > Roots >...
TATACCGGCACCCCGGAATATGACGTCAACAAGCAGATCGCAACGTTCGACCAGGCTCTTGCCCAGAACCCGGCCGGCATCCTCGTTCACCCGATGAACTCGGATCCTTTCATCGAGCCGATCAATCGCGCGATCGATCAGGGTACGGCCGTTGTCACCTTTGCGGCGGATTCACCGCTGTCGAAGCGCATATCCTTCATTACTTCCGACAATACCCGCGAGGGCATTTATGCCGCCGACGCAATTGCCAAGAAGCTCGGGGGCAAGGGTGAATATGCGGTTCTGGAAAATCCGGGTCAGGACAACCACGACAAGCGCATCGCAGCCTTCATCGCGCGAATGGAAGAGAAGTACCCGGACATGAAGCTCGTTGGCCGGGCGGCATCGAACCAGGATCCGAACAAGGCCTATCAGGGTCTGATGAGCCTGGTACAGGCTCACCCGAACCTCAATGCAGTGTTCATGCCGGAGGCGAATTCGGCGATCGGCGCGGCCCAGGCAAACAAGGAAAGCGGCGGCAAGATCCTCGTCATGTGCGCCGACGTCAATGCCAACATCCTCGACATGATCAAGGCCGGGGAAGTCTTCGGCTCGATCAATCCCAACCAGGGCATGCAGGGCTACATGGGCTTCATGCTGCTGTGGCTTGCCAAGCATCCGGAACTGATCGATCCGATGAACGACGCCAAGCGTTCGGGTTTCAACCCGATGAGTATCCCCGTCGTCGATAACGGTCTCTCGATCGTGACGGCCGCAAATGCCGACGACTTCTACTGGGACAAGTACCTCCAGCGCCGGGGTACGAAAGGCATCGAGGAGTAAGCCTTGCTGGCCGCTGTCGGGTCAGGAGCCGACAGCGGCCGCAAAGCGGGGAGAGGGAGAGCTATCATGGCGCAGACGCCGGCCCTGGAAATACGCAACGTCACCAAGCGTTTTGGCACGATCAAGGCGCTGACGGATGTGAGCTTCCACCTTGAAAAGGGGGAGGTTCATGCCCTCTGCGGCGAAAACGGCGCAGGCAAATCGACGTTGATGAACATCATTGCGGGTGTGCTGCAGCCGAATGAGGGAGAAATTGTCGTTGATGGCGCGCCCGTGAAAATCGCCTCTCCCGCCGTTGCCCAGTCGCTGGGCATCGGACTGGTACACCAGGAAATCGCGCTGTGTCCGGATGCCACTGTTGCCGAAAACATGTTCATGGTGGCGACGAACCGCCGGCGGTCGCCGTTGATGAATTTCGCCAGGCTGGAACGCGACGCTCAGGCGGTAATGAACCGCCTTGCTCCGATCGACGTTCGCCAGAAGGTTGGCGATCTGCCGATTTCCAGCCAGCAGCTGGTCGAGATCGCCAAGGCGCTGACGCTCGACTGCCGTGTCCTCATCCTCGACGAGCCCACCGCGGCTCTGACGGAGGCGGAGGCGCAGGTCCTGTTCGGCATCATCAACGATCTGAAGGCTCACGGCATTTCGATCATTTATATCAGCCATCGCATGGCGGAGATCTTCAGCCTCTGCGATCGGGTCACGGTTTTTCGCGATGGACGCTATGTCTCCACCGAACGGATCTGCGACCTGACGCCCGACGAAGTCGTGCGCCGCATGGTTGGGCGTGAGATCACGCAGCTCTACCCCGAAAAGCAACCGGTGGCGGAGCAAAGCGAGCAAACCATTCTTTCCGTCCGCAATCTCGGCGACGGGACGCGCTTTGAAAATGTCAGCTTTGAATTGCGCAAGGGAGAAATTCTCGGGATCGGCGGCCTCATCGGCTCCGGCCGAACCGAGATCGCAGAGGGTATCTGCGGCCTTCGCCCGACCAGGCAAGGCGACGTTCGACTTTGGGGCAAGGTGCTTAGCGTCTCGTCCTATGCCGAGGCGGTGAAAGCGGGCGTTGTCTATCTGTCCGAGGATCGCAAAGGCTCAGGTGTCTTTCTCGATCTGTCGATCGCCCAGAACATCGCTGCCCTCGATCTCAAGTCGCTGACGGGACCGTTTGGGATCTTGAACACGAGGGCAGAGGCCGAGCGGGCACAGGATCTCGCGCGCCGTCTTGGTATTCGCATGGGCGGTATCGACATGCCGGTTTCATCGCTCTCCGGGGGCAACCAGCAGAAAGTGGCCATCGCGAAACAGCTGGCGGTCGATCCGAAAGTGATCCTGATGGACGAGCCGACGCGCGGTATCGACGTCGGCGCAAAATCTGAAATTCATCGTTTGCTGCGCGAGCTTGCGCGGTCCGGGGTCGGCATTGTCGTCATCACATCCGAGCTGCCGGAGCTTCTCGGTCTCTGCGATCGGGCGATCGTCATTCGCGAAGGCAGGGTTGCCGGAGAAGTCGAGGGCGAGGCGATGACCGAACAGGCCGTCATGCGGCTCGCGTCCGGCATTGGCGCAAATCAACACAACATATCGAAGGCGTCAGAGCATGCCGTCTGACGAGAAAACTGGGACGGGAGACCAGGCAATGACAGATCACGCATTGGCGGCGACAAGACAACGCGTCTCTTCCTGGAAGAGGCTGGGAACGATGCGCGAAGCTGGATTGATTGCGATCATTCTCGCGCTGTGCGTCCTCATGAGCTTTGCCTCCCCGCACTTCCTGACGATGGGCAATTTCCGCGCGATGCTGATGTCGTTCTCGGTGGAGGGCATCGTGGTCGTCGGCATGACGATCCTTCTGATCGTCGGCGGCATCGATCTTTCGGCCGGCTCGGTTGTCTGCTTCTCTATGGTCTTGTCCGGCTCGCTGTTCCTGATGGGGATGGACCCCTGGAGCGCGTCTCTGGTGGGCATTCTCGCCAGCGCCTTGATTGGTTGTGCCATGGGCTTCTTTGTGACGGTGATCGGGCTCAACCATTTCATCACGTCGCTTGCCGCAATGGTCATCGTGCGGGGCGTCTGCCTGATCATCACCAAGGGAACGCCGCTCTCGCTGTTTACGTTGCCGCCGTCATTCAAGGCGGTCGGGCAGGGCACGTTCCACGGCATTCCCTACGTCATTCTGATCTTCGTCGCGATCGTGGCGGTTTTCGATTTCCTGCTGCGCAGGGCGACAGCTTTCCGCAAGGTCTTCTACACCGGCAGCAATGAGAAGGCGGCGCTTTATTCGGGGATCAGGACGAACCAGGTTAAATTTTGGGTGACCGTCCTCTGCAGCACGCTGTCGGGCGTTGCCGGTGTCATCTACATGTCGCGCTTCGGTGCTGCGACCCCGACCTTCGGCGTGGGCATGGAACTCAACATCATTGCCGCTGCCGTGATCGGCGGCGCATCGCTCAGCGGCGGCTCCGGCACCATCCTCGGCGCCATCCTCGGTATCGCGCTTCTGTCGGTGGTCAGCAGTTCGCTGATCCTCCTGAATGTCTCGGTCTACTGGCAGGATATGATAAAAGGCTGCATTCTCCTGGCTGCCGTTTCCATCGATCATTTCTTGCACAAGCGGAAGGCTGCCTGACATGCCGATTGCCAAACCCAAGATCGTCTCTGCGCCACGCGAAGAAATCGTCATCGCACGCCAGATGCACCAGGCTCTCGTCCTGCATTTCCTGGAAGGTTTGACGCAGGCGCAGATCGCCGATCAGCTCGGCATCTCTCACGCCACCGTCAACCGGCTGATCAAGCGCGGTCGCCAGCTCGGCCTCGTGGAAATCAAGATCAAATCGCCGGTCGAGCCGCTGGTCGATATGGAAGAACAGCTTCTGGCGCTTGGCGGAATCAGCCGGGCGATTGTCGTGCCGACCGTATCCGACAATCCGCAAACCGCATTGCAGGCCGTTGGCGAGGCGGCGGCGCGGCTGCTCATCGAGGAGATCACCGATGGCGACACGATCTGCATCACGGGCGGCAAGGGCGTCAGCGCGGTCGTTGCCGGCCTGCAGCCGCCGCGGCGCTTCGACGTCGAGGTTATACCGGCAACGGGATGTGTCCAGGGCAAGCACTACACGGATGTGAACCACGTCTCGACGATGATGGCCGACCGGCTTGGAGGCCGCTCGTTCCAGATCCATGCCCCCCTCTTTGCCGACAGCGCCGCCGAACGGGGGATGCTGATGAACATGCGCTCGGTTGCCGATGTCTTCAAACGGGCGCGTGAGGCCAAGGTCGCCGTCGTCGGCATCGGTTCGATCTTGTCGGATGATTCAAGCTATTACGACCTGCATCCGTCCTCCAGCACCGACCGGGCTGCGATCGAGCGCTCCCGCGCCTCATGCGAGCTGCTTGCGCATCTGCTCGATGATCATGGCAGCGTGTGTGACTACAGCCTCAATCGTTCGTTGGTATCGCTGACCCTTCCCGAATTCGCGTCGATCCCGATGAAGATTGGCGTGGCCAGCGGACCAAACAAGGCAGGGCCGATCTTGAGCGTCATGCGGGGTCATCATCTCGATACGCTCGTAACCGACGAGGCAACCGGCGCACGCATTCTTGCGTTGGCCGCAGGCAAAGGACAGCACGCATGAGCGGGCAACAGTTGATGCGTGAAATCGGCAGGTCGAGCGTGGTCGCCTCCGCGGTCGGGCTTGGAACCTGGGCGATCGGCGGCTGGATGTGGGGAGGCACGGACGAGGCGGAATCGATCGCAGCAATTCAGGCTTCGCTCGATGCCGGCGTGACGCTGATCGACACGGCACCCGCCTACGGACTTGGCCGATCCGAGGAGATCGTCGGCAAGGCGTTGAAAGGCCGCCGCGACAAGGCCGTCATCGCGACCAAGTGCGGGCTCGTGTGGCACACGGACAAGGGCAAACATTTCTTCGATCAGGATCGCAACCCGGTCCACCGCTACCTCGGCCGCGACGCAATCCTTTATGAAGTCGAGGAGAGCCTGCGGCGCCTTGGTACCGATCATATCGATCTCTACATCACCCACTGGCAGGATCCGACGACACCCATCGAGGAGACGATGCGCGCGCTGGAAGAGCTGAAGGCCGCGGGCAAGATCCGTGCGATCGGTGCCAGCAACGTCAGTGCTGCCGAACTTGAAACCTATATTTCCGCCGGCGGCCTGGATGCCATCCAGGAGCGCTTCAGCATGGTAGACCGGGAAATCGAGGCCGATCTCTTGCCGCTTACGCGGCCGAACGGCATTTCGACGCTGAGCTATTCTTCGCTTGCACTTGGCCTCTTGTCCGGGACCGTCGGTCCGGATCGGGCCTTTTCCGGTGACGATCAGCGACGAGACAATCCGCGCTTTTCCATTTCCAATCGCGAGAAGGCGATGGCCTTCGCCGCAGCCATCGGGCCGGTCGCCGGGAAGCACGGAGCAAGCGTTGCACAAATCGTCATCGCCTGGACGCTTGCGCAGCCCGGCGTGACATTCGCCCTTTGCGGCGCACGCAACCCTGCGCAGGCGCTAGACAATGCACGGGCTGGCACGATCCGCCTTGACCCGGACGATCACTCGGCCATCGATGCGGCCATTGCGACGAAACTGACGGCTATGGACAGGTAACGGATCGCATCATGAATCGCGAAGAGATATTGGACGGGCTTCGACGAAGCCCGAAGGTGGACGTGTGCGTCATCGGCGGCGGTATCAACGGCATCAGCGTGTTCCGGGAGCTGGCGCTGCAGGGGCTCAACGTCCTTCTCGTCGAGAGGCATGATTATTGCTCCGGAGCGAGCGCGGCGCTGTCACGGATGGTGCATGGCGGACTTCGCTATCTTGAGAATGGCGAGTTCAAGCTGGTGCAGGAATCGCTTGTCGAGCGCGACCGGTTGTTGCGAAACGCTCCGCACTATGTTGCCCCCTTGCCGACGACGGTCCCTGTCTTCGATGCCTTTTCGGGGCTGGGCAACGGCATCGTTCGCTTCCTGGGGCTGACCCGTCGCCCCAGCCGTCGCGGCGCGGTCGCAATCAAGATGGGGCTCAGCATCTATGATTTCCTCACGCGCAAACGGGCAATGATGCCGCGCCACAAGTTTCGCGGCCGACGCACAACGCTTGCGAAGTGGCCGGCGCTCAACCCGGAGATCAGAAGTTCTGCGACCTACTACGATGCGTGGGTCAGTCACCCCGAACGTTTGGGCATCGAGCTGCTCGATGATGCCCTTCTTGCCGGCGCTGGCGCACGAGCGCTGAACTACGCCGACATTCGTGCAGCGGGTCCCGGGCAGTTTGTCGTTCGCGACCTTGTCAGCGGCCGCTCCGCGGAGGTCGACCCCACACTCATCATCAACGCAACAGGCGGATGGATCGACATCACCAACGACACTCTTTTCTCGCCGGATGCCCGCCCGGCAACCCTGATGGGTGGCACCAAGGGATCTCACCTCATCATCGACAACGCCGAACTCTACGACGCACTGGCCGATCACATGATCTACTACGAGAACGAGGATGGAAGGATCTGCATCCTGTTTCCCTATCTCGGCAAGGTGCTGGTCGGCTCGACCGATATTCGCGTCGATGACCCCGAAACCGTGCGCTGCGAAGCCGACGAGCGAGACTATATCCTGCAATCGCTTGGCTTCGTGCTGCCCGGCATCAAGATCCGGGCGGAGGAAATCAGTTTTCAGTTCTCGGGCGTGCGCCCGTTGCCGACGAGCAAGGACAGCTTCACCGGTCGCATCCCGCGCGACCATTTCTGTACCATCGTGGAAACTTCCGGCAGTGGGCCCGCGGTGCTGTGCATGATCGGCGGCAAATGGACGACCTTTCGCTCGTTCGGCGAACTTGCGGCCGATCTCGCTCTGGAACGTCTCGGCAAGACACGTCGCGTAACAACCGCTGAGCGGCCAATTGGTGGTGGCAGGCGATTCCCACCCGATCGCGCAGACTGGATTGCCAGGACGGCCAGGGAAAAAGGCATTTCCGGCGATCGCATGGGAGAACTCTTCTCCCGCTATGGGACGGAAGCCGAAGCGATCGCGGCCTTCATCGTGGCTGCGCCTGATGCACCCCTGCCGCAGGCGGCCTATTCGGAGCGCGAGCTCCTCTTCCTCATCAGGAACGAAGCCGTCGAGCATCTCGATGACGTCCTGCTCCGGCGCACGACGCTCGCGATAACCGGCACGCTGTCGCTTGAGATGACGGATGCCGTCCTCGATCTTCTGGCAGCGGAGAAGGCGTGGACGCCAGCTTTGCGGGCTGCGGAGCGCAGCCGCTTCCTCACCCTTTTGCGCGACCGCCACGGCGTCGACGAACTCACCCTTTCCGCACGGAACGAACAAAGGAGCAAGAAATGCGAAACAACATGAAAGTCCGGATGAACCGGCTCTTCGGTCATGGCCGCTGCCTCGACGTCGCGATCGATCACGGTGTCTGCAACGAGCCGTCCTTCCTGAGCGGCCTTGAGGACATGAAATCGGTCGTTGAGGCGCTGACGGCCGCTGGCCCGGACGCCATCCAGATGAACTATGGCCAGGCCGATCTGCTCCAGAATGTCGCCGGCAAGAACAAGCCGGCGCTGGTAATGCGGATCGACATGGGCAACCCTTACAACAGGATTCGACACCGCGACATGTGGGCGGTGCTGCAGAATGAGGCCGAGCCGCTGATTGGCGCGCTCGAGATGGACGCGGCCTGCGTCGTCGTCAATCTCTTCATGCTGCCTGACGAGCCGGATCTCTTTCGCCAATGCGTGCAGAACATCGCACGTGTCCGCGCCGATTGCGACAAGTACGGAATGCCGCTGATGATCGAACCGCTGGTCATGCAGCCGGTCTCGGAAAAGGGCGGATACATGGTCGATGGCGATGCCGACAAGATCGTCACCCTGACACGGCTTGCGCGCGAAATGGGCGCCGATATCGTCAAGGCCGATCCGACAACCAATGCGGAAGATTTCCACAGGGTCGTGGAGGCGGCGCGTTGCCCGGTTCTGGTGCGCGGCGGCGGCAAGGAGGATCTTCGGACCGTGTTCGACAAGTCTGCGGCCTTGATGCGGCAGGGGGCGGTCGGCATGGTCTACGGGCGCAACATCTATCAGCACGCCAATCCGGGGGCAGTCGTGCGCGGGCTGATGGCCATCGTGCATGGCGACGCTACTGGCGAGGAAGCCTTTGCGCTCTACGAGCGCGATTGAAAATAGTTGCTGAACCTGGGGAGGAGTTCTGCATGGGAAATTATCTGTTGGGGCTTGATGCCGGCAACACCGTGATCAAGGCGGTGATCTTTGACCGGCAGGGCAACGAGGTCGCTGCCGCGTCAGCCGAGGGGCACAGTCGCATGCCATGCCCCGGCCATGTCGAGCGTGGCCTGGACGAATTGTGGACGAATGCACGTCAGGTCATCAGCAGCTGCATCGAGCAGGCCCGCATCCGGCCCGAGGAGATTATCGCGATCGGCTGCGCAGGACACGGCAACGGTCTCTACGCGCTTGATCGCGAGGGTGAACCATTGCTTGGCATCCAGTCGCTCGACACGCGCGCTGCGGCTCTGGTCGAGGAATGGCAGACACAGGGCATCGGTGATCGCACCTATCCGATCGGTCGGCAGCGCCCTTGGCCATCGCAGACGCCGACGCTGCTTGCCTGGCTGAAACGCCACCGGCCGGAGATCTTCGGCAGGATCGGCACGGTATTCCTCTGCAAGGACTTTATCGTCAACCGCCTGACGGATACCCGCGTCAGCGAGGTGTCCGACATGACGGGCTGCGGCCTGCTTGACGTTGCCAACCGCCGCTACAGCGAGACCTTGATGGATGCCTATGGCCTCGGCGATTGCCTGGCGATGCTGCCACGATTGCTCGAGAGCTCGGATATCGCAGGTCATGTCACGGCCGCGGCGGCCGCGCAGACGGGCCTTGCCGTCGGTACACCTGTGATCGGCGGCCTGTTCGATGTCGTCGCTTCGGCGATCGGATCCGGCGTGACCCGGACGGGTGCTGCCTCGATCATCGCCGGGACCTGGAGCATCAATCAGGTGATCATCGATGCGCCGCAACTGGCCGGGCCTGTCTTCATGTCGTCCACATTCGACCGGGAGCGATACATGGCGATCGAGTCCAGCGCCACGTCGGCTGCAAACCTCGAATGGCTGGTGCGGGAGTTTTTCCCCGACGCCTCGCCCGACGGGCGCTCGCCTTTCGATCATTGCGCGGCGCTCGCCGCTGCCGTCGCGCCCGGCGCCGACGATCCGCTCTATCATCCGTTCCTGTATGGCGCGCAGCAGGATGGCAATGCCCGCGCCGGCTTCTATGGCGTTGCCGGCTGGCACACGAGGGGCCATCTGGTGCGAGCGGTCCTTGAAGGCGTCGCGTTCGGCCATCGTCAACACGTCGAGACCATGCGCAGTGCCGGGGCAACATTCGACGAAGCCGTCCTTTCCGGTGGAGGCTCGCGAAGCCTGGTCTGGCCGCAGATATTCGCCGATGTTCTGGGCGTGCCGGTTTCGATCGCCCGCTCACGAGAAACGGGCGCGCTCGGGGCCGCGATCGCGGCGGGAACCGGCGCAGGCGTCTTTCCGTCGTTCGAGGCCGGCGCCGCCTCGATGGTTCGCATGGAACGCAATTACATCCCGGATAGACGGCTGGAAGGCCACTATGCGCGCCGCTATGGCCTCTATCGCGATATCGCCGAGGCAATGGCTCCGATCTGGCGGCGGCTCGTGTCGGCGAAAACCGACGTTGCAGGAGCAGCGGCGTGAGCGGGCCTTCAACGGAAGCGGTTGCCGACGCGGGCTCTTACGACTTCATCATCGTGGGGGCAGGCTCGGCTGGATGCGTTCTTGCCAATCGGCTGTCGGCAAATCCGGCCAACCGTGTCCTGTTGCTCGAGGCCGGCGGCAGCGATCGTTATCACTGGGTGCATGTGCCGATCGGATATCTCTTCTGCATGGGAAATCCGCGTACCGACTGGATGATGCGCACCGCCGCCGAGGCGGGGTTGAATGGTCGGTCGCTTCCTTATCCGCGCGGCAAGGTGCTCGGCGGCTGCTCGTCGATCAATGGCATGATCTATATGCGGGGGCAGGCGGCCGACTATGATGGCTGGCGGCAGGCGGGCAACGAAGGTTGGGGCTGGGATGACGTGCTTCCCTATTTCCTCAAATCCGAGGACAACTACCGCGGCAATTCTGCCATGCATGGGGCAGGCGGCGAATGGCGCGTGGAACGGCAGCGACTTTCCTGGCCGATCCTGGATGCCTTTCGCGACGCAGCCGAAGAGCTCGGTATTCCCAAGACCGATGATTTCAACGGCGGTGACAACGAGGGATCGGGCTATTTCGAGGTCAATCAGCGCGGCGGCATTCGCTGGAATACCACCAAGGCCTTTCTGCGCCCCTCAATGCGGCGCCCTAACCTTCGCGTGCTGACCGGAGCGGAAACGGAGCGGCTGCTGCTCGGCGGACGTCGCGTAACCGGAGTCCGCTTCCGTTTGAACGGGCAGATCCATGTCGCGCATGCCGGTCGTGAAGTCATCCTTTCGGCCGGCGCCATCAACTCGCCGAAAATCCTGGAACTTTCCGGGATTGGCCGCCCGGATTTGTTGTCCTCCGTCAATATCGACGTGGCTCACGCGCTTCACGGCGTCGGCGAGAACCTGCAGGACCACCTTCAGATCCGGACGGTTTTCCGGATCGAGGGGGCAAAGACGTTGAACCAGCTCTACCACAATCTTTTCGCCCGTGCGGGCATGGGCTTGCAATATGCGCTACGCCGCTCCGGCCCGCTCTCGATGGCGCCAAGTCAGCTCGGTATTTTCGCAAGGAGCGACCCGGCAGTCGCGACCGCCGATCTCGAATATCATGTGCAGCCGCTCAGCACCGACAGGCTCGGCGAACCGCTGCACCGCTATCCCGCGGTCACTGTATCGGTCTGCAACCTGAGACCGGAGAGCCGGGGGACGGTCCACATTGCCGGGGCGGATGCGTCCGCAGCTCCCGAGATCAAGCCCAACTACCTCTCGACCAGCAAAGATCGCATTCTTGCTGCAAAATCCATCCGCCATGCCCGCAGTCTCATGCAGACGAGCGCGATCTCGAAGTTCCGGCCGCAGGAGATGCTTCCTGGCAAGAAATTTCAAAGCGATGATGAATTGATCAGCCGCGCGGGAGACATTGCCACCACGATCTTCCACCCGGTTGGAACCTGCAAGATGGGGCGTGACGGCATGGCTGTCGTCGACGAACAGTTGAGAGTGCACGGCGTGGGCGCTTTGCGCATTGTCGACGCTTCGGTCATGCCGACGATCGTCTCCGGTAATACCAACTCCCCGGTGATCATGATTGCCGAGAAGGCGTCCGACATGATTCTGCGCTAACGGCGCTTGGAACCTCATCACGTTGGTGCTGAGAGAGCCAGGGTGCCGCACCGGTGGCGGTCAATCCTATCTCTCTCAGTTGTTCGTCACCGCTGCGAGGATCTGCGTGGCGGTCAGGCGATCTTATCGATCTACTGCAGCGTGCGGTTCGAGACCTGCCCTGCGGCCAAGTTCGGCACGGCTGCGACGGGGCCGGCGCCTTCGAGCCCGGTCGCAACGACGGAGACGCGGAACTTGCCGTCGAGGCCGCGGTCGAAGATTGCGCCGACGACGATTTCGGCGTCGTCCTGGACTTCATCGCGAATGCGGCTTGCGGCCTCGTCGACCTCGAAGAGGGTCATGTCGGAACCGCCTGATATCGAGATCAGCACACCCTTGGCGCCCTTCATCGAGATATCGTCGAGCAGTGGGTTGGCGATTGCAGCTTCCGCCGCCTTCATCGCCCGTGCTTCGCCCTCAGCCTCGCCCGTGCCCATCATGGCCCGGCCCATGCCGCGCATGACGGACTTCACATCGGCGAAGTCGAGATTGATCAGGCCTTCCTTGACGATGAGATCGGTGATGCAGCCCACGCCGGCATAAAGCACGCGGTCCGCAGTCATGAAGGCATCGGCGAAGGTGGTCTTGGCGTCCGCGATGCGGAAGAGATTCTGGTTGGGAATGACGATGACGGTGTCGGCTGCCTGGCGCAGCGCCTCGATGCCGGCTTCGGCCATCTTCATGCGGCGATTGCCCTCGAAGGTGAAGGGCTTGGTGACGACGCCGACCGTCAGGATGCCGGCTGCACGGGCCGCATGCGCAATGACCGGTGCCGCACCCGTGCCGGTGCCGCCGCCCATGCCGGCCGTGACGAAGCACATATGCGAGCCGCTCAGGTGGTCCATGATCTCGTCGAGCGATTCTTCGGCAGCCGCGCGGCCGACTTCCGGCAGGGAGCCGGCGCCGAGACCTTCGGTGACATGCGCGCCGAGCTGGATGCGGCGCGTCGCCTTGGAGGTCGCCAGCACCTGGGCATCGGTATTTGCGGCGATGAAATCGACGCCCGCCAGTTTTTCGGCGATCATGTTGTTGATCGCGTTTCCGCCGCCTCCGCCGACGCCAATCACCGTGATCTGCGGCCGTAGTCCCGTAATGCCGCTCTTGGCGTCTGTCATCGAACTCTCCTTTTGTCCCTCGTGCATGCTCCGCCCCGTCGCGGATAGCGAATCGCATAATACGTTAAGCGCGCAACAAGGCAGAGGCGGGGCGGGCTTTGCAATATCCAAAGGGATTTCAGCACTCGTTGATGTTCGAAAGTACCGAACGGTGGGATTGATCCGGAGGATCGCACCAGTATCGATCGCTTTGCCTTGAGGCGAAGTTTCGCTAAAGATGAAAGCGAAACGAAGGGAGGGCGCATGTTTCTGTCGGATCGCCAGGAGAAGATCATCGCACTTGCGAGATCGTCGGGCAGGGTGTTGGTCGATGATCTGGCGGCGCAGTTTGCCGTGACACCGCAGACGATCCGCAAGGATCTGAACGATCTCTGCGATGCACAGCTCCTGACCCGCATTCACGGAGGCGCAACCTTTCCGCGCGGGACGGAAAATGTCCGCTACGATGCACGGCGCCAGATCGCCGCGATGGAGAAACAGGCGATCGGTGTGGCTGCCGCTGATCTCATTCCCAACAACAGTTCGCTTTTCATCAATATCGGCACGACCACGGAAGCTGTCGGAGAAGCGCTCTCGGATCATCACGAATTGATGGTGATCACCAATAATATCAATGTTGCCAATAGATTGCGACTGATCGACAATATCGAGGTGGTGATCGCCGGCGGCGTGGTGCGCCAGTCCGACGGCGGCATCGTCGGCGAGGCGGCGGTCGACTTCATCCGCCAGTTCAAGGTCGATTATGCCGTGATCGGAGCGTCGGCGATCGATCCGGATGGCGCGCTTCTCGACTACGATTTCCGTGAGGTGAAGGTGGCGCAGGCTATCATCGCCAATGCGCGACACGTTATCCTGGTTGCGGATTCAACCAAGTTCGAGCGCACTGCGCCTGTCCGGATCGGCCAGATTTCGCAGGTCCATACCTTCATCACCGACCAATGCGATTCGCCCTCCATCCGCAATATCTGTCAGCAGAGCGGTGTCGTGTTGATCGAAGCAGCGAAAGCTAACCGCTGATTTTTACGGCCAGTAACATTCGTTTGACATTCGGAAAATTTTCGATTTAATCACCCTCACTTTCGCAATGGTTGGGGGAACTGTTGCGCTGTGTTGGCTCGAACGGGGGGAATATGGGCCGAATCCACGATATTTTCGTCATTGGTGGCGGGATCAACGGCTGCGGTATAGCGCGCGATGCCGTGGGTCGTGGTTATACGGTGGCGCTTGCGGAGATGAACGATTTCGCCTCCGGCACCTCGTCGGGTGCCACCAAGCTCATCCATGGGGGTTTGCGCTACCTTGAGCATTACGAGTTCCGCCTGGTGCGGGAATCGCTGATGGAGCGCGAGATCCTGTGGGCCATGGCCCCGCATATCATCTGGCCTTTGCGCTTCGTGCTGCCCTATCACAAGGGCGGGATCAGGCCGGCCTGGATGATCCGCCTCGGCCTCTTCCTCTATGACCATCTTGGCGGCCGCAAGCTGTTGCCGCCGACTGCGGTCTTGAACATGCGCAGCGATGCGGCGGCAAAACCGCTGAAGGCGCTGTTTACGAAGGCTTTCGAATATTCCGACGGCTGGGTCGACGATGCCCGCATGGTGGTGCTCAATGCCCGCGATGCCGCCGACAAGGGCGCCACGATCATGCCGCGCACCAAGGTCGTCTCCGCCCATCAGGAAAAGGATGCGCAGGCAAGCAACGTCTGGCAGATCGAGACGATCAACAGTCTCACCGGCAAGAGCGAGCGCCATCAGGCCCGCATGCTGATCAATGCCGCCGGTCCCTGGGTCGACCATGTCATCCGCTCCGCCTTCGGCCACAACGAGGCCCGCCATGTGCGCCTCGTCCAGGGCAGCCACATCATCGTGAAGAAGAAGTTCGAGGGACCACGCGCCTATTTCTTCCAGAACCCCGACAACCGCATCATCTTCGCCATTCCCTATG
>Ga0102588_1001797_pt1 | contig 14283 bp, 9 predicted proteins | sample AraplaMF_Col_mMS_FD_76854 | JGI IMG/M metagenome (GOLD analysis project Ga0102588, IMG submission 76854) | Arabidopsis root microbial communities from the University of North Carolina, USA - plate scrape MF_Col_mMS (SPADES assembly) (version 2) | ecosystem: Host-associated > Plants > Roots >...
CAGGCTGGCTCCCACCCGAAGGTAGGTCTCTCAATCGCGAGCACCCTTCGCCCGCCAGCGGGCTGGCTCCCACCCGAAGGTCGGTCTCTCAATCGCGAGCACCCTTCGCCCGCTAGCGGGCTTCCCACATGGGCATCGAGCGGTGCGGCGAGCACCCTTCGCGCGCGAGCGCGCTCCCACACGGGCTGGTGGGTCTGGTTTGATCGAAGGGGAATGTGGCGGAAGAGCATGGGAGTCGAACCCACCCGAAACAGTCTGGCTGCCTCACCCGGATTTGAAGTCCGGACGCCCCACCGGGGACGTTGCTCTTCCATCGATGCTTACGACCCGTAGAGGTCGGCGTAGCGTGGCTGGATGCGGCGCATCGTGCCTTGATTGAGCATAACACCCTGGCGATCGAGGAACTCCAGGATCTGGATGGCGACCTTGCGGCCGCAGTCGAGCCGGTCGCGGAACTGCGCGGCGGTGAAGCGACCGTCCGGCGCATGCGAGGCGATGTCGATGGCGATCTGCACCATCTCGTGCATCGTGGTGCGCAGGAAGAAATGGTCGTGCGCGACTTCGTCGACCAGACCCAGCCGCCCCGCGAACTTCAGCAGCTGACGGATCTGGTCTTCCGGGCGGCCGAGTTCGCCCGAGATGTCGCGTACGCGGGGCGGGCGGAAACGCAGCTCGCCACCGAGTCGTGGCGACACCGCTTGCCATAACGCGTCGCGTTCGGGGCTCATCTGCAGCGAATGGCTCGCGAGCCGGACGAACGCGCCATCGCGTACGACGTCGGACGCCACGTCGGCATGCTGCAACGCCAGTGCGAACGCGGCGGAGGGAAGGCGCGGTTGCACGGCCAGGCGCAGCTTCTCGCGTGCCATGCCCTGCACATCGGGATTCGCCGTGTGGAACGAATCCAGCGTGTCGCGAAGCGTCGCCACGAAGCGTCCCCATGCCACGGTGGAAACGGCAGTGCGTTCGGCACCTGTTTCGAAGACGAGTGGCTGAAGTGAAGCGACGATACCATCGAGCGCTTCGGCGGAGAGCGCGCGATCGCGTGCGAACGTGGTCAGGTCGCGCGCGAACGGCGCGATGCCGAGCAGCGCGGCGAGGCTGCCTTGCGCATCGGCGATGGCCATCGCTGCGCGCTCGGCCACGCGCTCCGGCTTGCGTCGCTGCCGTTCCGGCGCGCGCAGGTCGATGAACGTACCGCCGCCGATCGTGCGTTGCGCGGAAACGTCGCGTAGCACGAAACGATCGCCCACCGCGGCGGCGATGGGGCGATCGAGCACGAGCTGGACATCGGCCGTTTGTCCGGGGCGCAGTTGCTCGCCATCGAGCGGCACGATGCGCGCACCGACTTCGGAAGAGCCGTGGTGAAGCCGCGCGGGAAACCACGCGACGATCGGCTTCGGCTCGCCGGGCAACAGGTGCAAGCGGGCGTCGATGCGGTCCGTCGGCGCATGCAGCGCCGGGTCCACGACCATGTCGCCGCGCCCGATGGCGTCCTTCGTGACACTATCGCCGGCGAGGTTCAGCGCACAGCGGTCGCCAGCGCGTCCTGTGTCGACCTGGCGGTTCTGCGCGTGGATCGAGCGCACGCGCGCGGTGAGCCCGCTCGGGCTCAGCATGACCTGGTCCTTGAGGTGCACCGAGCCGGAAAGCACGGTGCCCGTCACGACGAGGCCGATGCCCGGCAGCGTGAAGACGCGGTTCACCGCGAGACGGAAGCGTGCGTCGTCGCCGCGCTCGCCGAGCGTGCGTGCCTCGGCGATCAGTCGCTCTCGCAAGGCGTCGACACCAGCGCCCGTATTCGACGAAACGCGGAGAATGTCCGCGCCTTCCATGCGTGTGCCCGCGGTCGCCTCGCGGATCTGCGCTTCGACATCGGTCAGCCGTTCGGGCGTGGCGAGGTCCGCCTTCGTCAGCGCGATCAGGCCGCGCCGCGTATCGAGCAGGTCGAGGATCGCCAGATGCTCGAGCGTCTGCGGCATCACGCCGTCGTCGGCGGCCACCACGAGCAGGGCGATGTCGATGCCGCTCGCGCCGGCCACCATCGTGTGCACGAAGCGTTCGTGGCCCGGCACGTCGATGAAGCCGAGCGTGAGGTCGTCGTCGATCGGGAGGTAGGCAAAGCCCAGGTCGATCGTGATGCCGCGCGCTTTCTCTTCCTTCAGGCGATCGCCGTCGACGCCGGTGAGGGCCCGCACCAGCGACGTCTTGCCATGGTCGATGTGTCCTGCCGTGCCGACGATCACGACCGCACCGCGCTCCGTTCCGCGAGCGCGGCGAGGAACGCGGCTTCGTCGGCATCGTCGAGGCAGCGCAGGTCGAGCAGCAACGCGCCGTCGGCGATGCGGCCGACGATGGGACGCGAGAGACGGCGCAGGCTCGCCGTCAGCACGTCGAGCGCGATCTGGCTGCCGTGCGGACGGATCGACAGGGCCGCGCTGCCCAGGGTGTCCAGCGGCAGCGCGCCGGAACCGATCTGGCTGAGGCAGTCGCTCACGGCCACGGTGAACGCGTCGCCGATGCGCTCGGCCACGGCCGGCTGCAACCGCAGGGCCTGCGCATGGATCTCGCCGCTCGTGCGGCAGAGCGCGCGTAGCGTCGGCAGACGTGAGGCGAGGCGGTCCGGGTCGCGGTAGAGATTCAGTGTCGCTTCGATGGCGGCAAGGCGCACCTTGTCGACGCGCAGCGCCCGCTTGAGGGGATTGCGGTTGATCGCTTCGATCAGCGCGCGGTCGCCGACGATGAAGCCCGCCTGCGGGCCGCCGAGCAGTTTGTCGCCGGAGAACGTGACGAGGCGCGCGCCTTCCTGCACCGCCTCGCGCACGGTCGGTTCGCGCGCGAGCCCATGCACCGACAGGTCGACGAGGCTGCCGGAGCCGAGGTCGTTCATCAGCGGCACGCCGGCGGCATCCGCGATGGCCGCGAGCTCGGATGCGCCCACCTCTGCGGTGAAGCCCTGGATGCGGTAGTTCGAGGTGTGCACCTTCAGCACGAGCCCGGTGCGCTCGTTGAGCGCGTTGCGGTAGTCGGTCGCGTGCGTGCGATTGGTGGTGCCGACTTCGATCATGTCCGCACCCGCGCGCGCCATGATGTCGGGCATGCGAAACGCACCGCCGATCTCGATCAGCTCACCGCGCGAGACCACGGCCTCGCGACGCAGCGCGAACGTGTTGAGGCAGAGCAGAACGGCGGCCGCATTGTTGTTCACCACCGTGGCGTCTTCGGCGCCGGTGAGTTCGCGCAGCAGACCGCGCACGTGGTCGTCGCGCTCGCCGCGCGTGCCGGTGTCGAGGTCGTATTCGAGTGCCACCGGGTGGCGCATGGCGGCCACGGCGGCGTCGACGGCGGCCTCGGGGAGCAGGGCGCGGCCGAGGTTGGTGTGGAGGACCGTGCCCGTGAGGTTGAAGACGGGGCGGAGGTTGGAGTGGGTGTCGAGGAGCCTTGCGGCGGATCCGGCGACGTCCGACGGTGAGGGGGCCTGTTCGCGCGCGAGCGCGCTCCCACCCGAAGGCAGGAGGGACTGGCGTGCTTCATCCAATGCTTTGCGGATGGCGCCGGTGGTGGCCTGGCGGCCGTGGCGTTCGACGAGCGCCGCCGCCTCGCGGGTGGCGAGGACGGTGGCGACGGCGGGTAGCTGGCGGAGTGCGGTCTGCGGGTCGGCCATGGCGCTCTTTCTACTCGAGGTCGTCGTCGCCGTCGCCCAGGAGGAGCAGGGGGTTCGGCGCGTGCCTCGAGTATCCCGCTTCGGCGACCATGAGGTCGAGTCCGAGCGAGGCCAGATCGTCCGCGAACGGATCGAGCCGGGTGTCGCGCAACTGGTAGAGCAGCTTGCTGTAGGTGTCGCACTCGCCGCAGGTTTCGGCCTTGACGACTTCCGCGTCGCCTTCGATGCCCTGCACGGACAGCTTTCGCGTGCCGTTGCAGTTGAGGCAGACGGCGCGCACGTGGTTCCACGCCGTGGAGCACATGGAACAATAGAGGAATCGCGTGCCCGGATTGCTGCCCACGGCCATGACCACACCCGACACCGACGGCGAACCGCAGCAGGGGCACAGCGCGCGTTCTTCGAGCAGGCGCAGCGCATCGGCATTCAGGCGCGCGGCCGACACCGTGAAATAGACCTGCAGGGCGGCGGTGACATAGACGGCCGCGGCGGCATCCGCCGAAGCGAGCTCGCCACGGAGGAACTGGTCGGCGATCCGCTCGATGGCGGCCGCGTCGCTGGCGCGCAGGTCGCTGATGGCTTCGACGGCCGGTGAGGGCAGTCCCGTCGTATCCACGAGATCGAGCAGGCGCGAAAGGCCCTCGCGCCACGACGGATGGCGACGGTGGCCGTCCGCGGCGAGCGGCGGCAGGCGCGCTTCTACCGCCGTGGCGACGGAGGCGGCATCGAGCGTGGTGCCAGGGCCGAACGTGTTCGCCACGGCGTGCTGCGCCGACGACACGTTGGCGAGGAATCGCAGCCACGGTTCGAGCGGGTGACCGTCGGCCAGTGCCTCCAGACGGTCCGCGGTGGCGGCGAAGCGCACCACGGGATCGGGCAGCTGGATCGGGTCGGGGGCTTTCACGCCCGCGTGGGACGGGCCACTCCATTTCGCATTCGGTGGGGCTTCGGCTTGCTTCACGGATTCTTCCTGGGCTCGGTCTTCGCGCGTTGGCCGGACGCCAGCTGATAGAACCATTTGCGGTGATGGTGCCACGCCCAGCCGGGCGTGACGTAACCCTGCGTCATGCTGCGCACCGAATCGCGGATCCAGATCGCGGCGTATACATGAACCACCCAGACGAGGATGGCCGCCAGCGCCGCCAGACTGTGGATCAGCACCGCCGCGCGCTGCACGGGGATGGAGGTGGACTTGCCGAAATAGACTTCCCAGATCAGCAGGCCCGTGACGAACAGCGTCGGGATGAGCAGGGTCATCGACCAGAAGACGAGCTTCTGGCCGCTGTTGTTGCGCCCGATCGGCGGCACGTGTTCGTCGTCGTTGACGATCACATGGCCGATCGCCTTCGACCACGCGACGTCGTCGCGATTGAAGATGTTCGAACGCCAGAACTGCACGAACATGCCGATCCAGCTGACCACGAGGCACACGCCGAACCACGGGTGTGCCGCGCGTGCCCATTGCCCGCCGCCGAACAGGCCGGAGAGGAAGAACAGGATCGGATCGAAGAACGACAGGCCGGACAACACCAGCAGGATGAACAGGCCGGCGTTGATCCAGTGGTTGACGCGGTTGATCGTGGTGTAGCGCGTGAAGGCGCGCTTCGGACGGGTCATGGCGACTTCTCCTCTTCCTCGATCTCGCGCATCGCGCGATCGGCTTCGGCCTCGTCTTCGTCCTGCACTTCGTTCGGGCCCACGGTCACCCAGTGGAAGAACGAGCCGATGACGGCGGCCGCGATGCCGAGAACGGCGAGTGGCTTGAGAATCCCTTTCCACACCTGCACCACGGGGCTGATCCGCGGCTCGTCCGGCAGCCCCGAATACAGCGAGGGGCGGTCGGCATGGTGCAGCACGTACATCACGTGCGTGCCCTGGACCTCCGGCGGATCGTAGAGGCCGGCGTTCTCGAAGCCGCGCGATTTCAGGTCTTCGATGCGCTCGCCCGCCCAGTGCGTCATGTCGGTCTTGGACCCGAACATGATCGCGCCGGTGGGGCAGGCCTTCACGCAGGCCGGCTCCAGGCCGACCGTGACGCGGTCGGAGCACAGCGTGCACTTGTACGCCTTGTGATCGGTCTTGCTGATGCGCGGAATGTCGAACGGACAGCCCTTCACGCAGTAGCCGCAGCCGATGCACTTGTCGCTGATGAAATCGACGATGCCGTTGGCGTACTGCACGATGGCGCCGGGCGCCGGGCAGGCCTTCAGGCAGCCCGGATCCTCGCAATGCATGCAGCCGTCCTTGCGGATCAGCCACTCGAGGTTGCCCTGTTCGTTCTCGTACTCGTTGAACTTCATCAGGGTCCAGACGCTGGGCCCCAGGTCCATCGGGTTTTCGTACGAGCCCTCGAAGTGGCCGATTTCCGGACGCAGGTCGTTCCATTCCATGCACGCGGACTGGCAGGCCTTGCAGCCGATGCAGCGGCTGACGTCGATCAGCTTGGCCACCTGATCCTCATGGCTGCGCGCCATGGGTGGGGTCATCGTCGTCGCCGAGCGCCTGACATAGTTCTGGGATTGCAGATCTGACATGTCGTTGGCCTCAGGCGGTGACCGGTGCGGACGTCTTTTCGACGTTGACGAGGAACGCCTTGAACTCCGGCGTCTGCGTGTTGGCGTCGCCGACCGACGGCGTCAGCGTGTTCGCGCCGTAACCCTTCCTCGCCTGTCCGGTGAAGCCCCAGTGCAGGGGCACGCCGATGACGTGGGTGGCCTTGCCGTCGACCGTGAGCGGCTTGATGCGCTTGGTCACATAGGCCTTGCAGATCACCTCGCCACGCTTGGACGACACCTTGACCCAACCGCCCTGTGCGATGCCTTTCTCCTTTGCGAGCACTTCGCCGATCTCCACGAATTCCTCCGGTTGCAGGATCGCGTTGATGAGCGCGTGCTTGGTCCAGAAATGGAAGTGCTCGGTCAGCCGATAGGTGGTGGCCACGTACGGGAAGTCGTCGCGCTTGCCGAAGTTGTTGCGGTCGCCCTCGAATACGCGTGCCACGGGGTTGTGGCTCACCTTCGGGTGAAGCACGTTGTCGACCGGCGATTCCATCGGCTCGTAATGCTCGGGGAACGGACCTTCGGCCATCATGTCGCGGGCGAACAGGCGTGCCATGCCTTCCGCATTCATGATGAAGGGGCCGACGCCGTCTTCCGGCTTCACGGTCGGGCCGTAGTCGGGCACGTCGAGGCCCACCCAGCGCGTGCCGTTCCACTCGATGACCGGCTTCTTCGGGTTCCACGCCTTGCCGTTGAGGTCGGCGCTCGCGCGGTTGTAGAGGATGCGCCGGTTGGCCGGCCACGCCCATGCCCAGTTCGGCGCGATGCCTTGCTCACGCGGGTCCGTCGCGTCGCGACGGGCCATCATGTTGCCCTTCTCGGTGAACGAGCCGGTGAAGATCCAGCATCCCGACGCGGTGGTGCCGTCGTCGCGCAGCTGTGCGAAGGCGTCCAGCAGCGTGCCGGCCTTGGTCACGGCGCCGGTGGTGGCGTCCGTGAGGTCGACCAGCGCACGGCCGTTCATTTCCTTCGCGAGTTCTTCGGGGTTCGGCTCGCGCGGATCGGTGTAGTTCCAGAGCATGTTGAGGATGGGCTCGGGGAACGCGCCGCCTTCCTTGCGGTAGAGCTCGCGCAGGCGCTGGAACAGGCCCGTCATGATCCAGATGTCGGACTTGGCGATGCCCGGCGCCTCGGCCGCCTTCCAGTGCCACTGCAGCCAGCGCGCCGAGTTCACCAGCGAGCCGTTTTCTTCGGCGAAGCAGGTGGTCGGCAGCTGGAACACCTCCGTCTGGATCTCGGACGGCTTCGCGGGATTCTGCGGACCGAAGTCCTGCCAGAAGCGCGAGGTTTCCGTATCCAGCGGATCCATGGTCACGAGGAACTTCAGCTTGCTCAGGCCGCGGCGGATCTTGCCGCGATCCGGGAACGCCTGCAGGGGGTTGAAGCCCTGGCAGATGTAGCCGGTCATCTGCCCGTCGTTCATCATCTCGAACGCCTTGATGATGTCGTACAGGGGAATGTCGAGCTTGGGCAGCCAGTCGTAGGCCCAGTTGTTCTCCGCCGTCGCCGCATCGCCGAAGATCGACTTCTGGAAGCTGACGAAGAACTTGCGGTAGTTCTGCCAGTAGCTGGTCTGCCCCTCGCGCAGCGGCTTGAACAGCTTCGTCTTCATGTACTCGTCGAAGGTCGTTTCCACGTCCCGCGGCAGGTTCATGTAGCCCGGCATCTGGTTCGACAGCAGGCCGACGTCGGTGAGGCCCTGGATGTTGGAATGCCCGCGCAACGCGTTCATGCCGCCGCCCGCCACGCCGATGTTGCCCAGCAGCAGCTGCACCATCGCCATCGCACGGATGTTCTGCGCGCCGACGGTGTGCTGCGTCCAGCCGAGCGCGAACAGGCTCGTCAGCGCCTTGTCGGGCGCCGCGGTGCCGGCGAACAGTTCGCAGATCTGCAGGAACTTGTCCTGCGGCGTGCCGCAGATGCGCGACACCATCTCGGGCGTGTAGCGCGACACATGCTGCTTCAGCAGGTTGATGACGCAGCGCGGGTTCTGCCACGTGTCGTCGGATTTCGCGAAACCCTTCTCGTCGTATTCGTAATCCCAGGTGCTGCGGTCGTAACCGTGGCGCTTTTCGTCGTAGCCGCTGAACAGGCCGTCCTGGAACTCGTAACCCTCGCGCACGATCAGGCCTGCGTTCGTATACGAACGCACGTACTGGTGCTGGATCTTGTCGTTGGTCAGCAGGTAGTGCATCACGCCCGAAAGGAACGCGATGTCGGTACCCGGCCGGATGGGGGCGTAGTAATCCGCGACCGACGCCGTGCGCGTGAAGCGTGGGTCGACCACGATCAGCTTCGCACCGTTTTCGATCTTCGCTTCGATCACCCACTTGAAGCCACACGGGTGCGCTTCGGCGGCATTGCCACCCATGACGATCACGACATTGGCATTACGGATGTCCTGCCAGGTATTCGTCATCGCACCGCGACCGAATGATGGGGCCAGACTGGCCACCGTCGGTCCGTGTCAGACGCGCGCCTGGTTGTCGAACACCACCATGCCGAGCGATCGCGCGACCTTCCAGGTGAGGAAGGAGGTTTCGCTGGACGACGCCGAAGCCGCCAGCATGCCGACGCTCGTCCACCGGTTCACGGTGGTGCCGTCGGCGTTGGTCGTCTGGAAGTGCTTGTCGCGGTCGTCCTTGATCAGGCGGGCGATGCGGTCGAGCGCGAAATCCCACGACACTTCCTTGAACTCGGCCGAGCCGGGCTCGCGGTAGCGCGGCGCCTTCAGGCGCGTGGGTGCGTGCACGATATCGAGCAGCGCCGAGCCCTTCGGGCAGAGCGTGCCGCGGTTCACCGGATGATCCGGATCGCCTTCGATATGGATGATGTTCGACACCGCATTCTTCGCACGGTCGCCCATGCTGTAAATGAGGATGCCGCAGGCCACCGAGCAGTACGTGCAGGTGTTGCGCGTTTCGGTGGCGTGGGTGAGCTTGAACGGCCGCACGGCGGCGGCCTGGGCGACACCGGCGGCACCGAAACCGAGCAAACCGAGGCTCGATGCGGTGAGCCCGAGGCCCGTGAACTTGATGAACTCGCGGCGGGTCATTGCCATCGCGGGAGCTCCCTGAGAAAACTTGGCTGGACGTACCGTCGTTTGTACCGACGGTGGCTGGCTACGTGGCACCGGACGGTTGTCCGACGCCTTCTGAGACGCTATCACGAGTTCCCGGGCGGGTCGATGACGTTTCAACCTTCTTAGACCTTCGTAGGAGCGCGCCTTGTGCGCGACAGCGTTTCGCGAAAACCTGTGGCTTCGGGCGAGAAGCTGTCGCGCGCAGGGCGCGCTCCTACAACTGCCCGTTATTGTTTCGTCATGGCGGGTAGTTCCTCGTCGACGAACCTTTCGTCGACACCGGTCGCTACGACACGTGCGAATTCGGCAACGGTGCATTCGCCTTCCTTCGAGCAACCCGCGATCCGGACAGGTGTCGGGCGCATGCCGTCGAAGGTATTGGTGCGTAACTGGTCCATCGAGGGCATCCATGCCCGGACGCGGATGAACGCCTTGCCGTCATGCTCGACCCGCGCGAAGGCCAGCGCTCCGCCGGGCGGGTAATCGTCGGGGCGGGTCGGCTCGTGCCAATCGAGATCGAGCACCCCGGCCACGTTGGCCAGATTGGTGTCGTGGCCGACGAGGACCACCACGCCGTGGTTGGTCAATGGCCTTGCCGTGGTGCCGACAGCCAGCGTGGCGGCGATGTGGGCGGCGAGGTTCGAGCCCATGGCGGCCGCGGTGGGCATGGCCCGCTTGGTCGCGGCGAACTGGGCGTTGTGCAATGTGATCAGACGGCCCAGCAGGGCGGCATCGCCGCGACCGAAGGCCACCTGCGCCATGGGCATGCCTTCCGCATAGGCCAGCATCAGGTTCTCGCTGAGGGTGCCGGCCAGCTTCAGCGCCTTGCCGAGCTGGTCCGGCGTGGGGAGCAGCAGGCGTTTGCCATCGTCGCCGGCAACCCGTGCGCAGGCATCGCCGTGGCAGTCGAGCAACAGCGCCTGCAGGTCGGCGAGGGCGGCCGGGGCGACGGACGGCGCGACCGGCGCATCGTCGCCGTCGGCATCCTTGCGGTAGTGGAACAGCGGATTGTTCGTATCGCCCGCGGTGGCGAGATAGCGCGGGGGGCAGGCGGGCAGCAGCCCGCGCGCCAGGGCGACGCTGCTCTCGCGATTGCGCGCCGTGCTGTCGCCGATCACGACCACCGCATCGCAGCCGGCGGGCAGGGCGCCTTCGTCGCGCAATATCGTGCCGAGACGCGCGCCGATGCGCTGCATTCCCTGCGCGCCGTGGGCGGTGAGCATGCCCGGGCCCACCGGCCATGCCGGCCACTCGCCCTTCGCGACATCCCTGTAAAGCGATGCCGGTTTCGTGGGCGAGCGCACGCCATGGCGCATGAGGATCACCTCGGCCTTCACGACATCGCGTGCCGGGATGGGCGTGGCCAGGACCAGCGCGAGAAGTGCGAACGCGGCGCGAGTCATCACAGCTTCACCGACAGGTCGAGGAAGATGCCGCGGCCGGGCAGCCCGAAGTACAACGGGTCGCCGCTGACGGATTGCGTACCCGCGTAACCGGTGTACTTGTGCACGTTGAAAAGGTTGTTCACGTCGACGCTGATGGAGAAGCCCTTCGTACCGGCCGGCCCCTTGTCCGTGCGGAATCCGGCGGCGGCATCCACGGCCACGTAGCCCGCGATGCGCTCGCCGTTGTGAAAGACCACGGTGCCGTCGTCGTCTTCGGTGTTGTCGAGGCCGTACTGGTGGCCGAGGAACTTGCCCATCAGCGAGCCGAAGTAACCGCTGTCGTTGCTGTAGAGCAGGCCGAGCGCGGCCGTCACCTTCGGCGTGCCGGCCACCTGTACGCTGCTGCCCTTGTACGTGGCCTTGTTGTAGCTGGCGTTGCCGTAGAGGCTGAGCGTGGGCGTGAGAGCGAACGTGCCTTCCGCCTCGGCACCCTTGTAGATCGCGCCACCGCCGTTGACATAGGCATCTTCGTTGCCGTTCGCGGTGGCGACTTCCGTCTGGGTGATGAGGTTGTCGAAGTCGATGTAATAGACATCGGCGCCGAAGGTCAGCTGGCGTGACGCGTAGGCCGTGCCGAGCTGGAAGTTCTTCGTGGTTTCCGGGTTCAGCCCGCGCGAGCCGTTCACCTGGATCACGTCGATGGGCGGCGCGAGAAAGCCCTTGGCCGCCTGCGCATAAACGCTCCACTGGTCGGACAGACGGTCGTGCACGCTGAGGGAGGGCAGGGCGGCGTGATAGGTGGCCTCGGCGCTGAGCGGCACCGGCGGCGACACCTTGTTGAGCGGCGCGTCGATGCTCCGCGTGACTTCCGAATAGCGCACGCCGGGGCTCACGGTGAGGCTGTCGGTCGGCCTCCAGTCGTACTGCACGTACGGCTGCACGGTGTCGGTGCGGTCGCTGAGCTGGTAGTTCTGGATCGGGCCGTACTTCGTGCCGGTCGTCTCGCCCGTGGTGAGGTCGAGCGGGTACTGGTAGCGCGCGTCGAGGTTGCGCTCGAGCCAGATGCCCGTGAGGAACGTGCCAGGCCCCAGGTCGTGGCCGAGGCGCAGCACGTTGCCGAAGGCGTGGAAGCCCGAGTCGGAAAGCTTGCCCGGGATGTCGTGGGCGGCGGTCCGCACCTTCTTGCCGGCCGCGTTGTAGAAGGTGACGCCGTTGTGCGCCGGATCGATGTCCGAGGCATCCGCCGCCTTGCGCGCCCAGTGATCGAAGCTGTTGTAGTAGACCTTATCGTCGACGTCCCAGCCGGCCACCTGGCTGGTGAGCCCCAGATAGGTGAAGCTGGAATAGTAGGCCGCGTTGTTCGCGCCGCCGTAGTTCTGCACGGCGGGATCGTCGCCAAGGCCGAAACGCCAGCCGTTGGTGCGGATTTCGTCCCTGGTCGCGCCCTGTACGGTGTTCTGGTGTTCGCGGTTGTAGCTGGTGACGAAGGTCAGCGTGGTGACGTCGCCCAGCTGCGAGATCGTCTTCACGAAAGCATGGTCGCGCCTGTCGTCGGTGCCTTTCAGGTACGTCTCGCTCGACTCCTTCGACACATCGGCGAAGATCGTCGTGTTTCCGATCGTCTCGTCGGCGGCGACGCCACCGGCCCTGGTTTTCCAGCTGCCGACGGTGAGATAAGGCGTGATGCCGGACTCGTCGGACGGCTCGCGCGAGCGCAGCGCGATGGTGCCGCCGAAGGTGGCGTTGCCGATGGTGCTGCCGTTGCCGGGGCCGCGATCGATCTCGGCCTGGCCGAGCACGTGGTTGTTGAAGTAGGCGGACGTGGTGTGGTGCAGGTCGCTCGCGTCGCCGAACGGGATGCCGTCGAAGGTGATGTTGAACTGCCCGTCCTGGAACCCGCGGAGGCTGATGCCTTCGTTCTTGCCGAGGCCGGGGCCTTCGGGCGACGTCACGGTCATGCTGGGCGCGTACTTGATGATGTCGTCGAAGTTGGCGTTGAAGCGCAGCCCGTCGCGGATGAAGCGTTCGTCGATCACCGAGGTGGGCTGGCGGGCTTCGAGCGGCGCGGCGCTGGGTGCGAGCGTGTCGACGGCGTTCGCGCTGACGCTGATCGCGGCGAGGTTGCTCGCCTCGTCACGGCTGTCGATCTTCGGTAGCGCGCGATCGGCCGGCGTGGGGCCGGCTCCGGACTTTCCCGGCACGATCTTCACCGTGCCCGGTGCGACACGCTCCCAGGTCAGGTTCGTGCCACGAAGCATCGCGTCGAGTTGCGCGTCGGGCGTGGCGCCTGCCGGTGCGGCGGCGCTGCGCAGGCTGCCGGACACCTCCGTGCCATAGACCACCTGCCAGCCGCTCGTGCGCGCGAACTGGTCGAGCGCCTGACCAAGCGGCTGCGCGGCGATGGGCGTGACAGAGGGCGAGGCGGCGAACGCGGCCGGCGCGGCGAGGCCGAGGGCGATGCACAACGCGAGGGAATGACGCATGCGGAGCTTTCCTTCGAGGGGGAGACGAATGGGCGATGCGATTCGCCCGACCCCACTTAAGAGTCCGCTCGCGTCCGGCCGGGTACCCTCGATTGCATGAATTTTTTCTTACAGCGGGCGCGTGCTCGTGAACCGGATGCGTCCTTCGCCGCGTGTCACGTGCACGCCGGGCAGGCTCGCGAGGTAGCCCACGAAGGCTTCCGGGTCGTGCGCGTGGAACACGCCACTGATGCGCTTCGCCGCGAGTGCCGGATCGTCCACATGCAGGGGCGTGGCGGTGTATGCGTTGAAGCGTCGGGCGACGGTGGCGACGCTTTCATCCTGGAAGCGGATATCCGCGGGCAGCCACGCGGTGCTTTCGCGCATATCGACGCGGCCGCGCGAGATCACCTCGCCGTCGTCGCCGATGCGGGCGGTTTCGCCCGCGACGAGGCGCACGACGGGAAGGTTGGAGCGCGCGACGCCCAGCCGTTCGCGGGCGCGTGCGGTCCAGTTCTGGTTGGCCGGTGCCACGGCGACTTCGCCGCTGACCACGCCCACGTGCGCGCCCTCGGCATCGTGGCCGACCTCGAACACGGTACCGATGTCGCGGATGCGCTGGTTACCGACCGTGACGGAGAACGGGCGCGTCGCGTCCTTGCCCACGTCGAACGAGGCGCGTCCCGCGACGAGGTCCACCCGGCGCTGCCGGCTGTCGAAGCGGATATCCGCCACGCTGCCGGGTTCGAGCATGACGATCGTGTCGTCGTCGAGGATCACTTCGCGCACGCGACCGTCGGCGGTGTAGCGGATCGCGGGAATATCCGGTGCACTCGGCAGGCCGAGCGTGGCCGTGCCGAGTGTCGCCAGCGTGGCGATGGCGGCGGCGATCGCGAGGGGCCGCCGGCGGCGCGGTCGTGCGACCGGCGGTGTCGTGGCGGGGCGCCGGTCGTCGAACAGCGGCACGACGCTGGGTTCGCTCGACGCGAGGCCGCGCAGTTCGGCGAAGGTGGCGTTGTCCGCGCCCACCACCGCGCGCATGTCGCCGTCGAGGCGGGCGATGGCGAGGGACTCCGCCACGTGCCGCGGCGAACGGCGCCACCACGCCCTGAAGCGTTCGGCCCGGCGCAGG
>Ga0102588_1001800_pt1 | contig 14271 bp, 15 predicted proteins | sample AraplaMF_Col_mMS_FD_76854 | JGI IMG/M metagenome (GOLD analysis project Ga0102588, IMG submission 76854) | Arabidopsis root microbial communities from the University of North Carolina, USA - plate scrape MF_Col_mMS (SPADES assembly) (version 2) | ecosystem: Host-associated > Plants > Roots >...
CGCCGGCAGCGCTGCATAGATGATGAAGGTGTTCATCCAGCCGAGCGCGTCGGCCGGCTGCTTCGTCACCTTGCCTGCGATATAGCCAATGAGGATCAGGCCGAAGAACGGCAGGAGCAGACTGACAATATCGAACAACGGCTATTCCAAATGCAACTTTCTTCGGGGTGATTTCGGCTTAGCCGATTTTCATCAGGATTGGAAAGGTCTGCTGGAACCAGATTGCGACGTCACTGACGAAACCGAACATGAAGGCGAGGCCGGTCAGGACGAGGAATACGCCCATGACTTTCTCGACCGTTCCGAGATGCCGGCGAAAGCGCGTCAGGAAGTTCATGAAGGCGCCGGAAAAGCCAGCGGCGATCCAGAACGGGATGGCAAGGCCGAGGGAATAGACGGCCAGCAGCCCAGCACCTGAGCCAACCGTCTCCCGCGAGGCCGCAACGCCAAGGATCGCACCGAGTACCGGACCGATGCAGGGTGTCCAGCCAAAAGCGAAAGCCAGGCCCATGATATAGGCACCGGTCAGCGTCGCGGGCTTGCCGCTGCCCTGGAAGCGCGCCTCGCGGGCCAGAATTCCAATCCGGAAGACTCCGAGGAAATTCAAACCCATGACGATGATGATCAGGCCGCCGATCTTTGCCAGGAGATCGAGATGCTGGCGAAGCGCCATGCCGATGCTGGATGCACCAGCTCCGAGCGCCACAAAAACGGTCGCGAAGCCGAGTGTGAAGAAAAGCGCCGAAAACAGCACGCCCCGCCGCGCGTCCGGGGCAACGGCAACGGCGCTGCCACCGCGAAACTGCTCGACGGAAATGCCGGCCATATAGCAGAGATAGGGGGGAACGAGAGGCAGGACGCAGGGCGACAGGAACGACAGCGCGCCGGCAAAAAGGGCGCTCAACAAGGAAATATCGGCAATCGACACTTAGGCACTCCGGCGGCAGGCAATGATGCGCGAAGTCCTATCGCAACCTAACCATCCGGGCCAATCACCTTTTTGCGCTTTCGTTGAAAAAGGAAGGAAGGACGCAGGATGCGGAACCGGTGATCCTGCGCCGCCGGGCGCACCATCATTGCCTTCCGCACTACAGGTTAGTGGTCGCGGCAGACCGTCCTGTATTTGGTAATGTAGTGGTGATGGCTCTTTTTCTGGTAGGGCTGGTCCCAGCACACCTGTCGTGCATAACGCGGGCGATAATAATCATCGCCATCATCGTCGTACGCATAGCGCGGGCCGTGCCTATAGTAGCGCGGCGTAGGCGGATCGTCATAATAGCGTGGGCCGGAGCCGAACTCGATGTATACGCCGTCCGCGAAAGCTGGTGCGCTTACGAGCAGCGTCGCTAGTCCGGCGGCTGCAACAACTAGCTTTCTCATGATCCGTCTCCATCTGTATCTGTCAACGCAACGCCTTCGGAGTGCTGATGGTTGGGCAGATTAGATGTGGCGAATGAATGCGCACTGAAACCGGCGTTCATGTCCCAGTCATGCGGATGATCGCGCCGAATCATGATTCAGTTGAGTTCGGTCGGTGGCAGACGCAGCGAAAGCACCTGGAGTCAGTGGCGCGCCATTTCTGTCGTTGCCGTCACCGCTCAGTGATCCGTATCCGAGATATGGGGAATGTGCAGTACCTGCCCATCGAGCAGGAGCAGAAAATGATCTTCATCGAGTCGATTCACGATCTCGCCTTCCTCGGTCATATAGTCGGTCTTGGGCGAAGGCGCGTTTTGGCCAGAAATCCTCATCTGCTGAATGACGACATAGGTTTTTCCTCTGTCGTCCTGACACCGAAACCGCCTTTCCTCTTTATAGTTCGACATGGCTAGGCCTCCATCGCATCCAGACGAATCTTTGCTTCGATCGATGCGATTTCAAGGCCCGCCGGCTATTTCCGTCGATTAACGCGAAGAGGTTGAAACGCTCCTTTCGAACGCGCTCAGGCTACGGAAGCAGGCAGGGCCCGGTTGTTGGCGGCGAAGCCATCAACGAGATTAGCGGGACGCAGCATTCGCTACACGATTGCCGGCGTTCTGAGTCGCATTGACGGTATTGGCCGTATCGCGCCCAATGCCCTTGATCGTGTTTGCGCAAGAGCTCAGTGCCATGAGCATGCATAGGGCGGCGGCAACTTTGGTGGTGATCGTCATTGGGTTGTTTCCTGGTTGCAGACGATAGTTAATGCTCGAGACCGCAAGTTGTTCAAAACGAACGACAATCGAAGGAGAAAAAGCGGGGGAAGGGACCAAGAAAAGCCCGGCGGGATAGAAACCACCGGGCCTTTTTGACGAACCTACATAGGCGATGCTGGTCCGGCAGCGCGGATTTCAAACGCTGCAATCACACAACGAGCGGCGAGGCCAAAGGTTCCAAGAAAAACGTGTATGCCGAGACAGAAAGCTTGCGGCACGCCTTGGAACTTTTGAACGGCCGGGCCGTAGCAGGCGCACGCGATTTACACGGTCTGGCCGTCGCTCTCTGCCGCCTCATAGGTTTGCTGTTCAACAGCTTAGGAGAGTTGCAGAAGCCAGGCTGCGTGACGGCGCGTCCGAGGGCATCGAATTTCACGGTTCTCCTAGATAACGGAACGTCATTTCTTTTGTTCATAAAATTTATAGACAATATTCGGTCTAACAACAAAGGAGAGAGATCTATGTCGCTGCGATTGGTGGGTATTGCCGGTAGCTTTAACCGTCCGTCCAAGACCTATGCCCTGGTCGAGCATATTGTGGGGCTTGCTGCTGAAAACTACGGCTTTTCAAGCAAGATCTACGATCTGAAGGACGTCGGTCCGTCGCTGGGCACTGCGCTCTGGCGTCGCGACCTGGATGAACAGGCCAGCCAGGTTCTCGATGATATCGTCAAGGCGGATGTCCTGGTCATCGGCTCGCCGACCTACAAGGGCTCGTATCCCGGCCTGTTCAAGCACTTGATCGATCTAATCGAGCCGAGCGAACTGCGCTCGAAGCCCATCATCATTTCTGCCACCGGAGGCGGAGACCGCCATGCCCTGATTGTCGAGCATCAGCTGCGGCCGCTGTTCGGATTCTTCATGGCCCACACGTTGCCGACGGCCGTCTATGCCGCTGACCGCGATTTCGTCGACTACAAAATCGCTTCGGAGGCGCTGTCTGGCCGTATCGGTTCTGTCGTCGATGAACTCGCTGCCTTCTCTTTCGTCCCGTCGGCAAGGGCCTCGCTTCAGGCGGCCGAATGAGATTTGGAGGAATGGTGGCATGGACAGTGCGGAGAAACGGGCGATGGGGAGCGAGCTTTGGAGCGTCTTCGACTTTGCGCGTCGCTATCGGCTGACGATGCGCGAGCAAAATCGACTGCTGATGCTGTTCGGCCCGGTCGCCAGTGCCGCGGACCTGCTTTCGAATGCGAGGCGCAACCAGCTGATCCGAGGTAGGGCAAGGAGATAACGATGATGCAGTCTCTTGTTCTTTGGTTCCGGTCGATGGTCCTCATCGGTCTCTCCCAACCGGCAGTCGCACCACGGTTTGAGACGCATGGCGAGGGCGAACTGACGGCACGCGACTATGAAATCTACTATTGGAGTTCGTCTCCGGCGCCTTGGTATTGAGGGATCGTCATGGCCGTTTTCGATGCTCGCCATATTGCTCCGCGTAGCCGGCTTGCCGATGCCGCGGCGGATGTGGCTGCTTCCGCGGCGACGGTGTTCGCCTTCGGGTTCCTATCACCCTCGGCGTTCTCTAGGAACAGATACTCCTTCACACAATGCGGATAAGGATTGATGATGGCGCCAGTACTTATGCTTCCCGGGCTCTTCGGATCAGAAGATGCGCACTGGCAAAGCGCATGGCTGCGGGACCATCCCGAAAGTCGCCTTGTCCAGCAGGACAACTGGGATCATCCGCACCTCAGCGTCTGGCGGGCGAGGCTCGAGGCCGTGCTCGAAGATGCCGGTGAAGCCTATATCGTTGCTCACAGTCTTGGATGTCTGCTCGCGGCAAGCCTTGCCGGGCGGCCTGCTGCGGCGCGGGTGAGGGGAGCGCTGCTCGTGGCGCCGTGCGACCTGCTGGTGACTGAGAAGCTGCATCCCGGACAGATTGCGTTTGGTACGATGCCGACGGCCGAGCTGCCGTTTCCGAGTATCGTCGTCGGCAGCCTGAACGATCACTACATGTCGCTCGATCGGCTGACACTGTTTGCCCGTCTCTGGGGCAGCGAGCTTCGCAATGCCGGTTTGGCCGGGCACGTCAATGTCGCCAGCGGCTATGGCCGGTGGCCGGGGGGCTACCGTGCCTTCGAAACCCTGAAAGCCAGAACGCGGCATCTCGATAAGATACCGCCGAGAAAGCCGTCTCTTGGTAGAGGGGCCTCGTCCGCGTGGTAGTCGATGTCATCGACGAGGCAACTGGCCGGGACGCGAACTTTGCGGCCATTGATCACCGGCATCGTGGCACAAGTGCTTGAACAGTGCCAGAAAACGACTACAGAATCGCCTGTCATTGAACATCAGCGCCATTTCCAACAAGGTCACTACTCATGAGCCTCCGCATCAACGATATTGCCCCTGATTTCACCGCCGACACCACACAAGGTCCCATTCAGTTCCACGACTGGATCGGTGACGGCTGGGCCGTACTCTTCTCGCATCCGAAAAACTTCACGCCGGTTTGCACGACCGAGCTTGGGGCGATGGCAGGGCTGGAGCCCGAATTCCGCAGCCGCGGCGCCAAGATCATCGGCATCTCCGTCGATCCGGTGGAAAGCCACAGCAAGTGGAAGAGCGATATCAAGACGGCGACCGGCTTTGATGTCGACTATCCATTGATCGGCGACAAGGACCTGAAGGTTGCCAAGCTCTACGACATGCTGCCGGCTGGAGCCGGAGAAACGTCGGAAGGCCGCACGCCAGCTGACAACGCAACCGTTCGTTCCGTCTTCATCATCGGCCCGGACAAGAAAATCAAGCTGATCCTCACCTACCCGATGACGACGGGGAGAAACTTCAACGAGATCCTCCGCGCGATCGACTCCATTCAGTTGACGGCAAAGCATCAGGTCGCGACGCCGGCGAACTGGCAGCAGGGCGATGACGTCATCATCACGGCTGCCGTCTCCAACGAGGACGCGGTAACGCGCTTCGGATCGTTTGACACGGTGCTGCCGTACCTGCGCAAGACCAAGCAGCCGCAGGCGTAGTCGGCGGGCACGGGCAGGCATAAGGCGGGACGACTTGATGGCACACGAGCGACAATTGCATCTCGGCGCCTTCATGCGCCCCGTCAGTCTGCATACCGGAGCCTGGCGCTATCCCGGCGCCTACCCGGACGCGAACTTCAACTTCAAGCACTTAAAGGAGTTTGCGCAAAGGCTGGAGGCGGCGAAGTTCGATGCCTACTTCATGGCTGATCATCTGGCCGTGCTCAACATGCCTTTGGAGGCACTGAAGAGGAGCCAGACGGTAACCTCCTTCGAGCCGTTCACACTGCTGTCGGCGCTTGCCGCCGTCACCGATCGGATCGGGCTCGTTGCGACAGCCTCGACGACCTTCGACGAGCCCTATCACGTTGCGCGCCGCTTCGCCTCGCTTGACCATATCAGCGCCGGGCGCGCGGGCTGGAACATTGTGACGACGGCTAATCCCGACGCCGCGCTGAATTTTGGCCTCGATGAGCATGTCGAACACGGCGAACGGTATCGCCACGCCCGCGAGTTTTACGACGTCGTCACCGGCCTCTGGGACAGTTTCGCAGACGACGCATTTACGCGCGACGTGGAAAGTGGCCAGTTTTTCGACCCGGCCAGAATGCATGTCCTCAATCACAAGGGCGAGGAGCTCAGCGTGCGCGGTCCGCTCAATATTGCCCGCCCGCCTCAGGGATGGCCGGTGATCGTGCAGGCGGGGCAGTCAGAGCCGGGCCGCCAGCTTGCCGCCGAGACAGCCGAAGTCGTCTTCTGCTCGCCGCGCGATCTTCCGGCGGCGCAATCACTCTATGCCGATATCAAGGAGCGGATGGCCGCCGTCGGCCGCGATCCTGATAGCCTCAAGATCCTGCCGGCCGCCTTCATCGTCATTGGCGACAGCATTGAGGAGGCGCGCGCGAAACGGGCGCTGCTCGACAGCCTCGTTCACTATGACAGCGCCGTCGCTTCGCTCTCGATCGCCCTTGGTCATGATGCTTCCGGCTTCGATCCGGACGGGCCGCTGCCTGAGATACCCGAGACGAACGCCAGCAAGACGGGCCGCGCGCAAGTGCTGAAGTTCACCCAGGAAGAGCAGTTGACCGTTCGGCAGCTCGCGCAGCGCTATGGGGGCTACGCGGGCCTTGCCTTCGTAGGAACGCCGGAAACGATCGCCGATGAGATGGTGCAATGGCTGACGGCACGCGGCAGCGACGGTTTCAACATCGTCTTCCCCTACCTTCCCCAAGGTCTCGACGATGTCGTTGATCGACTTGTACCCGAGCTGCAGCGACGAGGCGTTTTCAGGAGGGATTACGAGGGTGCGACGCTACGTGAACACCTTGGCCTATCTCGGCCCGTCAACAGGTTTTTTGCAAGCCGCTGAGTCGCAACAACTGGCGGAGAATCATCCTCTTACGGCAAGGAGAGGCAAGGGGGGAGGCCGGCCGCCGCGGATCAGATTCGGAAAAGATAAGGACCGAATCGAAGGCCGCGCGTTGGCTTTCCCGTGCGCTCACTCACCCAAGGGAAGGGCATTCCAAGCCCGCTTGCACGGCGCGGTTGGTCCTATTAGCTTGAAGAGATAAAGAGCGAAGCGAAGGGAGCCAAACGCCGATGTCGACAGCGGTTGCCATTCTCGGTGGAATTGGGCTCTTTCTCCTCGGCATGACCGTCATGACCGAGGGCCTCAAGGCATTGGCGGGATCGGCGTTACGGACCGCCTTGGGCGCGGCAGTCGCCACGCCGCTCTCCGGCGCTTTCTGGGGCGCTGTCGTCACCTTGCTCGTCCAGTCGTCGAGCGCGGTGACGATGACGACGATCGGTCTCGTCAACGCCGGGCTCTTGACCTTCCCGCAGGGGCTTGGGCTCGTTTTCGGCGCCAATGTCGGCACAACGGGAACGGGATGGCTGGTTGCGCTGATCGGCGTGAGAGTCTCGCTCTCAGCCTACGCGCTGCCGATGATATTCATCGGAGCGCTGGCCAAGCTACTGAGCGGTGGGAGGATCGCGGCGGGGGGCAGTGCGCTTGCGGGTTTCGCGCTCATTCTTTACGGGCTGACGACGCTGCAGCAGGGCATGGGGGGACTGGCGGAGACGTTGCATCCGTCCGATTTGCCCTCGGTGCTTGGTTCTCCGGGAGTTAGCTGGGGCGCGGGTTTGGCTGGCCTCATGATGCTGATCGGCGTTGGCTTGGCGATGACGGCGGTCATGCAGTCCTCGACGGCGGCGATCGCCGTGACCATTTCCGCCTTCTACGCCGGGGCAGTGAGCCTGGAGCAAGGCGCAGCACTGATCATCGGCCAGAATATCGGGACGGCGACGAGTTCCGCCTTAGCCGCGATCGGCGCCAGCACGACGGCCAAGCGCCTCGCCCTGGCCTATGTGCTGTTCAAGATGATCGCGGCGCTTATCGCGATCATCGCCTTTCCGTTCACGACTGTACTGATGAAACGCTTTTCCGCGTCGGTCGACGGGATGACGCAGCTTGCTGCCTATCACACGGCCTATAACGTCGTAGGGGTTGCGGTGCTGCTTCCGGCGACGCAATGGTTTACCCGCGTTGTCGAGCGTATGTTGCCGTCGAGGCAGACAGCCGTTCAGCGCGCGCTTGATCCAAGCGCCCTTGCCAGTCCGGTCATCGCGATCGAGACGGTCAGGCGCGTCCTGGCGGACGTCCTCGCGACGAACACTGCCTCGGTTTCTGCTGCGCTCTCAGGCCCGACGAGGCTTGCGACCGGAGGCGTTTCGACCGGCATTGTGCTGTCGGAGATACGGGATTTTCTCTCCGAATTGAAGGAGCCGCCCGAGACCGAGGATGAGCGGTTGCGCATGACGAGCATGCTGCACGCGCTGGATCACGCTTCGCGCCTTGCGGAGGTCCTGGAGGAGGGGGAGCTCCCCGGCCGGCCGGTCGAAGCCGTTCTCGAACGCCGCGCGACCGAGCTATGCGCACGTGTGATGATCGCGGCCGAAGCGATTGGTCGCTCGATCACTTCTGAAACCGCCCTCAGCGCGCAGGCCGCGGCTATCGGTTGGAGCGTGTCACCCGAGGTCGCCGCGACGCTTTTGGAAGCCGAACGGGCGGCAAAAGAACTCAGCGCGCTGAAGCAGGACCATCGCGCGACAACTCTTGCCTCGGTTGCACCGGGAGAGCTGGTAGCTGCAAGTGCCTTCGCGCGGATCGACGCCGCTCGACGACTCGACCGATTCGCGCATCACACCTGGCGGTTGGCTGCCCATCTTCTCGGGCGCGGCGGGCATTAGCCATCAGGATACCCCTTTGCGGTCGGTCGTTCCGCAAGGCGGTGCAGCTGCTTGTGTAATCCCTTGATTGAGGTGATTAAAATCAATCGGGAACATGCTCCATGATGATTTGCGTGTGCAGCATCGGCGCCTCGGATCCGAAATAGCCTTCCAGCAGCGGCAGAAAATCGTCCGACAGATAGAATGCCGTCAACGCACGGTCGGCCAGCAGGCGGAAGTCGGCGTCGTCGCGACGCAGCGCTATTGCATAGGGTTCATGCGTAAAGAGCCGATCACCGATCTCGAGCGACGATGGATCGCGTGCCCTCTTGGCCAGGCTGATGAGTAGCACCTGATCGGCGATATAGGCGTCGATCTTGTGATCCTCCAGCGCCTTAAGCCCGTCCTCGTGCGTTTCGAAATCGGAAAGCTTCGTCTTCGAGGCTTGGATGGCCAACGCCTCGCGCAGGGTCGTTCCAGTTGTTGTGCTTGCCCGCACCCCGATTACGCGTGTGGAGGGGACACGCTGGCTGACCGGGCGAACAGCGGGCTTCTCGAGAAAAAGAGTCTGCAGATAGTTAGGCGAATCTTTGCGGAGCAGCGCGGTAGCCCCCGTCAGAAAGATTGGCTGTGAGAAGTCAACGATTTCTCGCCTCTTCAAATTGACTGTGATCGCGCCGCAAAGCAGGTCGATCTGTCCGTTTTTCACTGCATCGAAGCCGTTGGCGAGCGTCATTTCAACGTATTCGCGCTTCAGTTGCGGAACCCGATACTCTATTTCGTCGGCGATCTTGCCACACAGGTCGATGGCATATCCCATCGGATCGGCGCCCGATTTGACGGAGGAAAAGGGCGCCTCGTCGGTAATGTAGCCGATACGCACACTGCCGCGCTGGGTGACCGTATCGAGCGTCGCAGCGCCCGCCGCGATCGCGGAAAGCCACCAAAGGGCAACATTCGCCAGCAGAAATCGTCTCATGCACTTTGCCATGGGCATGAACCTCACCACGAAAAAAAACGGCGATCTAAAAGGCGTACGCGCAGATTATGGGCAGTCAGCCATTTGTCAACTCAGGGCACCTCGCTGTCGCGGGACGGAAAAGCCCCATCTTGCACTGCAGGTCGGGCGCCTGGATCAACATGTGATGCCGTTGGCAGCCATTACAGCCGCGCGCGTGACGCCCACGTCGGCAGCCACACGGTGCTTTATGGATCAACTCCACGGCGCTATTTTTCGACAGGAGAGATGCGGGTTGGCATAGAGCCACTACGCGCGTTATGCCTTGTTTTGTTCCATCGCCAGTTCTGCCTCGAGGCTTTCCGCATCGCGGAAGATCGTGACAACCGCCAGAACGCGTCCGCCGTGCGTGAAGCGCAGGAGGCAGTCCTTCGCAGCAATGTCGCCCTCGATCTCGATCGCGTCCCATCTCTCGGCGTGTCCGACATAATTGATCGGGATGTCGTAATGCTGGCTCCAGAAAAACGGCACATCCGTGAACTCCTTCCGGCGTCCGAGCATGTTCAGAGCAGCGGTAGCACCCTGCCGCTCGGCCACGACCCAATGCTCAACTCTGATGTTCTCGCCGCTGTGGGGGTCGGGCCACCGCGCGATATCGCCGGCCGCATATATCCCTGGCGCGCTGGTCTCCAGATAGGCATCGACCAGGACACCCCGATCGATGGTAAGCCCCGCTCTTTCGGCGAGATCGACCCGCGGGCGCACGCCGATGCCGGCAACGACCAGGTCGGCAGTCAGCGTGCTGCCGCTCGTCAGCAAAACCTCGCTGGCGCCGATGCTCGCAGCGGTATCTTTCAAATGGAAGACGACACCATGTTCATCATGCAGGGCGCGGATGAAGTCGCCCATCTGGGGACCTAGCACCCGTTCCATCGGCCGTTCCTCAGGCGCCACGACATGCACTTCGACACCGCGGGTCCGAAGCGCGGCAGCGACCTCGAGGCCGATGAAGCTGGCGCCCAGCACGACAGCGCGCCGCGCCGCGCCGCTCTGCGCGATGATCGCGCGACTGTCGGCAAGCGAGCGCAGTGTGTGGACATGAGGCTGGTCGGCATCCGGTATGCTGAGGCGCACCGGTTCGGCGCCGGTCGCTAGCAGCAATTTGTCGAAGGCGACCCGGCCGCCATCGGCGAGCACGACCTCTCTGGCGCGGACATCAATGTCGGCAACCTTCGTTCCGAGGCGTACCTCAATGCCGTTCTTGGCATAAAAGCCTTCCGTGCGCAGTGGGATCCAGTCTTCGGGAGCCTTGCCCGCAAGATAGTCCTTTGAGAGGTTGGGGCGGTCGACCGGCAACGCCTCGTCGTCGCTGATCATGACGATGGCGCCTTGATATTGTTCGCGCCGCAGTCTTTCGGCTGCGGCAAAAGCCGCCGCGCCACCGCCGACGATGACGATTCTTTCCGGCAAGACCTCGGCATTGCTATCGCGCGAGGCTTGCGACGATTTCTTGCGTTTCTCGCCAACGAAAATCCTATCGCCGCGCTGCTCGACCGACCAGCACGTGAGCGGCGACAGGGCCGGTGCGCGCAGGGCCTCTCCGGTTCGCAGGTCGAAGCAGGCATGATGCCAGGGGCAACGAACACTGTCGTCGACAACCAGGCCGTCGACCAGCGGTCCGCCATAGTGCGAACAGGTGGCGGCGACGGCAAATATCTCTGCTCCACGACGCACGAGAAGCACGGGGTCGCCGTCTTTGTGACCAACCAGCTTGCCTCCATCGGGAAGGTCGTCGAGTGCTATTCCGAGGGCGAGATCGGGTCCCTTCGGATCTGAGCGGCTATCGGTCATTTTCTCCTCCGTCAAAAGGCAGCTGCCGGTATCGCCTGCTGCGAGGAGGTTGTTGCCCAGGCAGCTCCCTTAAATTCTCGGGCTACTCTGCCCTTTAGGTAAGTGAATATGGCTCGAAGTAAACGTCGCCAAATACATCTGGAGTCGCTTTCGCTGTTTCCAATGATGCCGCGTTCGGAACAGGTGGCCCGCTTGTTTCGCACCTTGACCCAGCGCAAGCTTGAGGACCCCAGGGAGGGCAGCGATTATCTACAAAGCTGTCCAGCGCGACATGGCGGTGGAGTTTTCGGACTCGCCATCAAATCGCTGCGCCTTGGGCGCCGCGCCAGTTCGTCGCGCGAGGGTGCAGCGAATTTCCTCGGATTGTGCTTGTCGAGCTTAAAATGAGGTTGTCTGGATAGAACGCAACCGCCTCGGGCAACGCTCTCCTTGTGACAGTCTAGGGGCGTCCAATAGGATGCAAGTCACTGCGCTGCAGCGTTGTGCTGCAAAAGCGGGGAGCCTTGCATAATGAGATATCTACAGGAAAAACTGACATCCAAACGAAACGACGGCAATGGCCAATGGCATCGTTAGCACGGCGATGCTTTGCCAGTCGGTTTGATGTCCATAATCTCGCGCTTCCGAGTTCATTCCAGCTACCCCCTTCATGGAAGCAGCCTACCCGACTTAGTGGCCGTGTCGTCTCAAAATAAGTTTCTGGTTGTAATATTCGCGGCAGATGGAGACCGCGTTCGGCGCTCAGCCTAAACCTTTCTGACATCTTGCAATTTGAGGCTTTCAATGACGGGCTTCCGGTCCCCCAAAGGTATTGCCGCGTGCATCGCCGATGCGGATCGGCGTCGTATCAGCGTCGAGACACCATATGCGTCTCAGCTAGGGAGAGGCTAGTCATTGAGAGGCACCGTAGCGTTCTGCCTGGGATTGGAGCTCGACAGGGTTAACCCGTGTGCCCACTCCCGACACGTTTCTTGGTGTTATTCGCAGCGCGCGCAAGGCGTTCAGGATGACCGCAACATCGATTGCCTCCTGAAGGAGCGCGCCTTGGACTGGCGTGAGGTAGCCAAGGGCTGCCGCAACCATTCCGGCCATGGAAAGACCGATGCCCGCGACGACGCTTTCGACCGCGATCCCGCGTGATCGCTTAGCCACTTCTAGCCCCGAAACGAGCCGACCGAGGTCGTCAACCAGCAGAACAACGCTAGCAGCCTCGGCGGAGGCGGCCGCCCCCCGTGCTCCCATTGCTACGCCGATATCGGCGGCCGCCAATGCGGGAGCGTCGTTGACGCCGTCGCCCACCATCATCACCGGCCCGTTCTTGCGTTCGGTCAGCACCAGAAGAACTTTCTGGTCGGGCGTCAGGTCGGCGCGGACGGCATCAAGCCCGAGCCCTTCAGTAACGGCCTCGGCGACGGCGTGACGGTCGCCTGTGGCAAGCACAATCCGTCTAATGCCACTGCGGCGGATGCCGGAAAGGAAGCCTGCCGTTTCCCGGCGCAACGGGTCGGACAGGACCAGATTTCCCGCGAGCTGGCCGTCCACCGCGACCGCGACCAGCACAGAGCCCGCTTCGGATTCCTGATCCGGAGCCCGCGATCTGCCAATCTTGCTGATGACGAAATCTGTCCCGCCCACGACGACGGATCGGCCGTCCACCTGAGCCGCGACCCCGTCTCCTGGAACTTCCTCGATATGCGTCGGTATTGGCAGGGGCATGCCCTGCGCGCGTGCCGAGGCAACGATCGCCTGTGCCATGGGGTGCTTCGATGCCTGATCGGCTGCCGCAGCCAAGCGAAGCACTTCACCCGGCTGCAAGTCGGCATAAGTGTCGACCGACACAATCTGCGGACGGCCGTCCGTCAGTGTGCCGGTCTTGTCGAGGATCAATGTTTGGGCCTGCGTGAGTGCCTCGAGGGCCCTCGCGCCCTTGATCAGCACGCCAAAGTGCGCTGCCCTCGATAGGCCCGCGACCAGCGCGACCGGCACCGCAAGGATCAGAGGGCAGGGTGTGGCTACGACCAGCACGGCTACGGCCCGGATTGGGTCATCGGTCATCCACCACGCGGCAGCGGCAAGCGTGACCGTAACGACGAGGAACAGGATCGAATAGCGATCTGCCAGTCGAGACATCGGCGCCTTCGACCGCTGCGCCTCCTCGACCAGACGGACGATTCCTGCATAGGTGCTCTCCGCAGCGCGGCGGCTTGCGCGCAGATCGAAGGCATCACCCACATTGGTCGAGCCGCTCATCGCCTCTTGCCCGTGCATCAGTCTCACAGGCATCGATTCACCTGTCATGGCTGACTGGTCGACGACCGCGCGCGCGCTCTCGACAGTTCCGTCGACAGGCGCGACGTCCCCTTGCCGAATGAGGAGAAGGTCGCCGGGTGCGATTTGGTTGAGCAACACCTCTTCCAACGCGCCGTCGCGGTATCGGGCGGCGGTGCGTGGAATGCGTGAGAGGAGGGCTTGCATGTTACGGCGGGCACGGCCTTCGGCAAAGCTCTCGAGGAATGTGCCTCCAGTGTACATCAGCGCGACGACGGCCGCGGCGAGCGTCTCACCGAAGACAAGCGCGGCCGACATGGACAGAGCCGCCACGATGTCGAGGCCGACCTCGCCTCTCCAGAGGCTTCGGACAATCTCGATGATTAGGACGGCAAGGACAGGAACGACCCCCGCGACCCAGACCATCTCGGCGAGATCAACATTTCCGGCAAGCCTCAGGCTGGCCCCAACCGTTAGGCCGGTAAGGGCAACGGCCAGAATGGCAATCTTGAACCTGTCCCTGCCTTGCCCGCTCATCTCGCCTTCGGTTCACCTGGTTTATGTTGCCCCGGCTCAGGGCGCCCGGAATTGTGCCCGAGCGTTTGTCGCAGTTCTCATCGCCGTTGATGAGGAGTGCGTCCAGGCCGACTTTAGGGGGGCATTGAGGCGCCCTCCAAGTGTTCTTGACCACCAGCACACTCACTCGTCCAAGCATCATCCAGCCTGCTGTCACCACGGGCATGCCGACGAGGCATTCAGCGGCAGCGACGCGCCGAGGAGGCCATCTGTAT
>Ga0102588_1001806_pt1 | contig 14237 bp, 12 predicted proteins | sample AraplaMF_Col_mMS_FD_76854 | JGI IMG/M metagenome (GOLD analysis project Ga0102588, IMG submission 76854) | Arabidopsis root microbial communities from the University of North Carolina, USA - plate scrape MF_Col_mMS (SPADES assembly) (version 2) | ecosystem: Host-associated > Plants > Roots >...
CGCTCGACCTCCACGTCGAACAATCGACTGGCGGTTTCCGCTTCCTGCCGGATCGTTCGCTCTAGACGCGCCACCTGGGCGTCCGCCACCTTCTGCAACGCGACGAGGTGCATGGCGGGAGCCGGCGTGCCTTGTGCGTTCTGATACCTGTCCATTCGATTTACCGCTCCTTCGTTCATGGGCTTCAACCACCGCCACCGCCATCGCCACCACCGCCACCACCGCCATCTCCACCCATATCCATCGCTGTGAGGGGTTGCAGGCCCAGCGTGAGCACCTTTACCGGCCCGTGTTGCTGCGCTTCGGCCTCGCGCATGGCCCGCATGATCTCGTCACGCCTCTGCTGTTCGGCCAGCTCGGCCTGACGCTGCGCAGCCAGCTCGATGCGTTCCTGCTCGATGATTCGATCCGCTTCGTCGATCAACTGCTGCACTTCAGGCCGCTGCCCCAGCACGTCGAACGCTCTTTCGACCGCATCCATGTCGTTCGCCTGCATCGCCAGCCACAGGTCGGCCATGTCCTTGTCTTCCTCGGGCATGCCGGGGAGATAAGGGTTGTACGAAAACGGGTCGGCCGGATCGAGTGCCGCGTAGGGATCAAGTGTGTGCGGCACGACAATGGGATCGGACGCATGCGGAAACGGCTCGTCGTGAGCTATGGCTCGCCCGTTACTGTCAATGGCGTTTCGCTGGAAATGAATCTGTCCAGCGTCGCGAGCGTCATCCCACGGCGGTGAATCGAGATTCGCATTCCAGAATGCGTCGATGGAGGACGGTTCAGACAAATGCTCGACGTCGCGTGCTTCACGTGCCAGCCGCTCCGTCTCTGAGGAATTCGCGACATGTGATTCAGGCGCAGATTCCCACGACCTATCGATGGCAACTCTGCTCCCGATGTCGGCAGCATCGCTATGCATGCGCGACGGATGCCGCCATGCTTCCTCGTTAGGGGCAAGCGGCCTGTCGCTACCCGGATCGCGTCGCGGGGATTCACTGTCGGCAGAAGCGCGACGTTCATCCTGTGCTGGGAGGCGGTCATCAACAGTTCGCCGCTGCGCGTCGTCCGCCTCGCGCTCCCTCTGAGCCCATTCGTCATTCGCGTATTCACGGTGAGCTCGCTCGGTTGTGGTCCGCTCGGTAGCCGCCCGCTCGTCGACAGCGCGCTCGTCATACTCGCGCCTCCTGTCGTGCGCTTCCTGAGTACGCTGTAAGGCGTCTGCCTGTTTCTCGCGCTGCCGCTCCATCGTCGCGCGGTACAAGCGATGCTGTTCCACCACATCGAAAACCGGACGCGAAGAGGAAGGGAGCGACGCGTCATGCGCGCCGGAACGCTGCGACATTCGCCGGTCGGACCCGTCCGCGGGTTCGGTGGCCTGCGCGTTACGTCCGCGACCAACGCCCGGCCCTGCTAAGCCGATGGCGTATGTGCTCGCATCCAGGAGGGCGCCCGTTTCAGTCGGTGAATCCTGCTTCCGAGCGAGAGCGCCAATGGACGATGCCTCGTCCGAGCCCTCCGAGCCGGAAGCGGTCGACCCTTCGTCGTCCCGAAGACCTTCTGCGGACGACACACCAGCGACGCCATGCTCGCCAGCATCGGCCGCACGGTTCTGGAAACGCCGAAACGCCACCTCCAGCTCGTGCGGAATGCGGCCCTCCGCCGCGCTGCGTCCGTAGAGCGTGCCGGCGGTCGTCCATTGCCCGTCGTCGCCGCGCGTGTAGGTCAAGCCATCGGATGCGACCATCCGTCCCGGATTCTGTATCGCGTCATTCACAGCCGCAGGAACGTCGCCATGCCGCGACCAGCCGAAGCGGTCGTATGCCACCTTATAATCAGCCGCGATCGCACCCGGCATCGCATCGAGGTTCGCTGCCACGATCTCCTGTGCATGCCGATCCAGTTCCGCCGCCCGTGCCGGCGTCGCGGTTTCGGTCTGGAACCGCTGCATGCTCAGGCCAACGTGACTGTCGGCGACGTGCCGCGACCACTGGCCGCTCTGGGCATCGCGCTGCCAATCGCTCTCATAGACATTGGAGGGGCGGTGGTCTTCCGGCGTCGACGCAACACGATAGGGGTCGCGTGCCGTGGGCGGTGCCGAAAGCGCCAGTTCCGCGGCGCGGCTTGATGCTTCGTAGTTGAGCCGGTCGGCCAGCTCGGGCGATGCAGTCAACGTCTGAGAGGTATACACCGGGAAGCCGCTCTCCACGGTTGCCCGTGCGTCCAGTTCACCGGTAACCGTGCGTGTCCAGCCGTTCGCCGGATGCGCAGGATCGAACGCCCAGCGATGCCCCTCGGCGTCGGTTTGATGGTTGATCCGATATTGATCGATCCACGTGGCCAGCTTGTCGCCAGCGATCGCACCCGCGATGCCACCCACGGCACCACCGAGCAATGCGCCAGGTCCGGTTTCGGCGCTGAGTGCCGCACCAGTGGAAGCACCCAGCGCAGCACCGCCCCACCCGCTCACGTTGCGCGCCACCGCGCCAACGATGTGCGACTGCGCGCCGGTATCGTTGCCCCGTTCAACCAGTTGCGCGGCCTGGCGTACGGATGCCACGCCGTCGTAGAGCGTACTTGCCGCACCCAAGGCCTTGGTTGCCACCTGCGCAACTTGGAACTTCGCCGCCGGTGCGCGGCGCACATCCGCCGACGGTTCGGCAGCGGGCGTGGACAGCAGCCCCGCCAGGGAAGCTTCCTTGATATAGGCCGCCTGTACTTGAGGAAGAACGCTCTCCACGCCGTGCTGTGCATACGTCGTTCGCAGCAGTTCCACAGGCACACCACCGAGACTGCGGACCTGGGGATTCTGCAACGCCGTGGGAATTTCGACCTGCGCGAAGACGCGATTCGGGTTCGCGTTGACCGCAATCACTTTTACGTCGCCACGGATTGACGAGGCGAAGTCGCGCGAGGCTTCGCACCAGAGGCAGTTCTGGATGCTGGTGGGGCTGCTCTTCGGCGCAGTAGCGTCGCCATAGAGAAAATCCTTCCGCAGCTGAACCGCGATATCGCCGCGACCCTCGGACTCGAAAATTCGCTCGGCAGCTTCCCGAATTGCGTTACTTACTTTCGTATCCGCGAGAAAACGACCGCGCCAAGTATGATCGATGAGTGAAGCTCGCGACCGTGCTGCAAAATCGATGGCGATCACGTTCGCAGAATTCTTCCCGACCATGCCGCTATACAGAACAGCATCATCCCGTAGCGAGTGCGCCGGATAGGCGCGCACGATCTCTCGAATTCTTTCTAAACTGTCTGCATTCCTGATGCGCCCGACATCCTTGGAAAAGTCCATCAAATTGCGTCCCCAACATCCTTGAGGAGCGCCCATCCGCTGGCAAAGTGAATATCCCCAGAGAATCCCGACTTGGAAGATTTGAAGAGTATCGCTGGCCGGTCGTCCATCGCATACCAGTTCGAGACGGCCTGGCTCACCAGAATCTGCACATCTCCAAGCTGCTTCTCCGTGAAGCTTGCACAGAACGCAGGGTCTGGCTCGGTACCGAACCAGTCCTCTGTCAGCCATCCAAAGGAGACAATTTCGAGATCGTAGTGATTTCGATCTGACAAATAGATCCGCCGAAGCTCACCAAAGTACGTCCAGCCATGGACGCACACGGAGAATACGTCTATCGGTGGCTCTTCCCTTCCTCGTTTCTCTCCCACATACCGAACTCGCCCTTGCGGCAAATCGATCCACTCGAATGTCTTGCTGTAATCACCCATAAAGACTTTCCATGATAGATAGCTCGACACATTCAAACGTCTCAGCCATTAAGAGGACCGGTGATGTTCTATAGCCGGCGTTCCTACCGTCCTTGATCAATGCCCAGCCCTCGCGAAAGGCAACGTCGCCTGTAAAGCGCGACTTTGCACTAGACAGGAAACTGGGCTTGTTGACACTGTAGTCAAACCATGCGCCTCGAGGCACATCGGGTAGCATCCTCATTGTCCTTGAGTAGTGCCCATCCTTCGGAAAAATGGATAGCCCCGGCAAACCCAGATTTTGCAGATTTGAACAGTATCGCCGGTCTCTTGGACATCGCATACCAAATCACGACAGCCTGACCCACAAGTATCTGCACACCCTCAAGTTGCTTGACCGTAAAGCTTGCGCAGAACTTCGGATCTGGGAATGTGCCGAACCAGACAGTTTCTATCCAACCGAATGAGACGACTTCGAGATCGTAGTGGTTTCGATCTTGCAAATAGCTTCGCCGAAGCTCACCGGAGTATGTCCATCCATCGATGTGTACGGAGAACACATATATCGGTGGTTCTTCCCTTCCCCGCTTCTGTCCCACATAGCGAACTCGTCCTTGAGGGAAGTCGATCCAATCGAACAACTCGTTGCAGACTGCCATGAACATCTTCTCGCTCACTGGGACGGTCACTGCCGGCGCCGCGGAGTCCTCGCTGGACGTTGCCGGGCTACGTCCAGCGCACCACGGACTCATGCCTAGGACCGGATCGCAGAAGACAGCATGCGAGGACTGTGACAAGTCGACCTGCGAAGTGTGCTTCCGCAGGAACTAAGACTCGTTTACTCGATTCATCAGCATGGCACCAGTCCATCCGCATCAGTCCTTCCGGACCGCTTCAACTATCCACTTCGGAGGCGGAGTCTGCACCATCGCGACGAAAAGATGGACGACTGAAACGATTTTTCAGAAAACTTCTATGTTTCGAGCGAGCGACTGCAGACGGATCCGTCAGCGACTTCCGCCGTCATCCGCGCGTGCGCCTGCGCCGCACACTGCACGCCCATCTGCGTCAGCGCTGCGATCGCTTCCAGCGAAAGCGCCATGCGACGGCAATCGACGGTGTCGGATTCGTGCACGAACTCCGCGAGTATTTCCGTCAGGCCGCGTGCGTATTGCAGCCATTCGGTGGCGTCGTTGAGAAGATCGTGTGCGGTCGCCTCGGGGTCGACGTGGTAGGTGGCGCGGCGAACGAGCCATCGGTCGGTGTGGGTCGGCATCTCGTTTCCTTGAGGTTTTCCGCATGCGCTTGTCCGGGTGCGGCACGCGCACACTCGCACGTGCCGCGGATCATCGGACTCGCGGGTTCATCGGCTGTCCGTGATCGGACTGTCGGGCTTTGGGTGTTCCGGAATGTTCTGACTGCGTCGCGTGTCGCCCGCTGGCGCGGGTTCGCCGATGCGATCGGCTCCCACCGGGGGCGCGGCGGCGCAGTCGTTCAGAACGTTCTGCGCGGGATGCGGGCTGCCCGGTTTCCGATGGGTGTGTCGCCGTGGGGAACCGGCGGGCGTGCTCGTGCCGTATGATCGTGGGTAGCCACTGATCAACTCCTATCTAGTTGGTTGTGGTCAGCGAGGCAGGGGTGTTGGTAGCACCTCTGTCTCGCGCTTCTCACCGCTTTGGCGATGGTTGTCTGCGATGCATGGGTATGCGGGTGCGCGGACAACGTGGCGAACGTAGCAAAACGACTCGCTGTTGTCTGTAGGCGCGCCTGAGGTTGCTCGGCGGACGCCTGCGATACGAAACATCACGTAGCGACGCGTCGCGCATCACGGATCACGTGCGGTGGAAGGGCGGCCCGTTATTTCAGAAAAATCGCGTCGACAGGGGGGTACGTGTGTCGATAATCGGGTGCTGACGGACCGGATGGGTTCGAAACAAGGCAGGGTGCCCGATGGACATGACCGACGACAGAAACAACCATACGCGCGCACATGCTTGCGATCTGGGTGGCACATCGGCCGACCACGGCCTGGGCATCGGCGGTGAGATGTGCCAGAACATGCTTGTCGAGATCTTTCGCGCCGTTCCTCGCATGCAGGCCCAGCTCGAGCACATCGAGGAATCGGTCGACTCCACGCGCACGAAAGTCGACGACCTGAGCCGCAAGGTCGAAGACCTCACTTGCTGGAAGAATCGCGTTCTCGGGGGTGTGGCCGTGATCGCCTTTCTGTGGGCCGGCATGAAGCTCGTATCCGACTACGTGCATGTCAGTGTCGGCAAGGTTGCGTCTGCCGGGGCGGTTACTGCGCCGTTGGAGTGACGTTATCTGGCGTTGCGCGCTGCGTGCATCGTCGCCGCGATGCCGATCAGTGCCGGCAATGTCACTGCCGGAAACTCGGTAGCCAGATACGACGGCGAGCAGATGCCCGTTGCGACTTCGATGAAATGAAACACGGCGTGGCACGTTAGCCAGAGCGTCGCCCCGCCCCATAGCCAGCGGCGAACGTCTGCGCGTGCGAGGCCGAGAAGGAAGGCGCTGCCGATAAACAGGTAGAGGATGCCGATGTCGCGTATGAAGTGCTGGTTGAACAGGCCGGTCCTTCCTACGCCGGGAACGGTGTTGTACCAGCTGGTGGGCGAGGCGAGCATGTAGGCGCCGTTGGCGTACATCGCGATGCCGAGCACGGCGACGAGGGCGAAGATGATCCGTTGTGACATGGGGTGACGCTCTGCGGACGGGTCGCCTCAGACTGCGGTTCCGGCGCCGTGTCGGACAGCCCCAAGAATTCATCTTTGCGGTGTACCAACCACGTCTCGGTGGCGTGCCCGCTGCCGCGGGATCGCCGATGCGATCGCCTCCCACCACGCTCATGACTGCCGCAGCCGGCTCTCACAGATCCTTGCGGGTTGATACCGGCCACATCGTGTGGGCGGCAGATTCAGGGCTTCTTCGCCTTGTGCTCGGCGATCCAAGCGAGCTCACCCTTCGACTTCGGCTCGTCGGGGATGATCTTCAGGCATTCGCCGTAGGCTTTTTCCGCATCGTCGAAACGGCCGAGTTCCGAGAGGTTATAGCCCTGCCCTCGATACGCCTTGCACAGGTACTCGTTCTTCAGCGTATCGGGCCAGTCGTCCATCAGCGGAACCATCCCGGGAACCTGCTCATAGAGTGCGAGCGAGTCGGCGTATCGGTGTTGCGCCTGTAGCGCGTAGGCAAGTTCGTTCTGGTATTGCGCATCGCTGGGCGACAGCGCGACGGCTTTCTTCAGCTCGACCTCGGCTTCCGGGTAGCGCGCCATTTCGGCGTATGCGTGGCCGCGGGCCCAGTACGCCATGCCCCACGCGGGGCCGAGTGCGATCGCGGAGCGGGTGTCGCGGCCGGCTTTGGCATCACTCGCCGCCGTCATCATGTACAGAAGCCCCTGCACCGGACCTCGTGCCGAGTAGACGCGCTTGTCGCTGTAGGCGTATTTCGTTTCGAACCGGTTGACGACGTCGGTCAGCGGACCGTCGATGGCGGCCTGGATCTGGCCGGACCGGACCATCTGCACGCCTTTGTACACTTCCGTGAGGTCGGCGTCGGCCTTGGTTTCGTCGGGCTTCGCTGGCTGCGACGCGCAGGCGCCGAGGCCTAGCGTGGCACCAGCAAGCATGAGTCGCATGGCGATGGTGATCGTGCGCATCTTTGGTTCCCCTGTCGCGGGGGAGACGTTAGCACGAGGTTGCCCGCTGCCGCGGGTTCGCCGCTATAGCGGCTCCCACAGAAAAGGTGCGGTAGCGTGCCCGCTGCCGCGGGTTCGCCGCTATAGCGGCTCCTACAGGGAACGGTGCGCTAGCGTGCCCGCTGTCGCGGGTTCGCCGCTATAGCGGCTCCTACAGGGAACGGTGCGGTAGCGTGCCCGCTGCCGCGGGTTCGCCGCTGTTGCGGCTCCTACAGGGAACCGTGCGATGGCGTGCCCGCTGCCGCGGGTTCGCCGATACGATCGGCTCCCACCAGAGCTCGTACCCAGCTCTCACCGGGCGTGGGGCATCTGGTGGTTCCTCAGTGGCGGCGGCGGAGGTGGGCGCGTACGTCGTCGGCCACGGGGCCCGCCCGCTTCACGGCTTCGCGCAGTTGTTCTTCGGAGATGCCGAGTTCTTTCGTCCAGTAGCGGACTTCGTAATCTTCGTTGACGTTGATGCGTTTGGCGTCGGCCGGGCCGCGGTTCGTCTTGTCGTCGCTCATGTCGGGGTTCCCGATGATTTCCGACAGAGCGTGCGACCGGGAACGTTTAGTCATCGAGAAAAATATGTGTGCGCATGAGGAAACGTCGTGCGCCGCCGTGGGCCCCGGCGTGCGCCGGGGCGACGGTATGGCCAGCCGCGGCCCGCGCGGAGCGGTGGAAACGGCGCCACAAAAAGCGCCGCCTGTAGGAGCAGGCGGCGATCTGGGGATAGCTGCCCCATCCCTGGGGCTTGAGTTCTTGTATTAAGCGAAGCGTGTTATCAGAAGTCGTACGTGGCCGTGAGGCGGGCGTAGCGAGGCGTCTGGTAGAACTGACCGAGGTCGTAGTTGTTGTTGACCGTGACCGGGCCGGCCTCGTAGGTCGAGAACGAGTTCAGCGGCTTGCGCTCGTTGGTCACGTTGAACACGCTGAGACCGAAGGCGAGCTTGCCGTCGAAATAGTTCGGACGGTACGTGACGGCGAGGTCGAGCTGGCGGTACCACGGGTTACGCTTGTCGCCCGGGTGCGACGGCATGCCGTTGCAGTTGTGGTACGACGAGCCGTAGCCCAGCGGATCCGGATCTTCCGCGGCGTCTTCGAAGCCAAGGCACGACTTCGGCGCGCCCGAGGCGAGACGAAGGTTGCCCGAGACCAGCCATTCCGGCGTCAGCTGATAAGCGCCGTATGCCTTGATCTGGTGCGTGCGGTCGTTCGACAGAAGGCCGTTGGCGTAACGCATCAGTTCGGCCGAATCCCAGTCCTGCGTCTTCGAGATGTCGGTCTGGCCGATGTCGGACTTGGTCTGGCCTTCCGTGTTGCCGTAGCTGCGCGAGAACGTGTAGTCGACGCGACCCTGCCACTTGCCGTCGAACGGGTGGTCGAGGTACAGGTCGAGCGCGTAGTAGTTACGCTTGGCCTTCTGCGTGAAGCCCCAGTCCTGCTGGTTCATCTTCACTTCCGTGCGGCCGTTGCCGTCGACATTGGCGAGGCTGAACGTGTTGGTCGCGCCCGGGTTGAAGATCACGCAGCCCGGGATGATCACCGAGTCCGGATCGCCACCGTTCGCGGCGATCTTCTCGCCGAGCAGGCCCGTGTCGCACACGTCGTCGATGGCGCTCTTGAGCTTGCGCACCGTCACCTTCGCACCCGTCACCCAGCCGTCGCCCAGCGTCTTGTCGAAGCCGAGGATGCCTTCGTCCTGGTACTGCGACTTCAGGTCACGCGCGCTGACCGCGATCGGGTCGACGGCCTGGCCGTACTCGCCATCGGGGGACACCGCGCCCGGGCTGATTTCGGTGAGGCCCGTCGGGCGGCCCAGCGAATCGATACCGGTGTAGGTGTAGAAGACGTCCGTGTACGTCGAGGGCGAGGCACCGCGCACGGCCACGTTGTTCGGCAGCGCGAGGTAGTAACGGCCGAGGTTGGCGTAGATCTTCAGCGACGAATCGCCGAACACGTCCCAGCTGGCGCCGAGGCGCGGAGCCCACTGCGGGCCGCTGTTCACGTACGGACGGTTCTTGTCGTTGAAGTTCTTGAAGCTGTCGTTACGCACGCCGACGCTGAGCAGGAAGCGATCGGTCATCTGCCAGCGATCTTCGAGGTACTGGGCCTTCTGATCGAGCGACATGCTGGTGACGGTGGTGAAGATGCGCTGCGTGACGTAGTAGCCATCTCCGCCCGGTGCGCCAACGCCCTGCGACGGACGGATCGGCACGTTCTCGTTACCGGCCGATGCCTTGCGATAGCGGAGGTAGTAGCCCGGACCGCTCGTGTCCTGGCCCTCGTTGTTCGCCTCGTAATGCATGTTGTCGATACCACCGGCGAGGTGGTGATCGCCCAGCTGCCACTCGAGGTCGAGGCGCAGGCCGTGCGTGGTGCTGCCGGCGTTCGGTGCCTGCGTGGTCGACGACGTGTTGAGGTTGGTGATCGGCGTGCCGCCCGTGAAAGCCGGGTTCTGCAGGAACGGGCTGTCGATGTACGGCTGCTGGTCGAGACCCGGCGTCGGGTTGTGCAGGTAGTCGGTCGTCCAGCCCTTGCCGTACGTGGCGGTGAAGGTCAGGTCGTCCGTGATGTAGCTGGTGTACTTTGCAACGGCGTACTTCGACGTGAGCTTCGACGTATCGGCGTTCGAGCCCAGCGGGCCGCCCACGGTACGCGTGTCGTAGTTGTAGTCGTAGTACGTGCCGCGCTGCTCGTCGGTCGAGTGGATGCCGGTCAGTTCGAGGATGTTGGAATCGTTGATGTTCCAGTCGATCTTCGCGTAGATCTTCGGCAGGTTGTACGTGTACTTGTTGTTAGCGACCGGGTTGGCTTCGACGGAAGCCGTGCTGGTGCCTTCCGTCTTCTCGGCTTCCGCCGCGACGAAGAAGAACAGCTTGTCCTTGATCAGCGGGCCGCCGACATACGCGCTGTACGTCGTGGTCCACTTGGTGTTGTCCTCGCGGTTGCGATAGATCGAACCCGGCAGGGTATCGTCCGCATAACCGTAGCCCGGGGGCAGCGCCTTGTTGCCGTAGTAGATGCTGCCGGCGGTCGACGACAGGAACTTCGGCTCCCACAGAACCTGTGCACCGAAGTGCCAGTCGTTGGTGCCGCGCTTGCCGACCTGGCTGATCACGCCGCCGTCCGAACGGCCGTACATGGCGCTGTAGCCGCCCGTATAGACTTCCTGCTGGTCGATGGCGCCGTACGGCAGGCCAACGCCGCCCAGGTTGCGGTACGGATCGGACGTGTTGTAACCGTTGATGTAGTACGCGTTCTCGGACGCGCCCGAACCACCGAACGAGACCGTGCGGTAGCGGCCGTTGCCGAGGTTGCTGGAGCCCGGCACGGCACCCGGCGCGAGCAGCGCGATCGCTTCGGCATTACGGCCGAGCGGCAGGCGTGCCAGCGTCTGCGCGGTGACGATCGTGCGCGAATCGACGGCCGAGGTGTCGATCGGCGGCAGCGTGTTGGCGGTCACGGTGACCTGGTCCAGCGACTGCGCGCTGGCCGAGGTGGCCGCGGCGGCGAACGAGACGTCCGTCGTGCCGCCGACCTTCAGCTGCACGCCGTTGCGGCTGTCGACGACGGCACCGTCGCGCATCAGGCTGATGTTGTACGAGCCGACCGGGAGGTTGGCGATGCGGTAGCGACCCTGCGCATCGACGGGAACCGAGCGGGTGAGGCCGGTGCTGCTGACGACCTGAACGGTTTCGCCCGCGGCGGCGGGCACCTGGCCGACGATGTCGCCGGTGGTGGACTGCGCGAATACAGGTGCGGTGGCGCCGAGACCGACGGCCAGAGCGAGTGCCAGCACGGACGGCCGAAGGCCTCCGCGGTGGCGGACGGAATGAAGCTGCATGGATGTCTCCCCAGAATGACCCAGCACTAGGGCCAATGAATGGCCGTGGACGCTTTCGCTTCCACCGCGTTATCCGGGGTCTTTTCTGCGCGGCACCCACTCCCCCGAGCGGATGTGCCCTTCCCCGTACGACGTCGGTGAGGCTATGCGGTCACGTGCCGCGAGACCTCATCAAATGACGGGGTATCACTCGCGACCCATGGAAAGTAGGGCGACAACATATGTCATGTCAACGAAATTTTGAGGTTTTTCTCAAAAAAGTTTCCTTGACACTTAATCGCAAGAAATGGTGGATGAATTAATGACCTAGCCCGGACCGTCCGTATGGCATAAGTCCCGGCGCCTCAGATGTTGACGTCCCTGCCGCGGTTCGCCTCGCACTCGCGAAGCGTCGTCGCGAGAACGCCCGCCTCGTCCGGTTCACGCCGGGAACCGGCCTCGCGAAGCAGCAACACCCGCACTTCCATGGCCTTGCGCAGGTTGTCGCGCGCCTCCTGTCCACAAGGGGTACGCGGCTTCCACGACGCGAGGGCTTCGCCACGCGTCACCAGTGCATCGAGCGCGGCCGGGCGGTCGGCCACCACCGTATGCACGGCGGCATCCACCTGGGCCTGCCATTCGCTGAGTACGCCACGCAGGTCGGCCGTGTCGGCCGCGAGCTTCTGGGCATCGGCCTCGCGCGCGCTGTGCGATGCCGTGAACGCGAGCATCGCCGTGGTGGCGGAGGCGAGGAACGCGATCACGACGACCGCGATGGCGGCTTTCCGGCCGCTGGTGCCGCCGCGTGAGGATTCGTCGTGCCGTGTCGTCATGGCCGTCTCGGGATGGAGAGAGCCACCATTTTGCCCCACAAGCAGACGCGAGCGACCGATGCTGCGACATCGTCGACGACATACCGGGCTATAGTGGGGGTCGATTTCAATCGAGGGAAACTACCGCATGCGCCTGCTACCCCGGATCGCGTTCCTCGGCATCCTCGCCGCCACCCTGCCCGCTGCCGCCGCCGACCTTCGGGTAATGAGCTTCAACGTGCGCACGATGACGGGCAACGACGGGCTCAATGGTTGGGAACATCGCCGCGACCTGTTCGCCGACACGATCCGCCAGCTGCATCCCGATGTGATCGGCACGCAGGAGCTCTACAAGCAGCAGGGCGACGACACGGTGCAGCGCCTTCCCGAGTACGTCTGGTTCGGCCGCGATCGCTTCGGCAAGCACACCGACGAGCACATGGGCATTTTCTACCGGAAGGACAGCGTCAAGCTGATCGAATCCGGCGACTTCTGGTTATCGGACACGCCGGACAAGGTGGCCAGCATCACCTGGGGCAACGTGTTTCCGCGCATGGTGAACTGGGCGCTGTTCGAGCGCCTTTCCGACCATAAGCGCTTCTATCTGCTGGATACCCATTATCCGTACCGCGATCAGGACGAAGATGCACGCTCGCGCAGCGCACGCGAGATGGCCGCGTGGGTGAAAAAACTCCCGAAGGGCGTACCGGTGATCATCACGGGCGACTTCAACACGGGCCCCGAGAGCGAATCGCACAAGGCGCTCACCGCCACGTTCAAGGACGCCTGGGATACCGCGCCGAAGCGCGAGGGCCCGGCCGAGACGTTCCACAACTTCACCGGCAAGGCGGACAAGCGCATCGACTGGATCCTCTACCGCGACGTGAAGGTCGACGCGGTGCAGACGGTCACGACGTCGAAGGACGGCCGCTATCCGTCGGATCACTTTCCGGTGTTCGCCGAGTTCGACCTCTGACGCGCGACCCGCGCCTTCATGGCTCTGGGCAAGCGGCGCGGGACGGGTGACACTTGGGTGACTTCAGGCGCCGGCGCCGCCACAGGCTCCGGCCACCACCCAAGGGGTACCCGATGCGTCGCTTGCTCTGCTTACTTTTCGTCGCCATGACGGCGATGCCCGTCGCCGGCTGGGCGCAATCGACGGCGCCCGCCGCTCCCGCCAAGGGCGGGTACTTTGACAACACGGGCCGCGACGACGTGCTCTCCGGCGGCCAGAAGTCGATCGTGATCGATACGCCCAAGGGCAAGTTCAAGGTCTGGACGAAGCGCGTCGGCAACAATCCCACGATCAAGGTGCTGTTGCTGCATGGCGGCCCGGGTGCCACGCACGAGTACTTCGAGGCGTTCGACAGCTATTTCCCCGGTGCGGGCATCGAGTACTACTACTACGACCAGTTGGGCTCGGCGTTCAGCGACAAGCCCACCGATCCGTCGCTCTGGGAAATCCCGCGCTTCGTCGACGAGGTCGAGCAGGTGCGCCAGGCGCTGCATCTGGACAAGGACAACTTCTTCGTCCTCGGGCATTCGTGGGGCGGCGTGCTGGCCATCGAGTACGCGCTGAAGTATCCGCGGCACCTGAAGGGCGTGATCATCTCGAACATGGTCGACAGCATCCCGGCGTACAACGTGTACGCGAACACGGTGCTGATGCCGGCCATGGACCAGAAGAAGCTGGCGGAAGTGAAGAAGCTCGAAGCGGAGAAGAAGACGTCCGATCCGCGCTACATGGAGCTGCTCATGCCCATGCACTACGAGCAACACGTGCTGCGCATGCCGGCCGCGCAGTGGCCGGAGCCGGTCGAGCGTTCGTTCGCGCACCTCAACGAGCAGGTGTACGTGATGATGCAGGGGCCGAGCGAACTGGGTGCCAGCGGCAAGCTGCTGCACTGGGATCGCAGCAAGGATCTGAAGAACATCACCGTGCCCACCCTGGTGATCGGGGCGAAGTACGACACGATGGACCCGGCGTACATGGAGGCCATGGCGAAGAAGCTGCCGAACGGGCGCTTCCTGCTGTGCCCCAAGGGGTCGCATATGGCGATGTACGACGATCAGCAGACGTACTTCGCGGGGCTGGTGAAGTTTCTGCAGGATGTGGACGCGGGCAAGCCGATGCATTGATCGCCAGCTTTTGTGGGAGCGGCCTTGGCCGCGATGGGTGCTTGCCGCGAGCACCCAT
>Ga0102588_1001811_pt1 | contig 14191 bp, 14 predicted proteins | sample AraplaMF_Col_mMS_FD_76854 | JGI IMG/M metagenome (GOLD analysis project Ga0102588, IMG submission 76854) | Arabidopsis root microbial communities from the University of North Carolina, USA - plate scrape MF_Col_mMS (SPADES assembly) (version 2) | ecosystem: Host-associated > Plants > Roots >...
CTTCGATAACCTCGAGCACCTGCCCGAACGCCTCGTCGTCGAGCCACGGGCTGTTCGTGATCGTCAGCGTGCGCGCCGCGAAGTCGCGGGCGTTCGGCACGTCGTCGCCACCGGGCATCGTGCCGAGGTAGTCGTAGTCGGGCAGCGCGTGCACGAACATGCGCGCCACGCCGTGACGCGACGACCAGAGGCGCGCCAGCGCGGCATCTCGTGTCGCCTCGTCCGGCAGCATCAGCATCAGATAGGGCCATGTGCCGCCGTCGTCGCGGAACACCGTCACGCCGGGCAGCGCGTCGAGTGACGGCAGACGCCGCTCCGCCTGCGCCGTCGTCGCCGCGATGAACGGCTGCAAGCGGGCGAAGGCACGCGCGCCGACCGCATCGCGCCAGCGGCTCACGCGGTGCATGGGGAAATCCGCGCTGAAATGTTCGCCCGCCGCGGCCAGCAGGTCGCCGCGCCGCAACGCGCCGCGCAGCGGTCGGCCGTAGGCGAAGCCGAGGCCGCGCGGGCGATAGAGCGTGGCGTAGCCGGCGAGTTCCAGCATGCGTCTGGCTTCCCAGCCGGGACGCCAGCGGCTCAGGCGCCGCGATGTGCGCTGGAAGCGCTCGTGCCAGCAATCGTCGCGCGCGACGAGCAGGCCGCCCTCGAAGATCGACAGCCCCTTGCCCGCCGCGAGGCTGTAGAAACCGACATCGCCGACCGTGCCGGCGTAGTGCCCGCCAAGGCGGGCGCCGAACGCCTGCGCCGCATCCTCGACGGTGCGCGCGCCAACCGCGTGGGCGATGGCATTGGCCGTCGCCACGTCGGCCAGGCGTCCGCCGAGGTGCGTCGGCACGACGGCAAGGGTGTGCTCGTTGCACGCGGCGGCGAGCCGCCGCGGGTCCATGTCGAAATGCCCGGCTTTCAGGTCCACCAGGCGCGGCACGAGACCCGCGCGACGGATCGCGAGAGGCACGAGCGGGCACGTGAACGCGGGGATGACGACTTCGCGCCGCGAGCGCGCGTGCTCGGACAGCGTGCGCAGCGCGATCGTCAGCGCGGCGGTACCGGAGCACTCGAGCTGCGCGTGCTCGACGCCGAGCCAGGCCGCCGCGAGCGCCGTGAGCGGCGCGGGCGCCGCGCCGCGCAGGTCGGACCAACGCAGCGGCAGCCCGGCGGTGGGCGGTGCTTCCCGCTCAGGCCGCAACGGCATCGGGCTCGGTTTCCGTGTCGCTTTCGGCCATGGCGAGGCACACGATACCCGCGACGATGGCGATCGCCCCGGCGATCTGCACGGGCGTGACGGGTTCGGCGAAGAGCCGCCACGAAAGCAGCATCACACTCACGACCTCGAGGTGCGACGCGGCGAACGCGGGGCCTATCGGCGCGTGCTTCAGCAGGCTCATCCACGTGACGAAAGCGCCGATGTAGCCGGCTATCGCGCCGTAGATCCACGGATGCGAGAAGACGCGCCCCAACCAGGCGACACTCGTTTCGACGGGCAGCGCATGCGTGCCCGCCATCTTGAAGCAGACGAGGTTGAGCGAGTCGAACGCCAGCAGCAGCGCGAAGCCGATGAGGTAGAAGCGCTTCACGAGCCGATGCCCACGATCGCCACGCCGGTCGCAACGAGCAGGATGCCCGTCACGCGCAACGGGCTCAGCTTCTCATGGAACAGAATGCGGCCGGCAACCATCACGGCGACGATGTTGATCGAGCCGAGCAACACGCCCTCCGACAGCGGCACGAGCGAGAGGAACGCGATCCACACCACGAACTCGGCGACGTAACAGGCGATGCCCGTCCAGATCCACGGGCGCGCGAACATGTAACGCCAGCGCGCCAGACCGTCGCCCGCGCGGTCGTCGCCGGCGGCGGCCTTGAACGCGAGCTGCCCCGCGGTGTCGAGCACCACGTTGGCGATCCACAGGGCGAGCACGAGACCATGCATCGTCAGGCCGCCATGCGATGCGGACGCGAGTCGCGCGCGATCCGGTTGAAGAAGTCCGCCGTGCGCTCGATCAGCATCCGCCGTTCGCGGTCGATCGTGATCATGTGGTAGCTGTCGGCGAGCAGCAGCATCTCGATCGGGCCGCGCACGCGGCGTGCCACGAGATCCGCGTTCGCGATGCTGGCCACGTCGTCGTCGGCGGCATGCGCGATGAAGCACGGTGCCGTTACGTTCGGCAGGCGGCGGCGCACGTCGCGCGAGAGCTCCACCATCTCGGCCAGGGCGGGCCATGGGTTGCCAGGCAGACCCGCCGCTTCGCTGTCGCCGGAGAACATCGCGGCGCTGACCTGTGCGCGCAGGCGTTCGTCGCGGATCCCGTACGGCGGTTGCTCGATGAAGCTGCGGTGCTGGCCGATGCCGAAGCGCTTGAACGTCGGCAGCAGAAACGAGAACCGGCCCGCCCAGCCGATCGACCAGCCGTCGTAGCGGAAGGTGGCGCCAAAGACGCCCACGCCCGCGATCCACTCCGGCCGCACGGCGGCGAGGCGCAGCGCGAGCACGGCACCCATCGACAACCCGGCCACGAACAGGCGATCGACGCGGCCGCGCAGCTCGTCCGCCGCCGTTTCCACGCTTGCGTACCAGTCTTCCCACGTGGTCGCGACCAGATCGCTTTCGCTGCCGCAATGCCCGGCCAGCTGCACGCCCACGACCGTGAAGCCGGCACGGTTCAGGCCCTTGCCGACCAGTCGCATTTCCGTGGGCGTGCCGGTGAGCCCATGGATCAGAAGGACCCCGTCACGACCGCCTTCGAACTGGAATCCCGCCGAACTGTTCACGACGACGCCTCACGCCACCTTTTCTCGATGGCGCCATCGTCCCAGAGGGGGGTTTCAGCCGGCTTTCCCGAGGGCGGCTCTTGTAGGAGCGCGCCTGCGCGCGACGCCGTTGGGGCCGTGAGGAACAGGGCCTGTGGCTCTTTCGCGAAAAGCTGTCGCGCGCAAGGCGCGCTCCTACGTGGGCACGATCGGAAAGTGCAGCTCGACGCGAAGCCCGCCTTCCGCCGCGTGGCAGAAGGCCACGCGTGCGGCATGGCGTTCGGCGATGCTCTCGACGATGGCGAGGCCGAGGCCCGTGCCGTCCTCGTCGGAGCCCGGCACGCGGAAGAAGCGCTCCCCGAGCTGGTCGAGGAAGGCGTCGTCGACGCCGGGGCCGTCGTCTTCCACGGCCAGCAGCGCGTCGTCGCCCTTGCGGGCCAGCGAGACCGTCACGCAATGGCCGCGTCCCGCGTAGTGGAAGGCGTTGTCCACGAGGTTGTCGATCACCTCCTGTACCTGCAGCGCGTCGCCGCGGACGAGCACGGGCCCGTCGATGCCCTCGTAGCCGAGGTCGACGCCCAGCGCGAGCGCCTGGTGCACGCGCATGCCCACCGCTTCGGGCACCACCGCCGCGAGATCGATGATGGCCATGCCGTCGTGATCGGGCAGGTCGGGCGACTGCGTGCGCGTGAGCGCGAGCAACTGGGCCGACGTGCGCGCGGCACGCGCCGCCAGCCGGTGGATGTGGCCGAGGGCTTCGGCGCGCTGGGCGGCGTCGTCCGTGCCATCCAGCCGTTCGACGTGGAGCTGGATGCCGGCCAATGGCGTGCGCAGCTGATGCGCGGCGTCGGCGATGAAGCGCTCCTGCAGGCCGAGCATGTTGCGCATTCGCGCGAAAAGGTCGTCGATGGTGCGCGTGAGCGGCAGGATCTCCACCGGCACGTCTTCCTCGCCGATCGGCCCGAGGTCGTGCTCGCGGCGCCGCAGGCGCGACGTCAACGGTTCCAGCACGCCCAGGCCGTGACTCACCCCGAACCACACGAGGCACAGCACCGCGACGATCAGCAGCGCCTGCATCGGCAGGGTGAGGAACAGGATCTCGCGCGCGCGGATATGCCGGTCGCGCAGGTTCTCGGCCACCGTGATCGTCAGCATGTCGCCGCGATCCTGATGGCTCGCCACCCGCATCACCGCCGCGCGCAAGGGGCGTCGGCCGAGCAGGGTGTCGTAGAGCAGCGGGGGTGCGTCGGTGGCGACGGCATGGCCGGGGCCGGTGAGTTCCGCGTTACCGATCATGCGGCCGTGACGGTCGCTGATCACTTCGTAATAGTTGCGGCCGTCGGGATCGTATTCGAGCAGGAAGCGCGCCTGCGCCGTCAGTTCGCCGCGCAGCGCGTCGTTACCCACCATCTCGGACAGCGTGAGCGCCGAGTCGGACAGATCGGCGTCGTGTACCCGATTGGAATACGCCAGCGCGACGTAGTAGCCGATCACCGCGTCGAGCAGTAACACGCCGAGCACGGGCACCAGCAGGAAGGTGAGCAGCCGCCGTCGCAGGCTGGGCCGTGCCGGCCGGCGCGCGGCCGCTGTGCGGCGTTCAGGCATCCGCGCTTTCTTCGAGCAGGTAGCCCAGCCCGCGGATCGTGCGCACGCTGGTACCCGAACCCTGCAATTTCTTGCGCAGGCGGTGCAGCGCGATGTCCAGGCCGTTGTCCGTGAGGTCTTCGTCCCAGTTGCACAGTGCTTCGACGAGCTGCGCGCGGCTTGTGACCTTGTCGGCACGCGAGGCCAGCGCTTCCACCAGCCCGAATTCGCGTGCGGTGAGGTCGAGCGCGGCGTCGCCGATCCACGCCCGATGACCGGGGATGTCGAGGCGCAGGCGGCCGATACGGAACTCCGGCGTGCCGTTGGTGGTACGGCGGCGGAGCAGGGCGCGCACGCGCGCGTCGAATTCGGCGAGCGCAAAGGGCTTCACGAGGTAATCGTCGGCACCGAGATCCAGTACCCGCACACGCTCCTTGAGCCCTTCGCGCGCGGTGACCACGAGCACCGGCACGCCGGACCCGCGCTTGCGTGCACGGGCCAGCACGTCGCTGCCGTCGAGCATCGGCAGGCCCAGGTCGAGCACGAGGAGGTCGTAGTCGTGGTCCCGCAGGGCGTGGTCGGCGCTGTTGCCGTCCGACACGTGGTCCACGGCATGCCCGCCCTGCTGGAGGGAGGACTTCACGGCCGCGGCGATCGCGGCGTCGTCTTCGGCTAGGAGTATGCGCATGGCGGGAGGATACGCTTTGGGACCGGGCCCGCGCATGCAATTTCCACTTGCATCGAATGGGCCAATTGCGAACGATTCGCATTGTGGTTTACCATCCACGATCGTCGAACCAGCGTTTCCACAGGGGCTTTCCAGCACATGCGCGATACCGTCGACCGGCAACGCCGCGCGTTCTGGCTCAAGCACCTGCACCGTTGGCACTGGATCAGCTCGGCGGTGTCGCTCGTCGTGCTGTTCCTGTTCTCCGTGACGGGGTTCACGCTGAACCATGCCGCGCGCATCGAGGCGTCGCCCAAGGTCACGCGCCATGTCGCTACGCTGCCGGCACCGCTGCGGCGGCAGCTCGACGGCGAGCACGCCAGGGGCGCGCCGGTGCCGTCGTCCGTGGCGGCGTTCGTGCGCGACGACACGGGCCTGACGATCGACGGCCGTGCCGGCGAATGGAGCGCCGACGAGGTCTACGTGTCGCTGCCGCGACCGGGCGGCGACGGCTGGGTCAGCATCGACCGCGAATCCGGCGAAGTGCAGTCGGAAGTCACCGACCGCGGCTGGCTCGCCTATCTCAACGACCTCCATAAAGGCCGCAACACGGGCCCGGTGTGGAGCTGGTTCATCGACGTGTTCGCGCTGGCCTGTCTGGTCTTCGCGATCACCGGACTGCTGCTGCTCAAGATGCACGCGGGTCAGCGCGGCATGACGTGGCCCATGGTCGCGCTCGGTTTCGTGCTGCCCGTGGTGCTCGCACTCCTTTTCATCCATTGACGGACTCACCCATGCGCCGACTCCTGCCTTTCGCCCTGTGCCTCGCGTTCGCCGTGCCGGCCAGCGCCGCGGACATGAACATCACCGTGGAGATTCCCACGCTGAAGGTGAGCGAATATCACCGCCCCTACGTGGCCGTCTGGATCGAGCGGGACAACGCCACGGTCGCGAACCTCGCCGTCTGGTACGAGATGAAGAAGGGTGACGGCGAAGGCACGAAGTGGCTTAAGGACATGCGCCAGTGGTGGCGTCGCGGTGGTCGCGACCAGACGATGCCGATCGACGGCGTATCCGGCGCCACACGCCCCGCGGGCCAGCAGCAGCTGCACTTCACCGACGGCAAGGCGCCGCTCGGCACGCTCGCGCCCGGCCATTACGAACTCGTGGTGGAGGCCGCCCGCGAGGTCGGCGGCCACGAGACGCAGCGCATCGCGTTCGACTGGCCCGCGAAGGCGCCCCAGCACCTCTCCGCGAAGGGCACCGAAGAACTCGGCCAGATCAGCCTCGACATCAACCCATGAAACGGAGCATTCCGATGAAGCACGCTTTCGCACGCGCCGCCCTTTGCGCCGCCCTCGTTCTGCCGCTGGCCGCGCAGGCCCACAAGATGTGGATGGTGCCGTCCGCGACCGTGATCTCGAGCGACGACGCCTGGGTGACGGTCGACGCCGCGGTCTCGAACGATCTCTACTACCCGGACCACTTCCCGGCGAAGCTCGACCAGCTCGTCATCACCGCGCCGGACGGCTCCACGGTAAAGCCGGAGAACGAAGCGACGGGCAAGTACCGCAGCACGTTCGATCTGGCGGTTCCGCAGAAAGGCACCTACCGCCTCGCGCTGGTGAACCAGGGTGTGTTCGCCAACTACGAAGTCGACGGCAAGAAGCAGCGCTGGCGCGGTACGCCGGCCGAACTCAAGGCGGCCATTCCGGCCAATGCGAAGAACGTGCAGGTCAGCGAGATGTCGTCGCGCGTGGAAACGTTCGTGACGCAGGGCTCGCCGAGCGACGGTGCCCTGAAGCCGACCAACAAGGGTCTCGAGCTCGTGCCGGTCACGCAGCCGAACGACCTCATGGCGGGCGAGAAGGCGACGTTCCAGCTGCTGATCGACGGCAAGCCGGCGGCGAACCTCAAGGTCGTCGCCATCGATGGCGGCACGCGCTATCGCAACAAGCAGGACGAGCTGGACACCACGACGGACAAGGACGGCAAGTTCAGCTTCACGTGGCCGGAAGCCGGCATGTACTGGGTCAACGCGTCGACCGAAGACGCGAAGACATCGGTGAAGGACGCCAAACAGCGCCGGCTCGCCTATACGGCGACGCTGGAAGTGCTTCCGCAGTAATCGACGATGGGTGCGAAGCGGCTCCTGCGGCTGGCCGGTCTCGCTCTCGGACTCGTCGCCTGCTCGGCGAACGGCGCCGGCGTGCGGCGGTTCGAAGGGGAGACCATGGGCACGACATGGTCCGTCAACGCGGTGCTGCCCGATGGCGCGGACGACCGCGCCATCGAGCGTGGCATCCAGGCCGAGGTGGATCGCGTCGTCGCGCAGATGAGCACGTACGAAGCGGACTCCGACCTCGGCCGTTTCAATCGTGCGCCGGCCGGCACGTGGCAGACGCTTCCGCCGGAGTTCTTCGCGGTGCTGAGCTACGCGCTCGATCTCGCGAAGGCCTCCGGCGGCGCGTACGACCCCACCGTCGGGCCGCTCGTGAATCTCTGGGGTTTCGGCCCCGATCGCCGCGCGCACGAAGCGCCGGACGCCGCGGCGATCGCGGCGGCCCGCGAGCGGGTGGGCTGGTCGCGCATCCGGCTCGACGCGGCGACGCGCCGCGCTTTCCAGCCGGGCGGCGTTTACGTGGATCTGTCGTCGGTGGCGAAAGGCTTCGGTGTCGACCAGGTCGCGCGATTCCTCGACCGCGCGAAGGTGAGCGCGTACCTCGTGGAAGTCGGTGGCGAGTTGCGCGCGCATGGGCACAAGCCGGATGGCTCGCCCTGGCACGTCGGCATCGAGAGGCCGGGCGCGGCATCGGGCGCGGTGGACGATCCCGACGAGGTCGGCCGCATCGTGTCGCTTCGCGACCGGGCGATCGCCACGTCGGGCGATTACCGTCATTTCTTCCGCAGCGGCGGCGCGTTCTATTCGCACCATATCGACCCGCGCACGGGCTATCCCGTCGCGCACCGCGTCGCTTCGGTGAGCATCATTGCCCACGATTGCATGCACGCCGATTCGCTCGGCACCACGATGACGGTGCTCGGGCCGGACGAAGGCATGGCTTACGCGAAGCGGCATGGCATCGCCGTGCTGTTCATTCTCTACACCGCCGACGGCCGGTTCGAAGAGCGGGCGTCGCCGGCGTTCGTGGCGTCGCTGAAGTCGTGAAGGCGATCGCGGGCCAGGTTGCCATCGGCGCGGGACTGCTCGTGGTGCTCGCGCTCTGCTGGCGCCTGCAGGACGCCTCCGCCATCTCGCTGTCCTCGGGCACGCACCTGATGGGCGCTGGCGGCCTCACCGTCGCGTGGCTGGGTTTCACGATGTGGATGGGGAGGCGCGGCGCGCGTCACGACACGCACGATGCAGGCGGTATCCTGGTAGTGCACGCGTCGCAGACAGGATTCGCCACCGAACTGGCGGCGAAGACCGCCGACGAACTTCGGGCCGGTGGCCTCGCCGTCGACATGCGGGCCATCGACTCGCTGACACCCGGAATGCTCGCGCAGGCGCGGCGCGCTTTTTTTATCGCGAGCACGACCGGCGAAGGCGACGCACCCGATGTCGCGACAGGCTTTCGCGGCGAGACGATGCGATCGGCCTCGTCGCTGGCGACCCTCTCGTACGGCGTGCTGGCGCTGGGCGACCGCGACTACGACGACTTCTGCGCGTTCGGGCGCGAGCTGGACGGCTGGCTCCGCGCGAACGGAGCGACACCGCTGTTCGATCGCGTCGAGGTGGATAACGGCGACGACGGCAGCCTGCGTCACTGGCAGCACCACGTAGCGCACGTGGCCGGCACGACGGGTCTCGCCGACTGGAGCCGGCCCGCGTACCAGCGTTGGCGCCTCGTCGAGCGCGCGTTGCTCAACCCGGGCAGCGAAGGCGCGCCGTGCTACCACGTGGCACTCGAGCCGCTCGACGCGACGCACCTCGACTGGCAGGCGGGCGACATCGCGGAGATCGGGCCGCGCCGCCAGCGCGGCGACGACACCACGTTGCCGCATCGCGAATATTCCATCGCGTCGCTACCGGCGGATGGCGCGCTGCATCTCGTCGTCCGTCAGATGCGCGGTTCGGACGGCGTGCTGGGCCTCGGTTCCGGCTGGCTGACCGAGCATGCCGCACCGGGCGATGCGATCGACCTGCGCGTACGCACCAACGCCGGGTTCCATCCGCCCACCGACGACCGGCCGGTCGTGCTCATCGGCAACGGCACCGGTATCGCGGGGTTGCGTGCGTTGCTCAAGGCGCGCCTCGCGTCCGCGCATCACCGCAACTGGCTGGTGTTCGGCGAGCGCCATTCGGCGGCCGATCGCCTGCACGTCGACGAGCTCGAGCGCTGGCGCGCACAGGGCCGGATCGAACGACTCGACCTCGTCTGGTCGCGCGAAGGCGGTAGCGAGCGTTATGTGCAGGACAGGCTGCGTGCGTCAGCCCACGCGCTACGCCGCTTCGTCGGGGAGGGTGCCAGCATCTATGTCTGCGGCAGCCTCGACGGCATGGCACCGGGTGTCGATGCCGCGTTGCGCGCGGTGCTCGGCGACGATACGGTCGATGCACTGGCAGCCAGCGGCCGCTACCGCCGCGACGTTTACTGATTCCATCATGTGGGACGCCCGCTGGCGGGCGAATGGGTGCTCGCGGCAAGCACCCATTCCCCCGCCAGCGGGCTTCCCACAGAAGCGTTCGCCTCAGACGACCACCAGCCGCACTTTACCGTCGTGCACGCCATCGAAGCGCAGATGCGTCAGGTCGGCCACCCATTCGACATTCGCCGGCACCTCGCCGGTATGGTCGCCGCCGATGGCGATGACTCGCGAACCCGCGGCCAGTCCGGCGTCGATGCCCGCCCTGGCATCCTCGAACACCACGCAGTCCTTCGGGTTCGCGCCCATGCGTTCCGCACCCAGCAAATAGCCTTCCGGATCCGGCTTGCCGTTGGTGACGATCTCGCCGGTGACCATGCGCGGGGGTGGAACGATACCGGCGGCGCCGAGGCGTGCGGTCGCCAGCACGGTGTCGGCCGACGTCACGATGGTCCAGCTTTCCGGAGGAAGCGAGGCGAGCAGTTCGAGCGCACCCGGGATGGGCACGATACCGTCGACGTCTTCGACCTCCTCGCGATAGAGGCGTTCGTACACCGCGTCGACATCCATGCCGGGGCGGACGAACATCTTCACGGAGTCGAGCATCCGCACGCCGTGCAGGCGCGGCAACACATAGTGCCAGTCGATGCCGTTCTCGTCGCACCAGCGCTTCCAGATCTTCTCGACGACGACACGCGAATCGATCAGCGTGCCGTCCATGTCGAAGAGCAGGGCGCTGGCTTCGACGATCGTTCCGGTTTCGAGTCGCATGATGGCTCCGGCAAATGGGGATAGGCGCACGCGCCAATCCCTCACCATACCGGAGCATCGTGACGGCGTCAGCGCACGGCGGTCGCCGCGTGGTTGCGGATGGCTTCCGCGAGGATCGAATTGACCTCGTCGGCCGCCTTGCGCGACGCCTCCGCCTGCTGGCGGCCCCACTCGGCCTGGGTCTTCCCATTGAGGGCGCGCGTCTGCCCGATGGCGGCCATCTGCCGCGCCAGCTCGGCCTGCTCCTTGCCGATCGCCGCGTGGCCTGCCGCATAGGCGGCGCGATCGGTCGGTCGCATGGGCATGGTCTCCTTCACGGCGAGTTCGGCCTGTCGCTGCGAGAGCTTCGCCATCTGTTCGTTGAGCACGGCCTGCTGCTGGTCGAGCTTCGCCATCTTCTCGGCGTCGACCCGCCCACGCTCGGCCGGGATCGAGCTGTGCTCGAACGCCTTCTGGATACGCTTCACGTAGGCCGGATCCTTGAGCACCCACGCCTGCTTGCCATCGCGATACCACACGAAGTCGCCCTTGCCGTCGCGTGCCGCTTCCGCGCGCTGGAAGTCGATGTTGCTTCCGTTCATCACGTGGATATCGTCGCCGAAGAAGATGAAGGCATGGTCCGGCATGCGGTTCGGGCCCGGGACGGCGAAGGCCGAAGGCGCCGCGGGGGCTGGCGGCGCAGGGGGCGCGTCCGGTGCATCCGGCGGCGTGGGCGCATCGGGTGCCGCCGGCGTGTAGGTCGGTGCATAGGCCGCTGCGCGAGGCGCGGGTGCGGGCGCCGCGACGGGCGCCGGCGGTGCGGGCGGCGGCGTGACATACGCGACCTGTGCGGTGGAGGTACCGTCCGCGGCCACGACGCGCCATGGCGTCACGCCGATCAGCGCGACGACGGCGATGAGGGACCACGTGATCAACGGATGGGGTGCGGAGGTTGCCTGACCGAGCATGTCGAGTCTCCTTTTGAGGGTGCGGAACGTGGGCGAGGCACCCGCCAGCGCATGATGTGGATGCGGGGTGACGCCGAGGCGGAGCAGCAGGCGGCCGTACGTGCGCGGCGCCTGACGGCCGCGCGACATCACGAGCGCGTCGCAGGCCGCCTCGCGGCACACGGCGTATTCGCGCGTGGCGAGATGAACGAGGGGATGGAAAAAGAAAAGCGTGCGCGCGAGCAGCGGTACCCAGCCAAGCACGAGGTCGCCGCGGCGAACGTGCGCGAGCTCGTGCATCAGCGCCATGTCGAGCTCCTCGTCGTCGAGGCGGTCGTCGAGGGGCAGCAGGATCGTCGGGCGCAACAGGCCCATGACCTGCGGCGAATCGACCTCGGGCGACACGGCGAGCCGCGGGGAGCGGCGCAGGCCGAGTTCACGCGCACGACGGGCGCAGAGCGTTTCCACGCGCACGTCGTCGTGCGCGATGGCGCGACGGACGACGCCGGCGAGGCGGTAACCGCGCACGGCCGCCACGGCGAATTGCGCAACGACGGCAATCGCCCAGGCCGCGAGCACGAGAGTCAGCCACGAGGGTGCCCATCCGCTATCCGCCGCCGCGGTCGCGTCGACGGCACCGGCCGTCGTCGCGTCGACGGCGAAGGCACCGACCGTGGCGACGTGTGCCGCAGGAAGCAGCGGCAGTGAGAACGGCGCGGGGCAGGCCACGCCGACCACGAGTTGCGCGCCAAGCAACCACCACAGAGCCGTGCGCGCCGCGGCGGACAACGCCGGGATCGCGCGGCACACCGCGTACACGAGCGCGGCGAGCAGCAACGCCTGCACCGACGCGACGGCAAGGCGTGAAAACAATGTCTCGAGGAAGGCGTCCATGTCAGCGGTCCTTGCGTCGTTGCAGGGTGTCCACCAGCGCCTCCAGCTCCGCGAGCTCGCTGTCGCTGACCTTGCCGCGTTCGGACATCCACGCCACGAAAGGCGAGACCGAACCCTGCAACGTCTTCTCGACAAAGCGCGCAACGGCGCCGGTCATCACTTCGCCCGCGCCGTTCGTGGCGCTGTAACGGTAGCTGCCGTCGATACGCCGCCGCGCGAGATAGCCCTTCGTGCGCAGGCGTTCCATCATGGTCAGCACGGTGGAGCGGGCCAGGCCGCGCGTTTCGCCGTAGCCGGCGCAGACCTCGGCCACCGAACTCTTGGGCGCCTCCTCGATGTACTGCAATAGCGCCAGTTCCTGGTCGCCGATGGTCTTCTTGCTCATGCCGCCGCTCCTGACTACAAGTGTAGGCAGCGTGCGCCTGACGACAACTGTAGTCAAGTATGACCTTAGGCACGGTCCCGGCTCGTCGCCCCAGCGTACGCCGGGGCCTACCGCCCCGGTTTGAGGCGTGGCGATGGCGCGGCATCGATGTGCGCTGCGGTGTACAGGCAAAGAGCCGATGTGACCGCGACGCGACGACGGATCGCGTCGCGGTGGATCCCGGTGTTCACCGGGATGACGGTGAGGGGGCGGCAGCGCTCTGGCAGGTTGCTTCGAGGATCGGCTCCCGTGCCACGACGCAAGCCCCCACGATGGCGACGCCGAGACAAAAAAAGCCCCCGCCGGAGGCGGGGGCTTTTACGGTGTGCCGATGTAACGCGACGGGCGAACCGTCGCGAAGGATCAGGCAGCCGCGTCCTTCAGCTTCTTGAGCGGACGGACCTTGACCTTGACCGACGCCGGCTTCGCGGCGAACCAGCGCTCTTCACCGGTGAACGGATCCTTACCCTTGCGCTTCGGCTTCGCGGCAACGGCGACCGAGGTGATCTTCAGCAGGCCCGGCAGCGTGAACGTGCCGACGCCCTTCTTGTGCACCGACGCGGAGATCGCGCCTTCGAGCGAGGCCAGAACGGCCTTCACGCTCTTGCTGTCGACGCCGCTCTGCTCGACGATGTGCGAGACGAGCGAGGACTTCGAAAGCGGATCCTTGATGGGCTTGAGGGCGGCCGGCGCCTTCGCAGCCTTGGCGGCAGCCTTTGCGGGAGCCTTGGCGGCAGCCTTCTTCGCCGCCGTTTTGGTGGTCTTGGCCATGGTTATCCTTGTCACTTTGTTCGAAAGAGGCGGCCGTTCCGGCCGGTGCCCAGCGGGCGACTCACTCTAGCGTTGCTTTCGTCCGCTGAAAATAGGGTCCGCGAATTTTTTTCGCATTTCGAGCCCCTTTTTTGCGGGTTCTCGTGATGCGCTGCGGAAAAGCCCGGGTTCAGATGCCCGCGTACCACTCGTAACCGTTGTCTTCCCAGTATCCGCCCTTGCCTTCGCCGATGGTGTCGAAGCGGCTCACGAGTTCGATGCGCCGCAGGTATTTCGCGTGCTTGTAGCCCAGTTGCCGCTCCACGCGAAGGCGCAGCGGCGCGCCATTGGCGACGGGCAGGGCCGCGTCGTTGAGCATCCAGGCGAGAAGGGTCTGCGGGTGCCGCGCTTCGGTAAGATCGATGCTCTCGTAATAGGGCGTGTCTTCTTCCATGTCGTCGAAGCAATGGAAGACCACGAAACGCGCATCAGGCTTCGGTGTCACGTGCGCGAGCACGGCGGCCAGCGGCGTGCCGGTCCACTTGCCGATGACGCTCCAGCCTTCCACGCAGTCGTGGCGGGTGATCTGCGTGCGCGTGCCGAGGGCTTTCAAGGCATCCAGGGTCAGCTGCGCGGGGCGCTCGACGAGCCCGTCGATGGCGAGGCGGTAATCGGCGAAACCGCCTTGCAGCAGCGATTGGTACAGCGCCGTGCCGGGCATCGTGGTGCCGTTGGGCTTGAACACGGCGGAGATGTCGGCTTCCGTGAACTCCTCGGCCAGCGCGGTGGAGGGGGAGAGCACGCGCTGCACGCGCCGGGTCACGCCTTCGGCGGACTCGA
>Ga0102588_1001812_pt1 | contig 14186 bp, 14 predicted proteins | sample AraplaMF_Col_mMS_FD_76854 | JGI IMG/M metagenome (GOLD analysis project Ga0102588, IMG submission 76854) | Arabidopsis root microbial communities from the University of North Carolina, USA - plate scrape MF_Col_mMS (SPADES assembly) (version 2) | ecosystem: Host-associated > Plants > Roots >...
ATGCTGACGGCACCACGAATCTGTTCGTCTACACGCTGGACGCAAGTAACCGCGTCGTGCAAACCGACATCACGAATGAGCGCGGCGTGGTGAAGCGCACGGTGTTCAATTCGGCTGGCTATATCACCTCTATCACCGAAGCGCTTGGCTTCCCGGAGCAGCAGGTAACGACGTACGAATACACGCCCAACAATTTGCTGCTGTCCGTCACCGATCCACTTGGACGGAAGACTGCCTTCGAGTACGACGCGAGGGGCAACATGTCTCGCAAGACTTTGCTCGCAGGTACGGCCAATGCGATTTCGACGGAAGCCACCTATACGGCCGATTACGGCAATGTCCAGACCTTTAAGGACTTGACCGGCAGGGTGATCACGCACAGTTACGACGGCGCAGGCAATCTTGTGCAGGTCTCTGACGCGGAAGGAGTTCTTTTCAAAGGAAGCTATAACGGCTCAGGCCAATTGGTCACTTCGGAAGATGCTCTCGGCAATCTAACGACCTACCAATACGACGGCTTTGACTTGGCGCAGGTAATTGATCCGCTCGGCCGTGTGTCGGGTAGGGTGACGGATGCTGTTGGGCGTGTAACAGCAACCATTTCACCATCGGGTATTCGTACTTCGGCAGACTTGGATGCGCTTGATCGCCCAACTTCTTCTCGCGATGGTCTTGGCAACACAACCATCATGGATTATGACGGAAACGGCAATCAAACGCTTGTGCGCGACGCGAAAGGAAGTGAACACCACTTTGCCTTTGATAAGCGGAATGCAACGAATCGGGAAACCAATCCCGTCAATCAAATTGACACGATCGAATATGACGAGGCCCATAACGTCAAGCAGTCGGTTGATCGTAAAGGTCAAGTTACGAAGTTCGAGCATGATGCGCTCAATCGACTCAAACTGGTGACCTACGCGGACCAAAGCACGATCTCATATTTGTACGACAAAGGAAACCGGGCAACTGAGATTGCAGACTCCGCCAACGGCACGATTACGCGAACCTATGACGAGCTCGATAACATTACCAGCGAAACGACTCCGAATGGCAGCGTGAGCTATACGTACTATCCTGACGGGCGGCGCAAGACGATGTCGGTGGCGGGCCAACCACCACTGACTTACACCTATACGTCGCGAAATCTGCTTGAGGGCATCTCGCAGGCCGCAGATCCGATGAACGGCAATCAGGTGCGCAAGGTGACGTTCCAATATGACGGCAACGAGCGTCGGATACAAACGAACTATTTCAACGGCATGGTACGTCAGAATGTTTTCGATGTTGTCGGGCAATTGAAAGCAATCACATATAAAGGTGTGGATGGAAGTGTCGTCGGCGATTTGGCCTACCAGTACGAGTCGAACGGGTATATCGTTGAGAAGGGCGGAAGCATGGCGCAGTTATCTCAATTCGGGGATTTGACTGGTGCTTCTTATGATGCTGCTGCAAAGATGACGAGTTCGAACAGCATTCCGTTGACGTATGATTTGAATGGGAATCTGGCATCAGACACCTCGATGACCTTTGTTTGGAACGCGAGGAATCAACTTGTTGAATTGCGGACATCGCAGGGAGTGCTTATCGCGCAATTCAGCTATGATGCCGAAGGACGTCGTCGCCAAAAAACCGTCAATGGAGTGATGTCAACATATGTCTACGACAACCTCGATGCCGTACAAGAGAAGGATTCCAACGCTCGAATTAAAGCCGTATATATATTTGGCGCGCTAGACGAACCTCTGCAAAGAATACTGCCTGACGTTGCATTAACACGAATCGATACTTACATATCTGATCACTCAGGATCTGTTTTGGCCTTGAAAGACATGGCTGGGGAGACTGTTGTGTCTTACTCATACGATGCCTATGGCAATGGCCTGTCGAGCATCGAAGACAGTAATCCCTTCCAGTTTACTGGTCGAGAGAATGACGGGAATGGAATTTATTATTATCGTGCGCGATACTATTCTCCAGCTTTGTATCGGTTCCTGCAACGCGATCCGATTGGGCTTAAGGGTGGCACCAATACATATGCGTATGTTGAGGGCAACCCTCTTAACTTTGTCGATCCACTTGGGTTGAACAAAGGAAGGAATACTGTTGAACAGCATTTTTATAAAAATATTATCAAGGGCGATTTTAATGAGGCTGCCTTATCATCTCCTCATGTTGAGCGAAAATTCATTGAGCAATGCGTTAAAGACCGCGCAAATAACATAGTGAAAGCGATGAAAGAGGCAGGCAAAGGGTCTGGAGCACGATCAGGCCAACACGGCGCACCATACAAGCAAACCGGAAGTCAGATCATTCGGGAAGGAAATGAAATCGGCGGCGAACTGGGCCAAGTGTTCAAAGAGGTCGGCAGTAGGATGATTGAGTATGGTAAGGGTATTGGTCACTATTAGGAGCAATTATGATTGATCAGAAGTTTTCGGCAAATGCTTTTGCTAAAGCAGGATTCGGTACTCCAGAGGCTAGAGAACTCTGTAGGCAATTGCAACAAGCTGTTCTCGCTGAGTTGGATTCAGCGCTCTCGACAAGTTGGCAATCAGTGATCGAACAGCTGAATTTGTTGGGGCATAACTTAAAACCCTATGGCCCACAGTCTGCTGGTGAAAGGCATTATCGCGAACCAAATACTGAGGAATCCAGTCACTATAAATTTCTCCTGGCATTGGATACTGTCATCAGCGTCGGATATCCTCACACGACAGATGGTATTGATAAGTACGAGTAGGCGTTGTAAGGAATGTAGGTGATTTGGTGCCATGAACTAGTGCCAAGTGTGTCATGCCAAGTGATGCATGTAGTTTGGCGAATCAAATAAGGGGGTAATCGTGGTTTTGCTAACTACTGTGAAATGGTTTTCTGATTGTGTGCCAGGTCTGTCATTTGGACATTCGTAGGTCGCATGGTTAGACAGGCTGATTGCGGGCTGTTACCGGCTCTGCTGTGATTCGGTGTCAGGTCTGTCATTTGGACATTTGTAAGTCGCGCATGCTCAAATGGCTGATTGCGGGCCTGTTCCCGGCGCTGCTGGGTATTTCTACTGTTGGCCAACTTCCGGCGCTTGCGGCAGCGCCAGTCGCATCTGTTGCCCAAGGAATAGGGTATCCGGCTGCACCAGCCACCGCTCCTGGGCAATCAGCAACACTAATGCCGGATGGGCGATGGCTGGTGCTCGGCAGTGAAAGCCGCGGGGGTAAAGCGATCGCCAGGGCGATGTTCGTTTCGCCCGATGGGAAGCCACAGCTTGTGCCTGGCCATCTGTTCACTGGCCGGACAGGACATTCGGCGACACTGCTGCCAGATGGAACCGTGCTGATCATCGTGGCCTTGATGGTTCCGGTGAAGTGATGTCGACACTTCAGCGATTTGATATCGCCGATGGCCAATTCAGTGCCCCGGAAGAATCCGCATTGCTCCCGCGACAGGGCCATACTGCGACAGTCTTAATGGATGGGCGCCTCCTGATCGCAGGCGGTGCGGACACGCGCGGAAATGCGATCTATGAGGCCGAGATCTATGATCCCGTGACCAAGGCAATCGAGCGCTTCAATCCGAAACTTGATGCGCCGCGCCTGAACCATATTGCGACGCTGCTCCCGTCGGCCGACGTCCTGCTGTGGCAAGGGCTCGACGCAGAGAATCAAACGCGCGAAGACGGTGAGCTGTACGACTTTGGATCCCAGCGATTTAGCGCACTGACGAAAGCAGCGACAACGGAGGCCATGCGGGCAGCCAAGGCGCCGGAAGTTGCGGCCATCATGGCAACGCGCCCGGAAGCCAACGATCCATCCGCACCGGTGGATCAACCTGTCGTGATTCGTTTCAACCAGCCGATGGCGGTTTCATCGCTGAATGCGTCGACCGTGACTTTGATTGGACCGCATGGCTCCGTTCCGGTGAAGATCGTGCCGGTAGAACAGGGCATGCTCGCATTTGTAAAACCTTCAATCGATTTGCTGCCGGATAGCCGGTACAACCTGTTCCTTGATGGCGTTAAGTCCTGGACTGGCAAATCCTTGGCCTTCAATTCATTTGGCTTTACGACGGCCCGGTTGAATGGGAATAGCGGTAATGCCAGTTCCACGACGCCTTCCAATAGCGGTGCGGCAAGTCAAGTTTTGGCGGACTCGCCGGCCTCCAGTGCGTCGGGCATGGCGCAGGAGGCGTCGCATGCTGCTGGCGTACCGCTTTCGTTGGAACGCCAGGCATTGGCAGCAGCAGCCAAGAATACTGACAGCGAATTCTGGCTGCCGGACGGGCGGCACTTCAAAGGTGACTGGAATGCCAAGCGCGGCGCAAGCCCCTTGCAGAAGCTGCCGCCACTAAAGGCTCCGCCAGGTGTTACTGCTCTCGCCGGACAAGTCCTCACGGCCCACGGCCGCGCACTGCGTAACGCAAAGGTGCAGATTGGTAACCAGACCGCGCTGACGGATGAAACAGGTCGTTTCCTGCTGATGAATCTGGAGCCGGGCGCACAGCCGCTGATGATCGATGGTGGCGGAGAGGGCAAAGGCCAGTATGGCTACTACCAAGTGCGCGTCGACGTCAAAGCGCAGCAGACCAATGTGTTGGACTATACGATCTGGAGTACCCGCCTAGATCCCGCAGGTAACGTGGCATTGACTTCGCCTACTGCTGGTGAAGTTGTCTTGACATCGCCACGCATTCCAGGCCTGGAGCTGCGTATCCCCGCGGGCACAATCATCCGCGACCACAACGGGAAAATCGTCACCGAACTGAATATGACGGCGATTCCTATTGACCGCCCGCCGTTCCCGCTGCCAAACGTCGGCGTTCCTGTCTACTTCACAATTCAACCCGGTGGCGCAACGCTTACCAGTGCCAGCGGTTAAGCGCTGCAAGGTGCTCGCCTGATCTATCCTAACTTCAACGGCCTGGCCCCAGGCAGCCGCGTGGACTTCTGGAACTACGACGCCCGCGGCAAGGGGTGGTACGTGTACGGTCAAGGCACCATCAGCAAGGACGGCAAGCAGGCCGTTCCGGATGCCGGTGTAAAGATCTATGAGTTTACTGGCGCGATGATTTCGCTGCCAAGCAACGCCCCATCCGATGCGCCGCCGCCAAATAGTTGCGGCGGCAACGGCGCGGTCGGCCCTAGTGCTACTTGCCCTGCTAATAAGCCACCCGTGCCCAAAGGCTGCGGCGGCGATCCAGTTGACTGTGCGACGGGCCTGTTCCTGAACTCTGCGACAGATCTCGTCATTAACGACATCATGCCAATCGAGATTTCGCGCACCTATCGCCCACGCGATGCTGCTTCGCGCGCGTTTGGTATTGGGACCAACCTGGCGTATGATATTTTCCTGGTCGGAGACACCAGCCCATGGACCTATCAGGACTTGGTTCTGCCTGACGGCGGCAGGATTCGGTACAACCGAATTTCGCCTGGCACAAGTTATTCCGACGCGGTCTACGAACATAAGTCTTCCGCGACCAGCTACTACGGTTCGATCCTCAAGCGTGGCACCGCTGGCTGTTACTGGGATCTGGCACTGATGAACGGCAGCCATATCTGCTTCCCAGAGTCGATGAACTCAGGTTCCGCCCGCCATGCAGCGGCCCTGTCGATGTCTGATCGGTATGGCAATGCATTGACGTTTACTCGAACGAACGACAACCTGACGCGTATCACCTCGCCGTCGGGGCGAGCAGTCGATCTGCAATATGATTCGGCCAAGCGCATTACCCAGGCCACCGACAATATTGGCCGCACCGTGAAGTACGAATACGATGCACAAGGACGCCTGGCCAAAGTGACCGACCCGCTCGGTAATTTTGAGGCCTTCACTTACGACTCTACGCACCGCATGCTGACCGTGCAGGATAAGCGCGGCAACATGATGGTGACGAATGAGTACGATGGCAATGGCCGCGTAGCTAAACAAACCTATGCTGACGGCACCACGAATCTGTTCGTCTACACGCTGGACGCAAGTAACCGCGTCGTGCAAACCGACATCACGAATGAGCGCGGCGTGGTGAAGCGCACGGTGTTCAATTCGGCTGGCTATATCACGTCGATCACCGAAGCGCTGGGATTCCCGGAGCAGCAGGTAACTGCGTACGAATACACTTCCAATAATCTGCTGCTGTCCGTCACCGATCCACTCGGACGAAAGACTGCCTACGAGTACGACGCGAGGGGCAACATGTCTCGCAAGACGCTGCTCGCAGGTACGGCCAATGCAATTTCGACGGAAACCACCTATACGGCTGATTACAGCAATATCCAGACTTTCAAGGACGTGACTGGTCGAGTTGTTACGCGGAGCTATGATGGTTTTGGCAATCTTACGCAAGTTGCTGGAGCGAATGGAGTATTGTTCAGGGGGAGCTATAACGGCTCAGGTCAACTCTTAAGCGCTGAGGATGCGCTGGGGAATGTCACTAAATTCGAGTACGATGGCTTCGACTTGACAAAAGTGATAGATCCGCTCGGCCACGTATCAAACATCATGACTGATGCAATCGGACGAGTGGCTGCGACTGTTAGCCCATCTGGCGTTTACACTTCTGCAGAGATGGATGCATATGGTCGCCCAACTGTAGTGCGCGACGGTATGGGAAGTTTCACTAACTTTGAATACGATGAGAATGGTAATCAAGTGCGCGTAAGCGACGCTAAAGGCAATAATCACAGTTACGTCTTTAACAGCCGGAACGCTGTTACTCAGCGAACGAACCCTCTCAATCAATCGGAAACAATAAACGATGACTATGTTCGCAATGTGAAGCAATCAGTTGATGGTAAAGGCCAGCTAACGCATTTCGAGTACGACTCGTTAGCTCGCCTGCGTCTCGTCAAATACGCAGACCACAGCACAATCGCTTATCAGTATGACCAAGGAAATCGGATTACTCAGATCGTTGACTCTGAAAATGGCACGATCTCACGAACTTATGACTCGCTTAATAATATCGTAACTGAGACGACACCTGGCGGTAGTGTAACTTATACTTATTACACGGATGGTAGGCGAGAAACTATGTCTGTTAAAGGGCAGCCGACGTTAACTTACTTATATAACTCTCGTGATCTTTTGGCTGTCATCAAGCAAGCGCCTGATGCATTGAACGGTAATCGCACGCGAAACGTGAGCTTTGAATATGATGATCTTGGTCGACGTGTACAGACCACATTCTTCAATGGAATGATTCGCCGAAACGTTTTCGATAATGCTGGCCGGATCAGTTTGATCACCTACAGTACCGCAGACGGAAAATCTGTTGGTGATTTGACCTATCAATATGACCTGGACGGGCGAATTGTTGAAAAAGGTGGGAGCATGGCCAATTCAACGCAAGTTGCTGAGTTGGCAGAAGCGACATATGACCGCGCGGCAAAGATGGTCGGAATGCAGGGAGCAACTTTCACGTATGACGAGAACGGCAATCTTACTTCTGATGGTTCTGTTTCGTACATTTGGAATGCACGGAACCAACTCGTCCAAGTTCGAACAGCTGGAGGAGTCACTATCGCTCAATTCAGCTATGATGCGCTAGGGCGCCGCAGTAAAAAAACGGTCAATGGTGTAACCTCTGCCTATGTGTATGATAACTGGGACGTAGTGCAAGAAAAGGATGGTAACTCGCAGTTAAAGGCAGTGTACGTCATGGGGGCAATTGATGAACCTCTGCAACGAATCTCGGTAGACGCAGGTTTCTCCAGAGTCGACACTTACTTGTCGGATCACCTCGGATCTGTTTTGACATTAAAAGATATGTCTGGTGAAGATATAGTGACATACTCCTATGATGCATTTGGTAATAGTCGAGCAAGTGTCTTTGACGGGAATCCGTTTCAATTCACTGGTCGAGAAAATGATGGGATAGGGTTCTATTATTATCGTGCACGGTATTACTCACCGGCTTTACATAGGTTCTTGCAAAGTGACCCGATCGGGCTAAATGGAGGTATAAATACTTATGCTTACGTCACCAACAATCCCATAAGCCGTACAGATCCAATGGGGTTGCGACCTTTGAGCGAATTCGAAAAATGTAAGCTTTGGCCGTTTCTTCCCGACCGCGATTTAGGAAACGCAAATGTTCATGTCGGGGAAATGCCCGTATACGCTCCAGATTGGGCCGCGGCAATAACTCGTGGCAATGATATCTACTTCCGTGATCCAAATACTACGTTTGTAACTGCGGAAGACTTCGCACTTCTTGCGCATGAGATGGTTCATGTTGGTCAATATGCTGAGGGCATGACGTGGGCAAGCTATTTATGGGCCAGTCGAAATGGATACGAGAAGAACCATTATGAGACTGATGCATACGGATACGACGAAATAGTTAAGAATTCGATCCGTAATGGTGAAAAGATAGGAGAGAAAAATTGCGAAAAATGTTCTCGATAATTTTTTTTTGGATGGCTTTTTGTTCGTCGAATGCAGCTCCTGTAAATAGGGAGGCTTGTTTGAAATTTTTCTTTCAGCCTGTTTCTGAACAAAAGGTACAATTCAAGAGTCGCCCTATCGATGAGCAATATGATCTTTTCATTTGCGGGAATCAGCTGATTCATCCGCCGGCAAAATATCTGGCACGTCCATTTGCAGAGCGTGGTCCGGAAATTGTTTCGTATTTGCATAAAAAGTTGCTTAAGGTGGATAATGAGTTGACGCTCAGGGATATTGCGCTAATACTTTCTGAAGCCAACGAACTTGAAGAGTATGAGCTTGATCAAGAGACGATACTACTGTTAGATAAAAAATCTAACGAAATGACGGGGCCTTGGAAAGAGGTTGTCCGGAGGATGGTGGATAGAATAGCGAAGCCAAAATAGCCAAGTTAGGTTGATTTGGCGCATCTGTCGAAGCGAATAACGGGGTGCGGAATTGTTGCTGAATCCTGTCGACCCCGCCTCTATATTCTCGGCACTGATTGGGACGCCACAGCTTGTGCCTGGCCCTCTGTTCATTGGCGGGACAGGACATTCGGGCACAGTGCTGCATGTTCGGCAATTGGCTAGAAGCGGTATTAGCACGGAATTGCTGGGCCCAGACACAATCCTGCTCATGCCCTTCACGGCCGTCTAAAGCCCTGACTGAAGGTTTGGTAGCTTAAAGGATAGTGCCGTCGAGTGCGTGGCGGACGAGATGCCGTCGCCGTCGCCGTCGCTGGCGATGGAGATCCATCCGCCGTGATTCTGTGCCTTGATTCTGAGGTCTGACTCTTTGCTGGGTCTGTCATTTGGACATTTGTAGATCGCATCGTTCGATAGGCTGATTGCGGGCTGTTACCGGCTCTGCTGGGTATTTCTGCTGTTGGACAGCTGACAGGCTTGCGGCCGCGCAAGTCGCGTCTGCTTGGCACCGAATCACCGAATCAGAGATAGAAATGGATAAAGAGAAGATGCTTACGCTGGTCAAGCGCGTAGCGGCGATTTTGCTGATGGCCTGCTTTGTCCTTCCCCTTTCACGTTGCACCTCCAAGGCTGATCCGGAAGGACGGGTTGTGGGTGCCGACACTTATTTGTATGGCTACGAGATGGCACAGGACGCCTTGCGAGACCTCAACGTCGATCCGCTCAAGAGCGTAGGCACTTTGACCGCGCTGTTTATCGTGTTCTTTCTCCCTGCGGCCGGCCTGCGACTGAAAGACCGGGCACAAGCTCCAGTCTATTTGCTGAGCTCTTTCACGGCGGCGTACTTATTGTTTAGTTGGGCATTCCTGTTCAAATCCAGCGTCCAGATTGGCGCGGTGATCGCGGTCACGTGCTGGAGCCTCATATTTGCCGCGAGTTGCAAGACGATTTTCGAACTGTTGGCGTGCAAACGTCAGCGTCGAGATGCGCACGTTAAGTGAAACTTCTTCAAATTCTGTTTCGGCTATGGATTGCAGCGGGCGGCCTGGCCTTGGTGCTGTCGGGAATCGTCGTAATGGTGGCGTCTACACCGTTAGAGAGCTTTTGTCGCAGACGCTGTTGGGCGGATCCGATCGTTCCCTTATTTGGGGACGCCGCCGGCAAGATTCTGTACGGTAGTTTCCTCGGCGGCCTTGGCGTCTTGCTTATCTACGATTTGGTTCGTGATCTGGTTGCGTGGCCGAGAAAGCTGCCCAAAGGCGCTGATCAACTTCCGATGGAAAAGACTGAATGAAGACCTGGGTGGCTATCGTCTTTTCGCTCATCGCGGCACTGTTGGTTGCGGGGGCGGTGTATGAGTATCCGTACCTCGTCGCTCAATCTCGTGAAAAGGAGTGGCCGACTGAGTGGAATGCGGATTTGTACAACCTAAACCACCGGCAAATTGTCGAGAAGTTAGGGCCGCCAAGCGAGGACGTGTCGGCGAAGGAGTATCAGTCCTGGCTGAAGCGGGAGAATTGGGGAATGCTCCAGCTAAAGATCGAATTCAAAGACTGCTGCGATGAAGCATCTACTCCCAGCGGCATTTACAAGATCGTTCGTGTGAAAAACCGTTATGAGCCCTTGCAATTTGCCAAACTTGCTCCGCCCGACGGTATTCGACCAATCCGAACCGTTTCAGTGGCTGGGCAACATGCGCGAGCCAAGGTGATTCTCCATCCGAGGCGAGTCAAAGACGAGTCTGGCAGCTTGGAAAGGCTGGAAATCTTGGTCAATGATGAAGCACTGTTTGTCCCGCGCTCGGTCTACCTCGATTTGACCAACATACGTGATGCCACACTTCGTAGTGAAAGAAAAGGATATGTTCTGACATTGAGTGGTGGAGACGGTGCCGAATCCTACTTTTCTCAAATCTACTTTGAGGCTACGGGAGTTAAGCACAAGAAGTTGTTTAGTTCGCTTGTTCCTGACGAGCCAACAGAGGAGATTCGTTATTGGCCGCGCTTACTCAAGGATGAGTGAAATATGACCATCGAGACCATGCAAAGTGGAATTGGACGCAGCGCAGTGGTCAGGTTTGCTTTAACAGGCATGCTGGTGCTGCTTTTCATCTATGCCGACGTACTTTATCTGGGAGCCCCATTTTTTTCATTCCTTGTTTGTCCAATAATCTCAATTGGACTGCTGATAAGCTTGCTTGTTCAAAGGGCGGGCCTAAAGAACGTTCTGCTTAGCTTGGTGATAGGACCGCCTGGGTTGTTCTTGATGGTGATTGTTGCGACGCTTGGGCTTGGAGAGCTCCACAATCACTGGGTTCTTCGAGAAGTTCGAAACTGGGGTAATGAGTTACGCCAGCAAAAAGAATCAAATGGAGCGTTCCCCGCTTCTCAGAAAAGGTTCATTCACGGGAATCTCGTCGTATTCATTAACGATGAATCTGCCGGGGCGCCTGTTATTTTGGTCGATTTGTTCGATCAGACGCGCCAATCGTATTCTGTGACGACGGATCGGTTTTTCGAAAGGTAAGAAATTTTATGCATGCGGTTTGGCGAATCAAGGGGGAAATCGTGGTTTTGTTAACTGCTGTGAAATGGCTTTCGGTATTTGGGCTGATTCTTTCTGTGCTTGCCCTTGGATTGAGTTCGGTCGAACCTGGCTTGAAAATATGGGCGGGTGCGGGAAATGTCTGTTTTGGGCTTTTGCTTATGGCTTCACGGCATTTGCTAAAAGATAAAAGCGATGAGCAAACCACCGGCCAGGCGGGAATCGAACATGACTTCGACTGACAGTCCGCTAAGCGACTTGATCGAGGGGCTACTTCGCCTTGAAAAATTGGAAGGTACTTAATAGTTTAGGATGGAGGTGTAAATTTTACATTCAAGGCTCGTAGTCTTCTTTGTTTCGATTATGTGCGCATTTACAATCGCGGCAGAACCGACGAATCAGAAAGTTGAACTTAAGCCGAAGTTGGCCGCGCGTGAGGCGGAGAAGATCGCAATTTATGAGTACAGAAAAGCCACCAAAGGAAAAGTCGCACTACTTTCGGTGCAACTATTTGAGGACGCGAATAAAGAGTGGGTCTTCGTCGTTGAAGACGATGGGGCAGATCCTTTTCCCGGATCTGAATTGTATGTAAGGATCGATAAGCGGACAGGTAAGGTGCTTTCTTACTTTGGAAAGTAAATCTGACCGATTGCGAGCATAAAGAAGTCTTTAAAGATATAGTCTATCGCGGCCTGGATGTGCAGCCTGGCACCAAGTTCTACCCGCCAGAAGCTCAAAAGGGCTTGGAGTTAGAAGGCTTGTGTCAGGTCTGTCACTCGAACACCGATGCTGCTTCTTTGATGGATCTCAATACGCGAAAACGCCTCGTTTTCCGTCTTGAGATATCTCAAAAGATTGCGCTGGCTATCCGAATGACAGATCTGGCACCGATTGACTCGTTGGTAATCAGAGATAAGCAGTGATGTGGCTTAGTGCGCGGTTTGCGTAGTCCTCTTTTTCACCGATCGGGGCGACATAATGCAGTGCGGCGCGGGCCGCTTCGGGACTATCAAGCCGGGCCAGGACCCAGGCGGCGAGGTATTGCGAGGCAAGGCAGCCGCCGGCCGTGGCGATGTTGCCGATGGCGTGGAAGGCTTGTGGCAGTACCTGCACGCCTGCTTCGGACAGCCACGGGGCGGTTGTCGAGTCGGTGCAGGCGGGGAGGCCGGCCAGGAGGCCGAGGCGGGCCAACAGCAGGGCCCCGGAACATTGGGCGCCGATCAATTGGCGGCTTGGATCGAACCGCAGTTGCGCCATCATCGCGGGATCTGCGGCGATGTCCCGGGTGCGGATGCCACTTCCGACGAGTACCGCGTCGGCCTGGCAGGCATCGGCCAGGCTGCACTGTCCGTGCAGCGTGACGCCATTCATTGAGATGACTTGTTCGCCTGGCGTTGCCAGTGACACTTTCCAGCCCGGCTTCTTGTGCCGGTTCAGGATGCCAAGCGCCACCAGCGAGTCGATTTCGTTGAAGCCGTCGAAGGTGATGATGGCGATGTGCATGGCGTCAGAGTATGGTGCCGTCGAGTGCGTGGCGGACGATGATGCCGTCGCTGGCGATGGAGATCCATCCGCCGCGCGGGGGCGTGGATTCGGGCTCCCAGTCCGGCAGCACGTAGCGGCGGGTGCCGGCGACTTCGTGCAGGGCGGGACGGTGGGTGTGGCCGTGGATCATGATGCTGGTGCCGGTTTGCGCGAATACTTCGGCAATCGCGTCGGGCGTCACATCCATGATTTCGTAGGACTTCTCGGCGTGGCCTGCCTTGCTCTGCTCGCGCAGGCCGGCAATGATCTGCTTGCGCTGCGCCAAAGGCATGGTCAGGAATTGCTGCTGCCATGCGGGCTGGCGCACCTGCGCGCGGAAGGCCATGTATTTCACGTCTTGTGTGCACTGGGCGTCGCCGTGCACCAGCACGATGCGCTGGCCATAGGCGTCGATGACCCAGGTTTCAGGCAGCAGGGTCAGGCCCGCTGCGTCGGCGAAAGCTTCGCCGACGAGGAAGTCGCGGTTGCCCGCGATCCAGAATAGCTGCACGCCCGCGTCGCTTACGCGGCGCAGGGCGGACACAATCTGCTGGTGGAAGGGATCCGGCAGGTCGTCATCGCCTGCCCAATACTCAAATATATCGCCCAGCAGGTAGAGCTGCTTTGCACCCAGCGCATGTTCGTCGAGGAAGCGCAGGAACGCTTCCGTCAGCACCGGCCGCGCCGGCTGCAAATGCAGGTCTGATACGAAGAGAATCAAATTAAGCCGCTTCGACTTTTTCGATGATGATGTCTTCGGCTGGCACGTCGGAGAACATGCCGGAACGGGTGGTCTTCACGCCTTTGATCGCGTCAACCACTTCGGTGCCCTGGGTGACTTTGCCGAATACGGCGTAGCCCCAGCCGTCCTGGCCTGGGTAGTCCAGGAAGGAGTTGTTCTTCACGTTGATGAAGAACTGGGCGGATGCGGAGTGCGGTGCCGAGGTGCGTGCCATGGCCAGGGTGTATGGCTCGTTTTTCAGGCCGTTCTTGGCTTCGTTTTCCACGGTCTGGTCGGTTGGCTTCTGCTTCATGCCTGGCTCGAAACCGCCGCCCTGGATCATGAAGCCATCGATCACGCGGTGGAAGATGGTGTTGTTGTAGTGGCCAGCGTTCACGTAGTGCAGGAAGTTCTCAACGGTCTTCGGCGCCTTCTCTGCGTCCAGCTCGGCAACGATGGTGCCTTTGTTGGTGGTGATGGTGATGGTGGTCATCTTGTTGTCCTTTTGTGTTTCTAAAAAAGCGTTATTTTACAGGTTCCGGCTGCTGGGCA
>Ga0102588_1001816_pt1 | contig 14144 bp, 12 predicted proteins | sample AraplaMF_Col_mMS_FD_76854 | JGI IMG/M metagenome (GOLD analysis project Ga0102588, IMG submission 76854) | Arabidopsis root microbial communities from the University of North Carolina, USA - plate scrape MF_Col_mMS (SPADES assembly) (version 2) | ecosystem: Host-associated > Plants > Roots >...
AACACCGGCACCGCTCGTCGCCGAGCTGACCGCTGCTAACAGCCAGGTGAACCTGCTCGCCTCCTATGAGCGGCAGAGCGGAAGGCTGAGGATCGTGCCCGTCGCCATTGGCAAGCCGCAGGAGAAGTCACTGGAGCTTTGGCTCGTTCCGGCAACCGGCACACCAAGGTCGCTTGGCGTGTTTCCTCCGGATCAGACCGGCGAGCTGGTCATACCCGTCGATATGCGCGGCAACATAGGCGAGGGCACGTCCCTTGCCGTCAGCCTCGAGCCCTTTGGCGGCTCTCCGACAGGCCAGGCCACGGGCCCGATCGTGGCGAGCGGCACGACGCACCGCCGCTAACACTTTTTTCGGCACACCTGCATTCTCGCTGAAACTCTTCCTGCAAGCCTTCCGTAGCTCCTCATGTCCGCAAGGGAATGCCGGCATTCGGCCGGTCTCATAAGCGGATGCTAGAGGAGAACCGTCATGATGAAGTCCGCCCTGCGCTTGAGTGCGCTTGCCGTTGCCGTTTCCACATTTGCTTTCGTCGCTGAGGCCAAGAATCCGATTGTTGGTGGCGCTGCGATGTATCCGACGAAAGACATCGTGCAGAATGCGATGAACTCGAAGGATCACACGACGCTGGTTGCTGCCGTCAAGGCTGCCGGTCTCGTGTCGACACTGGAAAGCAAGGGACCCTTCACCGTATTCGCTCCCACCAATCAGGCCTTTGCCGAATTGCCCGCCGGCACGGTCGACACGCTGCTGAAGCCTGAAAACAAGGCCACGCTGACGAAGGTTCTGACTTGCCACGTCGTCGCGGCCGATGCGATGGCCAAGACCGTTGCCAAGATGATCAAAGCCGACGGCGGCGAACACGACATCAAGACCGTCGGCGGCTGCGTGCTGAAGGCCAAGGAAAGCAGGGGCAAGATCACGATCACCGATGAAAACGGCGACGTCGCCCACGTCACGATTGCCGATGTGAAGCAATCCAACGGCGTCATTCACGTCGTTGACAAGGTTCTGCTGCCGAAGATGTAAATTAGGTCAGGCGGTCAATAGAAGGCGCCCCGTTCCACCGGGGCGTCTTCTTTCATTTCCAGTTGGCGATACCGACCGTTTGCGCGATTGCCTCGCGCAGGTCATCGAGACCCTCGCTCTTTTCCGAGGACGTGGCGATGATGGCCGGATAGGCGGCGGGCCGCTTCTTGATCTTGTCCGCGGTCTCCGCGAGCAACTTGGTCACAGCCGGTGGTTTGATCTTGTCGGTCTTGGTCAGAACGATCTGGTACGAGACGGCAGCCTTATCCAGTAGATCCAGCACCTCATCGTCGTTCTTCTTCACTCCGTGGCGGCTGTCGATCAAAACGTAGACGCGCTTCAACGTCGCGCGGCCGCGCAGGTAATCGAAGACGAGCTTCGTCCAGGCGTCGACCTGGTCTTTGGGCGCCTGCGCGTAGCCGTAGCCCGGCATGTCGACCAGAGCCATCGGCGGCAGGTCGCCGCTTTCGCCCGAATAGCCTTCCGGCACGAAGTAGTTGAGCTCCTGCGTCCGGCCTGGCGTATTGGAGGTGCGCGCCAGCCCCTTGTGACTGACGAGCGCGTTGATCAAAGAAGACTTGCCAACGTTCGAACGGCCGGCAAAAGCCACTTCCAGCGGTCCTTCCGGCGGCAGGAATTTCAGGGAGGGAACACCGCGGATAAAGGTCCAGGGGCGCCCGAACAGCGGCTTGTCGTTCTTGTTGTCGGTCATTCGGCCTTTTCCAGCAAAATCCAGTGTGCCTATGGCATTCAGGTTCCAGGCGATTTTGTCAACCGCACAGTCGTCGGACACCGCGGCGGGGTACGAATGAAAAGCCCCGCCGGAGCGGGGCTTTCGTCATTTCTCTGTCGGAGCCGGCTTTCGTTTGAAGAGCCCCTTCAGATTGTCGAAGAGCTCGATCTTCACGCCGTGGCGGCGCATGATCACGCCCTGCTGGATGACCGAAAGCGTGTTGTTCCAGGCCCAGTAGATGACCAGGCCAGCCGGGAAGCTTGCCAGCATGAAGGTGAAGACCAGCGGCATCCAGTTGAAGATCATCGCCTGTGTCGGGTCCGGCGGGGTCGGGTTCATGCGCATCTGCAGGAACATCGTCACACCCATGATCAGCGGCCAGACGCCGAGATGCAGGAAGGTCGGAGCGGCAAACGGCAACAGGCCGAAAAGGTTGATGAACGAGGTCGGATCGGGCGCCGAAAGGTCCTGGATCCAGCCGAAGAACGGCGCGTGGCGCATCTCGATGGTGATGTAGATCACCTTGTAGAGCGAGAAGAAGATCGGGATCTGCAGCGCGATCGGCCAGCAACCGGCGATCGGATTGATCTTCTCTTCCTTGTAGAGCGCCATCGTCGCCTGTTGCAGGCCCATGCGGTCGTCGCCGAACTTGGCCTTCAGCTCTTCCATTTTCGGCTGAACACGCTTCATGTTCGCCATCGAAGCGTACTGCTTGCTGGCGAGCGGGAAGAACAGCGCCTTGACGACGATGGTGGTCAGCAGGATCGCGACGCCGAAGTTGCCGAAGTAATGGAAGAAGAAGTCCATCAGCCTGAACATCGGCTTCGTCAGGAAGTAGAACCAGCCCCAGTCGATCAGGCGATCGAAGCGAGGGATCTGATACGTATCCTTGTAGTTGTCGATGACAGGAACGACCTTGGCGCCGGCAAAAATCAGGTTCTTGAGCTCAGTCGACTGGCCGGGCGCGACGGTGACCGCATTCTGCTTGTAGTCCGCCTGGAAACGCGGTTGTCCGTCCGTGAAGTGGCTGAAGCGGGCGTCGAAGGGGATCTGCTGCGGCGGGATGAGCGTCGCTGCCCAATATTTGTCGGTGATCCCGAGCCAGCCGCCGGTTGCGTTCGCCATATTGACGGCTTCTTTTTCAACGGCGGTATACTTGCTTTCGACAAGTCCATCTTCGCCGATGACACCGATGAAACCTTCATGCAGAACATAGGTGGAGGCGACAGCCGGCTTGTTGTAGCGCGTGATGCGGCCGTAGCCGGAAAGCGCGACCGGAGCCTGACCGGCATTGGTGATCTTGTCCGTGACCGTGAACATGTAGTTCTCGTCAACGGAAATGGTGCGCGCGAAGGTGACGCCCTTGTCATTGGTGTAAGTAAGCGTGACCGGGGTCTTTTCGGTCAGCTTTGCGTCAGCCGGCGCTGTCCACACCGTCGAGGGACCCGGCACGCTGCCGGTCGCGTCGCCACCGATATAGCCGAGTTCGGCAAAGTACCCGTCCTTCGTTTCGGAGGGGCTGAGCAGGGTGATGATCGGGCTGCTGTCGTCGACTGTCTCGTGGTAGCGCTTGAGCCGGAGGTCGTCCAGACGGGCGCCGACAAGGTTGATCGAACCGGAAAGTGCCTGCGTATCGATCGTGATGCGCGGGTTCTTCGCAAGAGCATCTGCAATCGACGCCACCGCCGGAACCTGGTCGGTGGGAGCCGCCCCGTTCGGCTGCGCCGTCGTTGCGCCGCCGGGCGCAGGCGTCTGCACTTGCTCGGTGTGTTGCTGTGCCTTCTGGGCAAGCTCCGCCTTGCGCTGAGCCTCGATGCGCGGATTCATATAGAGGAACTGCCAGCCGAGAACGATCAGCACTGAGAGAGCGATCGCAATGAAATAATTGCGGTTGTTTTGCATCATACGTTCCTGGGGCGGCCGTCTCCGGACCGCTTGTGTTTCGGCTTGGTCTCGACGCGAGTTTTGAGCTCTGCGGCTAATTCTTTGAAGGATGCTTTCAGCACGTCCCTTCGCGCGACAACCACATAGTCGTGTCCGGGCTGCATTGCAAACCCTGCATGAAGTCGCACCGCTTCTTTCAGGCGCCGCCGCATGCGGTTTCGTTCGACCGCGTTGCCGTGTTTCTTGGTGACGGTGAAGCCGACGCGGGCTTCGGTCTCCGGTTCCTTCCGGTCGAGCACCTCAAGCAGGAAGAAACCGCCTTTTCGTTTTTCGCCCTGGCGGACAGCAAGAAACTGCGGGCGGCTTTTCAGCCGCCCGGCAGTCATTTTCTTGTTATTGGTCGTCAATTCGCCCGCCATCTCTTATCGGGCAATTCGGCCTTAGGCCGAAAGACGCTTGCGACCGCGTGCGCGGCGAGCAACGATGACCTTACGGCCGCCCTTGGTGGCCATACGTGCACGGAAACCGTGGCGGCGCTTGCGGACAAGCTTGGATGGTTGGTAGGTACGCTTCATTTATTTAAACACCGCGGAGTGCGGCCCTTCTTGAATTTGCATATTGCAAGGAGCGTTGTTTTTCGAACGGGCGAGGCTAACGAAAGCCTTATATGACCGGACGTGCGGCGGCTTATACGGATGACGGCCGTCAAAGTCAATTATCGCCGGGAATTTCCGAGTTTGCGCCCGCAGTACAAGATTTCGTGAAGCGCATTAATCATTGTGACAAGCAGTGAGCCATGCGCTGGCGTAATATTTTTCTCAAGTTTCAACTACAGCACGCATCCTGCCTAGCGTCTAACGCTTCTGCGCGCAAAAAGCGAAGCGGCGGCGATTAAGTACGGGTAATTTTTTGTAGTGCTGCAGACAAGCACCCGAAATCTAACGTTAATTTATTTGGGCCAATTTTAGCTATCGGCCGGAATGCTTTCCCGGCTTGTCATCAGTCTTTGGGGGGCTTTTCCTTTGAAAATTCGAGGTAAGATCAATCTACTTGTTTCCGCCATGTGTGGCGTTGCATTGCTGATCGGGGCGACGGCGCTTTGGGCCGTGCATCAATACGATACTAATCTGTCGGCTTACGAAGACGCATCTGATCGCGCCTACGCCGGTGAGCGCCTTAACCGTTTTGTGACTGCGACGGTCATGGAAGCACGCGGAATTTACAGTGCGCCCACGACGAAGGAGGCCGCTACCTTCGCCAAGGGACTGCTTGCGAACCTCGACCAGATCGACAATGTGATCGCCTCCTGGACCCCGCTCGTTCCCGAAAGTCAGAAGGGTGCCTTTGCCAAGCTGGTTGAACGTGCCAAGGAATTCCGGACATTCCGCACCGAAACAGCGCGTCTCGGCACGGAAGTGAGCCCGCAGGCTGCCAGCGAGCAAGGCAACAACGATGCCAACCGCGCCAACCGCAAAGCCTTCCAGGCCGAAATCGACGCTGTCGTAGCCACCGACAAGGCGACGCTGGACGCTGTCAATGCTCTCGTCGAAAGCTCGCGCACCTCAATCTTGTGGCTCGTGATCGCGATCAGTGTTGTCGGCGTCTCGGCTGGCATCGGCATGGGCTTCTACATCGGCACGATCCAGCTCAGCCGTCCGATCAACAAGGTTACCCAGGCGATCAAGGAAGTGGCTGACGGCAATTTTGATGCCGACGTGCCGTTTGCCGGCCGTCAGGATGAAATCGGTGAGATGGCTGCGGCCGTTGCCGTCTTCAAGGAAAACGGTCTCGCCGTCCGCCGCATGAACGCGCAGGAGGCCGCCATGCGTGCCAAGAGCGACGATCTGCAGTCCAGCATGTCCGTGGTCGTGGCTTCCGCAGCTGCCGGCGACTTCAGCCGCCGCATCGAAAAGGACTATGGTGACGAAAATCTCAACCAGTTCGCCACCAACATCAACCAGCTGCTCTCGAGTATCGATGCCGGTGTCGGCGAAACACGCCGCGTGATTGCAAGCCTGGCGGAAGGCGACCTGACGCAGACGATGCGCGGCAGCTTCCACGGCGCCTTCGCCGAACTGCAGCAGAACGTCAACAGCACCTTCGCCACCCTTCAGACGACCATACGCGAAGTCCGCGAAACGGCAGAAGGCTTCCACGGAAACACCAACGAGCTGCGCGCCGCAAGCGACGACCTCTCCAAGCGCACCGAGCAGCAGGCAGCGGCTCTCGAGGAAACCTCGGCAGCCCTCGATGAGATCACGGCCGTGGTCAACAATTCGACAGAGCGCGCGCAGGAGGCCAGCGTCATGGTGTCCGAGGCCAAGGACGATGCCGGCAAATCGGGCGTTGTCGTCCGCAATGCCGTCGACGCCATGGGCCGCATCGAGCAGGCCTCGCGCGAAATCAGCCAGATCATCAACGTCATCGACGAGATCGCCTTCCAGACGAACCTGCTCGCCCTCAATGCCGGTGTCGAAGCCGCGCGTGCCGGCGAGGCGGGCAAGGGCTTTGCCGTCGTCGCCCAGGAGGTCCGCGAACTGGCGCAGCGCTCGGCAACTGCCGCAAAGGACATCAAGGGCCTGATCACCAAGTCGGGGGACGAAGTCCAGGTCGGCGTGAAGCTCGTTCAGGCCACCGGCGAGGCGCTGTCCCAGATCGAAAGCCGCGTCAACGCGATCAACGACCATATTCACTCGATCGCGACTGCCGCGAAGGAGCAGTCGACCGGCCTCAAGGAGGTCAACACGGCCATCAACCAGATGGACCAGGTGACGCAACAGAACGCCGCCATGGTCGAGGAAACCTCCGCGGCAACGCACAAGCTCTCCGGCGAAGCCGACGGCCTCGTCCGCCTCATCTCGCGCTTCAAGGTTTCGAACGTGCCAGCCGCGGCTCCTGTCGCCGTTGCGCGCCAACAGGAGCATCGTCCGGTGGCCTCACCAGCGCGCCGCGCCATGGGGACCGTCGCACGCGCATTCGCCGGCAATGCCGCCGTCGCCGAGCAGAATTGGGAAGAGTTCTGATCAGCCCTCTTCCTCTTTCGACCGATCGGAAACGCCGCCTCGGGGCGGCGTTTCCTTTTGTCGCAAGCGGCGTTGCTCTCAAAGATTTGAAAGCGGACCGCCATCGGCTAATATAGAAGTCGCGAAGGGCGCCTGGCGCCGAGCGGACGAAAGACGATGCAAGCCAACGATCAAGGCGAGAATCTTCCCCAGAGCGGTGCTGCTGGGAACGAGACCAACAGGGCGGAGCACCGCCCGTCCGGAAAGTTCGGCGGGCTTTCCGGCAAGCTGCTGTGGCTGACGGTTGTCTGCATCATGCTAGCCGAGGTGCTGATCTTCTTCCCCTCGGTTGCCAGTATGCGTCTGCGCTGGCTGGATGAGCGGTTGAACGCCGCGGCCGCGGCCGCGATCGTTATCGATGGCCTGCAGCCGGTGGAGTTGCCTCGCGCCTTACAGAAGGAAACTTTGGAGGCGACCGGCACCAAGGCGATCGTCTTGCGGAAAGAGGGCACCTCGCGTCTGCTTGCGACGACGGATATGCCGACCTCCGTTGACGAACAGTACGATCTGACCGACGTGCCGCCGATGATCGCGATCCGCGATGCGCTCGATACGATGATTTTCGGCGGCAATCGCATGATCCGCGTCTATGGCCCGGTGCAGGACACCAATACCGGCGTGGAAGTGCTGATGAAGGACAAGCACCTCCGCAATGCGATGCTGGTCTATTCCCGCAACGTCTTTCTGTTGTCCATTCTGATTTCGATGTTCACCGCGACACTGGTTTTCTTCGCGATCAACCGGATCCTGATCCGGCCGATTCGCAAGCTGACGGGCAGCATGCAGCAATTCTCCTCCGATCCGGAAAATCCGCAGAACGTCTTTGTCGGCGATGGCGGGCGCGATGAGCTTGCGGTTGCCGGCCGACACCTGACCTCGATGCAGATGGAGCTGCAGAAGACGCTGAAGCAGCAGAAGAACCTTGCTGCCCTGGGGCTTGCCGTCTCCAAGATCAATCACGACATGCGCAACATCCTGGCCTCGGCGCAGCTGATGTCGGACCGCCTCGTGGACGTCGACGATCCTATGGTGAAGGCCTTCGCGCCAAAGCTGCTGCGCACGATCGACCGCGCTGTCGGCTATACGACCGAGGTCCTGTCCTATGGCCAGGCAAGCGAGGCCGCTCCGCGCAGGCGCCGCGTCCGGCTTTTCGACCTGACACAGGACGTCAAGGACATGCTCGCGGTCGATGCCCAGAGCGACATTGAATTCGTCGAACAGATGGCGCCCGACCTTGAGGTCGACGCAGACAGCGAGCAACTGTTCCGGGTGATCCACAATCTCTGCCGCAACGCCGTGCAGGCGCTGAGCGTGCCTGGCGCGGGGCGGGGACCGGATGGCATCAAGCGAATCACGGTTTCGGCCCAACGTGTCGGCAGCGTCGTCAGCATCATAGTCGACGACACTGGCCCCGGCATGCCGCAGAAAGCCAGACAGAATCTCTTCGCAGCCTTCCGCGGCTCAGCCCGCTCCGGCGGCACGGGCCTCGGCCTGGTAATCGCCCGCGAACTGGTGCTGGCCCACGGCGGCACGATCGCGCTTGTGGAAAAACCATCGGTCGGAACGCAGTTCCGCATCGAAATTCCGGACCGCCCGGTATCCCTGGACGATTATCGCGGCCGAGCACTCCAAGAAAAGTGATGCATTTTTCGCATTTCAGCTCTGCACCACCAAAGTCGCGATTTTTTCAGAATGCCTATTGCAATCCCTCAAAGGACCCTTTAGAGAACCGCCCACGCAAGCGGTTTGACCGCTTCCGGCACGCACCCGTAGCTCAGCTGGATAGAGCACCAGACTACGAATCTGGGGGTCAGGAGTTCGAATCTCTTCGGGTGCGCCATTCCCATCATTAAGACGAAAATGCTGTGAAGCTGCGGCTTTGTTTCGACGAGAGCCTCTGCGTCTCGCCGTGTGCAGCTAGCAAGGTGGACACGCCAAACCCTTGGCTTGCGCGCAAGAGCGTCGCAAATGCTTGTCCTGCGAAGACGAGCAAGGATCGCCTACACGGTGAACTATTCGGGATAGACCTCGGAGCCTTCAGGCGTTGGCTTGTTGAAAAGGATGAATACCAAGGGGTTGCCGGGCTCGGACATTGCATCGCTGCGTTGACCCGTTATCTCGCCAGCCACACCGCTTGTATACTCCGCAACCACCTCGCCGAAGCTGTTGCGCTGTATGGCCACCTTTTGCCCGGCTTCGACCTTGTCGTTCAGCTTGACCAGATGCTCGACGATCCCGCCCGCGGTGGCAAGAATCGGGAAGGCGCTGTTTCCGACAAAGACACTCACGTCCTTGCCTGTGCGTCCCATCGACCCGGCGACGATGCCGTAATGCTTGAGGACATTCATCGTGCCTTCCACGAACAGAGAGATCATGTCGAGGTCCAGCACCCGCGCAGCGCCGATCTCCGGCGTGAAGGCCGGAATTCCCACGTCGATGAACGCGTTATGCAGGACACCGGGATAGACGTGGTTGTCGAAGATCTGGCCGACCGGATAGAGCTCCAGCATTGCCTTGACCTCGGGCAGATCCATGCCGCCAATATTAAACGCTGTCACTTCGAATCCGGTTGTTCCGGTGTGGAAGTCAATCGCGAAGTCGGCGTTCGGCCGCAGCAGCCGGTTGAACAGGAGCCCGGCGTGCCGGCTGGGCGCGGTGGCGCCGTTCTCATTCCCGGGCCACTCCCTGTTCATGTCGATCAGATCAATGCCTCTGCCCTGATTGGGCCATCTGCGCTGCATGCTTTCGACGGCTGGGCGGGACACGTCCGTGACCGCCATCACCGTGCCCGACATTTCCGCCGGATCGAGCTGGTTCATCACCGTCTGGACTGTATGGATAGAACTCATTTCGTCGCCATGCACACCACTGACAAGGATGGCGCGCTTACCTGGCTTTGTTCCCTTGGCGACCACCACAGAGACATGCCAGTGCTGTCCGGTGGGCATTTCAACGCCCTGAAAATAGAGGGCATGCTTCTTGCCGGGCTCCAGGTCGTTGACGTCAAGCGCGCTGACGACTTTCTTCCCGTCGATGACGTCGCCGGTGTAGGCTGTTCCTGATGGCGGATTGGTAGAGGGTGCCGCTGCTTGCTGGGCATTTGCAGCACCAGCGTTGACGGCAAGGGCGGCGGATGCGCCGACCGTCGCGATGGATGCTACCAGGAAATGACGGCGATCGAGGCCTTCTTTAGATTCGTCCGGCATGATGGAAGCCCTTTGTGGTTTGAAAAGGTACATTAGAACAACGGCATACACATCGACTGCAAAGGTCGCGCACGATTTCAAACTAGGGTGCGCTGCTGAACTCGCAAGGTTTGCGGGGCTCGCGATCTTGCGGCTTCACTCGGCAAGATCCGAAAATAAGGTGATGCGGGCATGCCTGGACGTCGACAGCGATAACAATCACGTGCCAGTTCTCAGTTTCATCTCGCCCGATGCTGCGTTCATGTCCCTCGAGTGCTACAGGCAACGTACTCACAAGATGTCGGATCCGATCCCGGCCAGTAGTCCTGGTGTGGCTCGCAATTTTGTCATGGGGAGGGTGTCGAGACGCTGCAGATCAAAGGGAATCGGATCGAAGGGCGCCACATTCCAAAATCGGTCACGCCCACAGTGCACGCTGATCGGGCAAGCCTGCCTACGGCGAAATGTTGCCTTCTTGGCATGCGTCAAGCGCATTGCCTTGCCAGAGCAATCGAATCGCGAACGGTTCTTTAACCCGACCTTACGGCCGGTGACTGAAGCGGGCGATTTGCGCGTCCCTCATCAGATTGCGGAAGCTGGGGCCGCTCATATGCACCAGCGTCGTGTGGTCGCCGCCCTCGAAATAGACGTCACTGGCATCGCCGAGGCTTTCGTCGAGGATCACAGGTACGTTGTAGGCCGATCCGATCGGTGGGACAGCGCCAATGTCGCAGTCGGCGAAGAGCGAGCAAACCTCATCTTCCGAGGCGAGGCCGAGGCGCCTGTCCATGACATCTTGCAACGTGCCGAGTTCGATCCGGTGCGTGCTGGGAACGACCGCCAGGACGTAGCCCATTTCGTGATGCACGACGACGGATTTCGCTAGCCGGCTGCCCGGAACATGCGCGGCTTGCGCCGATTGGCTGGTTGTCGCTGTGCGATGATGCGGGACGGTATCATAGGCGATACCCTCACCGTCGATATAATCCTGAAGTTTCCTTGCTATCGTCATCGTGGGCACCCCTTATATTGCGTGGGGAGGCATAACAGGCATTCTCCTCTCATCGTCTGTGAAGTCAACGGCCAACGGGTCTGGTCGGTCGGTTGGCAGATGACCGCCACGGGACGATGGCGGTCATCTGGGCTCTTCAGAATCAGCCCGCGTCGAAAGGCGCCCGATGCCGCCCCCTCTAAGCCGTGACCCTCAATTCGCCGCGCATGGCGAGTGCCTCGTTGGTCGAGAGCACGGAGGCGTAGGCGAAGGCGAGTGCCGCCATGAAGGCCGCATGCGCTTGCGCGGCAGGGACGAGCGTGCCGTTGAATTCGAGGTCGCGCGTTGCGCAAGCATCATGGATGACCGTCACCTGATAGCCGAAATCGTTGGCGGCCCGCGTCACGGCGTCGATGCACATGTGGCTCATGCTGCCGACGACCGTGACGTCCTCGATACCATGGCGGTCGAGTGTCGCTTTCAGATCCGTTTCACGGAACGAGTTGATATGGTTCTTGACGATGACGGACTCGCCGGGTCGGTTCAGCACCTTCGGATGAATCTGGGCGCCCTCTGAGCCGGCCAGGAAAAAGGCGGCATTCTCGCTCGCCGACTCATGTCTGACGTGAACGACAAGATCGCCTGCATCTCGAGCAGCCGCGATGATGCGCGCCGCATTGTCGGCAGCCGCGTCGGCACCGCTCAACGGCCACTTGCCGTTACGAAAATAGTCGTTCTGTATGTCGACGACGATGAGGGCTCGCTTGTTCATGTGCTTGTGTCCTTTCGCTCCTTCGGGGGGACGATCCCGTCCGTTGATGGACAAAGTATGTGTGAAACGGCATGGTGTGGATTGGCGAAATTGACATTATCGAGGCGAAAACTGACAAATGAGCCAAACCGACGCGCCGGCCGAGATCGGCATCCTGCTTTATCCGAACGCCCAACTCGCAGCCGTCCACGGTCTGACCGATCTCTTCCACCTGGCCAATCGGTTCGCAACTGCCCGGCAGCCGTCAGGAGGCCCCGCCCTGCGTGTCAGCCATTGGCAAGGGGCAGAAACCTCGGCGGCGGTCGAGCGCGTCTTCGATACGGCACCCGGCACTCCCGGATCGCCGGCCGTGCTCATCCTGCCGCCGAGCTTCGGCGACCCGATGACGTCAGAGCAAGCCGCTCCGCTGGCGCAATGGCTTCGTGCGCGGCATGCCGAGGGAACGACGCTGAGTTCCGTCTGCGTCGGCGCCTTCCTTCTTGCTGAAACGGGCCTTCTGGCGAACCGTTTGGCGACGACCCACTGGGTCTGCGCGGACGCGCTGGCTCAGCGCTTTCCCGAGGTGAGGGTCGACGCCGACAAGCTTATCATCGACGATGGCGACGTGATTACCGCGGGCGGCCTGATGGCCTGGACCGATCTCGGCCTCAAACTCGTCGACAGATTGTTGGGATCGACGATCATGCTCGAGACCGCGCGCTATCTTCTCGTCGATCCGCCGGGCAGGGAGCAGCGCTACTACAGCAATTTCTCGCCGCGTCTCAATCATGGCGACGAGCAGATCCTCAAGGTACAGCACTGGCTGCACGCGAGTGGTGCGCGCCAAGTGACGCTTGCGGCGATGTCGGAGCGTGCCCGCCTGGAGGAGCGCACATTCCTGCGTCGTTTCCGCAGGGCGACCGGCCTTCGCCCGACTGAGTATTGCCAGCATCTGCGGATCGGCAAGGCCCGCGAAATGCTGGAGTTTTCCAACCGCACGATCGAGCAGATTGCAGGTGCGGCCGGCTACGAGGATCCGGGCGCGTTCCGAAAGGTGTTCCACAAGATCACCGGGCTATCGCCCGGAGACTACCGCAACCGCTTCGGATTGACCGGGCGGGCATGAAGGCTGCTGCAGAGCTGACGCGCTAGCTTGGCGCAATATTGCGATGCCATGGTGAACTTGACGCTGCGTGCAGCGGTTCGTGGCGCATGGCCGGAGGGAATATGTTGAGGGGTATGGGGCGAGCGTTTGCGTTGTGCGTGGTCGTTGCGGCGCTTGCCGGTTGCGTCGACGCCAATGCGCCGACCCTCGTGCCCGTGGCCACTCCTTTCGATCCACCGCTCAATCCGCCGGGCATCGCGCATCACATCTGTGTCGCCGATGGCAATTTCATGTATCGCGAGGCGAAGAAGCAATACGAACTGCGCGTCGGAATGGCCGGCGCTCCGATCGATCCGGCCCAAGAGGAAGCGAATGCGACCGCTGCCGCGCACCGGCAGTATGTCGCGTGCCTGTCGAGCCAGGGATACCGAATCGCAAATAGATGAGTTTGCGGGCCTGCTGAGTTCCGAGGCCGGATCGCTTGATCCGCCATGCCACGATCGAGTGCGCGCTGCAGAAAATCAGGACCCACACATCACGCGCAGTCGCTGCCGATCACGAATGCAGGAACCCGCGTGTGATGGCGGAACTTTGCTACGGTAGAACGCATTTTTCTAAGGTAAATCCAGAAGGAGGATTTATCATGAGAATGTTCAGCTTCGCTTCCACTCTCTCGGCCGGAACTCTTCTCGCGCTGGCATCAATCACTCCCGTCCAGGCGGCACCTGTGCAGCAGGTTCCTCTCCCAAGTGCCTCGAACGTTGAGATGGTGCAGTCCAATCAGCGGGCAGGTCACTTGAACGGCTATCGTGGCTCGCGCACCGAGCGCCCCGGCACCCGCCGCGGTCCGGATGGCTACTGGTATCCGCTGGCAGCCTTCGGTGTCGAGGGCGGTACGACCGGCTCGATCGGCACTCAACCGGCACGGCCGATGCAGCGGCAAACCTACTGTCAGAACACATTTGGCGGCACCAATGGCGATGGCAGCATGCCATGCGATAACGGCTATTGATGGGGTTGAGCCGAGGGAAAGGCGAGACGAATTCTCGCCTTTCCGTCATCTTCTTCCTTCAACCTTTGGTGATGTTTTTCTGTGCTTGCGGGGTCTCCGGGCCAACCAGGAGATCTGCGGTGCCCCGAGATCGTTTCGGGACGGCGTTACCCGATTGCCGTCTCTCGCCGCCGCAGGCACAACCTCACGGCCGACGTTGTTTAAGAAAAATTGATCAGTCGATCAAATATGCCGCAAAAAGAGGCTGCAAGATTGGTGGAGCTATGCGGGCATTGCAATGCTGCATTGCGGTAATCTCCCTATTCCTGATCGAAACAATGGGCTATCTATTGCCTCGAAGGCAGCGCACTCCTCCTCCCAGCGCTCCTTCATCGGACTGACAACACTCCTCCTC
>Ga0102588_1001827_pt1 | contig 14057 bp, 13 predicted proteins | sample AraplaMF_Col_mMS_FD_76854 | JGI IMG/M metagenome (GOLD analysis project Ga0102588, IMG submission 76854) | Arabidopsis root microbial communities from the University of North Carolina, USA - plate scrape MF_Col_mMS (SPADES assembly) (version 2) | ecosystem: Host-associated > Plants > Roots >...
CGATCTTTCCGTGAACCCGATCGATCTTGCCGACGGCCTCGATCGCATCAGAAAGGGAATGGATACGATCGTCGCCGCCGGTGCCATTCCGCTGTCGGTCGGGGGAGACCATTTGACAACGCTGCCCGTGCTACGTGCCGTCGCAAAAGACAGACCGGTCGGCCTGATTCATTTTGATGCGCACTCTGACACCAACGATCGCTATTTCGGTGACAACCCCTATACGCACGGGACACCGTTTCGTCGTGCGATCGAGGAGGGGCTGCTCGACCCGAAACGAATCGTTCAGATCGGAATTCGAGGATCGATCTATGATCCGGGCGAGCATGACTGGGCAAAAGAGCAGGGTATCAGGATCATCTACATGGAGGAGTTTGTCACCCGCGGCGCAGACGACGTGATGCGCGAGGCGCGAGAAATCGCCGGTGGCCTGCCGACTTACGTTACCTTTGATATCGATTGCATCGATCCATCCATGGCGCCGGGAACCGGAACACCCGAGGCTGGCGGCTTCACGACCCGTGAGGCGCAGCAAATGATCCGTCTGCTTGCCGGAGTTGAGATCGTGGGCGCCGACGTTGTCGAAGTCGCGCCGCCATTTGACCTCGCCGGCATGACGGCACTTGCCGGCGCCACCATGATGTTCGAACTTCTCTGCGTCATTGCCAAACAGGTTGGTGTTCGGCGCGATGCTGCCGGCGTCCCCGCTCACCGGCCATCCGCTCGCTAGGGGCGGATGCCGGCCTCGCCCGATAGCCGTCGGTAGCCGCCACGCCAGTAGAGCAACGGCTCGACATCGTCACGCGTTTTAATCGCGCAAACGTGACCGATAAGGATCGCGTGCGAATGGTGGTTGAGTACCGTTTCAAGTTCGCAGTCGATAACCGTCAGCGCATCTTTCAGCGCGGGCGTGCCGGTCGAAAGACTATACCATTGCGCGTCCTGATAGCGCTCGACCCCTCGCCGCCCATCGAAGCCGGCGAAGGACTGCGCGATATGCTGCTGATCGACGGCAAGCACATTGACGCAGAAGCGGCGATACCGTTCAACCACAGGCCAGGAGGATGACCCGCGATTGAGGCTGACGATTACCGAGGGCTGCTCGGCGGAAAGGGACGAAACCGATGTCGCGGTAAAGCCTGTCCGCTCGTCGCGTTCGCCTACGGTGATGACGCTCACCGCGCCGGCCAGGTGGCGCATAGACAGCTTGAACGCAGATTGATCGACGACAGGTCGGCTTGTCATCTCTGGCATCCGCTCTCTCCTTGGTTAGCCTGTGGCTTGCGCCTTTGCGAAACGATTAGCCGGCATCGAAAGGCCGAGGTTGTCCCGTAGCGTCTTGCCCTCATATTCTTCCCGGAAAAGTCCGCGCCGGCGCAATTCCGGCAGGACGAGTTTCACAAAATCGTCGAGGCTGGATGGCAGCGTCGGGAACATCAGGATGAAACCATCTGCCGCACGGGTCTCGAACCACTCCTCCATGAAGTCGGCAATCTGTGTCGGCGTACCGGTGATGCCATTGCCCGTGTGCTTCTCGGCGTAGTGGCGGACCAATTCACCGACGGTACGACCGCTCTTCACGAAATCGGTGAGTTCCTCAAACAGCGCCCGCGACCCCTTGGGTTCCGTCGGCAATCGATCCATCGGAAACGGCTTATCCAACGGGACGCCGCTCAGATCCGCTTCGAGGAACTCGGAAAGCATCAAGCGACCGACGTCCGGGTGCATCTTGTCGATAAGGTACTTGACCTTCGCCTGCGCCTCGGCTTCCGTTTCACCCACGTTCAGCACGACGCCGGGCATGATCTTGAGGTCGTCAGGGTTACGTCCGAAGGCCGGCATACGTCCCTTGACGTTTTCGTAGAATGCGCGGTTTCGCTCGATGTTCGAGGCGAGGCTGAAAACGATCTCGGCCGTGCGTGCTGCCATGTCCATGCCGGGCTCCGAGCCGCCGGCCTGCGCGATGACCGGCCGGCCCTGCGGCGAGCGCGCAATGTTCAGCGGCCCACGCACCTGGAAGTGCTTGCCCTTGTGATTGAGCGTATGGTGCTTGGTCTTGTCATAGTAGACACCGCTCTCGCGATCGAGCAGCAACGCGCCGTCCTCGAAGCTGTCCCAGAGACCAAAGACGACATCCACAAACTCGTTGCCTCGCTCATAGCGTAGCGCGTGCGGATCCAGCCCCTCACGATTGAAATTGTAGCCCGTCTCGTCGTGGTCCGAAGTAACGACGTTCCAGCATACCCGCCCGTGGCTCAGATGGTCGATTGAGGCAAATAGCCGAGCGACGTTGTAGGGCTCGTAGTAGCTGGTCGATACAGTGGCGACGAGACCGAGCTTCTCCGTCGTCACCGCAAGCGCGGCGAGCAACGACAATGGCTCGAAACGGTTCATCTTGGTCGGGATGCGGGCGAGAGCATCCGGGTCGCCGACGGCGGCGGCCGGAGAATCGGCCATGAACATGAAATCGAGTTTCGCCGCTTCTGATTGCTTGGCAACATCGAGCAGGTGGCTAAAATCGTTGGCGCCATGGACGTCGCTTGCCGGATGCAGCCATGAGGCCGGGTGAAAGCCGAACGTATAGACGAATGTACCCAGTTTCATCTTGTCGGTACGCGCCATGCCATTCTCCAGTGGGATTGGTTCTTTGATTGCCCAAGGTAACGCCACGCGACTTTCTTCATCAATAACGCAACGCTGACTTCCGTTTTAGTTTTTCTAAAGAGTCGCAGGTGCGGAGATTTGCGCCTGCCGCCGCCGTGGTGATACCGCCGCGCGTTTTATTTGACTCAATTTCGCATGTAACTGACCCTTTTCGCATCGTAGGGATGAGCAAGCAATCGATTGCTGCGGAGAGGAGCCAGTCTCACGGTTCGTCGCTGTCGGAAGAGAGGCTCGGGGGCGTTGCCTCTGGAGACTCCCGAGCCTCCCTTCCTCTGGCGTTCGAGCTTGCCGCAATAGCTGCTCGGTCCCCGCGGCCCGCCATCTCGGGTCAGGTCGCGACGATAGCCATGGTTTCATACTAGGCAAGTTCGACGTCATGGAAACGTATTCTTAGGCGATGGGTTAACGCCGGAACCTTGGGTGTCGCGGGTTCAGAAGGGGTCCAGCCACTTACTCAAATGTGGAATCGATTTGTGGGTCGGTTCCACATTTCTGAGTGATGACTGTTTGCGGCCCCAATCGACCGCTGGCTCTTGAAAAACCCAAGTTGTTAGGTTATTTTGGAGCATGGTCACCGTTCTCCGCGAAGCAGGAATGCGATTTGTCATTTACACGGAGACCACGAACCGGCGCACACCCATGTCTATGGAGATGGGGAAGCCCGCATCAATATCCTCGATCTCACCGTGATATCAAACCGGGGAATGAAGAAGCGGGATTTGAGCGTAGCCCTTGCCATTGTTCAGGCGAACAAGCGCCTGTTCATCGAAAAGTGGGAGAGCATCCATGGGTGAAGTTGTCTTTGAAGATCGTCACTACCGAGAAGCTACCGTGAAGGGGGAGGCAGAACGCGCCCGCGCGCCCATTCCGGCATCAGCTCGTTTCGATGAGGCATCCGGCCGCATCGTCGTGGATTTCACCAACGGCGCTGCGTTCATGGTGCCTGCCCGATCGATACAGGGCCTGGAGAATGCAACCGTTGCGCAGTTGGCGGAGGTAGGGCTTCTCGGCGAGACCGGCCTGCATTGGGAAAGCCTGGACGTGGATTTTACTATCGCCGGGTTGATGAACGGCATATTTGGCAATGCGAAGTTCATGGACGCGCAGCGCCGAGGCGGTCAATCCCGTTCAACGGCCAAGGTAGAGGCAAGCCGTGCCAACGGTGCCAAGGGCGGACGCCCCCGGAAGAACGGCTAGGCGCTTGCAGATGGCTGGCGCCTAGCCCGGCCGTCACGAGCGTTCAACGACGTTGCCACCTGGACCGAAGACCCAGTCGCAAATCGTTCGCTGCCGCGATAGGCTCCGGCGTGGACAAAACGTCCGCCTGGGGCCCAACCCGGTCTTCTACTGTGGGCAAGGACACGCCCGCAATTTGCGCGTAGTTGTCATCGCAATTCACGGCCGAAGGCAGGCCCGATCCGGCGTGACCATCTATGACCCAAATAGAACTCGACTATGCACCGGCTGTCGAAGCCCTCACGCCGGTGCTCCACAACCTGCCACGCAAAATCGTCGCGATCGGCGGATTGCCGGGTGTCGGTAAGACAACCCCTGGTCGATACCTCGCCTACCGCTTCAACGTCTCGCTCATCGAGACCGATCTGTTCCTCATCCCCAATCAGGGGAAGATGGTCTACCGCGAGGACTGGATCAATCAGGTTGTCGGCTCACGACTCGATAAGGACGACCCAAAATGGCGGCGTCCAGTTATCATCGAAGGTTCCACGTCTTGCGCCTTCTCGCTAGCCTTGGGCGCGAGCCTGACTTTATCATCCATGTCGTCAACAACGAAGCGCCCGAGAGCAACGGCGCATTGGCCAAAGACCTGAAAAGCTATGACGCCAAGTATGCGCCAGCCTCGAAGGCTGACATAACTCTAAAGTTCTCAGTTTAACCGGAGGAAGTTTCATAATCCCCATCCCGAAAACTATCCCTGCTACACAGCGATGAAGAAGACCTCCGTGCCAAGTCCATTTCGCTCATCGAGGCAAGGGAGGACATGTCGCTCCACGTCTTGATGATCGAGCGGTGCATGGACACGCTACTATACGATCGCGGGAACACGCCAGACATGAGGATCGGAAGAAAGCGGGCTAGAGACGCCTGCAACCATCACCTGGTTGCGGCCGAGTCGCTTCGCGGAGTAGAGCGCTTGGTCGGCGTGTTCCATGGCGATGCGGATTCCGAGGCAATCCGCCCCCGCATTCCGAAATGATGCCGCCCCCCAATTCCGAGAATTAACCGCCCCCTTGTTCCGAGATGATGCCGCCCCCTGATTGGGGCTGTTTGTCGGGGTGTCCTGCTGGTGAGACGTTCCTCCTTTCAGTTGCCTGAGAGGAAGGAACGCGATGCCAGCGGAGAGACTAAAGATGCGGCGTGTCCGCGAGATTCTGAGATACAGATTTGCGGAAGGTCTTGGCCACAAGTCGATTGCGGCGCGCGTTGGTGCGGCCCCCTCGACGGTGCGCGAGACGTTGCGCCGTTTGGAGCGTGCCGGACTTTCCTGGCCGTTGGGCGACGATGTCAGCGATGCGGTGCTGGAGGCGGCTCTCTATAAGGCTGCCGGCACGAAGACCGGTCACCGTCGCAGTGCCGAGCCGGATTGGGCGCATGTTCACCGGGAGCTGAAGCGCAAGCATGTGACGCTGCAGATCCTCTGGGACGAGTATATCGGCCTTCATCCCGATGGATATCGCTACAGCCGCTACTGTGATTTGTATCGCGCTTGGGCGCTGAAGCTGCCGGTGACGATGCGCCAGGACCATGCGGCTGGGGAAAAGCTGTTCGTCGATTATGCCGGCGACACGGTGACGGTGGTCGTCGACAGATTGTCGGGAAAGACGCGACAGGCGCATCTGTTCGTTGCCGTGTTGGGGGCATCCAGCCTGTCATTCGCACACGCCCGCTGGAGTGAAACACTTCCCGACTGGATTGAGTGCCATCTGCTGGCGCTTGAGGCGTTTGGTGGCGCGCCGGCATTGCTTGTCCCTGACAACGCCAAAGTGGCCGTGATCAAGGCCTGCCATTTTGATCCGCAGGTCAATCGCACCTATGCCGGGATGGCAGCTCACTACGGAAGCGCGGTTCTTCCCACGCGACCACGCCGACCGCGGGACAAGGCAAAGGTGGAAGCGGCGGTTCGCATTGTCGAGCGTTGGCTGCTTGGCCGGCTGCGCCACCGCGTCTTCTACAGCCTTGCCGACGTCAATGCGGCAATCATGGAATTGCTCGCCGATCTCAACGACACCCGTGTTCTGCGTCGTGTCGGGCGCACACGACGGCAATTGTTTGAAGAGATCGACTATCCCGCTCTGCGGCCGCTTGCCGTCGAACGATACGTCTTTGCTGAATGGAAGATACGCCGGGCCGGCCTCGATTATCATGTCGATATCGATAAGCACTATTACTCCGTGCCCTATCGTTTTGCCCGTGAGCAAGTCGAGGCACGCATCACCGCCAATACCATCGAGATCTTCCACAAGGGTGAGCGGATCGCTGCCCACCGACGCTCGAGTGGCAATGGCAAGCACACGACAACACCGGAGCACATGCCGTCATCGCATCGCCGCTTTGCTGACTGGACGATCGAGCGCATCAGCCGCGAGGCGTCGGCAATCGGATCGGACGTCGCATTGCTCTGCGAGCGTATTCTCGCTGATCGGCCGCATCCGGAACAGGGCTACAGGGCCTGCCTGGGCATTATCCGGCTCGTCAAAGCGTTTGAGCGCGAGCGGGTCAATGCGGCCTGCGGCCGGGCGTTGGAAATCGGTGCGCGAACCTATGGCTCGGTGCGCTCCATTCTCGACAATCACCTCGATCGACCGTCGGCGTCATCAGCCGCATCATCATCTGAGCCGATCAATCACTCCAACATCCGCGGCCCCCGCTATTACCACTGAGGAGACGACATATGCTTGCACATCCCACCCTCGATAAATTGAATGCCATGGGCCTGACCGGCATGGCCAAGGCGTTCAACGAACTGCTGACCAACGGCGAGAGCGAACAACTCTCCCATGCCGAATGGCTGGGGCTGCTGCTCGAACGAGAATGGAGCTCGCGCCACGATCGCAAGCTTGCCGCCCGTCTGCGGTTTGCCAAACTGCGCCACCATGCTGTGCCTGAGGATGTCGATTACCGCAGTGAACGCGGTCTCGATCGGGCGCTGTTCATGAAGCTGATCGGCGGCGACTGGATCGATGCCCACGACAACCTCGCGATCTGCGGGCCATCTGGTGTCGGGAAAAGCTGGTTGGCCTGTGCGCTCGGGCACAAGGCCTGCCGCGACGATCGCTCGGTTCTCTATCAGCGCGTGCCACGGCTGTTTGCCAATCTCGCTCTTGCCCATGGCGACGGCCGCTATGCTAGGCTGCAGCGAACCCTCGGGCACGTCCAGCTCTTGATCCTCGACGACTGGGGCCTGGAGCCGCTCAATGAGCAGGCGCGCCACGACCTTCTGGAGATCCTCGAGGATCGTTACGGCCGCCGCTCGACAATCATTACCAGTCAGCTTCCGGTATCAGCCTGGCACGAGATCATCGGCAATCCAACCTATGCTGATGCCATCCTCGATCGACTCGTTCATAACGCCCATCGCATCGATCTATCCGGGGAGAGCCTACGGCGAAATCAACGCCGGAAATCTTGACTCGTCACACGAATGAACTGACAACAATCACAGCCATCAGGACCCCAGCCTCAAGGGGGCGAGATCATCCCGGAATCCGGGGGCGAAATCATCTCGGAACAAAGGGGCGGCTTCATCGGAATCGGCACATGGCGATCTTCATTTGGTCATCCAACCCATTCACCGTCGCGATGCCGAAGCTGGCGGTAATCTGTCGGTGGATCCCTTTCGATTGCCAATCCATCCGGCCGAGGCGTGTTCTGAGCGTTTCAGCAAGTGTAGTCGCGTGCTCAAGCGAGCTTGCTGGAAGATAAACGATGAATTCTTCGCCGCCGAACCGTGCTGCGCATCCGTTGCGACCCATGACGCCTTCGATCTCCGCGCCCAATTCGATAAGGACGCGATCGCCCGCAGCGTGCCCGAAGCGATCATTGATCTCCTTAAAGTGGTCTAAGTCACAGATCACGACAGCACCTTCGCTATCCGCGCGATACATACGCACGGCCTGCTTTTCAAAGCCACGACGATTTAGAAGTCCCGTGAGAGGATCTCTCTCAGAAGTATCCCTGTGCCGATCTATCGCTTTGGATGCCATGGCACCCAAAGCAGCGAAAGGAAACGAAAGGCCAATAGTTATTGTCGTGATATGGACGGCCAAGTTGTAAGTGGAGTCCGCGAAGTCCGCCAACTGGTCGCTGGATTCGAAGAAGAAGGTGAAAAGGAATGTTCGCGCCAGGGTATCAACTACAATGAGAGCGGCGGTAACAACCAAGGCAATGTCAGCAGCGCGGTGTGCCTTCGAGGCGACGGCGAATACAGCAGCTCCCAGCACGCATGCGAACGCGAAATCAGTAAGAAAAAGTTGGTGCTTCAGGCTCTCCATAACGAAAACGAATTGGCAAAGCAGGAGGGTGTAGCCGGTGACGAACGTCCGATGCCAAAATTTTGAGTTGGGCACCCGAAAGTGCAATCTTATGGCAATGCTGTAGCAACAAGCCGCCCCCATAAAAATCATTCCGGACACAAAGGCATCAAATTTCGGTTCAATCGGAAACGTAGAAATTACGAAGCCTAATCCCGCCTGCGCGAACGCAGCACTCCAATGCCAAGTATCCACGATACCAATACGCCACAGGAGGAGGAAAGCGATCGCAATCACCCCGAGGAGCGCGGGAGGCAAGAAGTAGATTATATCGCTGGTCTCCATGATGCCTGCACATCCCAGAATTTCGGTTGCGTCGCACCTCTTGTAGTTGTGATGGCTTAAGGCTTCATTGAATTTCTCGGCGGAATTTCATTATCCAACCTGGCGCCTAGTGACGCCGATATGAGCCTACACACAGGCTAGAGGCACAGGGAATACAGTCGTTAAGGTGCCGAACAGAACCCACTGGGAACCTGGCTGAACGAATGCCAGGCTCCACAATCTAGTGGCAATCATGAATGTGTTAGACGCGCCGGTCTGGTTGACTGGCGGTTCAGGTAACTAAGTAGGGGGCGGATAAGATCCGTCCCCCTCTGCTGGGACACAAAGGAAGGAAGGGACTCAATCGGCGTTTTTGGCTTGAGGCCACGGCCTTCACAGTTCAATCGCTTCGACCAGATTGTCGTGCGGAGGCTGCGGTGTTGTTTGACGTGGTTCTGGCGCTGGCCTAGTAACGTTGGGTACTTGAACGCCTGCCGCTGGCTCGTTCTGCTGTGGTGCAGATGCCTGGGGAACACCGGCATCCTGCATGGCAACGATCATATCACCGCAGGACTTTAGTGAGACAATCGCGTCAAGCGAACCCTTGAGATTATAGACTCCCATGCCAACGATGTTGATGGATTTTGCCTTGGCCCATCCATACAAGTCCGCATTGGTCAGGCTATCGATCATGATCTGATCTTTGCCGATAGCCCGACCAATATAGGTGCCGGACGAACCGAGCGAGGTAACCACGGACACCTTGTATTGGTTACCCGCAGTCATGTTGGCCGACCGCGATGCTAGTGATAGGAACCAACCCTTGGTGTCGATGCCAAATAAAATCTGATCACCCGTTCTCGGATACGCAGTATGCGCAATGCACCTGATGTCTTGGGGATAAGCCATGACAATCCAGTGTTTGGTTTGCTTATAGACCACTCCGTCACCGGCGAGAGCCGGTGTGACGGTCGCGGCTGCAGCTGTCACGGCAAGCACGAATGCGGCGATTGTGTTCTTCAACACCTATACGTCCCTTCCTGAGAGGTTGCGTTTCTTTTCGTACTGCGCGATGCGGACTCGAAGCTCGGCAGGGCGGCCAGAGCGTTCGGTATTGTCCTCGATCTAACTGAGCCTTCTTGGATCAGGTCTAGTCGTGTGATCGGAAGGCGCGCGGGCTCCCCTACCGTCGCATTGACAAGTGGAAAGCCGAGAGAACATCAGCAAGATGGTTGGCGGCTAGAAGCAAATCTCTGGCGGCAGGGCACAATAATTGGCGACGCAAAGCGGAGACCGGAGAGCGCTAGCGGCGCTCACTCTGGTAGATTTAGCGGCGACGAACCACATTAGATATCGTGGGACGTTGTTGGGAGATGTGCCGTGACAGAGAAGTCTATTCTTTTCGAAGCGGTCACTGTCGCAGCGGTCGCAACGTTACCGCCACGGGATTGAAAGAAGACTGTCGACGCATTGCTATCGCGAATGGCCTTGTAGAAGTCCGCGATGTCATCAGAGCTTTCGAACTCGCTACCTACGACAAGGAAATGTGCCCCCGTGGACTGAGATCGCACCGCGGGCTGGAAATTCCGAAGAAGGAATGAGGTCGAAAAGTTCTGCGGAGGGCGCTACTGTCACGTGCCGCGCAGCGGATGAGTATCACGGAGTTCAATGAGTTAGCTGACTCGAATGTAGCGCTCGGCGTCAAACGCTGACTTCCGTTTTTAGTTTTTCTAAAGAGTCGCAGGTGCGGAGATTTGCGCCTGCCGCCGCGAGATCGCCATGACCCAGTCGCGAAACTCCGAGCCATAAGGCTTTTGCAGCGCGGAGCGGTCCCAAGCAAGGAAGTAACTCTCGCGCAACGGCATTCTGATATCGACCGGTATCACCAATGTCTGCGCTTCCAATTCGTCGGCGATCATCGACATCTGCGCGAGCACGATTCCGCGCTTGTTGATGGCGGCGTCGATGGCGCTGCTCGACAGGGTAAAGGACAAGCCGGAGGGAGGACCCTTGAAGCTCGCCCCGATCTTCTCAGCGAATTCCGCCCAGCTGGGATAGGGTGTGAAATGCCGTTCCCACTCGACATGCAGCAGCGGATAGGACAAGAGATCGGCGGCCGTCAAATTCCTGCCGTCGGTCAGGGCAGGGGAGCACGCTGGAACAACCCAGTCGCGAAACAGCTCGGCATAGTGGTCGTGCTGCAGAACGTCCGACCCGTAGCTGACCCGGAAATCAACCTCGTCGAAGCCCATTCGCGGCTCCCTGTCGCGGCCGGTCAGCCTGACGTGAGCGTCTGGATGCAGCACTTGCCAGTCAAAAATGCGCCTGCCGATCCATTTGTTGACGACCGACGACAGCGCGCTGAGAACGAGCGCATTTTCGTTGCGCGCCCGTTCGAGCACCTGCTGGGCGAGCGCAAACTGCTCAAAGCCCTTCGATATTTCCCGGTGATAGAGCCGGCCCCACTGCGTTAGCTCCACCGTCCGGCCACTTCGCTCCACCAGGGTAATGCCGACAAAGCTCTCAACTTTGCGTATCTGCTGGCTGATGGCGCCCGCAGACACGTTCAGTTCCGCGGCAGCCGCCATCACGCTCCCGCAGCGCCCGACCGCTTCGAATGCCTGCAGACCTTTCAGCGGAATTCCCCGAAACTTCTGTTCCTCGCTCACCACACTTCCCCATGGCTCCCGACGTTACGCAGGTTTTCGGCCGGATGAAAGATGCCGGCAAACTGAAAGCGATCTCCGGGATGCGTGATCTCGACATAGGTAACCATGCGATCATTCTGCCACGTCTGACGAATGAGGTTCAGGCAGGGCTCGCCACGATCGATCTCAAGAATGCGGGCAGTCGCAGCATCGGCCGAGACCGCCCGTATCACATGCTTGGCCCTAGACCACGGCACTTGGGAGAGGAGCCATTTTGCCGGAGGCGCGGTCGCGAAGCTCTCGTCTCTTGCGAGCGGTACTGTGTCCAGCAGTATGATACGACGCTCGACTGCGGTGGGCTTTCCATCGACGATATGCAGACATTGGATCCTGAGGACTTCGGCTCCCGACGTACTGTCCAACTGTGCGGCCTCGACCGAGCCAAGGGTCTCGATCTTTCGTGTCAATATCTCGTAGCGATGCTCATAGCCCGCCAAAGTCGCCTCGGTGCCGATATCCTGGATATCCATGACCGTGCGGTCGATCTGCGGCGAGGCGACAAAGGAGCCGGTTTTGCGCTTGCGTACGACAAGCCCGCGGTCGACGAGTGCCGTCATCGCCTTGCTTACCGTCATGCGCGAACAGCCGTAGTCGTCGACGAGGTCGTGCTCTCTCGGGATCCGATGGCCGGGACGCCAGTCCCCGGCCAGGATCTTCGCCTCTATATCCTTGAATATCCTCAGATAAATTGGCTCCAAGACGCGACCCCATCTTGCCGCTGGCGAAACGATATAGACGCGAAACTCGCGCCCCAATGAACCCGGTCGGCACAAAAATTGCGTCCGTCGACTTTGACGTTGACACCTTAGGCTAGCGCATATCTATTTGTATAGTCAAAAGCGGATCATAGAAGTCCGTGTCACGGGACTAAATCGGGAACTCGAACGCATCCACGGGTGCGAAAACTGGAGAGATGACAATCATGATCGCACGTTCACTGCTGAAGGGCCTCGTCGGCGCTGCCTTTCTGGTTGGGGCGACGCTGTCGGCGCACGCCGCCGATACGCTTGCCGCCGTCAAGGAAGCCGGCACGCTGAAGGTCGGTACGGAAACCGCCTTTGCGCCGTTTGATTTTATCGATGCCGGCGATCATGCTGGCCTGAACGTTGATCTTTTTGCCGAGATCGGCAAGGAGCTGGGCGTCAAGATTGAGTGGGTAGCGCTTCCTTGGGATGGCGTCTTCCCGGCGCTCGAAGCCGGCAAGTTCGATGTTGTGGCCGGTCCTGCAACCATTACCAAAAAGCGCATGGAGCGTTACCGCTTCACGCCGCCGATTGCCGAAGCGACCATCGCAATCCTGAAGAAAGCCGGTGACACGACCATCAGCAAGCCGGACGATATCGCCGGGAAGACGATCGGTGTCGGCAAGGCTACCTCGCAGCTCGATCAGTTGAAGGAATTCTCGGCAACGCTGCCTTCCAAGGTGGATATACGCGAATACCCCGCTTTCACTGAATCCTATGCCGATCTCGCCGCCGGTCGTATTGCCGGTGTCGCCAACTCGCTGCCGAACATCGCCTTCGTCGCCAAGCAGCGCGAGGGAACGTTTGAGGTCGTGCTGCCACCATTCGGCAAGAAGTCCTACTTCGGCTTCATTGGCCTGAAGGATGCCGACCATGCGCCGCTGATGGACGCGATCGATGCAGCACTGCTGAAGATCAAGGCTGATGGCCGTATGGCCGAGCTCCAGAAGAAGTGGTTTGGCGCCACCTTCGAAACGCCCGATGCCGTCAAGGACCCTGCGTTCTGATAGAAGACGATCGTTGATTGCGCCCCTTCCAGGGCGCAATCAAAGACGCCATCGTGCCTCCATGACAGCCAGGCGGGCAAAAGCCGGACATGTCCATCAAACTCTTTGAACTGCTTCTCTACGCGTCGATCTACACGGTGCTGATAAGCGTCGTGTCTATTTTGATCGGCTTTGCCATCGCGATCTTTCTTTCGGGCATGCTGCTGTCGAGGAAGGCTATCTTCGTCGTTCCTGCACAAATCTTCATCAGTTTCTTTCGCGGCGTGCCGCTGCTTGTGCAACTGCTGCTTATCTACAATATGTTGCCTGCAATTGGGCTGAACGTACCGAGCATCGTCGCAGCCATTATCGGACTGTCGCTTTGCACCGCGGCCTATCAGGCGGAAAACATGCGCGGCGGATTTGCCAGCGTCCCCGTCGGCCTCGTGGAGTCGGCCGAGATGGTCGGCTTGACGCCGGGGCAGATCTTCCGCCGTATCAAGGCGCCCATCGCACTGAGGCTGACGTTCCCTGCCTTGGTCAACGAGGCGATCCTGATCCTCAAGGCCTCGTCGCTGGTTTCCGTCGTGGGCGTCGTCGAATTGACCCGCATGGCGCAGGATCTTGCCGGCAGCACCTTCCTGCCATTGCAGATCTTTGCTGCTGCGGGCCTCATCTATCTTGCGATCAATTGGTTGGTGGCCCTTGCCGGCGGCCTCATCGAGCGCTCTCTTCCGGGATTACCGCGATGACCTTTGACATCAACGTCATCCTCGACCAATTGCCGGCGATCACAAGCGGCGCCGGCGTGACGATCCTGATCTGGGTTGTCGGCACGATTGCGGCGGCGATCCTGGGGTTCTTCGTGGCTGTGGGTCGGCGCTTCGGTGGAGTGCTTCTCGACAAGGCCCTCGGCTTTGTCGTCGCGGTCTTGCGCGGGACGCCATTCCTCATCCAGATCTTTCTGGTCTACTATGGAGGTCCCTTCATTGGCCTGTCTCTCGATCCCCTGCCGGCGGGCTTGATCGGCATCTCGATCTACGGCGCCGCCTACTATAGCGAGATCTTTCGATCCGGCTTCATGGCGGTTCCCAGGGGCCACATCGAGGCCGGCGAATGCGTGGGCCTGACACAGGGGCAGAT
>Ga0102588_1001830_pt1 | contig 14049 bp, 13 predicted proteins | sample AraplaMF_Col_mMS_FD_76854 | JGI IMG/M metagenome (GOLD analysis project Ga0102588, IMG submission 76854) | Arabidopsis root microbial communities from the University of North Carolina, USA - plate scrape MF_Col_mMS (SPADES assembly) (version 2) | ecosystem: Host-associated > Plants > Roots >...
GGCCAGGTAGCCGCCGCAAGACACCATGAGCGCCACGGCGGCCAGTGCGGCTTGCGGCGCCCAGGCAGCAAGCCCACGCCACCAGGCGCGCGGGCGTGGCGCGGCATGGGCTGCGGCAGCGGCCTTGTCATCGGCGAGGTTCTGCCTCAGCGTGCGCAGGCCGTCTGCCGGCACGGCGTCGAGGGCGCGCCAGTCGTCCTGATGGCGCGCAAAAGCCGCGCGATGGGCGGAGTCCGCCGCGAGCCAGGCTTGGAACCCGGCCTCGTCCGCCGCTTCGAACGGCCCGCCGGCGCGCCGGACGAACCAGTCCAGCGCCGCTTCGTCGAGGTTTGTGGACGGTGCGGCTGGCGGGTGGGCTGGCGGCGGTTTGTTCATGGCGTGCTTGTCAGCTCTTTGATCGGCTCTTGGATGTAGACGCACGAGCCCGCCAAAACCCTAGGCCGGGGAAACAGAAATGCAGGCAACGGCTCATTCGTGGGCGGGTTTTCTTCTTCGCAATTTCGGCAGCGGGGCCGCGGCGGGCATTCCATCCAGCGCATCCCTGCATCGCCGGCAAGCATCCATGGCCAGCTTGATGTGCTGCTCCACCATTTTTCGCGAGATGCCCATCAGTTCGGCCACCTCCGCATGCGGCAGGCCGTCGAACTTGTGCAGGATAAAAGCTTCGCGGCAGCGCAAAGGCAGGGCGTCTATGGTGGCCAGCAAGGCATCCACGCCCTGCGCCGAAGAAGCGGCCGCGTCGGGCTCACTGGCCTGCGGTGCCGCGAGGCCGTCAATTTCGTCAGTCCATCCCTCGGCATCCGGATGCAACGCCTCGCCGCGCACCTCGCTGCGGCGGTGCTGGTCGATCTGCAGGTTGCGCGCTGTGCGATACAGCAGCGCACGTGGCTCGGGCACAGCCTGGCCGGAATGCTGCACTGCCAGTACGCGCGCATAGCTCTCCTGCACGATATCGGCCGCGGCATCGCGGTTACGCAGCGTGCGGGAACAGAAGTTCAGCAGTTCTTGGTAATAGCGCTCAAGCACAGGTCGGTCATTGCCATGGGAAGTGACGAACCCCTCCAAGCGGCAGACGAGATGTGGCGGTGGCTGACCAGGCGCGCGCGTCGTAGATGGGAATTATTCTCATTATGACCGAAGCGCGTGGCGGGTTCCACGCCGGGGGAGCACCGTTACCTTTGATACGAGCATCCAGCTCTATTGGGTTGATTGCTGCAAGTCACCTTTAGCTACTTGGGCAAGCAGCGGCATGGCGAGGCGAATGCAAAATCCAAAGAAAAAGGGCCTGCAAGAAACTTGCAGGCCCTTCTCGGATGGGTGGAGCGGACGGCTGATTCCGGCACTCCTGCATGGCATCTCACCTGATACATTCCGTTGTCTTTGTTGGCCAATGCGGTATCGACGACTTCGGGCTATCCGCTGCCGTCAAGCAGCTCTTCCTGAAAGGGAAATCATGTCGCGTTTGTGGAAAGTATTGATCGTTCTCAGTCTTGCGCTGAGCGCTGCGTGCGCCTTGTATGTCTACGCTTTGCTTCACCCGAATCCTTACGGTATGCAATATTACGAAACCCAGCAATTGAAGCTGGAACTGGATCAACTCAGGGTAGAGATGGCCGAACTCAAGGCAACGCGGACACTTCAGAAAAACAAATGACGATGTCGCGCCGGCAGTGTCCGCTTAAATGTCGGACAAAAGCAATTGGTTGGCGGAAGCTGGCAGCTCCGGCTGGGTGCGGTCGGGTTGCGAGGCCCTTGAAAGCCTGGCTTTTTAAGGCCAGGCCTTTCTCATTTCGGATGCCTCAATTGAGGAGTTTGAAAACCGCGACTTCCTTTTTCCCGTCTTGCGTGATCGTCACGCGGGTAAGGGAAATATTCGGGTCATAGGGATCCTTGAGATACTCGAAGCGCGCGCCTGGCCCTCTACGCGGAGTGACAGAAACTACCCGATTCTGCTCATCGTAGGTCATGGTCTGCTTGCTGTCATCAAGGTAGATGATGGCAGTCATGTTGTCACGGCTGTCGTATTCAAATCGTTGCGATTCGCCAGAGGCAAACTCCTGGCTGATCAGGCGATTCTTGGCGTCGTATTGAAAGCGCGTAAGCTCTCCATTCTTGTTCGTGGCCGAAGTCACCAGCTTGCTTTGAGAATCCCTGGTAACGCTGAACGTTGTTCCGGATGAGCCCTCACGGCTTTCCACGCCGACCAACGCCCCTTGCAGCGTGTAGGTTTCGCTGGCGATCGGGCACTGGCCTGAGAAAACACGGATCATGTTGTTTCCCCGGCGGCGAATTTCACTGCTCTCGCGGCACACATCCCCCTTGAACGCAGTTGTAACGGCAAAGACGGATCCGTCAGCAGGTGGCTCGAAAGACTCCAGTTTGAGCTCGACGGGGCCCCGGTCAGGTAGCGCACCCGATTTGACCGCCGAGTAATAAGCTTCGCGCTTCTTGATACGCGCCTGGTTTTCGACTTCGATCGCATAGCGTTGTTGAATTCCGCTGAAGTCTGACCCGAGTTTTCCATCGAATATTGACCCACACTCTTTGTGAGCAGAAGGTGCTCACGATGTGGATAAGTTCTTGGTTTTCTCCTTTTTGGGCTGAGTCTGTGTGGATCTGCCTCAAAGTGCGCCGCTGTTTCCGCGATTTTGTTGCCTCGATTCCCAGCCAGGTGGCCAGCTTCTCGGCATAGGGATCGAGCTTGGTTGAGCTGACCCGCCTTGGGTACTTGGGCTCGCTCTCCTCTGATCGCAGGTGCTTCTTCACTGTGTTGCGAGCCAGGCCTGTACGCCTTGATATCTCGCGGATGGACATCTGATCTCGCAGTGCCCAACGTCTGATGACATTCAATGTCGCCACGTCTATCACTCCTAATTTCCCTCTGCTTTTAAAACAAGCAGGGTAGTGCCTACGTGGGTCAGTTTTGGATGGAAATTACTGCGCTAAGTGGGTCAGATTTCGACGGAACTCAACACGGGCTGGTTTTTCACGAAAAAGTGATCCACTGAAGGCTAATATTTTCAACGTGATTGACCCGGGCAATCAAGCAAATCAGCTCTAAAACTCGGTCGCGCAGCCGGGTCACGGTAAATAAAAAACACGGTTCAATTACTGAAGGAATTTATGCCGCCACTTCCTCGCGGCCGGTAACAATCTGGTGCGTAAGCTTTGAGGTCCTTATGAGGGGGAGCGAGTGCCAAGCGATGATGCCTGCATTGAAAAGACGTCAAATGTTGCAGACGTTGCAGGTTTCATCCCTTGTTCGAAAATTCCCGGTGTCTTGCCTTCAGTCGAAAAACCTCGCACACTTACAAAATATCTAGCCGTGAATTTCTCCATCACAGCCAGGTGTAGGGCAGGCAGCCAGATAATTTCTCTCGGCCACCTGCCTACCGGTGAGATGCAGCATCCACACTGCTGACCACCAGCCGCGCTGACACTTAGTTAGCCGGTCTTATACGCCCCATATTCGTTTGCTTTTTTCGTGCCTTGACAGCGCGGTGGACTTTTGCGTCCGTTCGCGCCTGCTTGGCCGTGCCAGAGCCCACGACGATGGGGATTTTTCTTCAAATCCTGGGTAGTGATAACACGCAGTTATCGAGCTTCAGAAAGCCTCAAAAATGACCAAAAAATCATCGCCGAAACCCGGCGTATTGGACACGTGTGAGCCAACCGGCGCCACCATCATCGACATCACCACAAAAAAGCCGCCAAAGGCCGTTTTGAGCGGTTTTTCGGCCACTGCAGACGGCTATCTTGCTGCTGCACAGTCCGATGCCACCAAGCGCGCTTATGCGGGCGATATTCGACATTTTCTTGCCAACGGCGGGACCATTCCAGCCAGCCCGCGCCAGTTGGCCGAATACCTGGCCAAGTTTGCGGAAAAACACGCCGTAGCGACCTTACGTCGCCGGCTCATCGCGATCCACAAGGCGCACCTGGATATTTCTCAGATTTCCCCGGCCATGGATCGGGAGGTAAAAATGATCATGCAGGGCATTCGGCGAACCGTGGGCACCAAACAGCGCCAGGTTCGGCCAATCGTCCGAGATGTCTTGCTGGACACGCTGGTAGCCACAGATCGGCAGAAACCTGTTAAAGCTGCCAGAGATCGCGCACTGTTGCTCGTTGGCTTTGCTGGCGCGTTCCGGCGTGCCGAGCTGGTGGCCATCCGTCTTGAGCACATCTCGGAGTTGGACGCTGGCATCGAGATATTTCTGCCGGTGTCCAAGACCGACCAAGAGCAGCAGGGCAGGGTGGTGTTTATTCCATACGCCAATGGTGAGAGGTGCCCTGTGAGGGCGCTGGCGCAATGGTTAGCGATGGCTGGAATTGACGAGGGATATGTTTTCCGCGCCGTAAATAGACACGAGCATATTGCGATGGACCATCTAACGGGTTCATCGGTCTCGCGCATCGTAAAAGCTTCAATAAAACGGGGAGGTACTGACCCCAAGGAATTCAGCGGCCATTCGTTACGTGCCGGATTTTGCACTCAGGCGGCAATTGCTGATATGCCGCCCTGGCAGATCAAGCTGACGACCGGCCACAAAAGCGATACGACGCTGGCGAAATATATTCGTCCTGTAACTCGCAGAAGAATCGCTACCCTGCTGTAAGGGGCCAAACGCTTGATTCGAGCCGCAACGTTGACAAGCAATCTAAAGCAATCATTGCATTAATTTGGCTAAACACCTTCAAGGAATTTTTGAACGTCCTCTCGTGTGATCTTCTCTGCATTTAATTCCTCTTGATGCTGGTCGATTGGGTTGTCAGGATGTAGAACTGGCATCGAAAATTCTTTGCCGCCCAGATAACTGGCGCATCTGCTTGCTAAGAGTATTATGTTTGAGGCCTTGCTAAGAAAATGCAGTATCTGCATTAGTTCAGCAGCGGTGACTCGGACAGGGGCAGTCTGAGACTCTTTGCTGTGTGCACTAAATATTCTAAGAATGTCTGTGGGCGTTGTTAACGAGAACACTTTTATTTCTTGACTTAGAAGCCAGAGAGCCTCGTATACCGGCTCCTCCTTATACGAGTCGCTTGACAGTTCAAATTTCAAAAAAGTAGGCGATTCGAGAATCTTCGACAGGATTGGCGCATGTAAACGTGCGCCCATAAGATGAATCACATAAATGGCTAGGATATTCCAATCTCTTCGCTCTATGACTACTGCACCAGCAAGTGAAGGAGAGATATTTCCTTTGTACTTTTCCACAAACTTGAAGACTGCGGCAGTTGGAGTTGTTAGGCTTGGTGGTGACGACTTCTTTACCAGAAGTTGAGATAAGACCTCTTCCAACTCTCGCTTCAGCAATTTTCTGTTGATTGCATCTTCTGCTGGCTTGCCATTGAAAACTTGTGTTCGCAGGACATTGATTACGTCTCTAAATTCAGAAAATACATGAATCCAATTTCCAATGGGGAAATCTTGGTCTCCTCTTGTAGCTTGCCCGGTCTCCCTGTTCTTGCCAATCTCCTTAAGAAAGTCACCGATGAATTTTGCGTCCTCGGCAACTTTTGTGGGATGAGTTGCAATGTCGCTCTTGATTGAAGTAGGGATGTCGATAGCGGACAAATAGTTTGCAAGTTCTTTACGATCCTCTTTCAATTGCCACATATCACTTCGCACAAAGCTGAGAAGCTTGAGTTTCCCTGCTTTCTGAAGGTCATACGCAGTTCGATATTCCTGCTGTGTGATGCTGATCCGTTGTTTTTCATCGTACCAGCCGCCAACGCGTGCTCCGACCAGAAGTACAAAATAATCTGCTTGTTCTATCGTTTCCAGGCAAGCTTGATAGGAATGGTGATTGAGCGCTTTCGGAAAATCGTTGAACTCGGACGCCAGAACTGTGCAGCCCTGCTCTTCCAGATAAAACTTAATGGCTGAACGTAAGTCGCGAAAATCAAAAATTGTTGAAGAGATAAAAAAAGTGGGCTTGTTCATTGTCTTGCAGAGTTTTAATTAAGTAAAAAATAATTAGGCGTCGGCAGAGATGTCGTATCAAAGTCTTGATGCAGCAAATTCTGTACCGTACCGTACCGTATTCAGGTTGATGTGAGCATTTACCAATTCAGTGAGTAACTCCTCCTCCAATTGGAGGAGGCATTGGTAAATACTGCCCAAAAAAAGAGCTCACCGATTGAGTTCGCGGCACTATCCTGTTCGCAGGAGTTGAAACTGATCTGTCAACGCAAACGGTGAATCTCTGGGGGATGAACGCATGAGGAAAATCAACATGCTGACGGCGCTGCTGGTGGGCGTAGCATTTTCTGGTGTCGCTATGGCACAGGGATTTTTTAGACTTCCATTGCCACCACAGCCAACGGCACCACCGCCTTCTGTAAGTTCTACACCTGATGCCAAAACTCGATTTTGGATGTTGGACAAGGACATGGTCTGGGAGATCGGAAACACAGGAGACTTCATAACAATCCCATCCGGATTTGTTACTGACTATGCCAGCATTCCTCAAGGTCTATGGTCTTTTGGTCTTTCGCCTTTTGACCAATACAGTCGTGCTGCAGTCATTCACGACTACCTCTATTGGACTCAAGTGTGTACAAAGCCGCAATCGGATCGACTTTTGCTAATTTCCATGAAGGAAAGTGATGTCGGTAAGTTCGATGAGTTAGCCGTCTACAACGGTGTGGTTCTGGGGGGGCAATCCTCATGGGACCGAAATTCCAAGGAACTGCAGGATGGGTGGCCAAGAATTGCACCAGTAGGAAAAAGACAGCTGCCACCGAACGGACTATGGGGGGCGCATCGTGAGAGGCTACGCAGTGAAGGTGTTCGGGATCCAGAGTTTTCCAAAAATCCATCGTTTTGCAAGTATGGGGATTCGTCTGACGTTCCCAACATCGCGGGCAAGCCTAAATCTATCAAAGAATCAGCGATCAAATATTCAGAAATTTCTCAAGTTGGAAAAGAAAAATTATCGAAATAATTGAGTTGCTCGTTGGCTGTAGCGCCTGGCATTAGTAACCTCACTTTCGCGCTAAGTACTTCGTCATGTGGCCTCCTGAAAAGGGCCATTTGGGCTCGATGCGTATCTGGCTTGGCTCAACGTGTCTCGAGGGCTACGAAATCCGACCAGTCTTGCATCAATCGCCTGCGCTGTTCGACAAAGGTCGTGCGAGCATAAGCTGCCTCAACTGCATCCATAATGTTGTGCGCTAAGGCCTGCTCACACACTTCTCTGGGGTACGTGGTTTGTTCGCCCGCCCATGTGCGGAAAGTGGATCGGAATCCATGCGCTGTGTATTCGACTTCCAGGGTTTCATTCAACACCACTTTGGTGAAAGCCTGGTCGCTGAACGGCTTTCCACTTTTGGGGTTGGAAAATACCAGCTCGCTTTTCGGATTCAGTGCGAACGCCCTACGAAGTATTTCAAGCGCTCTGGTGCACAAGGGGACTGTGTGCGTAACGGCCATCTTCATCCGGGTGTCTTGGATGGTCCACATTTTGCTGTCAAAATCAATTTCTGATTTGAGTGCGCCTCTTGCCTCAGTGGACCTGGCAGCCGTAAGAATGGTGAACTCAAAGGCCAGCTTTAGCGGTTCAGATAAGCTTGATGCCCTCAAATCGCGCACCAATTGATTAACTTGCGGGTAGGGGCAGGAAGCATGGTGGACGGCTTTTTTATCAGCCCGCTCAGGCAGCAATGCAGGAAGCTCCTCCCACATCTTCAGATCGTAACCGGGATAGCAGTCATGCGCGGACGCAAAGGTGAGTACGGCTCGGATGCGCTGTAGGACCCGATTTGCGGTCTCTTGCTTAGTTAGCCAGATCGGTTTGAGGACATCAGCAACAGCTTTTTTCCCCACGTCGGCGACGTTCAGCTTGCCGAGCTTTGGGTAGGCATACGTTGATAGCGTATTTATCCACTGGTCGCGGTGCTTTGGATTCTTCCAGGCGCTTGATTTGCTCTCATGGCATGAGATTGCACATTCCTCAAACGTCTTGCGGCTGGCTGCTTCTGCGGCCTTGGCTGCGAATTCTTTCTGCCGAGTCTCAATGGGGTCTGTCTTGTCATCAACCAGCTGCCTGAATTTTCGAGCTCTTTCCCGGGCTTCAGCCAGCGACCAATCTGACAACGGCCCAAGTCCCATGTCCCGCGTCTTTTTGTTGATGGTGTACCGCAGAATCCACGACTTCGTGCCGAACCGGCTTACTTGCAAATACAGGCCACCGCCGTCGTGATAGAACCCGGGCTTGGATGCATTGCGGACTGCAACTGCTGTTAAACGATCACGTGCTCGGCTCATGTATTTTGTTTTTATGAAACCATAATTCTAACCATAATCTTTTTCGAGATGTGCGGAGCGGCGGTGAATGCGATTGAGCTGTTCTGAGAGTGCAAGTTGTGAGAATCTCCAATGAAAACTCTATTATTGGAGATGGAGTGGGACACTTTGAGATCGGTTGATCCTGACCGAGTTCGGATTCTCGGCAGTCACCCTCTCCGCCAAAATTGCATCCGGAACAGTCTAGATTGATCTGAGAAATGCCTTGAAAGCCCCGCTAGCCGGGGCTTTTTCGTTTCCGCGGACGGCGCAGCATCGGACGCCTTGCTTTAACCCAACCCAATCGCCCAAAAAAAAGCCCGGGACTAGCCGGGCATGGAAGCTGGCAGGGCCAGCGAGGGAGGGAGCGGCTCATGACAAGCCGCGATACGAATATAGCTTCTCAATTCTTGGGGCCGTGTAGGAGAATGCCATCAATGCATCCCTTGATGGTGTCCAACCCCAACTCGGTCGTGGATGAACTGATCGACCGGATCGCGGCCATCGTGCTGCGAACCTATGAAGTGGAGCAGTTGCTGCCGCAGGGCAGCAAGGAGCGGCTGTCGCTGGCGGCCCATGAGCTGATCAGCGCCATTTCGACGGACACGGGCCGTATCGATTTTTCCTGTGAACTGACGCTGCAAGCCCCGCAGCGTTGCAGTTCCTTCCTGGTCAAGGTGCAGGGTCAGGCCGCCTATGAAAGCCCGGTCTGGCGCATCAACGAAATTTACGATGTGGTGGTGGACCCGCTGGACCGGGGCAGTACCCGGCCCGCGATGTTGCAATAAGCCAATAAGCGCTAGCGCCGCGAACTGCCGGTTTGTGCGTTTTATAAGTCCTAAGTATCAGGATCCTCTTCGAAGAGCCCCGGATCAGGGTGAATTCGGCGTTTTCCTACACAGCTTTGCGCGGCTTGAGGTCTAAAGTGGGATTGCAAGCAATCTAGCGCCTCCTTGTTGCAGTCGGGGCGGACGCCATGGCAAAGCAAGGAGGACAAGAAGATGCTCGCACTGCTCAAGGTGAAGCTTCAACCTTCGGGTGAATACATCCTGAAGGAAGCGGGTCAGGATATGACCTTCAACCAGACCATAGGCCCCTTTTCGGATGCGGGTGAGTTCTATCGGCGCGTCGCGTCGCGCATTGCCGAACTGGCGCGCGCCGGCATGCAGATCAAATACATAGACCACACCGAGGAAGACTCCCATCCTGCCGAGCTTTGAGCTTCCCAGAGCCCCGGGTGGCTTGGTTTTGCGGGGTTTGACCCGGCCCGATGCGGCGTGGTGTCAGGCTTTGCGGGCGCGGGATGCGCGGGCATCCGCCACCGCAGCGGCGACGGGCGGGGGCGCCTGCCTGTCGCGAGAATGGGGCATGGTCACGGCGATCTTTCGGGTTTGCCGGAAGGCCAGGGCCCGCGCCCCGGGGTTGCGGTAGCGCGAGGGCCACAGGGTCTGGGGCGTGGTGTCCAGGGCTTCGGCCACCAGTTGTTCGGCTGCCAGCCAGGGGCTGGTGAGTACGCGCTGGATGTGGCTGTAGCCGTTGGCCTGAGCGATCTTGCGAAGGCTGGTGCCGCGCTTGCGCAAGGCAGCAACGACGTCGGCGGGGTGCATATCTTCCTGTGAGTTTGTTGCTTTATTTATGCTCATGTCCATCATTTTGAGCGTGCTGGAAGTGAAGTCAAGCGGATTGGTGCCTAGAATCATGAGCGTTGCTTATATTTCTATGCAAATTTGGCAGGGCAGCGGGCTTTGACTTTGCCTTTCTGTGTCCATTGACACAAAATAGTGTTCATGAGCACAGAAGAAGCGGCGCCTCCTGCACAAGATGCCAACCAGCCCTATCCGTTTGCCACGGCATCGCCGGTGAAGGCGGACGAGCCCGTCGCCTGGTACCGCTACCACGCCGCAGCGGCCGCAGACAAGACGGAGGTCAAAACCGTCAGGACCGAGGCGCGCGCGGTTTTCATGCAACAGTTCGGCCAGCGTTGCCGGGCGGCGCGCGGCACGCGCGAGATCAACGATGTGGCGGCCGCGGTCGGCGTTCACCGCAACACCATCTGGAACGTGGAGCGCGGCGACAGCCTGCCGGACGCCTTCGAGCTCGAGGTGCTGGCCCGCGAATACAACACGACGCCGACGCAGCTGCTGGGTGGCGAGGCACCGGGCGCGGGGCGCTCCGCCGGGGTGCCGCACGGCGTGCGCGCGGTGCAGGTCGACGAGCTGATCTACGTCCCGCTGTTTGACCTGCGCGACCAGGCGGAGGGCGCGGCTTTCACCGACGCCGATTCGGTGCTGGCCATGCGGCCTTTTGATGCGCAGTTCATCCGCTACGACCTGGGCATCGCCCACGACGACCTGGCGATGTTCGGTGTGGTGGGCTCTTCCATGGAGCCGTGGCTGCATGCCAGGGATGCGGTGTTGGCGGACCTGCGCGACCGGGACGCGCTGACCGAGGGCGTGCACCTGATACGCCTGGACGGCGCGCTGCTGATGAAGAAGCTGCAGCGGCTGCCCGGAAAAGTCTTGCGAGTCAGCAGCCACAACCCGGCATACGAGCCCTTCGACATCCAGGGCCACGAATCGGCGGACCGCGACTTCGCGGTGCTGGGCCGGGTGCGCTGGGCCGGTGTGACCTTCAACTGAGGATCGCACCGCATCTCACCGAGACTTGCCGCATGGCTCGGTATCCGGTGTTGCTGCTTTGCTGCGCCACGCGCAGGCAAATATTTCCATCGCGGCCTTGCCGCATCACTGCCTAGGGTTGTTCCTATGCCCTGCCGACAGGCAAGGCGAGACACTGTGGCGCCTCGCATCGCTATGCCGTGGTGCAGATGATTTTGTCGCACAAACGTGCTACAGGAGCATGGCTCGGCCCGGCTGATTTTGCTGCATGTTTTCGCGGCCCCCGCTCCCTGCTTTTCCCCCGTATTACGGCTGAAACATGGCTGTTTAATTCAAAGGATATCGAGTACTATCGTTTTCGACTTGTTACAGGTGTTTGACAGCTGTGACCTCCACTCAACCCTCACCGAATCGAAGGAAACCACCATGGCAACCGATGGGTCAGTAGCACCAAAAGAGCGTGTCAACATTGTTTATCGTCCCGCCACGGGAGATGCCAAGGCCGAGGTTGAGCTGCCGCTCAAGCTGCTGGTCATGGGCGACTACACCCTGCGTGAAGACGAGACGCCGCTCGAGGAAATGAAGCCGATCAACATCGACAAGGACAACTTCAACGAAGTCCTGAAGGGCCAAAAGCTTTCGCTGAACATGTCGGTGCCCAACAAGCTGGACCCCAAGGCCGACAAGGACGCGGTGCTGGCGATGAACATCGACTTCAATTCGATCAACGACTTCTCGCCCGACGCAATCGTCGACAAGGTGCCCGAGCTCAAGCAGATGATCGAGTTGCGCGACGCGTTGAAGGCGCTCAAGGGTCCGCTGGGCAACATCCCCGACTTCCGCAAGAAAGTCCAGGAACTGGTGCAGGACGAAGGTGTGCGCGCCCGGCTGATGTCCGAGCTTGGCGTCAAAGATCAATAAGCACCGCACCTAAGGAGAAATCATGGCTGAAACCAACAAACAAGCAGAAGCGGCGCCAGGCGCAGCCGAAGAGGCCGGCGGCTCGCTGCTCGACCAGCTGGTCAATTCCGCGCGCATCAAGCAGGGCGACGACGCCTATTCCATCACCCGCCACGGCATACAGGCTTTTGTCTCGCAGCTGCTCGAGCCCCAGCGTTCGGTCGAGCGCGTGACGCAGGCCACGGTCGACGACATGATCGCCGACCTGGACAAAAAGCTCTGCGCGCAGGTCGACTCCATCCTGCACCATCCCGACTACCAGAAGCTGGAATCGGCCTGGCGCTCGCTGAAATTCCTGGTCGATCGCACCAACTTCCGCGAGAACGTCAAGATCCAGATGCTCAGCGTGAGCAAGAGCAAGCTGCTCGACGATTTTCAGGACGCGGCCGACATCACCAAGTCCGGCCTCTACAAAAACCTCTACACGGCTGAATACGGCCAGTTCGGCGGCCAGCCGTTCGGCGCCATGATCGGCAACTACGAGTTCGGCCCCGGCGGCCAGGACATCAAGCTGCTGCAGTACGTCGCCAGCGTGGCGGCCATGGGCCATGCGCCTTTTATTGCCGCCACGGCGCCCGAGTTCTTCGGCGTTGAGTCGTATGAGCAACTGCCCAACCTCAAGGACCTGGCCTCGGTCTTCGAAGGCCCGCAGTTCGTCAAGTGGAACTCCTTCCGCGAGACGGAAGACGCGCGCTACGTGGGACTGACGCTGCCGCACTTCCTGCTGCGCGTGCCCTACAGCGCCGACACGGTGCCCACCAAGAAATTCAACTACAAGGAAGACGTCTCCGGCGGCAACAACAGCTTCCTGTGGGGCAACGCGGCCTTTGCCTTCGCCTCGCGCCTGACCGGCAGCTTTGCCGACTACCGCTGGTGCGCCAACGTCATAGGCCCGCAGGGCGGCGGCGCCGTGGAAGACCTGCCGGTCTACACCTACGAGTCCATGGGCGAGCTGCAGAACAAGATCCCCGCCGAGGTGCTGATCTCCGAGCGCCGCGAGTTCGAACTCGCCGAGCAGGGCTTTATCGCCCTGACCATGCGCAAGAACAGCGACAACGCGGCCTTCTTCTCTGCCAACTCGGCGCAAAAGCCCAAGTTCTTCGGCAACAGCAAGGAAGGCAAGGAAGCCGAGCTCAACTACAAGCTCAGCACCCAGCTGCCCTACATGTTCGTGGTGAGCCGCCTGGCCCACTACATCAAGGTGATCCAGCGCGAGAATATCGGCACCTGGAAAGAGCGTGCCGACCTCGAAAGCGAGTTGAACATGTGGATACGCCAGTACGTGGCCGACATGGACAACCCTGGCGAGGGCGTGCGCAGCCGCAGGCCCTTGCGCCAGGCGGAGATCACCGTGGCGGACGTCGAAGGCGATCCAGGCTGGTACCGGGTCGACCTCAAGGTTCGCCCGCACTTCAAGTACATGGGCGCATCCTTCAGCCTGTCTCTCGTTGGGAAGCTCGAGAAAAAGTGACGCCGGCCGGGCGGTTTCCCTGGGGAAATCGCCTGTATTTCGGTTGTAACTTTGGCGCCTGGCCTCTGACATGGACCCGAAACAGGGGCCTTCCAGAATACAGGTCATGCACAGAGCAGATGTTTAGGAAATGTGCAGATCACCCAAGGGGCCAGGGGGCGGGGTGATGAGACGGGTCAAGCCCCGCTGATTGTTGCGGGGGCCTTGGCCGGATCTGAAACAGTTTTACGACAGTAACGACAGTACCAACTTAAAGGAAATCATCATGCCAATGCCCTGCTACCTCATCGTCGAAGGCGAAAAACAAGGAAAGATCGAAGGCTCCGTCAAGGTCAAGAACCACGAAGGCAAGATCCTCGTGCAAGCCGTGGACCACGTCATCGAGATCCCCAAGAGCCCGCAGACCGGCCTGCCCACCGGCAAGCGCGTGCACCAGCCCATGACGCTGACCAAGGAAATCGACAAGGCCTCGCCCAAGTTGTTCCAGGCCCTGACGTCCGGCGAACAGCTCAAGAGCGTGAGCCTGGAGTTCTACCGTATCTCTCCCAAGGGCACGGAAGAAAAGTACTACACCGTCAAGCTGTCGTCGGCCATCCTGACCAGCGCCCGGTCCTGGACGCCCAACTGCCTGAACCCCGACAACAAGCAGATGGGCCACATGGAAGACATCTCGTTCACTTACGAGAAGATCACCTGGACTTTCGAGCCGG
>Ga0102588_1001844_pt1 | contig 13969 bp, 13 predicted proteins | sample AraplaMF_Col_mMS_FD_76854 | JGI IMG/M metagenome (GOLD analysis project Ga0102588, IMG submission 76854) | Arabidopsis root microbial communities from the University of North Carolina, USA - plate scrape MF_Col_mMS (SPADES assembly) (version 2) | ecosystem: Host-associated > Plants > Roots >...
CGAGAGACTCAGATCAACAAGGCTTGGGCCCATGAGCGCGACAGCAATGCGAACACTTGCCGGAATTTCGGTCCCCCAGACGCCGATCGTCGATCGCGCGCTTGAGCATGCGCGAAAGGCATGCGAGCCCTATCTCTTCAACCACGTTGTCCGCTCCTGGCTGTTTGCCGAGCGGATCGGGCAGCTTCATGCCATCGAGCACGACGCGGAAGTCTTGGCCGTCGGCACGCTGCTGCATGACATAACGCTGAACGAGAGATTTGCGGGACCACGGCGGTTCGAGGTGGAGGCCGCGGATCTGGCGCGCGGATTTGCGACGGAAGCCGGGCTCGACAAGTATCGCGCCCAACAGATCTGGGATTGCGTCGCGCTCAACTCGACGCCGTCGATCGGCCTCTACAAGGAAGCCGAGGTCGCACTCTGCACCGCCGGCATCTGCCTAGACGTCGTCGGCCTGCAATACAGTTCCATTCCCTCGGCTGAGATGAAGGCGATCGTCGCCGAATTTCCGCGGCTTGGAATGAAGCGGCAGATGACCCTGTGCTTTTGCCACATCGCCGCGACACAGCCGGAAACGACGTACGACAACTTCGCGCGGGATTTCGGGGAGCGCCTGGTTCCTGGCTATAAAGTGCCGACCTCCTCAGTCGATCTGGTGGCAAATGCGCCCTTCGATGAATGATCGCCATGTTCGATGCGACGGACGTGCACTTCGAACAGGAGGATCTGCAAACGCCTGCACTCACCACTACATCGCAGGGCCCCTATCGGTAACCCACACCGCACATAGACCAGCAAGAAAACGCGCGTTTCATCAGCGCGTGTTTTGCGTCGTGAACGCCTCGGTGCGAGCAACCGCCCTAATCGTTCGATGCGGTCACCTAGACTTTCGCACAGTCCTCAGATGCTTCCGCCCAATGGTTTTCCAGGCCGCCGGTCGCCATTCTCCGTCGCATGTCAATCACCGCGAAGGATAGAAAATGCGCGATATTTCAAACCCATCGACTGTCAGTGTCTCACGTCGCGACGCCCTGCTCGGCAGCCTCACCGCAGGGATCGCCGTGGGCTTGCCGGCGGTCGCCTCCGCAAAGACGCCGAAGCAGCCTCTCCCCGCCACCAGCAACCACGGAAAGCAAGCCATGAGCACGATCACCACCAAGGACGGCACGGAAATCTACTACAAGGATTGGGGCACCGGTCCAGTCGTCACCTTCTCGCATGGCTGGCCGTTGAACTCCGACGCCTGGGACGGCCAGATGCTCTTTCTCGCCCAGCACGGATTCCGCGTCATGGCGCACGATCGCCGCGGCCACGGACGATCCAGCCAGCCGACATCCGGAAACGACATGAACGGGTACGCCGACGATCTGGCCGCCCTGATCGAGGCGCTTGACCTCAAGGACGTGACGCTGGTCGGCCACTCCACCGGCGGCGGCGAAGTCGCCCGCTATATTGGCCGGCACGGCACGAAGCGTGTCGCCAAGGCTGTGCTCATCGCCGCCGTGCCGCCGGTCATGGTGAAATCAGAGGCCAATCCGGAAGGCCTGCCGATCGAAGCGTTCGACGCGATCCGCGCCGGCCTCGTCAAGGATCGCTCGCAATTCTACCGCGACCTTGCCCCGCAATTTTATGGCGCCAATCGACCGGGCTCAAACGTCTCCCAGGGCACACTCGACCAGTTCTGGCTCTGGAGCATGCAGGCCGGCCTGCTGAACGCCTATGAATGCGTCAAGGCATTCTCGGAGACCGACTTCACCGAAGACCTGAAGAAGTTCGACGTGCCGACGCTCGTCCTGCACGGGGAGGATGACCAGATCGTTCCGGTCAAGGATTCCGCCGTCAAGTCCGCCCGGCTGATCAAGGGCGCCAAGGACATCTACTATCCCGGCGCGCCGCACGGCATCACCGCCACACATCAGGACCAGGTCAACGCCGACCTGCTCGCCTTCCTCAAGGCCTGACGCTCGTAACTTGGACCATCGGTGGCGCGGCAAGGCCGCGCCATTTCCATTCAAGCCCTTTCCATCATCACCCTTTAAGGAAATCCAACATGTCGAAGACCTGGCTCATAACCGGCAGCGCCAGCGGGATCGGCCTGAGCACGGCCGAACTCGTGCTCGCGCGCGGCGAAAACCTCGTCGCGACGGCCCGAAACGTCGACCGCCTTCTCAACCTTGCGCGCCGCTACGGCAAGCAGGTGGAACTCATCGAACTCGATGTGACGAATGCGCCAGCAGCACGCCGCGTAGTCGACACCGCGATGGAACGGTTCGGTCGCCTCGACGTGCTTCTGAACAATGCCGGTTACGCGCATCTCAGTCCCTTCGAACAGGTCTCGGAAGATGATTTCAAGGCGGAGATCGACACCAATTTCTACGGCGTGGTCAATCTGACGCGGGCGGCGCTCCCCGTGATGCGCCGTCAAAAATCAGGGCATATCATCAATATTTCGTCCAGCTCGGCGCGCTTCGGCAGTCCTGGGTCGACCGCCTATACTGCCGCCAAATGGGCGGTGAGCGGTTTCACCGCTTCGCTCGCCAAGGAGGTTAAGCCGTTCGGCGTCAAGGCCATCGCCATCGAACCTGGCAGCATCCGCACGAACTGGACGCGGGTTGCCCGTGGGCACGTCCCGCCGCTATTGCCGGAATACGAACCGACCATCGGCGCGATCATGAGGATGACTGAAGGCTATGCCGGCACCGAGCCCGGCGACCCGGACAAGGTGGCCGTCGTCATCTTCGATCTTTCGCGCCAGGAAGATCTGCCAGAACAACTCGTCCTCGGAAGCGATGCCCTGGGACGGATTGCCCAAAGCGATGCGGTTCGATCCGCAGCCGCTCTCTATTGGGACAAGATCAGCCGGTCGACGGACTTCGACGAGCCGACCACTCCCCTCCCTCTTCTGGACTGAGACCCGAACCGTTACAGGGTTTTCGATGCGGCATTTCCTTCCCGCATAGGATTTGCCTGGGGCTCGGCTGGCACATCTTGCTGCCGGCCCTCACGTCGAGCGCATTCTTCTGGACCTGGTCTCCTTCGGCTCTGCGGCAGCATCGCCACCAACATATGGATTTCCATAAGTTGCGGCGGTGCGGTGGCGCGATTAGGGTGCGGCATAGCTTCGCCAGCACCGGGATTGACAACAAGTTCAATACGAAAGGCTGACGATCCCGGACTATTGTACCTTGCAGGAGCCCCAATGACGCGCGTCTGGTCGTATCGCCCGCAACTCCTGCATCTCGGCCTGTTTATTCTGGCTTATGTCCTGGGCTGCGGGTTCGCTCAGGCGCTCGCAATCGTGCCCGGAACGGGCATCTCCATCTGGCCTCCGAGCGGACTGTTCATTGCGACTCTGATCCTCGCTCCCATGTGGAGCTGGCCGTGGTGGGTGCTGGCGGGCGGTCTGGCGGAACTGCTTGGCAATGTCCTGTGGTTCCATAGTCCGCTGCCTGTGGCCTTCCTTATTTATTCCGGCAACGCGCTCGAAGCCACCATCGGCGCATGGCTCGTGAACCGTACTTTGAAGCGGTCGGTTCGATTGGAAACCTTGCAGGAGGTTGTCGCATTCGTCGTCGTCGGCGCAGGGATTGCGCCGATGCTGAGCGCGACGGTCGGAAGTGCGACGGTTGTCTGGTTCGGCATGTCTTCGCAAACCTTCCTGGACGCCTGGGCTCTGTGGTGGATCGGGGATGCCACCGGGGTCCTGATCGTGGCGCCGCTCGCACTTGTCGTGTTCCAGAGTTGGGGTGGCAAGGCCGAGTTTTCGGCAGCGCGGTGGGCGGAGGCTTGCGTTCTGGGGGTAATCCTGCTCGGCGTCGCCACCCTTTCGCTGAGTGGCTTTCTGCCCTTCGCCTACATCATCATGCCGCCACTTCTTTGGGCCTCGGTGCGCTTCGAATTCAAGGGTGCCGCCGTTACGCTGGCCCTTCTCGCACTGATCACGGCGACATTCACGATATCTGGCGCCAGCCAATTTGCCGGCGATGCCGAGACCCAGCGCCACAACCAGATCATGCTGCAGCTCTTCCTGGCGATCTCGGCATTTTCCGCGCTCATCGTTGCTGCCATATCCCGGCAGCATCAGCTGACGCTACAGAGCCTGCGCGACCGGGAGCGGGAGCTCTTGCAAATCGTGAACATGGTCCCGGTCCACATCAGGCGGCTGACGCCGGAAGGCGAACCGACCTTCTTCAACAAGCGTCTGGTGGATTTTTTCGGGATTGACCTGGATCAGTTGAACAAGCCGGGCACGAGCCGTCTGGCGACGAACATAGAAACCCTGGTCCACGAGGATGATGCACCCGTCCTACTGCAAGCGGTCCGTCGTTCCGTCGCCACCGGAGAGCCCTATTCCTTGAAGTATCGCATGCGCCGTGCGGATGGCGTCTATCGCTGGGTCGATGGCCGAGCAGAACCGCTACGCGACGAAAACGGCGCGATTGTGCAATGGTTCGCCATCTCCATCGACATCGACGACGAAGTGCGCGCCCAAGACGCGTTGCGGCACAGGGAGCGGCAGCTGCAGCAGCTGATCGACGCCGTGCCCGCCATGATTTGGACCACGACCCCTGAAGGAACGCCGACCTACCTCAACAAGTGGTACACAGACGTAACTGGCGCCACTCTTGAGGACTTTACCGCCAACGGCGGGACGCCGGCGTTCCCTTTAAACGTCATCCATCCGGACGACAGGGCAATGAGGGCGCAGGTGCGCACCCACGCATTCGAGACCGGCACGCCCTATTTTGTGCACTATCGCCACATACGGCGCGACGGCTCCTATCGCTGGACAGAGAGTCGCGCAGAGCCTTTGCGCGACGAGTCAGGCGCCATCCTCGCTTGGTACGCGGTAAGCGTCGACATACATGATCTGGTGACCGCGCGAGAGGCATTGCGCGACCGGGAACGGGAACTCTCGCAGCTCGTCGACATGGTGCCGAGCCTGCTTTGGAGACTTAATCCAAGGGGCGAGCCGAGTTACTTCAACAAGCGCATGATGGATTTCCTCGGTGTGGATAGGCCCGACGCCGGCAAGCTGGATACGAGCCAGATGGCAGCGATCCTCAACGCCGCTATCCACCCCGATGACACACCGGGGCTCGCCAAGTCACTCCGTGACAGCCTTGCGACCGGCAAGCATTTCGCGATGGACTACCGCCTGCGTCGCGCAGACGGCGTCTATCGATGGATGTCAGGCCGGGCGGAGCCGATGCGGGACGAAAAGGGGCAGATCATCCAGTGGTACGGCCTTTCGCACGACATCGACGATCAGACGCGCCTCTACAGCGACATAGCCGAGCGCGAAGCCAGAATCCGGCGACTGATAGATTCAGACATTATCGGGATCGTCATATGGGATCTGGACGGAACAGTCATCGACGCCAATGACGCGTTTCTCCGTATGATCCAGTACGAACGGGAGGATGTGCAGGCCGGCCTTCGGTGGTTCGATATAACGCCTCCCAAATGGCAGACCGTGCATGCCCGCGAAGAGGCGGAAGAACTTGCGGCGACGGGCAAGATGCAAGCCCGGGAGAAGGAGTATTTCAGGAAGGATGGCAGTCGAGTGCCGGTCTTGATCGGGGCGGCCTGCTTCGAAGGGCAGTCTCGACAAGGGGTTGCGTACATTCTCGATCTGACCGAACACAAGCGTGCGGAAGCTGCATTGCGCAGCCGGGAACAGGAACTGTCGCTCCTCGTGGACATGGTCCCGAGTTATCTCTGGCGGATCTCACCAGACGGCCAGCCCGTCTTTTTCAACAAAAGGCTTGTCGACTACCTGGGCCTGGATGTTGCGGGCCTGGACAAGCCGGACATGAGCCGGCTCGACGCATTTATCGAGACCGCGATTCATCCCGATGATGCCGTTGAGGTTGCGGACGCGTTCCAACGCTCCCTGGAGAGTGGTGAGCCACTATCCATGAAATGGCGGATGCGTCGAGCTGACGGCACGTATCGGTGGATGGCGACAAGCGCCGAAGCGATGCGAGATCAGGACGGTAACATCGCCCAATGGTACGGCCTCTGCCACGACATCGATGATCAATTGCAGAGTGAAGAGGCGCTGCGCAACAGCAAGCGGCAACTGGAGCAGATGATCGACGCAGTGCCCATCAACATCCTGAGCTACGATCCCGAGGGCAAGCTCACCTCCGCCAGCAAGCGATATCTGGACAATGTTGGAGCGGTGCCGGATCACGTCACGGATTTTGAGGGGCTGGCCCGGCATCTGGCTCACCCTGACGATCTCCCGGTCATGCTGGGGAGGGCGTTGGATGGCTTTGCGACAGGAACGCCTTTCGTGAATCGTTTTCGGCGGCGTACCAAGGACGGCGCCTATCCCTGGATCGAGGCCCGCGCGCAGCCTTTGCGCGATGCGTCTGGCGCGATCGTGCAATGGTACCAGGTTTCGATCGATATCGAAGATGAGATGCGGGCGCAGGAAGCTCTTCGGGAGAGCGAGTCGCAGCTGAGACGGCTCGTGGATGCCCTCCCGGTACAGATCTGGGCAGCGGCGGCCGATGGCGAGCCGTCTTACCTGAACAGGCGATTGGCCGAGTATGTCGGCCTGACATTGACCGATCTCAGTTCGCCCAAAGCCACCCGGTTGCAGATGGCGATCCAGAATTCCGTCCATCCGGACGATGCCTCCGCAGTCGGGCAAGCTCTCATGCACTCGTTTACAACGGGCAGCACCTTCACGATGAAATACCGGCAACGACGGGCCGACGGCGTCTATCGCTGGATCAACGGGCGAGCCGAGCCACTTCGCGATGCAAACGGCAACATATTGCAATGGTACGGCGTGAGCTTCGACATCGATGACGACGTGCGCACCCAAGAGGAATTGCGCCGGACGCAGGAAAGGCTAGCGGTCGCTTCGCAGGCGGCAAGCCTTGCGGAGCTCTCGGCATCCATCGCCCATGAGGTGAACCAACCGCTGGCCGCCATCGTCGCCAACTCGCATGCCTGCCATCGCTGGCTGTCGTTCGAGCCTCCGAACGTGGCACGCGCCAACACCGTGATCGAGCGCCTGATCCGTGACGCGAACGCCGCCGCCGATGTCGTGAGCCGCATTCGGGCCCTGTTCAAGCAATCCACGGAGACGAGGAGCCGTGCGACGCTCTCGAGCGTCATAGCCGAAGCGCGTGGCCTGATGGCCGAGGAGGCCGCCCGACGCCGCATTCGCATGGAGTTTCATGTCGATGTCGACCTTCCTGCCGTCACACTGGATTCCATCCAAATTCAACAGGTCCTCATCAATCTCTTCCGCAACGGCATGGATGCGATGGATCTCGTTGAAGGCGAAAAAGTCCTTCAGGTGCATGCGCATCGCGCGGGCAGCGAGGTTCAGACGGAAATCAGCGATCGTGGACGCGGCGTCGAATCTCCCGATCGTGTGTTCGAGCCCTTCTTCACGACGAAGCAGCACGGGATGGGTATGGGACTGGCCATCAGTCGATCGATCGTCGAGGCGCATGGCGGGCGTTTGTGGACCGAGAAGAATGAACCGTGCGGCGCGCGGTTCATTTTCACCTTACCAATTGCAGCGAAAGAGACCTCATGACGACGGACGACCATGTTGTTTTCATCGTGGACGATGATGAAAGCATTCGGGAGGCGCTCGGCGAACTCCTCGAGACCCACGGCATACACACCATCGCCTTCGGGTCAGCGGGCGAATATGTCGGCGGTAAGAAACCGGATGTCCCTGCCTGCCTTATCCTCGACGTCGAACTGCCTGATATCAACGGCCTCGAACTGCAGCGGCAGATCGCCGAAGGCGATCATCCGCCGATCGTTTTCATCACCGGACACGGCGATATTCCGTCGTCGGTGCGGGCGATCAAGCATGGCGCGGTAGACTTCCTCACCAAGCCCTTCAGCGATGCGGACCTCATGGCAGCGGTCCACACGGCGATTTCCCAGGATCGGGAAAAGCGATCGGAGCGGGCCGAACTGAGCCTGCTCAGGCAGCGATATCTGGAGCTGACCCCACGGGAGCGCGAGGTGCTGCCGCTCGTGGTCAGTGGTCTCCTCAACAAGCAGGCAGCATCGGAACTGGGGATCAGAGAAGTCACGCTGCAAATTCATCGAAGGAATGTAATGCAGAAAATGGGAACAGCATCGCTCGCCGATCTCGTGCGTATTGCGGAGAGGTTGGAGATACCGATCACCCACTCGCGCCGCGCGGGAGGAAATTAGTCATGGAGCGAACAAGACCGACCATCGCGGTCATCGATGACGATCCGAGGCTGCTCGAATCGCTGGAGGAACTGCTGGAATCCGCCGGCTATACGGCTTGCTGCTTCCGTTCGGCCGGGCACTTGCTGGTTCGCGGACTCTCGGACCTCGACCTTCTCATAACGGACATTGGCATGCCCGGCACGGACGGTTTCGAACTTCGCGACATCGTGAAGAAGGCGCGTCCGGAACTGCCGGTTTTTCTGATCACCGGCCGCCATGAAATCGCGGACCACGGCCGCGCCCAAGGCATCAGCGGTTTTTTCCGCAAGCCTTTCGACGCCCCTGCCCTGCTCGTAGCCATCGCAGACGCTTTGCAAAAATCGAAAAATGGAGGGTGACATGAGAGTTGAACAACTGCCGCGGAAATCGGCGCCGCTGTTACCACAGCACAAGAATGATGCCGAGCAGCCAATCGTCATCATCGTCGATGACGACGCGGCTGTCCGCGAGGCTTTGTCTGAGTTGATTCTTTCGGCGGGTTTCCGGTCAGTCGATTTCGCCTCAACCCAAGAAGTGCTCGACGCCGACATATTGGACAGCCCAGGTTGCCTGATCCTCGATGTGCGCATGCCGGGAGCAAGCGGGCTTCATCTGCAGCACCATCTGGCGCAAAACGGCAATCTCAAGCCAATCATTTTCCTCACCGGACACGGCGACATCCCGATGACGGTGCAGGCCATGAAGGCCGGCGCGGTGGACTTTCTCACCAAACCGGTGCGGGATCAGACGCTGCTCGATGCGGTGATCGCCGGGATTGAGCTCGATGTGGCGCGGCGCGCGCAGGCTGTTGTCGTCAAGCGCAATCTCGAGCGCTTGGAGACACTGACGCACCGGGAGCGCGAAATCCTACGCGAAGTCGCACGCGGGCGACTGAACAAGCAGATCGCCTTCGACCTCAGCATCAGCGAAGTGACGGTGAAGCTGCATCGCGCCAACGTCATGCGCAAGATGGGCGCCGGCTCGATCGGAGAGTTGATCAGGGCATGGGAAACGTTGCCGACTGCGATGCGGGAGGCGGGTGGCTCGAAATTTTGAGTTGGCTGAACAGATGCCGGCATTGGCGATGATGCGCCGTTGGTTAGATAGCTTCGATGGCTTTTGCCTCGCGGGCCATGAAGTCACAGAATAACCTTACGCGCAGCGGCACCGTGCGGCCAAACGCGTGCAGCGCGTTGAATGGAAGCTTGGGAAACCCCATCCCCGACGCGACGGCGACAAGCGCACCGGATTCTAGTTCTTTGGCGACCAGGCATCGCAGAACATAGGCGGCCCCCAACCCGCCGAGCGCAGCCTGAATGAGCGCTGCTCCCGAGTCGCAATCCACGCGCCCTGACGGAGTGAAGCTCTTCCCATCCGCCAGGGGCAAAGGCTGTATCACGCCGCCCGGCGCATATCGGGCAAAGGGCATCGCTGCCAGGGCTTCGTCGCTGGTGGGATTGCCCCAGGCTTCAAGAAGAGCCGGAGATGCGACGATCGCCATTCGCAGGTCGGCGAGATGGCGCACGATCAGATCACCCTCCAGGGGTCTACCTGCACGCAGCACGACGTCATAGTCCTCCCTGATCAGATCGACAAACCGATCCGTGAGACCGATATCGAGATGAAGGTTCGGATGGTCGGCGGCAAAGCTCGAAAAGAGACGCGGGAGCAGAAGAGGCGCCAGTTCGCTCGGCATGCTGATGCGCAAGCGGCCCGACGGCGAGGCATCGGACCTGATCGCCTCGTCACTCGAATCCAGATCCCGCAATAGCGGCGCAACGCGGTCGAAGAAAACCTGACCGTCCTGGGTCAGCGTGAGGGCACGGGTGGAGCGCAGGAATAGGCGCGCGCCGATCTTCTTTTCCAGCCGCGCCACGCTCTTCGACACCGCGGACGGCGTCGTGGCCAGGTCACGCGCGGCGGCGCTGAACGAGCCAGCCTCCACGGTCCGTACGAAAGCCATCAATCCCGACGTCTCGTTCAGCAGGTTTGCCACTTGCACCTCCGCGGCACAGATCATGTGCCCGCCCATGATCTAATGACGCCGGGAGGCAACGTCTATCTCATCTCTTGTTGAAAAGGAGATAAGCAATGCAACACCTTAAAGACAAGGTCGCCATCATCACCGGCGGCAATAGCGGCATCGGCAAAGCGATCGCACAGCTCTTCGCGGAAGAGGGAGCGCAGGTCATCATCACTGGCCGGAGGCAGGATGTCGTCGATCGGGCCGTGCAGGACATCGGCCATTCAGCCGTTGGTTTCGTGGGCGATGTTGCCGACCTCGAAGATCACCGCAAGTTGGCGGATATCGTGAACAGGAGCTTCGGCGGAATCGACATCTACGTGGCCAATGCCGGTGTTATCAACCTTACCGCGTCTGCCGATGTCACGCCCGAAGACTATGACCGGCACTTCGCCATCAATACGCGCGGCGTATTCTTCGGCGTGCAGACAATCTCGCCGCTGATCCGCGACGGCGGCAGCATCATCGTGACGAGCTCGCTCGCGGCCACGAAGGTTCTCCCAAATCATACGGTCTATGCCGGGTCGAAGGCGGCCGTCGCCGCCTTTGCGAATAATTGGGCGATCGAATTCAAGTCGCGGCGGATCCGCGTCAACATCCTGAGCCCGGGGCCGGTCGAGACCGAAATCCTCGGCAAGCTCGGCGTATCGGAAGCAGAGCGCCCGGCATTCGAAGACTACATGGCCTCCCTTATTCCGGCAGGCCGGCTGGGGCGGACGGAGGAGCTGGCGCGCGCCGCACTGTTTCTCGCCTCCGATGCAGGAAGCTTTGTCAATGGGATCGAGCTTCACGTCGACGGCGGCATGACCTTGGCTTGAAAGGATTGGAAAAATGCAAAGCCACACACAACCCCGAGATCATCGCCTTCATCAACCGCCTGGCGGAGCAGGCAGCAACTGTTTGATGGAAGAGATGGAGGATCTCGCATTCGTGCCGTTCTTTACAAATCGCTTGTATCGAACCATTGTGAAGCGTATTTCGTCGCGCGATTTGTCGCACGAGCCGAACCTCTTCGGAACTATAGTTCTTCAACCTATTTTTCTGGCAAGTATCACTATTGACATAGCTACGAATACACTTGCCACCTCCCACATCACTAAGCGACACCATGTTCCTTGGCTGAAGCAGGGAAATTCCCCATTCCGTTAGGCAAGCTTTGAAACCCTCGCGCGAATGGCGATGCGGTAGTGTCTCTCAACCGTCAATTCCGGCGGGAGGAAGAGGAGAGATACAATGAAAATCAAGGGCCTAGTAATTGCAACCGTGTTTGCTCTTTCGTCGATCTCCGGCGTATTCGCTGCGGATAATGAAGCCATCACGGATCAAACCGGTTGGGGCAACAGCGCCGGCACGTTCCAGAGTGGCTTCCGTAACTTCAGCGGCACCGGCCAAGTCGGCATTCGAAACAGCTCGACGACCATTCAACATGGCGCATTCAATGAATCCGGCACGGCCCAATTCGGTCGCCGCAATGACTCGCTTACCGTACAACAGGGCCTAGGAAACGTCTCTGGTACGCTGCAGTTTGGCCGCGGAAACAACTCGCAGACCTATCAGTCCGGCGTTGGCAACAACTCTGTGACCATCCAGCATTAGTCGAGTATCCTTGAAGGTCAGCGGCGGTGCCGCTGACCTCTTTTGCTCTGGAGTCCCACAATGATTGCTGCCCTGCCACCCGTTCACTGCATCATCGAGCATCATGAGAAAGGGGGCGCCATGACCCTCGTCCCGACGATCGAAAGCGACGGCCGTGGCCGAGGTAGCTATCAGTTCGAGATTTTCTCGAACTCCAATGGCAACACCTCAAGCAACGTTCAAGGCGGCGATTTCCAGAAGGATGACCCGGGACGGCTCGCGCTTTCGCGATCAACAGTCTCCGCGTCGCCAAACGGATGGAGCGCCCGCCTGACTGTCTATGGTCCGAATGGCGAGAAGCTCTGCGTGGTGTCGGTGCCGTGACATTTATGCACCGTCGGTGCGATCTTCCCCGCACGCAAAACGGCCGCTAATTGATTGTACACTAAATTATAATAGTAATAGACCTCGGTGCGTCGCGTCGGCGTGTGTTAGCGGCTATCTTGGGGTGACGAGGGAATGGGGATCTGCCTGGCTGTTCGGTCGCACAAGCTGCCTGCTGTCCTCGCTGTGGCCTTGGCAATCCTTGCAACTACGACATCCATTGCGGCTGCGGATGACACCAAGCCTGCGCTCGTAGCGCAGAACGAGGAAGCTGCACTAACCTTGCAGATCGGAGCCGGCATCAACTGGCTGAGCTTGCCAAGCTGGGGTTCGCATCGACCCGATTTCTTCGGAAGCGGGGACAGCAGGGTCGTTGACGACGGCCCGAATTTTGGCATCAGCCTGGATGTGCCGCTCGGGCAGATAGGATCACAGCCGCTGATCCTGGAGTGGAACGGAAGCATCTCAGACCTTTCTTCCAATTCCACGGACCGTACAAGCCTTGCCGGGCAAAATTCCCTGAACCTGGTCTATGGTAATTCCGCAAACGGCAACATCAGCACGCTATTCGCGTCACCCGCCGGAACGCTACCAGCGGCTGCAACAGTTGATGTTACAGTCAACGACAGCGCAGGCGGGACAGTCGGCACACTTATTTCAAGCTCCTCCCCGGTGGGCGGACGTGTGACTCAGTTTGCCTCGAATAGCGCGATAACCGGCGGCACCTTTGCCGCGCTCCTCACGAACGGCGATACACAAAGCGCCGCGGCCTATGCTGCCTATGCCGACAACACTGGGATGACCCTTCGAGCTACCGGCGATCTCAGTAACAGCTCAATCGTCGATGAGCGCAGCGAGGACGCCACGGTCATCGCTCAGACACTACTGCTTGGCGCTCCGATCGACCTTCAAGGCGGCTGGACGATCACGCCCAAGTTTGGCCCGATGTATAGGTCCATCGATCGCGACGTGGATTTTCGTCGGACGCTCCAAATTACCGCGAACTACCCGGGCGTGGTGGTACCGCAGGTCAGCGTCGCGCAAGACGACGAACTCGATGGACGCTATGTCGGGGCGTTGGCTGAGCTCTCGGTCGCCAAGGCATTGCAGCCGGATCTCAGCGTCTCGTTCGATGCGAGATTTGGCGGGGCCTACCTGCATTCCCACTATCGAAGCCATTATTCCGCAGTTCTGCCGAGCGTATCGACGGGCGCCTTCGACTTTGTCTCCCAGACGCGCGACGACGCCAGCTTGCTTGCCGGCGTTGGCGCCGGGCTGCGCTACGCGCCCACGGAGAATCTGCAGGTCGGCCTGGACGCCGGCGTGAACTACATTAACAAGGTACCGACGATCAACTATGTCGCAGATGCGGGCGGCGTATCGCCCACGATAGGCATGAGTCATGCCATCGATTACAACGTCTCCGTCAGCGTTACCTGGCGGTTCTAAGCAGCACGATCAGCACATCGCGGAGAGCATGGAAAGGCAGTGCAGAAACTGCGTCTGCCGGTTCACGCCCACGCGTGCCATCGCGGAGGCAAGCTGATTATGGACTGTATTTTTCGAGACACCACGTTGCCGCGCGATTTCGGATGCCGTTTCTCCCCGCAAGAGGCAATAGGCAAGATCGGCCTCCGTCGGTGTCAGGCCGAAGATTGACTTGATGGTGTCAGGCGCCAGCAGGCTGTTTCCGCCGAGCTCGCGTATCGTGAGCATGTAAACGCGCTCGTTGGTCGCAAAGACGTTCTTGAACTGCGAGGC
>Ga0102588_1001866_pt1 | contig 13830 bp, 19 predicted proteins | sample AraplaMF_Col_mMS_FD_76854 | JGI IMG/M metagenome (GOLD analysis project Ga0102588, IMG submission 76854) | Arabidopsis root microbial communities from the University of North Carolina, USA - plate scrape MF_Col_mMS (SPADES assembly) (version 2) | ecosystem: Host-associated > Plants > Roots >...
CACCATCAGATGGGCCGACCAACTCGGAATGCCCAGACTCGCATAACCTCAATCCCTCGAACCGCCCGGTGCGGACCCGCATGCCGGGTGGTGTGGCAGGGGAGCGATCAAATATGATCGCCCCCTATGCCGATTCTGGCACCCTTGCGGGCCGTGGCATTTCTTGTTGTCGCATGGGGACAGGAGTAAGGTAGACACTACGGGGGACAGGACCGACCACAGCGCGTGAGCGAAGGTCGCCATAGCCTGTTGCGTAGGGCCAAGACCCTCCGGTGGGAGGTGTGCAATGACCACTTACATCGTGCTTATTAATTGGACGGATCAGGGCATTCGCAACGTTCGCGACTCGGCAAAGCGCCTGGACGCGGCAAAGAAGCTGCTTGGCGACATGGGCGGCTCCTTCCAGAATTTCTTCCTTACCTTGGGCGATCACGACATGGTTGCTGTCTGCGAGGCGCCTGACGATGCTGTCATGGCGCGCTTCGGGCTGTCGCTTGGGATGGCGGGTAATGTGCGCACCAAGACGCTAAAGGCGTTTCCGGAGGCTGCCTATCGCGAGATCATAGGCTCGCTCGGATAGCCCTTGACCTTCTCGCAGAGGCGAATACGCGCAAACATGTGGAGGACGTGCCGCGCGAAAACGGTTGCGTTCGCGTGGCACGAGGCTTTTTTGTTTTACGGCTTGATGATGCCTTCTTAAAAGGCCACATCGGTAGCGTGGCGCAGGGCATCGTTCGTAGGCATGCAGCAGACTTCGGGAAAGAAATGGGGAGCATTCGGCTGGGGCATCTTTGCCTCCGTTCTGCTGCACCTTGCCGTCGTCGGCTTCTTTCTCGTGAAGCTGCCCGTACCTGCGCCTCAGCCGGAGGAGGAAACCGTCAGCGTCGACCTCGTGCCACCGCCAGAAGAAAAGAAACCAGAGGAAAAGAAACCCGAGGAGAAGCTGCCGGAATTGAAGATGCCGGAAGAGCCCAAGCCAGAGGAGCCGAAACCCGAGGAGAAGAAGGCGGAGGAAAAGCCGGCCGAGAAGCCGCCGGAACCGCCGAAGCAAGAGAAGGCCGAGCAGCCGCCGCCTCCGCCACCACCGCCTCCGCCGCCGGAGCAGGCAAAGACGCCGGAAGAGAAACCGCCGGAAAAACCACCGGAAGCAGCAGCTGCAGAGGATGCCAAGTCCAAGGAGCAGTCTGGCAAGGGGCAGCCGCTGCCGGTGCTGCGCCCGGTGACGGAATTTGGCGACAAGGATACCGGCCCGGAGAAATCGACCGAGGGGGATGCTTCCGTCGCGGGTGTAAAGTCTGATACGCCGAAGCCTTCACCTGAACCCAAGCCTGAAACCCAGGAAGATCAGGTGAAACCGGAGCAAACGACAGAGGCAGCCAAGACACCTGAAAGCAAGGAACCGCCGGCCAATCCGGTCCCTGATGATGTCGACCTGCCGCGGGTCGACCTGGCGGAAAGCCATGCCGAGAAGAACGGTCCAGCCGCCGGCGCCGAAAGCGAGGCCAAGACCAGCTTTGAGCAGGGCAAACCGCCCAATGCAACGAAGCCCGATGCGACGGCAACCGCACAGGCGGACAAGCCCGTCGAGCTGACGGAGGCGAAGACATTGTTCTCGCAGAATATGACGAATGATCCAGTGGCGAGAACCGCAATGGGCGATCTGCCGCGGAGTGTTCGTGTCGACCAACTCTGCGGCACGGAGCTTCGGCAGCAGCTGATGCATGGTTCCCCGTCATATCGGCCGGAACTCCTGCCATCCTACCGCTTGTCAAAGGGCACCGTTCTCCAGGTCCGGAAAGGCGCATTTCGGGCTGCGGGCCGCTGGTATGATGTCAGTTTCCGTTGCGAGGTGGACGATGGGGCCACGAAAATCCAATCGTTCAGCTTTGCCGTCGGCAATCCGGTTCCAAGGAGCGAATGGGCGAGCCGCCGTTTCCCGATGGACTAGCGTTCACCAGTTCGGCGCAAGACAGTCCCTTTAACCCTTTCCCATCGCCACATGTCGGTGGCGCGTGAAAGGACAATGAGATGTCGAACGAAATCGAGCGCTTCTTCGAACTGCAGGATGAAGCGACCAAGGCTGCCTTTTTCGAGAATCGCGGAGACGAGCTCACCGATATCCTGGTTGCCGCGCTCGATGATGTCTGGGCGATTCTGGCAGACAAGGATCTGGGCGAAACGCTCCATTGAGCACTTTGGCCAGCATGATCGCTTGAGGCGATGGGCAGCGAGGGGTGTCGCTTGCCGTTGTTTTCGGTGGCTTCGGCTGGCACTATGCGGCTTCATCTCTGAAAGCCCACTCATGGCCCGCAGTCAATTTCGCATGTTCAGGTCGGCGGTTGCCGGCATTGAGGCCGTGGCTGCCAGTAGCGGCCGGAGCTTCGCGCGCCATACTCATGAGCAGTTCGGCATCGGGCTGGTTTCGTCAGGTGCGCAGAAATCGCTGAGCGGGCGTGGGATGGTCGAGGCTGGTGCCGGCGACATCATCACGGTCAATCCGAACGAAGTGCATGATGGCACGCCGATCGGTGAGGGCAGGTCGTGGCGAATCCTCTACTTCGACCCTGCGGTGATCACTGCCAACCTCTCCGAAGTTACAGGGGGACGACGATCGGCGGTCGAGATTGCGCATCCGGTGCTGCATGACAAGGCGATCGCGGCGCACTTCGAGGCAGTTTTTGCGCTCTTGACCAACGAGGGAGGGCGGCAACTGCAGCTGGAGCAAGCCCTGCTTGAACTCGTCGCCCGCGTCTTTGCGGAGGCCGTCCCGAACGATCGGCCGGGTGCACCCCAGGCCATTCGGACCGCGCAGGAAATGATCGACTGCGATCCTACAGCGGCAATCTCTCTGTCCGACCTGGCCCGTGCGAGCCGGCTCAGCCGGTTTCAGGTATTGCGGGGTTTCGCGAAAGCAACCGGCATGACGCCACATGCCTATCTGGTCCAGCGCCGCATCCATCTTGCGCGGCGTCTGATCGCGGGCGGCGCACCCTTGGCGGAGGCCGCCATTGCCAGCGGCTTCGTCGACCAAAGCCACATGACGCGCGTGTTTGTGCGGAAGTATGGGGTCTCTCCGCGCGCCTATGCCAATGCGGTCGCCTAACTGCGCTGCAATTTCATACAAGATCGCTAGATAATTATGGTCTTTCTTCTGCGCAAACAGGAGAAGGCGATGCAGCGACATTTGCAAGGTTACCTCTATCTGACTCTGGCGATGATCACGGTTGGCAGCACCGTTATCGCAAGCCGGGTCATTGCGTCAGGCATGCCGCCGTTCACGGCGACAGCTCTGCGCTTCGCCGCTGCCTTCCCGTTCTTCCTACTTTTGATGGGTATGACCGGGACCCGCCTGCCAAGCTTGCCGCTTCGCGACTGGATCATCGTCTTCGTTCAGGCCGGTGCGGGCAGTGTTGGCTACACGACCTTGCTGATCTCAGGCCTGAAGCTGACCACCGCGGCCGACGCGGGCGTCATCATCGGGACGTTGCCGGTTGTCGCCGGGGCGCTTTCCGTCGTTGTTCTGCGCGAAAAGCCTCGTTCGTCGATGGTGCTGGCAATCGTGCTGGCGACAACCGGCGTTTTGTTCATCGCGCTTTCACCCGATGCCGGAAGTGGATCCCTGCCTGGCAACGCACTGGTTTTCGGAGCCGTGATCTGCGAAAGCCTGTTCATACTCCTGAACAAGAACCTCAGCACACCGATCTCGGCGCTGACGCAGTCTGCATTGATGACGGGGATTGGCTTCGGCGTCGCCATGGTGGCGGCCGTCTTGGCAGAAGGTGTGCCACGGGAATTCTCGGCAGGTGCGATGTCGGCAGTGATCTACTACGCGCTGGTGCCGACCGTTGTCGGTTTCATCCTTTGGTATGCCGGGGCGGAGCGTGTGAGCGGCGTCGAGGCGTCGCTTTTCACCGCAGTCGCACCGGTTTCCGCGTTATTGATGGCCTTCGTGATACTCGGTGAGCCGCTGCATTCCAACCAAGTTGCCGGCGTCGGCTGCGTGCTGGCGGCTGTCCTAGGACTCGGCTTGTTTCAGCGACGGGCGATGGCGGCAAAGTAGCGTTGTTTGCCGGTGCCGTTCACGGGCGGCGGAAGCGAGGACCTGCCACGGCCGCTCCTGCAATTTGATGGCGCGGCTCCTATATCTGAGTTCTGGCCGAAGGAGCTGCCGATGTCTGCACAATCGATGAAGATACCCGGTCCCGATCACCCGATTACCGTCACGCCCAATCCTGCGCGCGTCGTCATAAAGCTGCGCGGGCAGGCTATTGCCGATAGTCGCAATGCGTTGTCGCTGAAGGAAGCGTCCTATCCTGCCGTTCAGTACATACCGCGCGCTGATGTCGATATGGCGCTTCTCACCCGGAGTGATCACCATACCTACTGCCCGTATAAGGGCGAGGCGTCGTATTTCAACATTGTTTTGGGCGGTGCGGAGGTCGTGAATGCGATCTGGACCTATGAAAGTCCGTATGCCGCTGTCAGCGAGATCAAGGAGCACCTCGCTTTCTATCCCGATCGGGTCGACTCGGTTGAGGAGTTTCCGGGCTAGTGCAGCTCATGGGCGAAACGCCGAATAAGGTAGTGTTCGCCGCGGAGCCGCGGATTCTTGGGAGGAAACAAGGACGGTCCGGCAGGGAAACCGGACCAGTCCCCGTAACTGATCGGAGGTCAATCGGATCAGAAAACGCAGTACCAGGCGGCGCCCTAGGTTGATCCAGGGCGCCGGGGAGTTTGATTAGAACGCGCGCTGCAGGCGGAAGAAGCCCTTCGTTACTTCGTCAGCGTCGTCCGGATCGGTGTAGTCGACGGTTGCCTTGGCATAGAGATTGTCGACGATCTGGTAGTCGACCGTGATGCCGACCTTCCAGGCATCGCCGAGGCCGTCGAACGAGTTGCCGTGGAAGGTGTCGAGATCGGGAACGTAGTTGCCGAAGTACTGGGCCATCGGGGTGATGGTCCACTTGTCGGTCGCCTTGATCGCGTATTCTGCCGCAACAGTCCATTCCGACTGAGAGTAGTAGGAGTTCGGACCAGATGCATAGACACCTGCCAGGCCGAGGGTGCCAGGGCCGATATCAGCGAAGATCATGCCTCGAACAGCGCCTTCTTCGTTGTCGGTGTCGTAGCCGCCGATGAGCTGGTAGCTGACTACGCCAGCCTTGCCGCCAACGCCGAGGGCGACGCCAACGTTGTTCGGGTTTTCACCGTCCTTGAAGTAGCCGTCTTCCAGTTCGTCTACGCTGATGCCGGCGTAGAAATCGCCGTTTTCATACTGGTAGCGAATGGAGTTGTGCAGGGTTTCAAAGCTGGAGAGAACGTCCGGCTCGCCGGAAAGGTCGTCATCCCACCAGCTGTAGAACAGACCAGCGCGGAAGCCGGCGATGTCGATATATGCCGAGTCCAGGGTCGAGTTGGTCGAAGCGTTGTCGCCGTTGTTACGGAGAACGATAACGCCGGTGAGCGGACCATACTCGGTGTCGCTCTTGGCGGTGAACTGAACCTGAGCGCGCGTACGGGCGTTCCAGTCCGAGGTGCCCTTCTGATCCGGGCCGCCATAGACTTCAAAACGCAGGTAACCGCTGACCTTGAGGCAGGTTTCGGTGCCCGGGATGTAGAAGTAGCCCGTGCCGTACGCGTCGCAGACGCGGACGTATTCAACTGGCTCGGGTTCAGCTGCGACGATTGCGTCAGCAGCAAAGACCGGCGTGGACGCAGCAGCAAATGCTGCGGCGGAGGTCAGCAAAGCCATCCGTATGTTCATTTGAAAATCCATTTCCTTTTCGAGTGAACTGCCACCGTGGGAGACGGGGCGGTTCCGATAGTCTGCCTTTCGGCTGGCGGATCAGCGAACCGCCGAAGCCTTAATTTCATCCTTGATTAAATCTATCAATTCTCCCGGTATGAAAATCCCTCGTTGAGACAGCCGTTTGGCTCTTTGTGTGGTTTTTATGTAACAATATCAATCACTTAGGCGCAAAGACACCTTGCGCCGCAACTCTGCGGGGCATCGCGGTGGCCGGTGCTGTTTTCGGAGGCTCGTGGGAGCGCGTCTGGCGCCATCATTGCAATGGCGCCAAAGGAAATCTCCCCGCAGATAGTCCCGCCGCCGGTCGAACTGAAGGGCGCTGATTGGAACGCAGTGTTCCAAATTTGGAACGAAATCTTGTTCGTGGCGGTTGGCATCATCTGCCGGGACAGGTAAGCGATAACGGGCCGCCGGCCTGTCGTGCTTACTGAAAGGGGTGCCCCATGCTCAATGCAGAGGGTGTTTTCCAGGATCTGAACGATTTCGTCTATTTTGCCGCAGTTGTTCGTCACAACGGCTTTTCCGCCGCCGGGCGGGTGCTGAACATGCCGAAATCAAAGCTCAGCCGGCACATCACTGCGCTGGAGACGCGGCTTGGTGTCAGGCTGCTCGAGCGAACGGTCAACCGGTTCCGGGTGACGGAAATCGGACGCGCCTTCTACAATCACTGCGAAAACATGCTGCGCGAAGCCGATCGCGCCGCCAAGGCGATCAACGATGCAACCGGCGAGCCACAGGGGCAAATCCGCATAAGCGTGCCGCACGGATTGCTGGACGGCTCTCTTGGCACCATGATCCCGGAGTTTCTCAATAGATACCCCAAGGTGCAGCTGCAGATACTCACCACGGATCGGCGAGTCGACATCATCGATGAGCGCCTTGATCTTGCAGTTCGGGCGCAATTGACCGAGGAGACCGATTCTGAACTGACGATGCGAGTGCTCAGCAAGGTGGATTTGATCCTTGTGGCCAACCAGAAGGTTGCGAGCTCGCTGCCGTCGATCGAAGGCGTCGAATGTCTTGCCGATGCACCAACGGTATCGTTTGCCGGGCCGATGACGGAGTGGCAGGATTTGGATGTCTGGGAATTCACCGGACCGGATGGCACTCGATACCGGCACCAGCACAAGCCACGCATGAGTTGCCGCAGCGTGTCGGCGATTCTAGAGGCTATCTATGCCGGGGTCGGGGTAGGGCTTTTGCCCGACCACATCTGCGCCGAGGGGATACGCGACGGCCGGTTGGTCCGCCTTCTGCCGGATTACCGGATGTCGCAGGCCACGATCTATCTCGTCTTTACGGCCTCTCGAGGACTGCCGACTGCGGTTCGGGCGCTCGTCGACTTTCTCGTGGAACAGTTCCGAACGCTGCGCGTCACCACGCAGTGCCAGGAGGCCGACATGCAGGCGCAGCGGCTTATCGAGTTGTCCGGCGCTTAGCCCGCGCCCGAGCGCAGCGACGCCGATCTTCGCCATTCGCCGCGCCCTAGAGAAGCTGTCGACAGTCGGCTCGAAATTATTCCCGGCGGCAATTCTCTTGCCTATCGCCGATCCTGCCTAATCTTAAGTTGAAGAGGGATGTCGGTCCAAGCCGCCTCCGTTCGTCCTTGGACGCGCAACAACGCTAAGGGAGAAAAACATGTCCTATGTCGATGGGTTCGTCGTGGCTGTGCCGCAGAAGAACATCGAGGCGTACAAGGCCTTTTCCGCCACCACCGGCGCAGTCTGGAAGTCCTATGGGGCCAAGGAATATGTCGAATGCATCGCCGATGATGTGCCATATGGGGAACTGACCTCGTTTCCCCGTGCGGTCCAGGCGGCAGATGATGAAGTCGTGATCTTTTCCTGGATCGTCTATAGCTCACGCCAGGACCGGGACGACATCATGAAGAAGGTGATGGCAGACCCGCGCCTTCAAGGCGACGCGTGGAAGTCCATCTTCGATGGCAAACGGATGATTTTCGGTGGATTCGTTCCCTTCCTGCAGCTTTGAGAGTTCGGAGGAAATGCGGTACTGACATAAGGTCAGCCGAACGTCTCGTCTCGCAAGAGATATGCAAGTGGAACATCGTTCATGCCCCAGAAGATCATCAGCATTTCCACCAGGGGGCAAGGATTTTACGAGTTTACAGCAGAAGCAGCATCTTTCGTTCGCGCCACTGGCGCGGCCGAAGGGCTGCTGACGGTTTTCGTGCGCCACACCTCATGCTCGCTGCTCATCCAGGAAAACGCCGACCCGGATGTTCGCACCGACCTCGACGGATTCTTCCGTCGATTGGTGCCACCCAGTTCCGATCCTTCGATGCGTTGGATTGTCCATACGACGGAGGGTCCCGACGATATGCCCGCGCATATCAAAGCCGCGTTGACGCAGGTTTCCATCGGCGTTCCGGTTATCGGCGGTCGGCTCGCACTCGGCACATGGCAAGGAATCTACCTGTTCGAACACCGCGACAGGCCGCATCGGCGCGAGATCGTGCTGCATCTCGGCGGCTGAACCTGAACTGAACGGCCAGTTCGAAGATCATTCATTTTCATAGGGTTATGGTCTGCACAATCCCGTACGGGAGATGTAAGCAACCATTTAGAGAGTCGTATCATGACCCATTTCATCACCAAGGCTTCCTTTGCCGCTCTTATCGCATTGGCCTCGATTCCGTTCGCTACGCCGAATGCCTCGGCTTCGGAATGGGGACGTCCACCAGTCCATGTTCAGCACCGTCCAATGCATGCCTGCTCGCCCGTGCAGGCGGTTCAGAAGGCACGTTGGTCGGGTCTGCGCTCAGCGCGCGTCACCAACGTTACGCCGCGCCGTGTCGTCGTTTCGGGCCGCGACCATCGCGGCTGGGACCAGATGGTCTTCGCCAACGTTCGCGGTTGCCCCGTGATCCGCCGCTAAATGACTTCGTCCACAATGGCGCCCTCGGCTTGCCTTGCCCGCGCCATTTTCGGCCTGCTCTGTGCGAATCGCATATGAATGCGCAAATCCGGAAGGGTTGGACCTGACCTTGCCGGCAAGAGTGTAGCGAATGGGGAAGGCCTTTGCCGTACCCGAGGGAGAATTTCGATGATGCAATTTCTGGCCAAGGCCGGCCTTGCGACGTTGCTCGTTGTCGGCACGGTTGCCGGGGTGACTGCGCCGGCTTCCGCCCAGGTAGACGTCTATATTGGTAGTGGCCGCCCGCCACCGCCTCCGGGTTACTACCGCCCGCCACCGCCCGACTATAACCGCCCGCCGCCGCGTGGCCGCGGCTGTGACCCGCGGCTGGCAGAAGACATCGCACGTGACTACGGCTTCCGTCGTGCACGTGTGGTCGACGTCACGCCTCGCCGTGTGATCGTCGAGGGCTGGACGCGCCGCGGCGCGGACGAAATCAGCTTCGCCAACGCCCGCGGCTGCCCGGTCCTGCGCCGCTGACGGCGACGATCGCCAGACCCTGAGAAAATAGAAAACCGCCTTCGCAAACGTCTTTCGACTTCGGCAAGGGCGGTTTCTTTTTAGGCTTGAGGAATCGCGTGCGAAGCCTTTTGAGCCGGTTGCTCAATGTCGCCGGTCTCGTCGGTTGAGGTCGCAAGCGACGCCTGATTGTCAGCGGAAACGACCGCCCGCGGCAGCGGCGTGCCGCGTTTCTTTTCACGAGCCAGCGTCAGCAAGCCCGAGCAGATGATGAGAACGATGCCGGCAGCCATAGCAAGGTCGATGGCGTCGTCGAAGATCAAATATCCGAACGCGATGGCCCAAAGCATCTGGCTATACTGCGGAGGGGCAACGAGATTGGCCGGCGCTAGCCGGGCCGCGGTCATCAGCATGACGTTGCCCGCCCCACCGAGCAGGCCGTAGCTTGCAATGAACAGCCATTGGCGCGGAGTTGGAACGACCATCTCCGAGAGCATCAATATGCCGCTGACGGCAAGTGTGCCAAGCAGCGCTGCACCGTACAGCGACAGGCGCTTTTCGGCGGGCCCCATCTTTCGCATGATGACGATCGAGATTGCCGCAACCAGGCCGCCGATTGCCGCCGCAAGGTGACCAGCGGACAACTCGCGAAAACCCGGACGCAGCACGATCAGAACGCCGATGAAACCGACGACCACGGCCGCCCAGCGCTGCCAGCGCACATCTTCGCCGAGAAAGATGACTGACAGAATAGTTACGAAGGACGGCAGAAGAAACAGCAGACAGAAAGCCTCGGCCATCGGGAGCTTTGTGAATGTAATGATCGAAGCTATTGCTCCTATCGCGCCGCAAAAGAATCTCATCAGCCACAGAGTACGGTTCGTGCTCCGGACGATATCGAGCCAGGAATCGTCCCTGCCTTTGATGAAGGGGAGCGCGGCGCAACCGAACAGCGCGCCGATGAAGGCGATCTGATAGGCGGGTACGCCGCCATGCAGGATCTTGATCGATGCGTCACTGAACGCGAACACGGCATAGGCGCCAAACGCGATGAGAACACCGCGCGTTGCTGAAGAGAGGGCTGTCATGAATCAGATTCGTCCGGGAGGAGAGTCTTCCAACTTTTACGGACAGCTGGCGGCAAAGCGATTGCCGATTGCGAATAGCTGCCATGCGCAATCGCAAGCCCAGGCTCTCACCGGCCTTCAGGTCGCATATACCTCCAGCGGGCTCTGCAACCGCCGTCGAAGGAAATCCGCGAGCAGCGGTTGCTGCCCTTTCAGGATCTTTTGCTCCGCATCCGGTAGTGTGAACCATTCGGCTCGGTCGACTTCGGGAAATTCCGCCATCACGCCGGAGCGCGGCGGCCACTCCATCTGAAAGTGATTGCTGGCAATGGCTTTGAGATCGGTGTCGGCCTCGATGGCCCAGGCGACGACAATCTTGCCACCGGGTTGTTTGTATTCCCCGAGATGGTGAAAACTGCCTTCGACGTCTACGCCCAACTCCTCGCGGGTTTCACGTCTTGCGGCATCAAGCTCATCTTCGTCCTCTTCCACGAGGCCCTTGGGGATCGACCACGCGCCGATGTCCTTCTTAGCCCAGTAGGGGCCTCCGGGATGAACCAGGAGGACCTCGTAGCTACCATCGCGGAGGCGGTAGATCAGCAGGCCTGCACTCCGCTTGGCCATCTCGACTGCATCCTTTTGCTCTGGGAGGAACGCTGGGCGTGAAGGCCCAGCGTCCTGCTTTTAATTTGGGGTCTGGCGAAGGGCCACGCCATAGTCGCGGTAAACGCTCAGGCAATCGGTATAGCTAAGCGAGCCGTTCTCGCCGTAAATGACATGGGCGCTGGACGCGCTGGTTGCCGCTTCCTCCGATACGAAAAGGATCGCCTCGCCAAGTGATTTTCCCGTGATCGGGAGTTCGGTGCCATCTTCCTGCATGATACCTTCAATGATTGCCGCTATCTGGCGGTGGCTAAAGACCGCCCGTCTGTCTTCCGGTGTCATCGTTCTTACCTCTGCTTGAAATCAATGGATCTATCTGCCCAGCCGAAGCGGTTTCATGACTTCGTGCGCAGCTCTGGTCGACATAGCTGCTCCGCTCGTCGGAATGCCCTAACAATGAGGGGCGGCAGGCGCGTTACCTGACCATCGCCCGATATCGCCGTGTGCGCAAACCGCAGCTGCCGGCCGACTTGGGTCACGACCGCAATAGGTCGTGATAGGGAACTAGATAGAGTCGGATCATCGACCGACAAGGTGGCTGGCGATAACTATCACCATCTAGTGACACAGTGCTCCGTCCCGGCCATCACGATTGCGTTTGGCAATCGGCATGCGTGTCACTATATCGACGCTCACCACAAAAACAGAAGCGACACGGACATGTTTCAAGCTGCGACCATTAATTCCGCCAACAAGGCCGATTTTTACGGGGAGCTCAGCCAGCAACTGAAGGGCTTGCTGCACGGAGAAAGCGATACGATCGCCAACGCCGCGAACACCTCGGCTCTCATGTTCGAAATGATGCCGGATCTGAATTGGGCTGGCTTCTACTTCCTGAAGTCGGACAGCGAGCTGGTCCTCGGGCCGTTCCAGGGCAAGGCGGCATGTGTCCGCATTGCCGTTGGCCGGGGAGTTTGCGGGTCGGCTGTGGAGAAGGGGACTTCGATCCTCGTGGAGGACGTGCATGCATTTCCCGGGCATATCGCCTGCGATGCTGCGTCCCGTTCGGAACTCGTCGTGCCGCTCCATCACAACGGCAAGATCCTCGGTGTCATCGATCTCGACAGCCCGACTGCGTCCCGCTTCGACGCTGAAGATCAGGCCGGTGTCGAGGCTATAGCGCGGATTTTCGTCGAGGCGAGCTACTGAACCCTTTCGGGCTCAGTGATATTTCTCCCGCTCGCGAGCGAGGATTGCCGGAGCATTCAGCCCGGCAATCGGTTGGTTGACATCCGCCGGGATATCTCCTGTCAGCTGGAGATCGAGGTAACGCGCGCAGCACACCCTCAGGAAAGACGTGAAGTTCCCGAGATCGTGGCCGGCATCGATGGATTCGTGATGCAACCTGGTAATCAGCTGCGTAACGTTCATGCGGTCTCGCCTGGCGATCTCTTCCAGTTTCGACCAGAAGAAGTTTTCCAGTCGAACGCTTGTCACCATGCCATCAATCCGCAACGATCGCGTCGTGCTCTCCCAGAGCTTCGCGTCCGCCTTGATGAACAGCTCGCACATCTCGTCTCTCCCTCCGTCTCCTCAGGCGGCGTCCGTTTGTAGCAGCGCCGATGCGTCCAGCACAGCCATGAATTGCCGTAACCAGGAGGGATGTGCCGGCCATGCCGGTGCGGTGACGAGGTTGCCGTCCGAGACCGCGTCGCTGATGGCGATATCCGCGTAAATGCCGCCGGCGAGTTCGACTTCCGGGCGGCAAGCGGGATAGGCCGAGCAGGTGCGGCCCTCGAGGACACCGGCTGCGGCAAGGAGCTGAGCGCCGTGGCAGATCGCCGCTACAGGCTTGCCGGCCTCGAAGAAGTGCCGGACGGCTTTGATGACATCAGGGTTGAGGCGCAGATACTCGGGCGCGCGACCGCCAGGGATCACGAGCGCGTCGTAATCTTCAGCGCGAATACTGGAGAAGGTTGCGTTGAGCGCGAAGTTGTGACCGCGCTTCTCGGAATAGGTCTGATCGCCTTCGAAATCATGGATAGCGGTCGCGACTGTCTCGCCGGCATTCTTGCCGGGGCACGCAGCGTGAACCGTATAGCCGCAGGCGAGCAGCGTCTGGAATGGGACCATCGTTTCATAGTCCTCGGTGAAGTCGCCGGTAATCATCAGAATCTTCGAAGCTGGCATCTTTTTCCTCCCAAAACCAACGGGAGGAGCTTAGCAAGGCAGGCGAGCGAACGGGTATACTACAGCCGAGATTCCGATGAGGCCGCGCACGCAAAAAGCAAAGGGGAAGCACCGGTCGAGCGCGTCCCCGTCTGTGCTATTGCCAGGCAGACAAAAAAAGTCGCTATTGCTTCTTCTTTTTTGCCTCGTCGTCCATCAGTTCATACCACATGGCGTTGAGGACGGCGAAGGCGGCGGCCAGAGGCAAGCCGAGGATCCATGCGAAGTACCACATCGTCTTTCTCCTTTAATAAGCGTGGCCGCTCTTGTCGTTGACCGTCCCTTCATCGACCTTGCCCCAGAGAACTTTGTAGACCCAGGAAGTGTAGGCGATGATTATCGGTAGAAAAATCAGCGACACGACAAGCATGACGAATAGCGTCGTGTGGCTCGACGAGGCATCCCACACCGTCAGGCTCGAGTTTGGCTCGAGCGAGGAGGGCAGGATGAACGGGAACATCGAGAGACCGACGGTCGAGATGATTCCGAAGATCGAGAGCTTGCTGAAAAGCAGCGTTGCGACTTCCCACTTCGCCCGCATGGCGACAAAGGCTGCCGCGGCTCCAAGGAAGCCCAGGACCGGCGCAATCATCATCCACGGATAGGTGCCGTAGTTGGCCAGCCACGAGCCGTCATGCGCTGCCGTCTTGAGGAGCGGATTCGACGGACCGGCCGGATCGATCTCGCTGGTGATACTGTAGCCGTTTACACCAAGCGCAAAGAGCA
>Ga0102588_1001868_pt1 | contig 13808 bp, 10 predicted proteins | sample AraplaMF_Col_mMS_FD_76854 | JGI IMG/M metagenome (GOLD analysis project Ga0102588, IMG submission 76854) | Arabidopsis root microbial communities from the University of North Carolina, USA - plate scrape MF_Col_mMS (SPADES assembly) (version 2) | ecosystem: Host-associated > Plants > Roots >...
ATGTCACAGACACGCCACTTGCCTTGGGGGAGGCCCGCTGGCGGGCGATGGGGTGCTTGCCGCGAGCCCCCATTCGCCCGCCAGCGGGCTTCCCACAGAAGCTGGCAACTCTTCCGGCAACCCACCAGACCTCCGCCCCCGGCTCCGGTAGGATTCCCCCATGACCATCCATACCGACTTCGCCGCCGCCATCGGCAACACGCCCCTCCTTCGCCTGCGCGAGGCCTCGGAGGCCACCGGGTGCGAGATCCTCGCCAAGGCCGAATTCATGAACCCCGGCGGGTCGGTGAAGGACCGCACCGCGCTGGGCCTGATCGACGATGCCGAGCGACGCGGGCTGCTCACGCCCGGCTGCACGGTGATCGAAGGCACGGCGGGCAACACGGGCATCGGGCTGGCCCTGGTGGGCGCCAGCCGCGGTTACCGCACCATCGTGGTGATGCCCGACACTCAGAGCCGCGAGAAGATCGACACCCTGCGGGTGATGGGGGTCGATATCCGGCTGGTGCCGGTCGTACCGTTCACGGACCCCAACCACTACGCCCGGGTCGCGAAGGCGATGGCCGAGACCCTCAACGCGGCGGAGCCCGGCAGCGCCTGGTTCGCCGACCAGTTCGACAACCCTGCCAATCGCGACTGGCACGAGGCCCATACGGGCGCCGAGATCTGGGAGCAGACCGACGGCAGGGTCGACGGCTTCGTCTGCGCGGCGGGCACCGGTGGCACGATCGCGGGCGTCGGCAAGGCCCTCAAGGCCCGCCGGGCCGCCATCCGCATCGGCCTGGCGGATCCGGCCGGCTCGGTGTTCGCCAGCTATGTGAAGACGGGCGAACTCGTGGGCACCGGCACCTCCATCAGCGAAGGCATCGGCAACAGCCGGCTGACGGCCAATTTCACGGCCGCCCCGATCGACCTGGCCTGGTCCATCCCCGACGACGAATCCGTGCCGATCCTGCACGACCTGCTCCACCGCGAGGGTTATTGCGTGGGCGGCTCCAGCGGCGTCAACGTGGCCGGCGCCATCCGGATGGCGCGCGAACTGGGCCCCGGGCACACCATCGTCACCGTGCTCTGCGACGGCGGCATGCGCTACCAGGGCAAGCTGTTCAACCCGGCGTTCCTGCGGGAGAAGGCGATCCCGGTACCCGAATGGCTGGACCGCGCGCTCGGCTGACCGCTGGTAGAATAGGCGGTTAGCCAGCCCAGACGACCTCCAGACCGATGTCCGAACACCTTTCCGAAACCCGCCGTCGGCGCAGCTTCGCCATCGTCAGCCACCCCGACGCGGGCAAGACGACACTGACCGAAAAGCTCCTGTTGTTCGGCGGCGCGATCCAGATGGCCGGCTCCGTGAAGAGCCGCAAGGCCGCGCGGCACGCCACCTCGGACTGGATGGCGCTCGAAAAGGAGCGTGGCATCTCGGTGACCTCGTCGGTGATGCAGTTCCCGTACGACGACGCCATCGTCAACCTTCTCGACACCCCCGGACACGCGGACTTCTCGGAAGACACCTACCGCGTGCTGACCGCGGTCGATTCGGCCCTGATGGTCATCGACTGCGCCAAGGGCGTCGAGGAGCGCACGATCAAGCTCATGGAGGTCTGCCGCCTGCGCGACACGCCGATCATGACCTTCATCAACAAGCTCGATCGCGAGGGCCGCTCGCCCATCGAGCTACTGGACGAAGTCGAGTCGGTGCTCGGCATCGCCTGCGCGCCGCTCACCTGGCCGATCGGCATGGGTTCGCGCCTGAAGGGCGTGTACCACGTGCTGCTCGACGAAGTGCATGTGTTCGAGCCTGGCAAGAACTTCACGCGCCAGGACTCCACGATCTTCAAGGGCCTCGACCACCCGGACCTCGCCGCGCGCATCGGCCAGGCCGCGCTCGACGAACTGCGCGACGAACTCGAACTCGTGCTGGGCGCATCGAATCCGTTCGATCTCGACGCCTACCTCGCCGGCAAGCAGACGCCCGTGTTCTTCGGCTCGGCCGTGAACAACTTCGGCGTGCAGCTGCTGCTCGACTTCTTCGTCGAGCATGCGCCGTCGCCGCGTTCGCGCGACACGCTCACGCGCGAAGTGAAGCCGGAAGAAGAAAAGCTCACCGGCTTCGTCTTCAAGATCCAGGCGAACATGGACCCGGCGCACCGCGATCGCGTCGCCTTCATGCGCGTCTGCTCGGGCACGTATACGGCCGGCATGAAGATGCAGCAGACGCGCACCGGCAAGGAGGTGCGCATCGCCAACGCGCTCACGTTCATGGCGTCGGATCGAGAGATCGTCGAACGCGCGTACCCCGGCGACGTCATCGGCCTGCACAACCACGGCACGATCACCATCGGCGACACGTTCACCGAAGGCGAGGCGCTGTCGTTCACCGGCATTCCGAACTTCGCGCCGGAACTCTTCCGTCGTGCGCGCCTGCGCGATCCGCTGAAGATGAAGGCGCTGCAGAAGGGCCTGGCGCAGCTGTCGGAAGAAGGCGCCACGCAGTTCTTCCGCCCGTTGATGTCCAACGACCTCATCCTCGGCGCGGTCGGCGTGCTGCAGTTCGACGTGGTGGCCTATCGCCTCAAGGACGAATACAACGTCGACTCGACGTTCGAGCAGGTCGGCGTCGCCACGGCGCGCTGGATCCACTGCGACGATGCGAAGAAGCTCGAGGAATTCCGCGAAAAGAACGCCGGCAACCTGGCCATCGACGCGGCGGGCGAGCTCGTCTACCTCGCCCCCACGCGCGTCAACCTGCAGCTCGCCCAGGAGCGCTGGCCCACCGTGCGGTTCTCGGCGACGCGCGAGCACGCCGCCTCCGTCGACGTCTGATCAGATCGGCGAGGGGTTCAGGAACCGGTGGATCGCCTGCACCACCACGGAGCCCTCGCCGACGCTCGACGCCACGCGCTTGATCGAGCCCGACCGCACGTCACCCACGGCGAACACGCCGCGCAGGGTCGTGGCATACGGTGACGGCGTGGCGTAACCGTCGCCGTCGCGGCCGGTAAGCACGAATCCCTTGCGATCGAGATCCAGGCAGCCTTCGAGCCACGACGTGTTCGGCTCGGCACCGATCATCACGAACAGGCTACCCACCTTGATCCGCACCGGTTCGCCGTCGGCGCAGCGCCAGCCGACTTCGCGCAGGTAGGTGTCGCCATCGAGGTGATCCACGTGGCAGCGCGAATGCAGCGTGATCTTCGGCGACTGCGCGATCCGCTGCACGAGGTAATCCGACATCGTCGCCGCGAGGCCGTCGCCACGCACGAGGATGTGCACGTGCGACACCGTACGCGCGAGGAACACCGCCGCCTGGCCCGCACTGTTGCCACCGCCCACCACGACCACCTCTTCACCGGCGCACAGCGCGGCTTCCATCGCCGTGGCCGCGTACTGGATACCCTGGCCTTCGAAGCGCTCGTAGTCGAGGTGATCGAGCTTGCGATACCGCGCACCCGTGGCGACGACCACCGCGCGCGCCTTCACGGACGTGCCGTCGTCCAGCAACAGGCGGTACGGGTGCGCCGTGCAGTCCATGCCTTTGACGGTGCGCGCCATCGCCATGTGCGCGCCGAACTTCATCGCCTGCACCTGCGCGCGGCCGGCCAGCGCCTGCCCGGAGATGCCGGTGGGAAACCCCAGGTAATTTTCGATCTTCGAACTGGTGCCCGCCTGCCCACCCGGCGCCAGCGATTCGAGCACGAGCGTGTCCAGCCCTTCCGACGACGCGTACACCGCCGCCGCCAGCCCGGCCGGACCGGCGCCGATCACGGCGACGTCGTGCACGTGCTCCGCGTCGAGCACGATGGTGATGCCCAGCTCGTCGGCCACCTCCGCGGTGGTCGGGCAACGCAACAGGCGGCGGCCTGGCAGCACCAGCACGGGGCACTCGCTGGGCTGCATCCCGAAGCCCTCGACCATGCGTCGGGCCTCTTCGTCCGCGTCGGTATCGAAGAGCCGGTAGGGATAGGCGTTGCGGATCAGGAAGCTGCGCAGCCGGGCGGTATCCGCGGCGTGCGACGAACCCAGCAGGATCACGCCGCCCTGCCCGCTCTGCATCAGGCCCACGCGGCGCAGGATGAAGGCGCGCATGATGATCTCGCCGATATCGGGCTCGCCGGTGATCAGCCGGCGGAACGCCACCGGATTCATGCGCACCAGCCGCGAATCGACACCCGTGCGGGCGCTGACCATGATCTGCCGTTCGCTGAACTGGTTGACCTCGCCCGTGAACTGGTTCGGGCCGTGCACGACCACGATGCGGGGCGCGCCGTCGTCGTCCAGGTCGTAGACCTCTATGTTGCCTTCGACGACGAAGAACGAATCGGAGCGGCGGTCGCCGCGGCGGAAGAGCACCGTGCCGGCGGGCACGTCTTCCATGTCGCCGTATTTCACGAGCCGGGCCGCCATCTCGTCGTTGAGCACGGGGAAGGTCTGCTCGCGTCGGTTCTGCGGACTCGACGGATCGTTTTCGGACGGTATGGCCATCGTTGCTTCCAGGTGATCCGGGCGGAGGGCCCACGCCCGCGACGTTAGCGGACGGGGCATCGCACGATCTTGTATCGGAGCGCCATCATGCCTGCGTAGACTGCGCGTCACAAAGACAACGAGTCCACCCATGTCCGATGCGATTCCCGCCCCGCCGCAACCGCCGCTGGCGCTGCGGCTGCTCCGCTCGCCGCTCGGCCGCATCCTCGCGTTCTTCATCCTTCTCACCGCGCTGACGCTGCCCGCCCGTTTGCTCTACGACAGCCTGGGCCTGCCCCATGGAGCGATCCCGTTCGTGGACGTCACACCGGAAATCGAGGCGTTCCGGCTCCTGCCCACGGTGCTCGCGTACTGGCTGCTGGTGCGCTACATCGAGCGACGGCCGGTCGACGAACTGGCCGCGCGCAAGGCCCTGCCGCACCTCGCCCTGGGCCTCGCGGCCGGCATCGTGATCTTCTCGACGATCGTGGGCTGCCTCTGGGCTCTCGGCGCCTATACGGTCGACCGCGTCGACCCGCACGTGGCATGGCTCGGCCCGGTGCTCGTGATGGGCGTGGGCGCCGGGGTCGGGGAGGAGATCATCAGTCGCGGCGTGCTTTTCCGCATCGTCGAGGAAGGCCTCGGCACGTGGGCCGCGCTGATCCTGTCGGCTGCGATCTTTGGTGGCCTGCACGCGTGGAACCCCAACGCCACGCCATGGAGCGCGCTCGCGATCGCCCTCGAGGCCGGCCTGCTCTTCGGCCTGCTCTACCACGTCACCCGCTCGCTCTGGATCTGCATGGGGCTGCACGCCGCGTGGAACGTCATGCAGGGCCCGTTCTATGGCATCCCGGTTTCGGGCTTCGAACAGAGCGGCCTGCTCGTCTCGCACATGCAGGGGCCCGGCTGGCTCACGGGTGGCGCGTTCGGCGCCGAAGCGTCGGTCGTCGCCCTCGCCCTGTGCTCGGTGGTCACCGCGGGGTGCCTGGCGATCGCCATGCGCCGTGGCACACTTGTCCGGCCCGCGTGGCGACGGCATCGTCCCACGATCGCGTGACCGGGTACGCACCCCGCCCCGGTCGTCGTGGCGTCGGTCACGCCATCGGTGTAGTAGTGATTCGCCCGCCCCTTTCCTTCGACTCATCGGTTCCTGCATGCCCGCCAACGAAACCTCCCGATCCTGGCTCGCCGATCAGCCGCTGCAACGCAAGATCGTCATCGCCATCGGCGCGCTGCTCGTGCTGTTCGTCGCCGCGAACCTCGGCAATCTCGGGTCGCTGAGCCGCGAGAAGGCCGCCCGGGTCTGGTCGTCGCACACCTACGTGGTGCTGCTGACCCTGGGCAACGTGGACAACGCCGCGCAGACCCGGCAGGCGGCGGCGCGGGGCTACATGCTCAACCAGTCCGACACCGAATACGCCAACTTCGAGGCCGCCGACCGCGAGCTGACGCGCGTACTCGCCAGCCTGCGCCAGCTCACGATCGACAATCCGCTGCAACAGTCGCGTCTCGACCGCCTGCAGGAGATGCTCGAACGCTGGAAGACCGAGGTCGCGAAGAACGGCCTCGAACCCATGCGCGCCATCGGCGGCGCCGAGACGCCCGAAGGCATCGCGGCCCGCGAGTCGATCCGCCAGGACTATTTCAATCACCGCACGGTGCTGATGGACGACATCCGCGCGCACATCGCGGAAATGTCGTCGACGGAGCACGTGCTGCTCGACAAGCGCAACGCCGAACTCGACCGCGGCCTCGCCACCACGCGCTACATCGACCTCGCCTCGCTGGCGCTGTGCCTGCTGATCGGCGGCCTCGTCATCCTCATGACGTTCCGCCTGATCACACGACCCATCGTGAAGATGACCGGCCTCATGACCCGCCTGGCCGATCACGATCATTCCATCGAGGTGCGCCAGCTGACGCGTCGGGACGAGATCGGCGAGATCGCTCGCGCCCTGCAGGTCTTCAAGGAGATGGCGATCGAAACGGCGGGCCAGACCTGGCTCAAGAGCTCGGTGAGCGCGATCTCGAGTCGCCTGCAGGAGGCGACGACCTACCGCGAGTTCGCCAACACCCTGATGTCGGAACTGGTGCCCTGCCTCAAGGCGGGCCTCGGCGTGTTCTACGTGTTGCGCGACGCCACCCAGCGCCTCGAGCTGCTGGGCAGCTACGGGTACAAGGAACGTCGCCACGTCACGCCGGATTACGCCCTCGGCGAGGGCCTCGTCGGCCAGGCCGCCGTCGAGCGCCGTACCATCGTGCTGCAGGACGTGCCCTCCGATTACACCCGCATCCACTCCGGTAGTGGCGAGGCGCCGCCGCTCTCGGTGGTCGTCGTGCCGGTGGTGTCGCGCGACTCGCTGCTCGGCGTCATCGAGATCGCCAGCTTCGCGCAGCTCACGGGCGTGCAGGAGAAACTGCTCGACGAACTCATGCCGATCGTCGCCCTTTCGCTGGAGAACCTCGGCCGCGCGCTGAGCACGGCCGCGCTGCTCGAGCAGACGCGCAGCCAGGCCGACGAACTGCGCGCCTCGGAAGAGGCCATGCGGCGCCAGCAGGAAGACCTGCGCAACACCAACGACGAGCTGAAGACGAAGACCGCCGAACTGCAGGAGCAATCGCAGCGGCTCGTCGCGTCGGAAGAAGAACTCCGCGTGCAGACCGAAGAGCTCCACGCATCCAACGAAGAGCTGCGCGAGAAGAGCCTCACGCTCAACGAGCAGAAGGACGCCCTGGAATCCCTGCAGCGCGAAACGCAGGACAAGGCCGAAGAGCTCGCGCGTGCCAGCCAGTACAAGTCCGAATTCCTCGCCAACATGTCGCACGAGCTGCGCACGCCGCTCAACAGCCTGCTCATCCTGTCGCGCAGCCTCGCCGACAACGACGAGGAGAACCTCAATGCCGAGCAGGTGGAATCCGCGCGCATCATCCACGATGCGGGCTCGAACCTGCTCCGCCTGATCAACGACATTCTCGACCTGTCGAAAGTCGAAGCCGGCAAGATGGAGCTCTCGGTCGACGCCTTCCCTCTCGCCGACCTGGCACGCACGCTGGGCCGCACGTTCAACCACGTGGCGCAGGAAAAGAAGCTCGCCTTCGACATCCGCCTGCAGCCCGGCCTGCCCTCGTCGATCCGTACCGACGGCGGCAAGCTGGAGCAGGTGGTCAACAACCTCCTGAGCAACGCGTTCAAGTTCACGGCCAGCGGCCGCGTCGACGTGGAGATTTCCCGTCCGCGCCTCGATGCCCCGTTGCCCGAGGGCCTCGACGCCTCGCGCGCGATCGCTATCGCCGTGACCGACACGGGCATCGGCATCCCCGAAGAAAAATTCCAGCGCGTCTTCCACGCCTTCGAGCAGGTGGATGCGAGCACCAGCCGCCAGTACGGTGGCACGGGCCTCGGCCTCGCCATCTCCAGGCGCATCGCCGTGCTGCTCGGCGGCGACATCGTGCTGCGCAGCCAGCCGGGCGAAGGCAGCACGTTCACGATCTTCCTGCCCGAGGTCGCACCCGACAGCGCGGGCCAGGCGGAGCCGGTGTCCACCGAGCGCGCCGCCGCCGAGGCGACGCTGCCGCTGTCGCCGGCGCTCATCTCCGACGGCATCGACGACGACCGCGACTCGCTCAACCCCGGCGACACCGCGATCCTCGTGGTCGAAGACGACCAGGCCTTCGCGCGCATTCTCGCCGACATGATCCATCGGAAGGGCCATCGCGTACTCGCGGCCGCCGACGGCGAGTCGGGCCTGGCCCTCGCCCGCCGTTACCGCCCCACCGGCATCCTGCTCGACGTGATGCTCCCGGGCATGGACGGCTGGACGGTCATCGAGCGGCTGAAGGCCGACGCGGTCACCCGCCACATCCCGGTGCATTTCATTTCGGCGACCGACGACGCCACGCGCGGTCTGGAACTTGGCGCCGTGGGCTTCCTCACGAAACCGGTCAGCCGCGAATCGATCACGACCGCGTTCGAACGGCTGCTCCACTTCGCCGAAGGCCGCACGCGCCACCTGCTCGTGGTGGACGACGATGCGAGCGCGCGCGCCGCGGTGCGCAGCCTGCTCAAGGACGATGCCGTCGTCATCGACGAGGCCGGCTCCGGCGAAGAAGCGCTGGCGATGACCACGAACAGGTCGTACGACTGCATCGTGCTGGACCTCGGCCTGCCCGGCATGTCGGGCTTCGAATTCCTGGAGCGGCTGTCGCAGGGCGACCGGACGCCGCCGGTGGTCGTGTATTCCGGACGCGACCTGTCGCGCGAGGAAAGCATGCGCATCCGCCAGTACACCGACAGCATCGTGGTCAAGGGCGCCCGCTCGCCGGATCGCCTGCTCGACGAGGTCAGCCTGTTCCTGCATTCGATCCGCCATGGCAGCGCCGCGAGAACGGAAACCGCCGCGATCGCGAGCGGCACCGACGAGGGCGATCTGCGTGGCCGGCGCCTGCTGCTCGTCGACGACGACATGCGCAATCTTTTCGCGCTGTCGAAGGTGCTGCGCGCCAAAGGCATCGACGTGGTGATGGCACAGGACGGCCGCAAGGCGCTCGACACCCTGGACAGGGACGCCGACATCGAGCTCGTGCTCATGGACATCATGATGCCGGTGATGGACGGCTACGAGACGATGCGCGAGATCCGCGCGAAGCCCGCCGTCGCTCGCGTGCCGATCATCGCGCTGACCGCGAAGGCCATGCGCGGCGACCGCGAGAAATGCCTCGAGGCGGGCGCCAACGATTACCTGTCGAAGCCCATCGACGTGGATCGCCTGCTCTCGATGATCCGCGTCTGGCTGCCCGCGAAGGTCTGACGTGGACGTCGAGGATATCGAGATCCAACTGTTCGTTCGTGCGATGCAGCTTCGCCACGGTCACGACTTCAGCGAGTACGCCCCGGCGTCGCTCAAGCGTCGCGTGCAGCAGCTGGTGCGCACCCACGACACCGGCACCATCAGCGAACTGAACCGGCGCGTGCTGCACGAGGACGGTTTCGTCGGCAGCGTGATCGAAGGCCTTTCCGTGCCCGTATCGGAAATGTTCCGCGATCCGCAGGTGTTCCGCGCGCTACGCGAGAAAGTGCTGCCCGTGCTCGCGTCGTACCCGCAGGTCAACATCTGGCAGGCTGGCTGCGCGCAGGGACAAGAGGTCTATTCGCTGGCCATCCTGCTGGAAGAGGCCGGACTCTACGAGCGGTCGCGCATCTACGCCACCGACTTCAACGACGCGGCGCTCGCCGCCGCCACCGAGGGCATCTACGCGGCGCGCGACGCGCGAGACTGGTCGCGCAATTACCTCGAGGCCGGCGGTGCGATGTCGTTCAGCGATTACTACAGCGCCCGCTACGATTTCATCAAGCTCGACAAGCGGCTGCGCCGCAACGTCACGTTCTTCAACCACAACCTGGTGACGGACGTGGTGTTCTGCGAAGCGCATCTGATCCTGTGCCGCAACGTGCTCATCTATTTCAACAACGCGCTGCAGGACCGCACGCTCGGCCTGTTCCGCGATAGCCTCGTACGCGGTGGCTTCCTCTGCCTCGGTACGCGGGAGAACATCGATTTCTCCCCGGCCGCGACCAGCTTCGCCGACGTGGACAACGCTTTGCGGATCTACCAGGCCGGCGGCACGGGCGCGAGACCGCTGACGCGATGAGCCGCTACGACGCGATCGTCGTGGGTTGCAGTGCCGGCGGCCTGGCGGCGTTGCAGCGCCTGCTGCCGGCGCTGGATGCGACGCTGCGCACGCCCGTGATCGTCTGTTGCCATACCGGCTCGGCCGACGTGTCGCTGCTCGTCGAACTGCTGCGGCGCGTTTCGGCCCTGCCCGTGATCGAAGCGCGCGAACGCGCGCCGATCGACGAGGCGACCGTGCACGTCGCTCCCACGGGTTACCACCTGCTGGTGGAGGAAGACCGGCATTTCTCCCTCAGCGTCGACGGCAAGGTCGCGTATTCGCGGCCCTCCATCGATGTTCTCTTCGAAACGGCCGCCGACGCGTGGGGCGAGCGACTCGTCGCCGTGCTGCTCACCGGCGCCAACTCCGATGGCGCCAACGGTCTTGCCGCCGTGCGCCGTGCCGGCGGTTACGCGATCGTGCAGGACCCTGACGATGCGGAATCCGACGTCATGCCGCGCGCGGGACTGGACATCGCAGGGGCGGACGCCTGCCTGCCCCTCGACGCCATCGCCGCCCAACTGAACCAACTCTGCCTTTGATGACTTCCATGCGCCCCAAGATCCTCGTCGTCGACGATACCCCCGCCAACCTCGTCGCCATGCGCCGCCTGCTGGCCCGCACCGAGGCCGACGTTTTCGAAGCGTCCAGCGGTAACGAAGCGCTCGCGCTTTTCCTCGATCACCAGTTCGCCCTCGTGCTGCTCGACGTGAACATGCCGGAGATGGACGGCTTCGAGGTCGCCGAGTTCATTTCCGAAGCCGACCAGTCCGGCGAGACGCCGATCATCTTCGTGACCGCGGCGTATGCGGACGACATCAACCGCATCAAGGGCTACACGGCTGGTGCGGTCGATTACATCGCCAAGCCGATCAACGACGTGATCCTGCAGTCGAAGGTGAAGATCTTCCTGGAGCTGTACCGGGCCCGCGCGTTGTTGCAGCAGGCGCTCGACGAACTCTCGCTGCGCAACGAGCAGCTCACGAGCGAGGTGGCCGAGCGCACGCGGATGGAGCAGCTTGTGCGTCATCAGGCGACGCACGATGCGCTCACCGGCCTGCCCAACCGCCTGCTGTTCCGCGAACGCCTGGAAACGTCCATCGCTACCGCGAACGACGGCGGTAGCCCGTTCGCCCTCGCGTACATCGACATCGACGGCTTTAAGGGCGTCAACGACGGTCATGGCCACGCGGCCGGCGACGAGTTGCTCAAGGCGATCGCCTCGCGCATCGACGCGCGCACGCGCGGCACCGATACCGTGGCGCGCCTCGGTGGCGACGAGTTCGCCGTACTCCTGCACGGCGCCGACAACGCGGACAGCGCGCTCGCCCGGTGCCAGACACTCTGCGACGCCGTCGCCGAGCCGTACACGCTGCAGGTCGGCAACGACCGCGTTCCCGCCCGCGTCGGTGCGAGCATCGGCGTCACCCTGTTCCGCGCCGGCACGGGCTACGACGATGTCGTGGCCACGGCCGATGGCGCGATGTACGAGGCCAAACGCAGCGGGAAGAATCGCTGCGTGCTGCGCTGAGGCAGACCCGCCGGCAGGAGCTTCTATGTGGGAAGCGCGCTGGCGCGCGAATGGGTGCTCGCGGCGAGCACCCATTCGCCCGCCGGCGGGCATTCCACGAAGCGTCAGGTGCCCAGCGAGCCGAGGAACGCCTCCAGCACCGCCCCGCGGTAACGCTGCCGGTGCAGCACCACCGACAGCATCCGTTTCAGGTCGAGGAACGGCGTCGGCAGCACCGCGAGTCGCCCGGCCCGCACCGCATCGCCCACCGCTACCTCGGGCAGGCACGCGATGCCGAGGCCGGCGATCACCGCCTGCTTGATCGCTTCGGACTGGTCGAGCTCCAGCACCGTGGTGCCTTCCGGCAGCTCGGCGAGCGCTCGCTCGCTCAGCGCGCGCGTCGCGGAGCCGCGTTCGCGCAATACCCAGCGTTGCCCGGCAAAATCGTCGCGACGCAGTCGTTTCTTCGATGCGAGCGGGTGATCCGGGTGCGCGCAGACCACGAGGCGGTCTTCCCGCCATGGCCGCACTTCCAGCGACGGATGCGTGACCGGCCCCTCGACGCAGCCGATGTCGTACTCGTGGTCGAGGACGCCCTGCGCGATGCGTGCGGTATTCGCCACGCCGAGCCGCAGCGATACGCCCGGATGCGCGGCCGCGAACGCGCCCAGCAGCTCGCCGACGCGATAATTGCCGACGGTATTGCTCGCGCCGATGCCGATCTCTCCGGACAGCTCCGTCGCGCCGCCCTGCGCGCGGCGGCCGAACTCGGCATGGCGCTCGAGCAGCTCGCGCGCCAGCGGCAGCAACTCGCGCCCACGGTCGTTGAGCCGGAGGCGCCCCCGTTCCCGCGCGAACACCGGCGCACCGATCTGTCGCTCGAGCTCCCCCAGCGCCATGCTCGCGGCGGGCTGGCTGAGGAACAGCCGCTCGCTGGCCGCGCGCACGCTGCCCGCGGTGGCCACGGCCACGAAGACTTCGAGCTGACGAGGACTGATCGCATGCATCAGTCTTCTTTATAGGATGGATAAGCGATTTTCAATATGCTTATCGAATCGACGGGCAGACAATGACGGCATCCGATCGCAGGAATTTCCCCGTGTCCGCCGTCATCACCGCCGCCCCCACCCCCACCTCACGCACGCCGGGCCTCGTGCTCGCGTTCGCTCTCGCCGCCGTCGCCTTCGGTCTCGGACGACTGATGCCGCTCGTAGGCGGTGCCGTCTGCGGCATCGTGCTGGGCATTCTCGTGCGGCACTTCGCGGCACCGTCGTCACGCTTTCTCCCGGGCATCCGCTTCGCGTCGAAGCAGGTGCTGCAGTGGTCGATCATCGCGCTCGGCTTCGGCCTCAGCATCACGCAGGTGGCGAAGACCGGCATGGAGTCGCTCTCGGTGACGCTCGCCACCGTCGCCGCGGCGGGCATCGCTGCCTGGGTTCTCGGCCGGCTGCTGCGCGTGCACGACACGCTGAAGCTGCTGATCGGCGTCGGTACCGCGATCTGCGGCGGCTCGGCGATCGCGGCCGTGGTGCCCATCGTGAAACCGGACGAGCACGACACGGCCTTCGCCATCTCGACGATCTTCCTCTTCAACCTGGTGGCGGTGCTCACGTTCCCTGCGCTGGGCCACTGGCTGGGCCTGTCGGACCTCGGGTTCGGTCTCTGGGCCGGTACCGCGATCAACGATACGTCGTCGGTCGTCGCCGCCGGCTACAGCTACAGCCACGCCGCCGGCGATTACGCCACCATCGTCAAGCTCACCCGTGCCACGCTGATCATCCCCATCTGCCTTGCGATCGCCCTGATCGTCGCGTGGCGCGAGAAGCGCAGCGGCGCGAGCGACTTCCATCTCGCGCGCATCTTCCCGTGGTTCATCCTCTGGTTCCTCGTCGCCTCGGCCATCCGCACCGCCGGCGTGATTCCGGACGCGGCCCTGCCCGTCATCCACTTCATCGCCGAGTGCCTGATCATCGTCGCGCTCACCGCGATCGGACTGTCCGCCGATCTGCGCCGCATGGCGTCGACCGGACCGCGCCCGATCCTGCTCGGCCTCGGCGTATGGGCCGCGGTGGCGCTGACGAGCCTGCTGGTGCAGCACCTGATCGGCCGGTGGTAACCATGACCGTAGGAGCGCGCCTCGCTCGCGACAGCTCTTTGTGAAGAGCTG
>Ga0102588_1001872_pt1 | contig 13775 bp, 10 predicted proteins | sample AraplaMF_Col_mMS_FD_76854 | JGI IMG/M metagenome (GOLD analysis project Ga0102588, IMG submission 76854) | Arabidopsis root microbial communities from the University of North Carolina, USA - plate scrape MF_Col_mMS (SPADES assembly) (version 2) | ecosystem: Host-associated > Plants > Roots >...
CATCGAGGTCGGAACCCGTCGAACGCGACATCTCGGCCAGGATGCCCAGCCTCTCGGCTTCCTCCACCGCATTGCGGCACGGGGATCGAGCGGCAAGGTCCGCGAACTGCCGGGCGATATCTTTCTGGTTCGTATCAACGGCAACACGCATCGCCGAGGCCAGGAGCGGCCAAGAGACTCCTCCTTGCTGCTCGAAATGGGTCAAGGCGGATCTTACCAGGATCGCAGACTGATCCATGTCACCCGCCAACGCCCGGCTTTCGATGTCAAATCTGAGAAGATCGGCCGCCATGCGGCTCGCAACCTGAGGGCCTGGTGGCAGACTGCGCAAGGACCTTGCCGCCACGGCAATTCGATCCGAATTCCCCAATACCAAGGCGATTTCCGCCTGGCATTCCAAAACATGAACGAGCCCCAGCGGCAGCGGATCCAATGCCGCCATCCGCTCGCACGTCTCAATGGCTTCGGAAACGCGGCCCAAAGCGAGGAGGGCGCGGCACAAAGGCGAACCGACTATCGCCCCGATATAGCGCGCCTGGCCGAACTCGACTGTCCGCGCAAAGATCGCCGGTCCGACTTCAATGAGCTGAGCGTATTTTCCTGTCTCAAGCAGGGCTTGAAGCAATGCCGCGCCCGCCAGCACCTCGACCCTTCCGATGGCGGCCTGCCTGGCGCGGGCAACAACGCTCCATAGGGCATCGATGTGGTAACTGCCCGATGCCATGTCCAAAGACTTCGCAACGATCAGTGCCTCCATGCGGTACTCCTCATCATCGAGCCTTTCGGACAGATCCTTCAGTTTGTCGCCGAGGCGCCTGGCGCGATCGAACTCTCCCCTCAAGATCAGCGCGCGGGAAAACTGGCCCAGTCCGTCCGCGCGCAGCCTTGTGGAATCGGGTGCATGGTCAAGCGCGCGCTCAAGGTCGGCGATCTCGCCTGGGATAAGTGCGTGTTGACGCATCACCGCGCGCTGCAGAAGAAGCGCTGCCAGTTGCTCGTTGTCGCGATCGAGATCCACCTCGGCGAGTGCGCGTTCGACAAAGGCCAGCCCCTGTTCCGCCTCCGCTGCCCAGCAGGCGGCATCGGCAGCGAGTTCCAACACCCTGCAGTGATCCGCGCCGATCACTTCAATCGCATCATCGACCTCGGGCCACACTGCCAGCACGAGCTTCAGCATCTCCATCTGGTCTGCATAGGCGAAAGTGGCAGCGGCTTCCGTGGCGGATTGCCAGGCCCATCGCAGGCAATTTTCGGCTTGGCCGGCGCCGCGCCAATGGCGCGCGAGCGCAACGGAATGCCAAACCCGGTAGCTTGAAACCGCTCCGCGTTCGAGCACCTCGGCATAGGCGCGATGGATGGCCACTTTTTCGGCGGCGATCAGGTCACCCCGCACTGCTTCCTGAATAAGTGCATGGCGGAAAGCATATCCATCATCATCAGGCACCAGGATCCCAGCTAAAATCGCAGGACGCAGCAATTCTGCCAATTGAAGGTCAGCCTCGTCAGCCACGCTGCGGAGAAGCGCATGGGTGATATGCGGGCCGCCAAGCGCCATCACCTTCAACAGCTTGGCCGTCGGCGCCGGCATGTCCCTGACAGATTTCAGCAGGTAGTCATTGAGCGAACCAGGAAAATCTTTGCGCAAGCTTCCGCTCGCATCGACGAGTGCCTCCGTGAAAAGCGGGATTCCGCAGCACCGCGTATGGACCTCATTGATCATCGCAGGTGTTGGCGGGTGTCCCAGGAGCCCCTCGAGTTGCACGGCGATCTCCGCGCGCTGAAGGCGGGGAAGCGTCAACACCTCGACGCCCTCGGAAAGTGAGAGGTCCGCGATTGTCGTCCGCAGGGCGTTGGTGGCGCTGGTCTCCTCGGGTCGATAGGTGACGATCAGCATGATCCGAATTTTCTTCAGCCGCGTCGCGAGGAAGCGAAGCAGATCGCATGTCGCCTGGTCGGCCCAGTGAATATCCTCGATGACCACGACGAGCGGCATCTCTCGTGCCAGCTCCTCGAACAACTTTCGCAGCACCTCGAACAGCCGCGCTCTTGCGATGCCAGCATCGAACCTTTGAGAGGTCTCGCCGAATTCGGGAAGAAGCCAGGCCAGCTCGCGCGCACCCTCGGCGCCGACAAGCGACTTGGCCGCAGGCCCACCGCGAAGCTGAACAAGCTCATGCAGCACTGCCGTTACAGGTGCATAGGGCAACGCAGATTCCCGCTGCTCAATGCACCCGCCTTTCAGAATCAGGGCACGGCCGGACAATCGGTTGGCAAACTCTTCAACCAGCCGGGTTTTGCCCCCGCCTGCTTCTGCCCCGAGAAGAAAGGAACGTTGCCGCCCGCCAGAAACATCTCGGAAAGCGGATTCCATCGAATCGAGTTCTGCTACACGGCCTGAAAACCGAGACCTTCTGAGGGATGTCGACACAAGATGCTCCGATACCTGAATTTCGAGATTAGCAGAGATGAAGACATAGTCATCCCGACGTAACAGAGTGGCGATGTAGAGATCCCAAGCACCGGTGATGTTCAGTCCCCGGAACCCTGACCTGGATCTGACTGGATCACCTTATGCAGCCAAAATGGTTTTTGGGGCCCGCCATACTCAAAATGCCCGATGCGGCACCACCCACCTTAGCCACAGGTTGGGGAATATGCGGACGTCGAGTGACCTTCGCGTGGAAGCCTGCAGATACGAAGACTTTCGCTGCTTCATGCAACCCAATAAAGGATGCCCCCAAGTGACTGAACGTATGATCAAGTTTGATAACGTCGAGATTGCCACTCAGGCTTTCGGCAATCCGGCGCATGAGCCGATCCTGCTCATCATGGGCGCCATGGCTTCAATGTTGTGGTGGCCGGACGAATTCTGCCAAAAACTTGCTGATCACGGGTTTTATGTCATCCGCTACGACAATCGAGACACCGGCCGCTCGACGATCTACCCGCCGGGCGAACCGCCCTATGCAATGGACGACATGGCGGAGGACGCCATCAGGGTACTCGATGGCTACGGCATCGACGGCGCCAATCTGATCGGAATGTCGTTGGGTGGCACGATCGCCCAGATCGCCGCACTCTCAAATCCGAAGCGCGTCAAGACGCTAACGCTGATCTCCACCACGCCGGTGGGCGTTGATACCAGTGCTCTGCCCCATACCACCGACGCCTACATGGAGCACGCATCGACGGGTGAGAACGTCGATTGGACAGACAATGCCCAAGTGATCGAATTCCTCGTCAAGGATACCCAGATGATCGCCGGTTCGGCGCATCCCTACGACGAGGGGCGGGCGCGCGCCTTTGTTGAACGTGACGTCAAACGGGCCAAGAACTTCGTCAGCGCCACCAATCATTTCATGCTCAAGGGTGGCCGGACCTTGAGGGGAAAACTGGGTGAGCTGATCGCGCCCCTCCTTGTCATACACGGAACGGCCGATCCGATTTACCCTGTTGAGCACGGCGAATTGTTGGCACGAACCGTCAAGGAAGCGAAGCTCGTTCGGCTCGAAGGTGGCGGCCACGAACTGCATCCCGAAGATTGGCAAGAGATCATTTCTGCTATCGACGCACATTGCGGTCCGTAGCTTGATGGCGTCAAAAAGCAGGGAGGGCCCCGTGCCGAGCCACGGCTACGCCCTTCCGTACAAACTGCTCGCGCGCAGCAGGCGTTGCGAATAGGGGTGTTCGACCGCACCTTTTCGCAAGGCGCCGACATCGACCTGTTCGACGATCTCGCCCGCTTCCATGATGGCGACGCGGCTGCACATGTGCGAGACGACGGCGAGATCATGGCTGACGAGCAGATAGGTCAGACCGCGATTGGTGCGCAGATCCTGGAGGAGATTGAGGATTTCGGCCTGAACGGACACATCGAGCGCCGATGTCGGTTCGTCGAGAAGCAGTACATCCGGATCCAGCATCAGCGCACGGGCGATCGCCACGCGCTGCCGCTGGCCCCCAGACAGCTGGTGCGGAAATCTGTAGCTCAGCGCCGGGTCGAGGCCAACCGATCTCAGGACCGCGTTCATGTCGACCGAATTCGTATCCAGCCCCTGGTTGCGCAGCGGTTCTTTCAGCTGCGAGCGGATGGTCTTGCGGGGATGGAGGGATCCGTAGGGATCCTGGAACACCATCTGAACCCGGCGGAAGAAGGGCCGGCTGCGCTGCTGATTTAACGTCTCGCCGTGGAGCTCGATCCGGCCGTCATAGTTGGCGTTGAGGCCGGAAAGCGCCCTCAGGACAGTGGACTTCCCGCAGCCGGACTCGCCGACCAGGCCGAAAGCAGTTCCCTTTTCGATGGCGAAGCTTACGTCTCGGACGACAGGCCGCTGCCCAGGCCCGAAACGGACCGTAAGATTGTCGATTTTAATCACCGCGCCGGCTCCAATGCGAATTCTTCAAGCCAGGCCGGATCTCGTTTCAGGATCGGCAGCCGGGCAGGCGGATCTTCGATCGTCGGCAAGGATGCCAGCAACCCTTGCGTATAAGGGTGTCGGGCCTTGTCGAGATCGCGCGCCTCGAGCACTTCCACGACCCGCCCTGCATACATGATGAGAACGCGATCGCAGAAATTCCTGATGAGATTGAGATCGTGACTGATGAAGATCAGCCCGAGATTGCGGCGCAAGACGAGCTCGTCGAGCAGGGCGAGAATTTCGAGCCTCACCGTCACATCGAGCGCTGACGTCGGTTCGTCGGCGATCAGCACTTCGGGTTCGGCAATCAGCATCATGGCGATCATCGCCCGCTGGCCCATCCCGCCCGAGATTTCGTGCGGATAAAGGCGGGCCACACGCTCCGGATCGCGGATCTGAACGGCCTCGAGCATATCGAGCGCCTGCTGCCAGGTCTTTGCCCTGCTCGTCCTCGGATGATGGAAGCGGTAGGTCTCGGCAATCTGTTCGCCAATCCGCATGACGGGATTGAGCGAATATTTCGGGTCCTGCAGGATCAGGCCGATCCGCCGGCCCCTGATCGTCATCATCGTTTTTTCGGTCGCCTTGAGCAGATCCACGTCGCGAAAGCGCATCCGCTCGGCATTGACGATCGCGGTCGGTGGCAGCAGCTTCATGATCGCGCGGCCGACAGTCGACTTTCCCGAGCCGGATTCACCGACGATCCCGAGCTTTTCCTGTCCAAGCGAAAAGCTGACGCCGCGCACGGCTCGCACCTGTCCGCCGCCGAAGGCGATTTCGAGGTTCTGGATATCGATCAAGTCCATCATTCTGAACCTCGGGGATCGAGAACATCGCGAAGCGCATCGCCGACGAGGTTGAAGGCGAGGCTGACGAGTGCAATGGCAATGCCGGGTGCTGCGATGACCCAGGGGCTGTCGAGCATGAATTCACGTCCGCTGGCAGCCATCGAACCCCATTCCGGCCACGGTGGCTGCGCACCAAGGCCGAGGAAACCGAGGCCGGCGGCAGTGATGATGATGCCGGCCATATTGAGGGTGACGCGGACGATCACCGAGGGAATGCACATCGGCAGGATGTGGCGCGTGATGATCGCGATTGATGTCGCGCCCTGCAGGCGTACGGCGGCGATATAGTCCGCCTTGCGCAGGCTGAGCGTCTCGGCGCGGGCAAGACGCGCGATCGGCGGCCAGGCCGTCAGTGAAATCGCGATGATCGCATTGGTGATGCCCGGACCGAGCGCTGCGGCAAAACCCAGCGCCAGCACGAGGCCGGGAAAGGAGAGGAAAATGTCGGTGACGCGCATCAGGACTTCATCGACGATGCCGCCGAAGTAGCCTGAGACGGTGCCGATCAGCAGGCCGAGCGGGGCGACGATGACCGTGACGAGCATGATGATGTAGAGCGTGGTGCGGGCGCCATAGATCACCCGGGAAAAGACGTCGCGGCCGAAATTGTCGGTGCCGAGCCAATGGCTCGCCGATGGCGGGGCAAGCCGTCCAGCCATGTCCTGAACGATCGGATCGTAGCTCGTCAACAGAGGGGCGGCCAGCGCTACGACGATCAGCACGACGATGATGGCTAATCCGGCCAGTCCAAGTGGGTGCAGGCTGAATTTCCGCCAGCCCTGATGAATTTGCTGCGCCGATGACTGGAACCACCCTCGAGGCTCCGGTGCCAGCAGCCAGTTGCGAAGGCCGCCAGTGTTAACGCTGTCTGCATGCTCAGAAGAGATCGTCATGGCGTCACCGTGTCCTCGGATCAAGAATGCGATAAAGGAAGTCCGACAGGATGTTGATCGTCAGGAAGACGGCGCCAATCGTCAGGACGGAACCCATGACCACGTTCATGTCGTTCATCTGCAGCCCCCGGGTCAGGTACTGGCCGAGCCCCGGCCACCCGAAGACGGTCTCGATCAGCACCGCCCCCTCGAGCAGCCCGCCGAAGGTCAGCGCCATGATCGTTAAAAGCTGCACCCGGATGTTCTTGAATGCATGGCGCCAGACCACTTTGCGGGTGCCGAGCCCCTTTGCCCGCGCGGTGATGATGTATTCCTGGCTCAGTTGCTCCAGCATGAAGCTTCGCGACATGCGGCTGATATAGGCGACGGAATAATAGCCGAGGATCGCCGCCGGCAGGATGATGTGGCCAAGGGCGTTGTGAAACACGTCCCATTGCTGCTCTATCGCCGCGTCGATCAGAAGAAAGCCGGTCACCGGCGTGACGAGACCCTCGTAGAAGACATCGATCCGGCCCGATGCGCCGACGAGCTTGAGCTTTGCATAGAAGATGAAGAGCGCCATCAACCCAGTCCAGAAGATCGGGATGGAATGGCCGGCAAGGGCGATGATGCGGGCAACGTGATCGATGATCGTTCCGCGCCTGACGGCAGCCGTGATCCCCAGGGGAACACCGATGATCGCCCCGATGATCATGGCGATGACCGCCAATTCGATGGTGGCGGGAAAAATCGTCAGGAGATCGGTGAGGATCGGCTGGCCGGTCGTCGCCGATGTGCCGAGATCGCCTGTCGCAATCTTCCCGACATAGGCGAGGAACTGCATCCAGACAGGTTGCCCGAGCCCCAGCTCATTATAGACGCGATCATAAACCTCCTTGCTCACCTCCGCCCCGGTGATGGCAAGCACCGGGTCGGCAGGCAGCAGGCGACCCATCGAAAAGGTCAGGAAGAGCAGGCCGAGCAGCGTCGTCACGACCGCGACGGCGCGCCCTGCCAGGCGCCGCAACAGGCTCATTAGAGGGTGCGGGGCGGCATCGGCGAACCCGCCCTCCGTAGAACGACGGCTGCTTTCTCGCTTCGATGTCAGATCGGCGCTCGCCACGGCGTTCTACTCCTTGGTCACGTCATGCCAGCGCGTCGACCATGTCGTGTGCCCATGATAGCCCTTGACGTTGGCGCGCATGACATAAGGGTCGGTTCGCTGGAAGAAGATGACGAGCGGGGAGGCCATGCCGCTGTAAATGCCGTCCATCTTCTTGAAGATATCCGTGCGCTTGCCGGTATCGCGCTCCTTCATCGATTGGTCGACGAGTGTGTTGAGCTCGTCCACCTTCATGCTTGTGCGCCAAAGATAATAGCTGCCGAGACGCGCCTCGTCGCTATTGTCGGGATTGTAGGCATATTGCGTGGCGACCGCGAAAGGATCAGGCAGTCGGGCGCCGGAATTGCCAAGCAGCACTTCGTATTTTCGCTCGCGGAAGGCCGGCGTGAATTCGCCTGGCACGAGATCGAGATCGAGGCCGGCGGCGCGGGCGCTCGCCTGCAGCGCTTCGGCGAAGGGCAGTGTCGGCGCACCTGACGGATTGAGCACCTTCTTCAGCCCATTGGGGTAGCCGGCTTCCGCCAGCAGTTGCTTGGCCTTGGCAGGATCGTAATCGTAACGTGAGGCAGCTTCCTCAGGGGCACCGATCATGCCGCGCGGGATCATCGACTGCCAGGGAAATCCGGTATAGCGCATGATGTTGCCGGAGATCGCCTTCCAGTCAAAGGCATGCTGGAAGGCCTCGCGAACCTTCGGCTTCTGCAGATCCGGGTCTTTCTGGTTGAGCGCGATATAATAGAAACCGAGGCCCGGAACGCTTTCGATCACCATGTCCTTTTTGGTGGACAGGGCGTCGAGGTCGCCGCTTGCGAGGTATTGGCCGACATCGACGTCTCCGGCTTCGAGCTGCAGTCTGAGGTTGCCGGATTCTGGAATGTGCCGGGCGACGACGCGAGCCATTGCCGGCGCCCCGCCCCAATAGTCCTTCCGTGCGTTGAAGATCGCAACGTCGTTCGGCCGCCATTGCGTCAGCGCGAACGGGCCGCTGCCGGCCGAGTTGGCAGAAAGCCATGCACCGCCGAAGTCGCCATTTGCCTCATGCGACAGTGCCGTCTTCTTGTCGATGATGCCGATCGATGAGCCGGCAAGCGAATAGAGCACCAGATCGGTGTTCACAGCCTGCGGCAGCTCGATTTCGAGGGTATGCTCGTCCTTTGCCCGAACAAGCTTTTCGACGTTGTCGGGTGTAAAGCCCCAGAGGGCGACGTCGGTGGAGCCGACCTGGCCCATCTTGATGACGCGCTGAATCGACCAGGCCGCATCGTCGGCGGTGACCTTATTGCCGCTCTGGAAGACCGCATCATCGCGCAATGTCAGTGTGATAATCTTGCCATCCGCCGAGACGCTCCATTGCGTCGCGAGCATCGGCTTCAACGTTTTAAGATCGTCCGGCGACAGCTGCACGAGGTTGTCGTAAATGTTCGAAATCAGTTCGGAAACCGTACGGGCATTGTTCTGCGCCGGATCGAGCGTCCTTATGCCCGTGAGATTGGTGCCGATCACCAGCATATTGGGCGGCGACGCCGCGAAGCTGGGCTGCGCCGTCATCATGGCGCCGGTAATTGCGATCGTCGTCAGTACCTGTCTCAACATCTCAAGACCTCCCAATCCTGTTGTTTGCGGAAATAGAGCAATTCCAGGAAAAGTGCGAAGCGGTTTTCCGTCCGAAATTGCATAAAAACAAAGGGTTAGAGCGGCTCCGCGCTGCTATGAAAAGCGGAGCCGCTCTCGTGTCGAACTCAGCCGGCCGCCTTTGCGGAATCCTGCTGGTGTGGATGGATCTGGTTGTTGCCGGCGGCATCCCAGCGCTGAAGCAGCCGATGGAGTTCCTCGCGGTCATGCCGATCGAGCAGCGGCAATCCCGGCACGCGCACGGGGCCGACATCGAGGCCGGAATAGGTGACGGCCTCCTTGACGACAGTCACGTTCGCACCATTGCGGAATTTGGTCCGCATCCGCTCGAACGGTTCAAGCTGGTTGACGATAGCCCTTGCCGCGCCGAAGTCTCCTCTTTCGAGTGCATCGTGAACGGCAAGCGACAGGTGCGGCGCGACATTGACGAGACCGGATGTGAAGCCGCGCGCGCCCGCAGCCGTAAATGTCGGCGCCCAGCTCTCCGCCAGGCCGCAGACGAACAGTGCGCCGGCCGGATCGGCTGCAGCGATCGCTCTGGACAGCAGCATCAGATCGGTGGTGGCAAACTTGATGCCGGCAATATTGCCGTGGTTTGCGAGACGGGTGATATCTTCGACACTGAAACCCTCGGCCCTGACATAGGCGATGAGCGGCAGGGTGGAAGCATCCGCAAGATTGCAGAAATAGTCGATCTGGGACGAAGGTGCTGCGAAAGGATCGACGGGCTGATGCGACATGACGGCGGACGCGCCAATCGTGGCCGCATCTTTCGCCATGCCGATCGCCTCGCGCAGCGATCGGCCGATTGCCGCCGTCACCGGCGCTTTGCCGTTGACGCCTGAAACCGCCGCCTCATGGACGATCCTGATTTCCTGCGGCGTGAGCGCATAGAATTCACCGGTATTGCCGGCAGCGACAATGTTGTGAATGCCGGCTACCGCCACTCGCTCATAGACTTTCGCCGTGATCCGAGGTTCGACTTCACCTTTGCCGTCATAGGCGGTGACGGGAACACCCGATACGCCTGTAAGCGCCTTGCGCATGGTTGCGATGCTCATCTTTCTTCCCCGTTATCTTTCCATCGATTCGCTGTCATTTCGAAGGGAGGCTCGCTGTCATCCCGGAGGGTGACCTGCCCCGAAGCGGAAGGGCGGGAGGCCCTCTGCATCCACGTCAAAAGCGATGACCGTCCCCGCCTCGAAACGTCCGGTGCGGTCCGTCGACAGGCTCGTGACAAAGAGGGTGCGCAGATTCGGCCCTCCGAAACACGGCATTGTCGGTGCCGCGACCGGCAGAATGTAGATCTCGACGATTTTGCCTTCGGGCGATATTCGGTTGAGGCGACCGGCGGAAACGCCGGCGCTCCAGTAGAACCCATCACGATCGGTTGTCGCGCCGTCGGGCCGACCCTCGTCTTCCGTGAAGCTGCGTAGCCGGCGCCCATCGCCGAGGTCGCCCGTATCAGGATCGAAGTCGAATGCCTGCAGGAAGCATTGCCGGCTGTCGGAGTGATACATCCGCCGGCCGTCCGGCGACCAGGCAAGGCCGTTGGAGCTCGTCAGTCCGGTTGCAACGGTCCGCGTGCGGCCATCGGCACTTACGCGGTAAAGTGCGGCCTCATCGGTCTGCGGCTTGGCTTCGCTGATCGAGCCGATCCAGAAGTGCCCGTCGGGCCCGACCTTTCCGTCATTGAGGCGGCAGTTGATGTGGCGCCCGACTGGATCGGACACGAGCTCAAAATCTCCGGAGACGGGATCGAAGAGATGGACGCCGGTCTGGAGCGCCACGACGATTTTGCGATCGCGGCAAAGCCCGAGGGCGCCGATTGCGGCCGGCATGTCGAAGCGGTCGATCTTTCCTGAACCCGAGAGCCGGACGAGTGCTGGCGCCTGAATATCGACGAACCACAAAGTGTCGGTCTCCTCGTCCCATACCGGCGATTCACCAACCGTCAGCGGCTGCTGGATCACGGAACGGACGTCCGGGCGGATGACTAGCGGGGCCGTCATTCAACTGTCTCCAGGCTCGTGGCCAGACCCTCGGCGTCGCGCATGCGGATGGTGCCGTCGTGATTGATCTCACAGAACCCGCCACCCTGGAACGCAAGCGCGACCGGCCCTTCGGATCCCTCCTCGATGCGGGCGTGATCGCGCGGCCGGTCCTGTGGCTGGTAGCCCAATCGTGCCGCCAGACCGTTGTCCCACCAGATCTCCTCGGCATCAGAAACGCCATAAACCACCGTTGCTGCGATCAACGGGTGCGACAGGCCGATCCTGACCAATTGCGCCAGGTCTCGCGCGCTGATCCAGATCGCAACAGATCGCTCGCTGTTGGGATAGGTGCCCGCATTGCCGATGCGGATGGAAAGAGAGCGAATGCCTGATGTGTCGTAATACAGCCCCGCCACAAGTTCGCCCCAGCATTTGGAAAGTCCATAAGGGCTGTCGGGGCGCATCGGGTCGAGCGGCGACACGAGTTGGCCGCGCGGATAAAAGCCCGTGGCATGGTTGCTCGATGCATAGACGACCCGCTGGACCTTGTTGGTCCGCGCCGCTTCGTAAAGATTGTATGTTCCAAGCACGTTCGCGTGCAGAATGGCGTTCATGTCGATGCCGCTTGCAATGCCGGCGAGATGAACCACACCGTCGACATCCTTCAGCGCAGCCGTCGCCTCGTCGAGCTTTGTAAGATCGGCCTTTAGGAAGCTCTCGTTTTCGCCAAGCTCGTCAGGCTCCTGGAGATCGATCAGGCTGAGGTGCTCGACATGCGACCGAAGGAGCGGGCGCAGCAGAGTTCCTACACGTCCGGCAGCGCCCGTCATGGCGACCCGTTTCATCATTTCTCCTCCCATTGTGCTCAAACGCCCTGGAACATGCGGGCGCGAGCATTCAGTATGTGTTTTTTCATCGCATCATGCGCTTCGGTTTCCCGGTGCGCGAAGATTGCCTCGACGATCACCGCATGCTCGTCCTGGACGCTGCGGATCTGTTCCGGCGTCCGCTTCAAGCTCAAGCTTCTCGTAACGGAATGCCCGATGGCGAAATGCGGCTTGAACCACTCGCGCAGAGTGATGTGGAACTGGTTACCGGTCGCCATGGCAATTGCGTCATGCAGAGCCTGGTCTTCCTCGGCACCAAGCTCTCCGTTGCGCAGGCATTGTTCGATCGAAAGAAGCGCTGCCGTTATCCGCTCCTTGTCGGCCGGCTGCCAGTTCCGTGCGGCAAGCTCCGCCGCCTCGGCTTCGAGACCGGCGCGGAATTCGAAGAACCGCTGGACATCGGCCAAGGAGCCGACCGGCACCATTTTCAGCATCGACGAATCCGGCCTTTGCCTGACATAGGAACCGGAACCCTTGCGCGAAACGACCAAGCCGTCGGCTCTCAAGCGTTCAAGCGCTTCGCGCACGACGGGTCTCGATGCGCCGAAATCTGCGGCAAGCTTCGTCTCCGGTGGCAGTCGTTCGTTCACCGGAAAGTTGCCGTCGGCGATCATCCCCACGATCTTCTCGTAGATGATGTCGCTGAAGCGCGTTGCGCCCCTGTTCGAAACGGCATCGACCGTAAATGTCATTCTGGTCCTTTTCTCTCGTCTCTCGACGCCATGCGACGGCGTTGACGGTCGCACCCTGGCTGTCGCCGACCATGATGTTCAGGGCGGCGCACAGCATCTGACAGATCGAACGTTTTTGATCCTGCTGGCCGTATTTCAGCGGCACAACATCGTATTTCGATGCTGCATCGCTACAAAATTTGTAATTATCTGTCAACTCTTGTAATCATTTGCGAACGTGTCTATGGTTCAGGTCGTAGCGCCGAGGAGGGCGCGGCGGCGGGTCGGGAGCCCGCCGCATCGGCCGGGGCAAAGGCTGCGCCGGCACAAAAGGGAGGAATTCGATGGCCCATGAAATACTGTCGCGTGGTGTCACCCGCCGCGCCGTGCTTGGCGGCATGGCTGGTGTCGCGGCGCTGTCTATCGCCGGTCGCGTCTCTGCCGCAGGTGGCGAAGCGCCAGCACTTGCGCAGCTCGCCAAGGATGGAAAGCTGCCGCCGCTCGCCGAGCGCCTGCCGAAAAAGCCGATGGTCGTGACGCCGTTCGAGAAAGTCGGCACCTACGGCGGTTCGCTGCGCCGAGGCCTTCGCGGTTCATCCGACCATAACGGCATCCTGCGCATGGTCGGCAACCAGAGCCTCGTGCGCTGGAACCTCGATTTTACCGCCGTGCAGCCGAACCTTGCCGAACGCTGGGAAGTCAGCGATGACGCAACGCAATTCACGTTCCATCTCATCGAAGGCGTGCGCTGGTCGGACGGTCATCCCTTTACGGCCGATGACGTTGTCTTCGCGATCGAAGATTGCGTCAAGAACACCGAGCTTTACAGCTCGACACCGGCGCAGCTTGCGGTCGCCGGCAAGCCGGTCACCGTCGAGAAGATCGACGATTATACGGTGAAGTTCACCTTTGCGGCCGCCAACGCGCTTTATCTGGAAAACCTCGCCACGCCGCTTGGTCAGCATCCGACGCTGTTCCCGAAGCACTACTGCAGCCAGTTCTTGCCGAAATATAATCCGAATATCGAGGCCGATGCGAAGAAGGCCGGCGTCACCAGTTGGACGGAGCTGTTCCGCAGCCGTTGCGGCGACATCGAGATCCCGTCGCGATGGGGCAATGTCGACAAGCCGACACTCGATCCATGGGTGATCAAGGAGCCCTATGCCGGTGGCGCGACGCGCGTCGTCATGACCCGCAACCCTTATTTCTGGCAGGTCGATACCGAGGGCAACCAGCTTCCCTACATCGATGAAATCAACTTCGGCATCTCGCAGGACGTCGAATCGCTGATGCTGAATGTCATCTCGGGAAAGATCGACATCCAGGAACG
>Ga0102588_1001873_pt1 | contig 13773 bp, 15 predicted proteins | sample AraplaMF_Col_mMS_FD_76854 | JGI IMG/M metagenome (GOLD analysis project Ga0102588, IMG submission 76854) | Arabidopsis root microbial communities from the University of North Carolina, USA - plate scrape MF_Col_mMS (SPADES assembly) (version 2) | ecosystem: Host-associated > Plants > Roots >...
TCCAGGATGCGTTGTATAGCTCGTTTCTGAAGCTCCTGGAGGACGCGAACGAAACGGGATGGGGCCAGCAGGAAACGCTCGTCGCACTCATTTCGCTCGCCGATAACCATGCTTTGATGCTGAACGCGAATGCCGAGGCCGAAGAGCTATTGGCGACCATCAAACGCCGCAGTTGACACTACGAACGCGGAGATGTCCGAGATAAGTGGGCGAAGCGGCTTACGCCTGTTGCGCGCGAAGCAGCGGCGCAATGCGGTCGCGATATCTCAATCTTGCGTTAAGTCGCCAACTTCACCGAAGGCTGCAAGCAGCCTTGGCGAACTCATGTCACCCGTTTCGCTGTCGACCATCACCGAATAGGCTCCGACACCCAGGGATCTGGCCGACATTGCGGAAGCGATTTTTTCCGCAGATGTCCCATTCGAAGCCTGTCGCATCTCTCCCGGGGCCAAGCCAGCTCGGTTGCGCTTGAATGGAACGACGATGAATTTCTCAGCCAACGACATTATTGATCCCTTGTTGCCCCAAACTATTCGAAGGCGCCGAGCGCTTCGATTTGATCGTCCAGTTCACGCACGCGTTCCAAATATCGTGGCCGAAGCGGATGGTCCTCTGCCAGGTGTTCGAGTTTTGACAGCGCGAGCTGACGCTGGTCTCTAAGGAGCTTCAACCGACTCATGTGGGCCCTCGTTTTGTTGCCATTCCATAGCCCCAAAATGGCCGGAACGCCAGCGATGTTCTCTTTATGTTCGAAGCCGCCCTGTTGTCGCCCGATATCAAGTGAATGCCGCGCCTTTTTGGACCTGAGAGCGATCCGATTTTTTCACGGCGGCATGAGGCGCATCGCAGTCGGTTGCGAGGTTCGACATCTTGGTCGGCGATTCCTCCCGCACCGCTCTCATGGCGGCAACACTCGACTGCGAGGCATTTACAAAGTGGAGCTTTTGAAAAACATGCAGCGGATAGAGATTTTCAGGCGGTAGCTCGCCATCGAATAACCAACATCCTGCGCGGCTCTGTAGTATTGCTCGGCTAGCTCCAAACCGTCTTCCGAAGGGACAGGCGGGACATGCTGAGCTTCACTTACGGTGCCGGAACTTCCCGGTGATCACGACCTCGTCGCCGCTCTCGAAGGTCCGTTCCGCATGGAACTCAAGGGGCTTGAAGTTGACGGGAAAAAGCGCCAGCGGTCGTGACCGAGCCACGGGGGCAAGAAACCAACCCGCAGCCCCACTGCACCTGAGATCAAAGGGGCGGTGATCACCTTGGGGCGAAAGCGGTCCGAATGACGCAAGCTCTCGGCCGCCCTTCAGGATGTCGAACGGGCAGATGACCGTTCGACATGTTCTCTTCATCGTCTCCTGTTTCAGAGAATCTTCTCAAACGAAGACACCAAATGGGCGCCCGATGGCATTTCGATTCCGGACCCCGAAAATTTCGTGCAGCAGAGCAGATTGAGCCAAAAGCTGCTTCTGCCCTGGTTTCCCAATATATCGACGAGGCTGCTCAGCCTGATTTTCCAGTCATCTTTCAGCCTGATATAGTTGCGAGTGTTCATATTGATGAGGAAGAGGAACAGATTGTCGTCGCCCGCCAAATCAATATCCGGAGCGAAAGAGTTCGGTCCGGCCAGAACTGGCTCGGGATGGTAGTTGTGGATTGCCTTGGCCAGGCTTTTGTCATCCACTGTGGGGTCTGATCTCAAAGCTTTCCAGACAGCCAATGCTGTCCCATAGTCGAGGGCGGCTCCGAAATTGCCGCGGTATTGAAGCTCTTGCTTGGCAGCCAGGTTAAAACTTCCGAACTCGCGGATGTCACCGTGGCAAACGAGTACATAGTTCGACATCGAAGGCTCTCCTTTCAAGACGAGCGATAACGAGGTTGGCGGACTAGCAATGTTTGGTCGTTGGCGCTGCGGGGAGCACCGAGGTGTCACTTCCCCGCAGTCTTTGTCTTGGAGACAAACCTCTGCCAATCCGCCAGGTCAGCCGCATCCGCCATGCGTGCGAAGTCGAACGCATACGCGGAAATGACATCTGCCAGGCTCAACCAGACACCGGGCGGCTTCATGTTGGAGGTTTGTGCTGTCGTGGCCAGGCGATCGATCACATATACCTTCACGACAGGGTTGCCGGAGTCGCCTGGCATAGCGCTCATCACTATGAACACGAGCCTGGCGGTCGCCGAAGTCATGAGGCTCTGGCGCAATTCGTCGCTGATGTCGGATAGGCGCTTTTGCAGGGCAACATTATCATCAATGATCTGCCTGGCCTCAGGCACAAGCTCCACGATCAGCCCAGTCACGATCGGCCCATAGCCGACATCCCGCTCAGGTCTCGTGACCGTCTGCGTTCGTTCGAACCGACCTGCAGGTGACAGAAACGGCACATGGTTGAGCCCTGTTTCCCAAGCTGCCGCGGCAGCCAGACCTGGCTGACCGGCAACATAGCGGCCCACGACATCGGCGATTGTGTCGAGGACAGAGCTTGGCGTGACGGAGCCGGCAACGCATTGATCTGTCTTTGGATCGACAAAATGCAGTAAGATGCAGCTTTCCATCGAAGCTTCTCCTATGGTTGACGTGCCGCCGCAAAGCGGCGGCACTGCCGGATCAGTTCGTATCGAACTTGCCGTCGAAGAAGTTGGTGGCCGACTCGATGTCGTCGATCTGCGTGCCCGAGATGAAGGCGTCGTATTTTTTCTTGACGTCAGCATTTGCGAGTGCGCCGTAATTGAACAACGATGTTGCGACGCGATAGCTGAACGACATCGAGAAGCTCTCGGCCGATCCACACGATGAGTAGATCTTCTTCTCATCCTGGGTAAAGTCGATGAAGTACCCCTTCAGCCAGGGATTGATCTTGATCTCGTTGCCGACCTGTTGGCCCTCGAGCACGATCGAGATCGTCCCGACGCTATAGGATTTCGTACCGGTCTGGACCCCCATCCGTATGGAATCGCCGAGCCCTGAAACGAATTCAGCAAAGGAGGCCAATGCAGGTCCACCGCCCACCGCGACGCCAAGAATCGTCGAGATGAATTTTCCAGCCAGTTCCACCCCCTTGATGTTCTGGGTCATCGTCTGCTTGACGAATTGGCTCGGCCCCATCAGCGGCAGATGATTGAAGACGCTCTGCCACAGCATGGTGTCGTAGACCTTGTTGGGATCGTTGGCTTTGTCCGCGGCCTTGCGGACGTAGGCCGACGCGACCCCGGTCAGGTCGATGAGGTTTTGACGCTGAACGTCCAACTCCTTCTGAACAGAGTCAGGCACTTTGGGCTGCGCCAGGACGACCGAGATCAGGCCATTGTCGGTTGTATTGAAAGCAGTTTGCGGATCTTTGGGCGCACTGGGCAGCGGAGCGCCGGCCCTTAGCATTTCGTTGACGGTTGGCAGATGCGGGTGACGAATTTCCGCGAAGTAATCCACTGCGGAATCAAGTGTAATCGAATTCATGATCGTCTCCATCTCGGTTTAAATGAACGTAACGATCGGATAGACCCGTTATATTTGGCTCTATACCGTGACTTCTCTTGCACAATTCAGTTGCGATCTCGGCAAATACATCCGGGATGCGAGACAAATAGACATCGATTGAAGGATATTTTCAACTTATAGGTATTTTGCTATTCGCAAAACGACCTCAGATTGTTTTCGCTCTGCGCAAAATGATGGTCACCCATCTGAACAAACAGACCGTAGGAAGGCCGTTAGGTGATCTGCGGCACCGGGCGGAAGGGCACGGAAGAGACTGGCAAATTCGTGCTCCGGTTCAGAGCGCGAGGGTAGCTTATGGTGTTCAGGTGAGCCTCGCCCAAGCACCAACCAGTCGAGGGACACATCCAGGGCCTTGCAGAGATTTGCGGCACTCTCCAGCGAAATTGAATCGCCTTTGCGCCAGCGCGTTAGCGCACTTTCGTTTACACCCAGGGCTACAGCGAGCGCCGTAAGTTTGCGCCATTTCCGGAGATCGATAGCCTCCTGTATTCTACGGCCGCGAACGATATCTCTGGAAAAAAGAAGGAGGGAGTTCCATGTAGACCTCACAGGATCGCTTTAAGGTAGCACCAGCATAACGATAATCTACCTTAGGAAGTGTAAACTGCGGGATGGAATTGCCCTATCGAGGGAGAGAAGCAGGCATCGCTCTTAAAGCGGTCTTTTATGGAATAGCACAAGAACTTGGTGCGAACTTCTCCCCCTTGGGTACGCGCAGAAACGACATCTGCAGCGACAGTCAATCGGTTTTCGTCAGGCGGTGGTGGCGAGGTCACGGGAGGTTTGCGGGGATGGTGGAAACGTGGGCCGATCTTTGCCCCCTCCTTTCTCGACGGCGCATTCACGGCGTCGTATTTGCTTGAACGTCCTGCTCGAGCGCCTCGTTTGGCCAATCGCCCTCAAGGACGGTGGGCCAACGATCGCGAGCATCGTGCCCGTTAGCGCTGAGCGGTATGGCACGCCATGATGGCCTCGCGAGCCACCGCCTGCAATGTGATGACCACCGCGTTTTCCATCTCAGACTCGGTTGGCCGTCGATGACGGACACCGATCAGTCGAGCTCATGACCCGCACAGTCGTCCGGCAAGCGCAGCGATACACTTACGATACGCAAGATGGTTTTCGCGAAGCGTTAGTGCGTCGAAGGCAATAGATCGCATGCTCAACTCTTTACCGACCCGGCCGCCATGCCCGCGAGGAAGTAGCGCTGGGCTATCAGATACAAGACCAGAAGCGGGAGCGATCCGAGCACGCTCATCGCCATCATCTCGTTCCATTCGAACGCGTGTTGGCCCATAAGCAACTCGATACCGATGGGAACAGTCCTCATGTCCATTGACTTCGTCAAGGTCAGCGCGAAGAGGAATTCGTTCCATGCCAGCAGGAATGTATAGACCGCCGTCGCGACGATGCCCGGCACCGACAGCGGGATGATCACACGCCAGAGCGCCGTCCAGCTTGACCCGCCATCGACAAGCACTGCCTCGTCGAGTTCCTTCGGCAAGGTATTGAGATAGCCGGTCATGAGAAGGATCGCATAAGGCAGCGTGAAAACCATGTAGGTTAAAATCAGCGCAAAATAGGTGTTGAAAATGCCAAAGGCGACGACCATGCCGAAATAGGGGATCAAAAGCGTGATCGGCGGCACGGTCTGCGTGCTGATGATGAACACGTTCAGTGTTTTCTTGAGCCGGAATGAATACCGGCTGAAAGCATAGGCCGTCAGGATGGCGATCAGCACCGTCAGAACCGTTACCACTCCCGCGACGAGATAGCTGTTGAGAAAGAAGCGAACCTTCGTTGGGTCGCTGAAGATCGCAAGATAGGCGACGCTGGTGAAACGATCGGGCAGCAGGCGCGGCGGGAGCGCAAAGATCTCGGTGTTCGACTTCAAGGACGTGAAGAACATCCACAGGATCGGAAAGCCCGCGAAGACCAGCCCGACCGCCAGCCCGAGATATGTCAGGAGGGTCGGTACTATGGTGCGACTGAGAGAGCGTTTTGCCATTGCCGGTCACCTGGCCTTCTGGTGTTTGATGTAGAAATATGTGGCGCCCATCGAGATGATCAGAATGAAGATTGCGCTCGCCGACGCGCGCGAAAATTCATAACTCGAAAACGCAAGTTTGTAGGTGTAGGTGCTGAGCACCTCGGTCGCGTAGATCGGACCGCCTCCCGTCGTCATCCACACGAGGGGAAAGACCTGCATCGTCCAGATGAAATCAAGCAAGGCGATGCTGATGATGATCGGCATTAGTTGCGGGATCGTGATGTAGCGGAATTTCTGAAACTCGTTGGCGCCGTCAATGCCGGCGGCTTCGTAGAGATCCTTGGGAATCCCCTGAAGACCGGCGAGAAGGCTGACCATATAGAGCGGGTATCCCGCCCAGATATTCGCAAAGGTCAGCGCATGCAGCGCGGTTCTCGTCGAAGAAAACCACTCGACCTTGAAGTCAATGATATGGAGCGTCATCAGGATGCTGTTGACGACGCCATTCGGATCCAGAAGCAGCCGCCAGATGATTGCGATGATTACCGCCGTGAAGAGCCAGGGTAGAATGTAGAGAACCCGCAGAATGCTTCTGACCAACGGATCGACACGCTGGCTGTTGAGCAAAAGGGCGAAGGCGAGACCGATCAGAAGATGGAAGATGACGCTCATCACCGTGAAGTAGAGGGTCTGCCCGACCGACTGCCAGAAAACCGGATCTTTGAAGATCGTCACATAGTTCTGCAATCCGACGAAGGACGCGTCCTTTTTCGTGATCGCGCCGTCCATCAGCGAATAGCGCAGGACGGTGATCATGGGAAACAGCATCAGGAGGCAGAACAGAAACGTCGCTGGCGCAACATAAAAGTAGGGAACCAGCCTTTTTCTTGTCTTGTAAGGCAGCAGACCGCGCTTGCGCGTTTTTGATTGCGTCCGGATCATAGTTTCGGTGGCGAGGCTCATGAGAGGTAATTTCTCCCTGGTCGTAACGCATTGCTTCGTCGCGATGCGACGGCAGCGTGATCGAAGTCTGTCACGCTGCCGCCCGTCTTGGGAGACTACTTGCTGAATTCGACCAACCATTGCTTCTGCGTATTGGCAGCCGCGTCCTTTGCGGTTTGCTGACCGTCGAACATCTTCTGAACTTCGACATTCATCTGACGCATGAGATCTTCGGCAACGGGCAGTCCGACGAATTCGTTGGCGAGCTTCCCGCTCTGGAATATCTTGAAGGCTTCTTCGAATAGCGGGTCCGATTTCGAGAAATCGGGTTTGGCGTGGATATTACCCGGGAAGGCGTTGGCGATCGACACGAGGCGGCTGTTCACTTCCGGGCTCATCAGATATTCGACGAGCTTCCAGGCCTCCGCCTTGTGCTCGCTTTTGTCACTGATGCCGATGCCCCAGGAGGCATAGGGCAACCCGCGCTTGCCGGTGTAGCCGTCAACGGCTGGAAGGGCGGAGATGCCGAATTTGAGATTGGGGTTTCGCTGGCGAATGAGATTGATGTGCGCCAACGAGTCGATCATCATGCCGACACGCCCGTTGACGAACTCTTCGACCTTGTCCTGTTCCTTCTTGGCAAAAATACCAGGCGAGATGACGCCGGCATCCTGCAGCGACTTGATGTATTCAAGCGTGCCGACGACAGAGGCATTTTCCAGATCTGGCTTGCCATCCTTCAGCATGGATGCTCCGGATGCCCAGACCCAGGACATCACGTCATTCTGGATGCCGCCGGGGTTTTGCAACGACAGAGGCAACACCCAGCCATATTGGTTCTTGTCCGCATTGGTCATCTTCTTCGCGGCAGCAGCGAATTCGGTGCGGTTTGTCGGCAACTTTTCGACCCCAGCCGCCTTTGCCAGATCGAGGTTGACAAAGACCGGGTAGACGAACGAGGCAAGCGGGAACATGACGCTTTGCCCATTGACCTTGATGATGTCGGCGATCTGGCTCTGATCATATTTGGCATCAGCCATCAGGCTGTCCATCGAGGCGATTGCGCCCTGCTTTGCCAAGCCGTTGACCCATGCGCCGTCCAGGCCGACGACATCGCTGAGTGTCCCGGACGCTGCGCCCACGACGATCTGATCATGGGTGGCGGAATAGGGACCGCTGACAAGCGTCACCTTGATGCCGGGGTTCTTGGCTTCAAAGTCATCCATGATGCTGCGCAGAGCACCGGCGGGCATTTCTGGCTCCCACCACTGGATGAACTCGAGATTGGTCTGGGCAAAGGCGCAGGTGGCGCATAGTGCCCAGGCGGCCACAGCCGACTGAGCCGCCACGATAAATCTTCTGACGTTCATGTTTCCCTCCCTGAAAACGATATTTCGCTCGATCCTCCCGATCGAGACCAAAGTAGGTTCCTCCAGGCGTCTGGCTGTCAATGAAGAACTGCAATCGGAAAAAGCAGGAGGGCTTCAGGGGGCGATAAAAATTACTTTAAGCTATTGATTTTTATACATTTTATCTTCCAACGGCGAAGACGTTTTTTCTTTCCGGCATATTGCTCATGTCGCATTTTTTCTTTACTTTCGTAAACAAATGAAAGCTGCGCCGCCCAAAGGAAAACAAATGAAAGGCTTTGGCGATCCAGGAAAAGCGGGGTTCCGCCAGGCTATCCTCACGGACTTAGCACCTTAAAGTAGAAATCAGGCGCCAACTAACTAACGCCAAAAGAACTCAGCCTTTGGCCGCAAAGTCACGGGTAACGAAACGGTGTAAGATCCTGCACTTTCGATGCGGAACGCGCAAAGCCGGCCGGCAAGGAGCGGCGAGGACTTGTGAACGATGACGCAAGCAGGCGCTCTTGCGAACGCCCGCCAAGCAGCTCCGTCGCCGCAGATCTTGCTAGATTGCCAGATGCGTCTGAGGATCGAAGAAGTGTAGTTTGGCTACATCGATCGCCAGGTTGATCATTGCGCCCGGCTGGACTGTGCTCACGGATTCGAACTTCGCCACGGCATTTGCCGCGCCGCTCAAGTCCTCGACGGCATCCGGGTCACCGGAATCGATCCGCGCTGCTTCTATCTTCAGATGAACGATCAGCTCCGAACCCAACTCCTCGATCGATTTCACGAGGGCAGGGATCGTCGCGTGGCGTGATCCCGATTCCAGACCGCTGTCGTAAAGGTCTTCCGGGCGAATGCCGAAGACGATCGTCTTGCCTTCGAACGCCCTCAGACCGGGAGACTGCTCGAATGCGGTCGTCGCGACCGGTATGGAAAAGGTCGGCAGATCAATCCTGCCGTTCTGCAAGCGGCCCTCGAACAGATTCATGGATGGTGAGCCGATGAAACCCGCAACGAAGGCGTTGACCGGCCGGCTATACAGTGTTTTTGGTGTGTCGACCTGCTGAAGGACGCCACCCTTCAAGACCGCAACCCGGTCGCCCATGGTCAAGGCTTCGGTCTGATCGTGCGTCACATAGATCGTCGTCACGCCAAGCTGTCTTTGCAGGCTGACGATTTCGGCGCGCATTTGCACGCGCAGCTTGGCATCGAGGTTTGACAGGGGCTCGTCCATGAGAAACGCTGCCGGTTCCCGCACCATTGCGCGCCCCATGGCGACCCGCTGGCGTTGGCCGCCGGAGAGCGCGGCCGGCTTGCTGTCGAGCAGCGTATGCAGTTGAAGGGTCTTGGCAATTTCATGGACCCGCTTCGTGCGCTCTTCCTTGCTCTTGCCTGCAAGCTTCATCGAGAAGGCAATATTTTCGAACACCGTCATATGCGGGTAAAGCGCATAATTCTGAAAGACCATCGCTATGTCCCGGTCCTTCGGCGCGAGATCCTCGACATTCTCTCCACCGATGCTCAGGGTCCCGCTGCTGATCTCTTCCAGCCCGGCGATCATGCGCAATGCCGTCGATTTTCCACATCCTGAAGGACCGACGAGGATGAGGAACTCGCCATCATTTATCGTCAGGCTAAGATCCTTGATCGCGTGGAATTTGGTTCCAAAGGTCTTGCAAATTTTATCCAGTACAACAACAGCCACGGCACTTCCTCCTTAGTATCGTCGCCATCCAATCCCCAGGACAGCCCCTCCCCGGCGTCGAACCGAAACCGTCATCTGCGCAGCGCTAGTCCGATCGTCCAGGGCACCGGTGTGATGAACTCTCAGTCCGGTGGCGCGATCGGTCTGGGCACGGGTGCATTTTCCCTCGCCAGCCACGCGAGACAGGCGCTTTGATCCGGCAGGGCCATGCGGCCACCGGGGCCAGTCACCGAGATCGCGGCTGCGGCAGTTGCATAGATGGCGCAGTCGAGAGGCGGCTTTCCCTGTGTCAGCGCAAAAGCATAAGCACCGTGAAAGCAATCTCCGGCGCCCGTCGTGTCGACCGCTTTGACCTCGTAGGCCGGAACATGCCAAAAAACGGCGTCTCCCGTCTGCCTGATATAGGATCCTCGTTCACCGTCGGTCAAAACGACTGCGGTGCGGTCGTCAGACCAGAGCTTATGGAGGATCAACGCCGGATCGGCTTCGCAGGAATAAGTCTGCGCAAATTTCAATGGCAGTACCAGATGGTTGGACAAGCTCATCAATCGTTCGGTCGCAAGCCCGATCGTCCATTCAATGTCTGCCACCACAGCAAGGCCCAGCTTGCGGGCGCGCGCAACGATCGTATCGGCGTGGGTGGCATAGCCGTCGATCAACAGCACCTGGGCTTGTGCAAGAGTGCTATCGGCGAGTGCCTCGGAGGTTCCGTGCGGCACATTGTCGTCATAGGCGATAAACCTGTCCCCTTCAGGTCCGACCGTGATCACCGACCGTATCGGCCTGGCATCGCGGCGGCGCGGTGCAAAGGATATATCGACCCCGTGCCGTTCAAGCTCGCGGGCGCTGATATCGGTAACAGGCTGATCACTCAGCCAACCGATGAAACCGGCCCGCCCCCCCAGCTTTGCGACCGCAACAAGGGCCGTCGCGACATTGCCGCCGTGGTCATGGGTGCGACTTGTCACCTTTCCCTTGCCGGCGCTCAGCGGTCGATCGACGTAGATGATATCGTCGATCGCCAGCGCCCCGAAGCCGAGAACCTGAAGGTTGTGTGTCACCCGTTAACCGCCCGCGGCAGCGAGCGCCTCTTGCGGCGCCATACCGCTGTGAATGACGAGCTTGAAGGCGCGCGCCGCCATCGTCGTATCGCCGTGGCCCCAAAGGTTTCGTCCCACTACGGCACCCTTCGCTCCCGCCCGCAAGGCATCGAAGGTCTGAGTGAGAGCCCCGAGCAGATTTTCCGTTTTCGGACCGCCCGCGATAACGATCGGAACCGGGCAGGTGGCGACGGTTTCCTGGAACGAGTCGAAGTCTCCGGTGTACCCGACCTTGATCACGTCAACGCCGGTCTCAAACCCGATCCGCACGGCATAGGCGATCTCGTCTGGGGTGAATACGATCTTGCCGCCGTTTGAATAGTCACGGGGATAGACATGGGCAACGACCGGCATTTCAAAGCGGGCAGCGGCGTTGACGGTGTCGGTGAGCCAGCGAATGTAGTCACCTTCCGTATTGCCGCGCACCGGAATGGCAACGGCTAGAGCATCTGCCCCGTAGCGCACCGCATCCTCGGGGGTCGCGATCAACTGACGGATTCGATCGTCCGGCGTAAAGCAGCCGGCTTGAATGACCAGCGCCGCCTTGCCTGCATAGGCGGGCCACAAGTGGCGCGCAGCACCAGGCTGAATGCTGATATAGTCCGGCTCTCCAGCCATCACCCGCTTCAGCGCGCCCGGCAGATCCGCCAGGCCGCCCTCACGGACGTTGCCATAGCCAACGAAGTGGTCGACCGCGCCACCGAACAGATGCCCCGACGGATGTGAAAACAGCCGTGACAGGCGAATTTTGGTTCCAAGGCCCATATCGATGCTGTCCCTCTACAATTTGATCTCGCGTTGAGACCCTAACTCGAAAATAAACGAACGTTCAATATTTCGATTTCTTTCGTTTTGATTTAATATGACGGTAACGCGGGCTGGACATACACTGATGCCGCCCTCCATCGCGTCTTTTGATCACAATAGTTGCCGTGCATTTTCGATTTTCGAAAGATCGGTACCGTCATCTAAGGGAATTCGAGGTCACACATGCTTGCGGAACAACGGCGACATCAGATCATGCTGGAACTTCAGCGGACCGGCCAAGCACGCACGACGCAGCTGGCGGAAAACTTCGGTGTCTCCGAGGTGACCATCAGATCCGACCTGGAAATTCTGGATGCCAAGAAGCAGCTCATCAAAACGCATGGCGGCGCGATCGCATTGCCGGCCAGTTCGCCCGCAGCAGCCTTCGAAGAACGGATGAACCGCAATTTCGACGCCAAACGACGCATCGCGCAGATGGCGGCACGTCAAATAATCGACAACCAGTCCGTTGTGTTCGACAGCGGCTCGACACTGCTGCAGGTTGCCATGCAAATGCCCCCGGTCAATAACGTTGTCGTGGCCACAACCGCGATGAATATCGCGCAGCATCTGATGTATCGGCCGGGGCTGGACGTACATATGATAGGCGGCCGTGTCTTTCCAAGTACCGTCAGCACGATCGTCTCGGATTCCGACAAGGCCGTGGGCGGTCTTGTCGCCCACCAGGCGTTCCTCAGTGCTCATGCCATCGATCACGCATTCGATGTCGTCGATGTCTCGGAAGACATTGCACGCACCAAACGCAATCTGGTCCGCATGGCGAGGCGCGTCATCCTCGTGGCGGATTCCAGCAAGTGGGATATTGGCGCCTCGTCCAAGGCATTTTCGCTTTCACGTGTCGATCTGATCATCACCGACACCGGCATGCCGCACGGGATTCGCAGCCGATTAGACAAGCTGGGGGTCGAAGTGCGCTATGTGTAGGGGCGTTTAGGCTGCCAATTGTACCTATGTAACAAAAAATTTTGCGCATGCGATATTGTCAGGCTACAAACGCATTTCGAAGCCCCCACACTGACCGCCCTTGCGACATCGGCTTACGCAGAGGTGCCTTGGCGCAGTGCAACCAGAATTGCCGATGGACAAGATGACGATCAAAACTATGGACGATTTCGCCCGGTCCTGTGGCGTTTCTCGTCCAACGCTTTCGAGGTATTTCGATGACCCGAGCAGCGTAAAGCCGGTGACACGCAAACGCATCGAGGATGCGCTCTCGGCATCGGACTACCGTCCTAATCTCTATGCGCGCAATCTCAATCGCAAGAGGACACGCAACGTTGGCATTCTCGTGCCTGTCATCACAGATCCATTCTATGCCGAAATGGTCAACCGTCTGGAATTGCTCGTCCGGGGTGAAGGTTACTGGCCAATCGTCATCTCGTCCCACGGCTTGCCAGATCTTGAAGCCGAGGCCGTCAACACGCTTCTGTCCTTGAAGGCTGCCGGCGCGATCATCGCGCCTCTGGGTCTTTCTTCCGAGCCCGGCATCTTCGAAAAACTCCGGGAGAGCATTCCCATTGTCTACTTCGATACGTTCATCGAGGGCGACACGCCCTTCATTGGCAACAACAATGCCCAAAGCGTTGCGACAATTGTCGACTATCTCTGCCGGTCCGGCGAGCCGCCCGCATATTTCGACATTCCGCATGTCAATCACAATTCCGGGGAGCGGCTGGCAAGCTATGTCGCCACGATGGAAGCGCTCGGTTTCGAACCGGTCGTGTTTGGCGCCACCGAGAGCTACGGCTGGGATTTCGAACGTATGGGGTATGAGCAGACCGACGCAATGATCGCGGCTGGAACGCTTCCGGGCAGGACGATCCTCTGCGCGAACGATCGACTTGCCTTCGGCGCGATGGCTGCCGCCCACTCGCGCGGCCTCCGCATCGGCCGCAGGGGCGATAGCGATCTTCGCATCGCCGCTCATGACGATCACCCTCTCAGCCGTTATACCTGCCCGCCATTGACGACGATGGCGCAAGATTTCACCGCCATGGCACGCAGCAGTGTCGACACACTGCTTTCTATGCTGGACGAAGATAACGACACCAAGCAGGTCGTTGCACGAAAAATCATCCTCGACGGTACATTGGTGATGCGTCAGTCGGCGTGATCGACGAGGCTGCGCCATCCGGCAACCGCTTCTTCCACTGCCCGCCGCGCCGCCGGAATGTGCCGCCCCATGGAAACGAAGCCGTGGATCTGGTCCTGCCAACGCCGCAGGACTACAGGAACGCCCGCCTCGGCAAGCCGGCGGGTATAGGCCTCGCCTTCGTCTGCGAGGATATCCTGGCCCGCAATCGCGACGAAGGCCGGTGGCAAACCCACGACATTTCCGACCCGCAGCGGTGAGA
>Ga0102588_1001882_pt1 | contig 13694 bp, 15 predicted proteins | sample AraplaMF_Col_mMS_FD_76854 | JGI IMG/M metagenome (GOLD analysis project Ga0102588, IMG submission 76854) | Arabidopsis root microbial communities from the University of North Carolina, USA - plate scrape MF_Col_mMS (SPADES assembly) (version 2) | ecosystem: Host-associated > Plants > Roots >...
CTTCGGCGGAATCGGCACCGTTCCGCCTGCCTTGGTTGGCGATGCTCCGGCCCCTCGGCCCCGGATTTCTAATCTGTCGGTTTTGCGTGCTGTGCATGGCTCTTTCCTCCCTCTGGGGGAAACGCTCAACTCGCGCCAAAGTTCATGGCTCCACCGGAAAATTCGCCGTCGCCGATCCGCAGCAGGGGCCGAAATGGTCTCAGTTTCGGAAGACGGTGCAGGCTGCCCCGGCGGCACGGACAGTCATGCAAACCTTGTCAGCTTCAGCGCGAGTCTCTCTGCCGATACGAGCAGCAAAGCGCGGCCTGAAGCCAAAGCTGCGATCCCGCATACGCACGATGACCGGCTCCTCGCTCGCGAGAGGTGCGGGAAGTTGACGTGCGACTGCGGTAAATAGGCGAAGTGCTGCGGCATCGTTACTATTTGCCGCAAGCTGGGCGCCCCATGGCGCCCACTGACCCTGTTGGACCGAGGCGGTTTCGGTCAGGCGGCGCTTGCTGGCAAGCTCTATGCAACCATCGATGAAGGATTTGTCCGGAATGAGAAACCGCGCAGCCTCGACAGGCGGATCGTTCTTCCACTGCTCGATCGTATTCGCCGTGATGTCAAGAACGTAGCTGCGTGTCTCGAAGGGCAGCAGGCCCGTATCGAGATAGTCGGAGAGGCCCTGCTCGCCGGCATTATAGGCCGCGGCAGCGAGGCCGAGATTGCCAAAGCGTATTCGCAGCTCGTCGAGGTAGCGCGCTGATTCCTTGAGGGATTCGAGGATATCGAAACTATCCCTCAATCCGCGCAGCCTTGCGGTGCCAGGCATGAACTGCGCAATGCCCTGCGCGCCTTTGGGACTGATGGCGCCTGCCTGAAAACGGCTTTCCCGCCAGATCAACCGGGCGAAATATTCCGGCGGCAGGTCGTTTTCCCGCGCGAAGTGATCGATCGCGATGCAGAGATCGCGCCCGTAAGTTTCGCGGGTGATACATAGGCGCTCGCCAGAGGTCGGCATGTCGAGGGAATAGACACAGACACGATGCGACGTTGCAGCGGGCGGCTGGGAGAGGGCCATCTGGGTAAGTGCCAACAGAAAGCTGGCCACCAGCGCTACGATGCGTGCTTTGCCAAACGATACGCCCACCGCAGCCATCGTCCCTCTGTCGCCATTCCTGACTTTCTGGATCGAGCCGGAAAAGATACGCCCGTCAACGATGACGGGCGGAGTTGGGAGATTAATACGCACCCGCACGTTAGCAATCTTGAATATGGCGTCAAGTCAGAAACGGAGCATGGAAGCTTTTTGCCATTTGCCGCGGCTCGACTATTGTCGGCGAAAGAGTTCCCGATTCAGCGAGGCCGCCATGAGACTTTCCGCCTGCATCGAATGGCTGTTCGCAGCTGACGCCGACAACTTCGCGGACAGGATCCGCCTTGCGCACGCGCACGGCGTGGAGGCAGTCGAATTCTGGAAGTGGACGAACAAGGATATCGGCAGCATCGAATGGGCGCTGACGGAAACCGGCATAGAACTCACGAGTTTTGTGGCGGAACCGATGATTGCCCTGACAGATAGAACCAATAAGGAAGCGTTTCTGAAAGGTCTGAAAAGTTCGATCGCAACGGCAAGACGCCTCGGCGCGCACACGCTGATTGCGCAGGCAGGTGATGATCTTGCCGGCAAGTCTCGGGAGGAGCAGAAGGCAGCGCTGATCGAAACCCTGACCGCCGCCGGCGAAATTCTCGAGGGCAGTGGGGTTCGCCTCGGCCTCGAGCCGCTCAACACGCTGATCGACCACGTCGGCTATTTCCTTCATTCAACGGTGGAAGGTCTCGAGATCGTAAGGGCGACGGGGCGTTCCGAGATCGGCATTGTCTATGATGTCTATCATTCCGCCGTCATGGGAGAGGACACGGCCGAGGTGATCGACGATGATATCGGCCGAGTTTTCCACGTCCATATAGCCGATCATCCGGGACGGAATGAGCCCGGCAGCGGAATTGTCGACCTTAAGCGACGGGTCGATTGGCTTGTCGAACATGGCTACCGAGGCGCGATCGGGCTGGAATACAGGCCGTTGGCAGCGAGCGCTGCGACGATTGTGGAAACCCGGCATATGCTCGGCTAGAAGCCGGGTGACTCAGACTCGGATGGACGCAACCATTTCAATCTGCAGAGTCACGCACCATCTAGGGGATGAATGATGTCCTTCCTCAATCGGGACGCGACCGTGTTTGTGGAGTATAGCCATGCAATCCGTTTCGGACGTGCCTTTGTCTTTCAACGATCAGAGTGAGGGTGTGTGGCCCTCGCGTCGGCGAAAGATCATCGATTGGCTGGTCACGGAAACGCGTGACGAGCGCTTCATCGACAACATCTTCGTGCAGATGTGCCAGCGGCTCCGGAACGAAGGCGTACCGGTAGCGCGCGCATCGTTGCACTTCAGGACGCTTCATCCGCAATGGCTCGGAGCACGTATCCTGTGGCGCACCGGGTTGGCCGAGGCCAAGATCGATACGTTCGGCTATGGCGTCGAGAAGACACCGCAGTTTCGCAACAGTCCGGTCAACGAGATCTTCAGCGGCGCGATCGAGGTTCGCAAAAACCTCGAGGCTATGAGAGACGGAGACGGCCACCATCAATTTTATGACGAACTGATACGTGATGGGCTTACGGAATATATCGCTTGGCCGATGGAGCACACACTCGGAAAGCGCCACATCGCGACCTTCGCCAGCGACCGGCCCGGCGGTTTTTCTAACGAGCACATTGCTTTCCTCCAGGATCTTCTGCCCGCCTTGACACTGGTGACCGAGATCCGCCTCAAGAACATTCTCGCGCGCACGTTGTTGGAGACCTATGTCGGGCCGCATGCCAGCGGACAGATCCTTGCTGGGGCGACAACACGTGGCAGCGGGGCCACCGTCGGTGCGGCGATCCTGATCTGCGATCTGCGCGATTTCACGACGATCTCGGATCAATGGCCGCGCGATGACGTGATCGAGTTGCTGAACGGCTATTTCGACGCGATGTCGGAGCCAATTGAGAAACACGGCGGCGAGATCCTAAAATTCATGGGCGACGGGATGTTGGCGATCTTCCCGCTGACCGATCCGATGGCCTGCAGAAACCTCCTGACGGCGATCAAGGAGGCCGACGCCGCGGTCGCTGCGCTCAACGAGGAGAATGCGCGCGAGGGTCGCGAGGTGCTGCGCTACGGTATCGGCGTGCATGTCGGCGACGTCATGTATGGCAACATCGGCTCGCGCCGCCGGTTGGATTTCACGGTCATTGGGCCTGCGGTCAACGTGGCATCGCGTCTGGAAAGCCTGACGAAAGAGATCAAGCGGCCGGTGCTCTTCTCCAGGGCCTTCGTCGAGATGGCTTCGTGCAAGGAAGGCATGGAAAGCCTCGGCGCGTTCCCTCTGCGAGGTTTGGGCGAGCCAGTTGATGTGTTTGCCTTCAAGCGATCCTGAAGCTGTAAGATATGCAGATGAAGCGCGGGCAGGGTTCCTAAAAGCGGGGCGGGGTTGTAGGGCTACACAAGCCAAACGATCTTGAGTCCCTGCCAGGAGACAATCCCTCATGCCCGGTCCCTATGTTGTTCCCGTCCATGGCGACGAGGAGCTTCCGAAAGAGTGCGACGTCGTTGTGATCGGCGGCGGCATTGTCGGTTGCTCCACGGCGCTGGAACTCGCCGAACGCGGCCTGCGCGTGACGCTTTGCGAAAAAGGCGGGATTGGGAAGGAACAATCGAGCCGGAACTGGGGCTGGGTGCGGATCTCGATGCGCGATCCGCGAGAGGTGCCGCTGATGGCAGAGGCGCTGAGAATCTGGGATGGCCTCGACAAGCGCACCGGGCGCGATACGGGTTTCAAGCGCGCCGGCATCATCTTCACCTGCGCCAATGATAAGGAGGTGGCGGAGCGCGAGCGTTGGCGCACCAATCTGGACGGCTACCAGATCGAATCCCGCATGCTAACGGCGCAAGAATTCGGTGAAACGGTTCCCGGCTCAAGTGTCGATATGGCGGGAGCGCTCTACACGCCGGCCGATGGGCGGGCGGAGCCGCAGAAGGCGGCACCGGCGATCGCCGAAGCGGCACGCGACAAGGGAGCGACCATTCTCACGGAGTGCGCTGTACGCGGCATCGAGACCTCGGCAGGGGCCGTTAGCGGTGTCGTGACGGAACGCGGCGCGATCGCCTGCAATGCCGTGGTCCTGGCCGGCGGCGCGTGGTCCAGCCTGTTTGCCGGTCGCTTCGGCATCGATCTGCCGCAACTGAAGGTGCTGAACAGTGTTATGCGCACGAAGCCGTTGGAAGGCGGGCCGGCGCAAACGATATGGGCCAAGGATTTCGCTATCCGCAAGCGGCAGGACGGTGGTTACACAGTGGCCCGCGGCCACGACAACATCGTCGATATCGTGCCGGCCTCGTTCCGCTATGCCGCTACGTTTCTGCCGGCCTTGCGGTCAGAGTGGAAGTCGCTTTCCTTCCGGCTTGCGGGCCGTTTCTTTGACGAGCTGCGCATGCCACGGCGCTGGTCAATGGATGACGCAACGCCGTTCGAGTATCACCGGGTTCTCGATCCGGTGCCCTCGAAGAGATTGACGCTGGATGCACTCGACAGTCTGAAGAAGGCGTTTCCGGTTTTCGCCAAGGCGGAAATCGCCCAGCGTTGGGGTGGCTACATCGATGTCACGCCGGACGCCGTGCCCGTCATCTCGGCGGTCGATTCCATTCGCGGCTTTCATATCGCGACCGGATTCTCCGGCCACGGCTTCGGCATTGGACCGGCAGCGGGACGACTGATGGCCGATATCGTTACAGGCCGGGCGCCCGTCGTCGACCCGAAAGCGTTCCGGCTCTCGCGCTTCAGCGGCGGCTCGAAGGTCGAGCTGATCAGCGGCTTCTGATTTCGTGTATGAATGGAACTCGCGCGAGTGCGCCATTTGGTAATCTGGAATCGAGTGGTTGGTACGCCCTAGGGGAATCGAACCCCTCTTTACAGAATGAGAATCTGTTGTCCTAACCGATAGACGAAGGGCGCATCTGACAAGAAAATAGGAACGGCATGGGTGTTCGGCAAGACGTTCAGCTTGCTGGAAAAGAGAACCGGCGCGCGCGTCGGCGTGCTGACAGCTTAGCCGGCTGAAAGTATGTCTCGTGCAACGTCGCTCATATCGTTGTTGAGCTGGTGATCCCTGCGGTCGAGTGTGCGAACCACGGCGTGCGGAATCGCCTTCGCACAGAGATGAACATGGGCAGTGGGTACCACGTCGTCGGCGGCGCCATGATAGAGATAGATGGGAAGGCCGGGCGGGAGACCCTCTGAGACGTCCTTGCAGTCGCCGATGCCGTCGCTCGGCCATCCGCCTTCGCCGATGAACGGCGCAGCGATGACGAATAGCCCTCCGAACCTCGGTTTCGGCTGCTGTTCGGCAAGCACATGGATCAAAATGGTGCCGCCGACCGAGTGAGCGACGAGAATTGCCCCGTCGTCCAGCGAAGCGAGTTCTCTCGTTAAGGCAGGCTCCCACGCTGCGTAGCTTGGATCGTCCTCATTGGGCATTCGGGGATAGCGGACGGTATAGCTTTCGCCGAGTTCGCGCTCGAGGCTGGCCACGAGCTTGCTGTCCCAGCAATCGTAGACGCCTTCGCCGGCTCCTTGTACGAAGAGGACCTGCCTAGCCATCCGGCAACTCTATTCGGCGGGGCAGGCCGAAGCAAGGCTGGTCCATACTCAGCATGAGTAGCGATACCAACGCGTTGTCGAATCCAGGCTAAAATTCAATGAGAAACCGACACGCCCCACGGAAAATCGTCGTCCTCGTCTGCATAGCATTGTGCACCTCGGCATCAGGCGACGGACCATCCGCCGTCTACGAGCAGGTTCGCGCCGGTGACTAGGCTCGCAGCTGGTGACGCAAGGAAGACGACGGCACCCACCACATCATCGGTTTCACCGATCCGGCCGAGCGGAATGTGAGCAAGCGTCGCTTTGTAATTGTCGGCGTCGGATAGAAAAGGTGCCGTACCATCCGTGTGAATGAACGTCGGCGATACGGTATTCACGGTGACATTATAGCGTGCCCATTCGGCTGCAAGGCAGCGCGTGAGGTGATTGATTGCCGCCTTGCTCATGCAATAGATTGCCTCGCCGCGCAGTGCCACGGTGCCGGCCTGTGAGCTGATGTTGATGATCCGGCCGCTGTTGCGCTTGATCATCTGACGGCCCACGGCCTGCGTCATCAGAAACGTGCCCTTGATGTTGACATCAAGTATTTCGTCAAGGTCTTTCTCCTCAACGAGTTCTGCAAGATTGCCCGGAGCCACGCCGACGTTGTTGACGAGTACGTCGATCCGACCGAACTTCGTAAGCGCCGCGTCGACGGCTTGTGCGATATGGACCCTGTTGGGAATGTCCAGTTCGACAGGGAGGACCTTTCGTCCCATGCCCTCGAGTTCGGCGACCAGGCCTGCCGACGCCGCGACATCGCGGATCCCCAAGACAATATCGGAGCCGCCTGCGGCACAGGCAAGCGCGCAAGCCCGACCGATGCCACGGCTCGCTCCCGTCACGAAAGTCACCTTGCCCGCAAGGCTGAAGTCCGGCGCGTTCTTCTGCATCATCATCCCTCCCTCGATGAAGCTCATTTATGGCAGCGTCGACGCTCGGATGCCAGATGTTCTGCGTATGCTGAGGAGGCCGACTGGAGGAAGCAGGCGTGTTGCCGAGTCGCGAGTCAAGGCGAGGGCGCTACAGGCTCAAGGGCTACGCGTCGTCGGTTGACCGACCGGATTTCATTCCAGATTCACTAGCATTTGACGCGCCGCACAACAATGTTACGAGGATATCGTGTAAACGTCAAAAGCCAAATGATTTCAATAATCGATGGCACGCCCTAGGGGTGTGCCACTTTTTTTGATTTCATTGGGTTTTTTGCAAACAGGTCACATTGCGAAATGCCCCCAAATAAACGGAGGTCACTTTAGGTCACAATCCGTTTGTTCCGCTTTGTTCGCACTTGTTCCCGTGGCCGCCAAAATAGCAAACCCGGAAATTTTTGCCGATCTTTTTTCAAGCTCCACCCCGCCCCCCCGTATCATCGCCGCCCCGAAAGTAGCTCATGACGATGGGGTTAAGGAGGGCGGTGAGATAGCCAACGATCACACCAACAAGCTTTGCTATTTCCGCATTGTTGATGTCCACGAACCCGAACAGCACCACCAGCACCACGGCAAAGAATCCCACGATGGTGAGAAGGGCAAGGATGAGTGCGCCGTGTTCTTTCGTCATCTCGGGCCTCGCTTTCGGTCGATTGCCGCCACCAGTGCGACGGCGGCCAAGAGGAGCTTAAACGGTTTCATCTGTCGGTTCCTCCTCGGCCTCCTCGGTGACAACCACCACCGGTTCGGGCGAGGGCTTGCCGTTGATGTCGTCGGGGAGGAGGTAGCCCCAAACCCCGCCTCGGAACACCAGCACGTTGCCCTTGAACAAGGCCGGTGGCCGCACGGTGGTGGCATGCGCCGGGATGATCCACACCCCCGATTTCTTGCCCTCGGGGTTCTCTATCGGGCATGGCGTGGCTCCGTTGCTCCACCCGAGATATTCCCCCGTGTCTTCTTGATAGTGGTAAATCTTCATGGGTTCGTTCCTTTCAAAACTTGATGATCGGAAGGGCGGCAACGTTCTTCATGCGGGTTTCATTGCCACCGGCCGCATAGATGGAAATGCCGGTGCCTGACGCGTAAGTGTTTAGCGCCCTTGCCCCACTGTTCTGGTAGGCGAAATAAGCCTCGGCACCAGTGCCCGAGGAACCATTTGTTCCATGAGCGTGGCTTGGGTCATAGACGGAGTGCGCGTGGCTGGCGAACATGTCGGCCTGATAGGAACCAAACGTGCGCGAAGGGTCCAAGCCTCGGCCGTTATCCCAACCACGGGTGACAACGCCTCGGCTATCGGGGAGGTTAAAGGTGGTGGAACCGTCACCAGCTCCCCACCACGTGCCGATGGCGGCGAAAAGGGCGGCATAGGTGGTGCGGCTCACCGCCGCGCCGTTGCGCATGAGATAGCCGGTGGGCGGGGAGGGCCCGCCGAAATCAAGGAAGGCGCCGGGCGGGTTGCCGAACAATTCCTTGCTTGCCCGGCCCTTGGGCATACCCGTGGCGGCATCAATCAACATGAGCTGATCGGTGGTTGCCGGGGCCACCACGATTGAACAAGAGGGTTGGGGCGTGCTGCGCAATGTCGGCAAGGATTTGGACGTGCCGAAAACAAAATCCAAGGGCGGCCACCACAAGTGGGAACCGGCCATGCTCACCCGCTATGAGAAGGTGCACAAGGATAACCCGATGGCTTTGGCCGCCTATGCCATCGCCCGTTACCTCGGCAACCGTCTTGGCGATGTCGCCTTGTTGCGGTGGGATGCGCTGCGCATCGAACACGATGTGATTGACGGTGACGTGGTGGAGGAATGGACGTTCAATTTTAACCAGAACAAGGGCGGCCAAGAAATGTGGTTGCCGGTGCCGGAAGAACTAAAGACGTTCCTCCTTGCGCCCGCGCTGGTGGAGAGCCGGCCGCAAGGGTGGCCGCATCATCTTGAGCGAATGGGGCGAGGGGTTCACCATCGACTCGCTCGGCAACAAGTTCTTTGACTGGTGCACGGCGGCCGATATTCCCGAGGGCTACCGGGCGCACGGGTTGCGGGCGAACTTCGCGGTGGAACTCTGGCATGCCTCGGCCGGCGACCTGTCATTGGTACAGGTGGCCATGGGCCACAAGAGCCCGGCAACCACCGTTGGCTACCTTCGCGATTTGATCGGCAATGAAGATAGCGCCGACAAAATCCGCGCCGCCCGCGCCGCTCACAAGCAACGCGAGGCGCAAATTCTGGAGTTCAAGCAACGCCAGCAAAAGAAGGCCGGTTGATAGGTCACAACGGGCAATGTGACCTGTATGTGACCTGATAGCCTAAGTATTTGAAAACAAACCACAATTTTTAGAGTTGGCACGCCCTAGGGGAGTCGAACCCCTCTTCCCAGAATGAAAATCTGGTGTCCTAACCGATAGACGAAGGGCGCTTCCTTCGTGGTGGCGCCCTTATAGTCAGGCACTTTGAATCCCGCAAGCAGCAAATTGGATTTTTTTCAAAATAATGACAGGATTCTTTTGCGGCAGCGAACTGGCGTTTATTGCAGCCGAATCAAAACGCTATGGATCGATGTTCCCAATTCTTCACACGAGCTTACGTAACGCTAATGGCAGCGATGCGTGAGCGTCACAGAGCGCGAGCAAGGGGCGATGCAGCCGTCCCACCACCGCAGCCCCAGTTCCAGTCGCGGCTTTTTCCGGTATCGAGATGGACGGAGTTCGTGTGGCAGTAGGTACCGACACCGCCGCGATCAGGCAGCGAGCGGATATAGCTTGCGATATCCCATTTCGACACGCCGTCGATCCGAATATCGGCCGCGTCGCATGTCTTGTGCATGGATTCTTCGGCGCCGCCGACCATGCGGTTGTGGTCCGGGTCGCGATATCCCGACGTGACGACGAGCGGCTTGCCGAAGTGCGTTTCGACCGCCCTGATCACATTCAACAAGTTCGGCTTGAAGCAGCCGACCTCTACCTTGTCGTTTTGAAGATGCAGGCCATTGGGCGCAATTCGCGTCATGCCGGGCAGTGAGGCTTTTTGCAGTAGCCCGGAGAGACTGCCGAGCAGGTTTTGCCTCGGCGCGCTATAGAGCGCATTCATCGTCTGGCCTGCCAGTGCTCCGGTCGAGAGCGAGGCACTCTGAACCGACTCGCCGCGTATGGCCGTGTTCTGTGAGGACTGCTGCGGCAACAGGGGTTGAGTCTGCTGCGTTTGCTGGGGCTGATCGACAGGAAGCTGGCTGCTGTAGACGCTCGAGCGCATGGGGCTGACACCAGCCGGCGTGTAGGCGTTGCTCGTGACGGGCTGCACCTGGGTCGATGTCGGGTTGTTCTGCGGCAGCGTGTGTGCCGAGAAGATGCTCATCGCCTGCGCGTTGATCCCGGTCGATTGCATCGCGAGACCGCCGATATTGGCGGGAGCCGAAGCGGTCGATCCCACTGCCATTGGCTGCGCGGTCGGAGGCTGCGCCGGCTGCTGACCCGATACACTCGCCACCATAGGGTCGCGATAGCCGGGTTGGGCGGTGGGCGCGACGGTGGCTTGTTGAACGGCTGCAGTCGATTCGACTGGGGAAACGACAGCGGCGGCGTCGGCGGCCTTCTTGTTTGACACGCAGCCGCTGAGCACCAGCGCTGACGTGGCGATGAGAAGGGCAGGTCCGAAAGGTATCCGCTTTTCAACAGCGAGCACGCGAGCATTCTCCAGAGGACGGCGAGAGCTGCGCCAAAACGCATCGTTCGCCTCGAGTCGGCTGGAGAGTGCCCGCGCCACTGGCCTGCGGCAAGCGCGATGCGGACACGCAGGTCCGAAATCGCCAAAGCCGCAAGCCTCGCAAAAGCCTCGACTTACCAGGCGCCGGTATTGGCCATCGAAGCCCAAGGCTCGGCGGAAGGCAGGCTGCCGCCCTTCTGCAGAATCTCGATCGAGATCCCGTCCGGGGAACGCACGAAGGCCATGTGACCGTCGCGCGGCGGACGATTGATGGTGATGCCGTTGTCCATCAGCTTCTGGCAGGTGGCATAGATATCGTCGACCTCATAGGCGAGGTGACCGAAATTGCGGCCGCCCGTGTAGTCCTCGGTATCCCAATTGTAGGTCAGTTCCAGGCAGGGCGCGCCCTTGGCACTGGCCTCGGTTTTGTCGCCGGGCGCTGCAAGGAAAACGAGCGTGAAGCGGCCCTTCTCGTTCTCCGTGCGCCTAATTTCCTCGAGTCCGAAGAGGTTGGTGTAAAAATGCAGGGAGGCGTCCAGATCTTTCACGCGAACCATAGTGTGGAGATAACGCATTCTATTTCCTCTCTAATGCGGGGTCTTGGATTCTGTCGGAATCTTATGTGGCGGAACACCAGCTTCGGGCAAGATAGCGGGGTATGATTGGCAACTGCGAATAATCGAAAAGTAGGACTTGCGCTAATCCGTTACCAACATGTTAATCTTGATGTGAAGAATCAGTTAACCGTAACAGTGTGACGCGTATTGAGGGACTGGCGATATGGCTGACAGAATTTCGTCAAAGGAATTCAGCGACCTCGATCAACTCGCGGGGGAAGCGGTCGATCTCATTGAAATCACTGGCGTCGTCAAGTGGTTTGACGTGGCCAAGGGCTTCGGTTTCATCGTTCCCGACAACGGTATGCAGGATGTTCTTCTTCATGTGACCTGCCTGCGTCGCGACGGCTACCAGACAATTCTCGAGGGCACGCGGATCGTTGCGCTCATCCAACGGCGCGAACGCGGTTACCAGGCGTTCAAAATCCTTTCCATGGACCAGTCGACGGCTGTACACCCTTCGATGCTGCCGCCGGTCCGCACGCATGTGCAGGTGACGGCGACGAGCGGGCTCGAGCGTGCGCTGGTCAAGTGGTTCAATCGCACGAAGGGCTTCGGCTTCCTGACGCGGGGCGAGGGGACGGAGGATATTTTCGTCCACATGGAAACGCTGCGTCGGTTTGGTCTCACGGAATTGCGTCCGGGGCAGGTGGTGCTCGTCCGTTACGGCGATGGCGACAAGGGGCTGATGGCCGCTGAGATCCATCCTGATGTGCCGAGCCCGGTGAGCCGTGCGCACTGATGCGTATGTCTGCAGCTCACTGGATCAGAAGCGCCATCGCGGCGCTTTTTTTCATTCTCGCCGTGCCGGCCCTTTCCCAACCGCCGATAACCTTCGACAAGGAACCGCTGATTATCCAGACGGCGTCCGGCAAGCGGCTGAATTTCATCGTTGAGATAGCCGACACCAACGAGCAACGCCAGCGCGGGCTGATGTATCGTAAGGACATGGCCGAAGACGCCGGCATGATCTTCGATTTCGGTGTTTCGCGGCGGGTGCAGATGTGGATGGAGAACACCATCCTGCCGCTCGACATGCTGTTCGTCGACTCGACGGGCACGATCCGCAACATCAAGCAGAACGCGGTGCCGTACTCCGAGGACATCATCGATTCGATGACGGAGGTGAAGTACGTGATCGAACTCAATGCCGGTGTAACGGCCAAGCTCGGCATCAAGCCTGGCGACAAGGTGATGAGCGCCACGACGACCAAGAAAAAGTAGGCGTTCGCGCCACGCGGTGACACGGGGCTGCTTGAGGCAGCGCCGAATTTCTCCCGAAAAGCGGGAATGCAGCGGGTGTCTTGTTCCTCGACAGGCCCGGCGTGAAAAGGGCGGTTTAGCGACGTGCGCCGAACACCTCGCGCATGACGTCGCCTTCCAACTCCACACAAAGTTCTTAATATTCATCGACCAGGGTGGGCTCGGCGCTGGCCTCCTTGCGGAACCGTTCGAGTGCGAGGCACGCCTCCTCATAGGCACCCAGCATTTCATCAAGCAACGGTCGCCCATTGGCGGCTAACCGCACAGCCTCGCGCTGGGATGCCGGTAACCTTAACAACATGCGCGCCAGACCGCATCTTGCAGCCTCGCCTAGACGATTGAATGACTTGCCCATTCGCGCCACCGTCCCCTCCTGGTGCACAAACGACGGCAGTGATTGCGTATTGGTCGCTGGGATATCACGGTTCTCCAGATGAGCGGCGTAGAATACGGTAGAATACCTCGGTACCAACGGCGAGATATGTGATGTTGGCTGCGATTGAGCCCACCCGGAGCCAGCGCATGTGGTCCTCACTCGCCAAGGGGAAGTGTTGCCCGAACGATTGTGAACCCGGTATTGCCACAACGTATAGGTCATGTTTATCTGCTAGCAACATACGCATTGGGTTGTGCTTAGTCAGCATCGAGGGGAATTCGATGGCAAGTGCAAGGTCAGGCGACGTGGCCCCTGTAGCGCCATCTGCCGAGGAAGTGCAAGACCAGCTGGAGCGCATCCTCGGAAGCGAGAGTGTTCACCTCCCTGAGCGAGCCCGGCGGTTCCTGGTGTATGTCGTGACGGAGACGCTCGCCGGTCGATCCCACTACCTCAAGGCCTACACGATCGCGGAGGTCGTTTTCGGAAGGCAGAATTTCGATGCTCAGGGCGATCCCGCCGTGCGGATCGAGGCTGGGCGCATCCGGCGGGAGCTGGAGCGCTATTATTTGATGGCTGGCGGCAGCGAGCCGGTTGTCATCACGATTCCCAAGGGCCGATATGTTCCCATATTCCAAGCTTCGTCGCATTGCCGTGGCGACACAGCGGACGAGGCGATGGCACCGCCTTCTCCCGTCTCTGTCGAGCCTTCATCAAGTGAGGTTGTCGCAGCACCGGCGGCTTCCAGATCCGCTGGAAAACGCTGGCTGATAGCTGGCGCGGCAATGGCGGCCGCGATTGCTGCAGTGGCCATTTTCCTTGGCTTAACGCCGGCCTCCAAGGAGGTTGCTTCCATCAACAGCCGACCGACGATAGCCGTGGATCGCTTCGAGGATATTGCGGGTGGCAGCAGATTTTCGGGAATTTCGGGCGGCGTGACCGATGAAATCATGTCGAAGCTCGTGAAGTTCAATGACATTCTGGTCGTCGATGCGTCCGGTAATGATCAGGACGCTGTGAGCGGCCTCCAGAATGCTCGATACGCCCTCCAGGGAAGTGTTCGACAAGATGGCGATCGTGT
>Ga0102588_1001884_pt1 | contig 13680 bp, 19 predicted proteins | sample AraplaMF_Col_mMS_FD_76854 | JGI IMG/M metagenome (GOLD analysis project Ga0102588, IMG submission 76854) | Arabidopsis root microbial communities from the University of North Carolina, USA - plate scrape MF_Col_mMS (SPADES assembly) (version 2) | ecosystem: Host-associated > Plants > Roots >...
TGGAGCGCTGAGGGATTCGGGTGGGAGCCAGCCTGCTGGCGAAGGGTGCTTGCCGCGAGCACCCTTCGCCAGCAGGCTGGCTCCCACCAGTGCGGGAAGGGTCAGTAGACAGGTGACCAAAAAAAACCCCGCCGAGGCGGGGTTTTTCTTAGTGCTTGAGCGTCTTTCGCATGCGTTCCAGTGCCTGGAGCTGCGCGAGGGCCTCGGCCAGTTTGGCCTGCGCCTCGGCGACGTCCAGCTGCTCGCCGCGATTGGCCAGCGCGGCCTCGGCTTCTTCCTTCGCCTTCAGGGCGGCCGCCTCGTCGAGATCGGACGCGCGAGCGGCCGTATCGGCGAGGATGGTCACGACCTGCGGCTGCACCTCGAGGATGCCACCGGACACGTAGAACTGCTGGCGCTCGCCGTTGGCGGCAACCACGTCGATGTGGCCGGGCTTGAGGCGGGTGATCAGCGGAGCGTGACGCGGCGCGATGCCCAGCTCGCCGAGCTCACCAGTGGCGACCACGAGCGTGGCTTCGCCGGAGTAGATCTCGGCTTCGGCACTGACGATGTCGACGCGGATGGTGTGGGTCATGGGCTTGTCTTCCGTTGGAAAGGGAGTGGGGAAAAAGGTCGCTTACGCAGCCTTCTTCGCACCCATCTCCTCGCCCTTCTTGATGGCTTCGTCGATGCCGCCGACCATGTAGAACGCCTGCTCCGGCAGGTAGTCGAGGTCGCCGTCGAGGATCATCTTGAAGCCGCGGATGGTTTCCTTCAGCGGCACGTACTTACCCGGCGAGCCGGTGAAGACTTCGGCCACGTGGAACGGCTGCGAGAAGAAACGCTCGATCTTGCGCGCGCGCGACACCGACGCCTTGTCTTCCGGCGACAGCTCGTCCATGCCGAGAATCGCGATGATGTCCTTCAGCTCCTTGTAGCGCTGCAGCGTGCCCTGAACCTTACGCGCGACGTCGTAGTGCTCCTGGCCGATCACCGAGGCGTCGAGCTGACGGCTGCTGGACGCCAGCGGATCCACGGCCGGGTAGATACCCAGCGACGCAATATCGCGGCTCAGCGTGACCGTGGCATCGAGATGCGCGAAGGTCGTGGCCGGCGAGGGATCGGTAAGGTCGTCCGCGGGAACGTAGACGGCCTGGATCGACGTGATCGAGCCGGTCTTGGTCGACGTGATGCGCTCCTGCAGCACGCCCATTTCCTCGGCGAGCGTCGGCTGGTAGCCCACGGCCGACGGCATACGGCCGAGCAGCGCGGACACTTCGGTACCGGCCAGCGTGTAGCGGTAGATGTTGTCGACGAAGAGCAGAACGTCCTTACCCTTGCCCGAGGCGTCCTTCTCGTCGCGGAAGTACTCGGCCATCGTGAGGCCCGTCAGCGCGACGCGCAGACGGTTGCCCGGCGGCTCGTTCATCTGGCCGTAGACCATCGCGACCTTGTCGAGAACGTTGGAGTCCTTCATCTCGTGATAGAAGTCGTTGCCTTCACGAGTACGCTCACCCACGCCGGCGAACACGGACAGACCCGAGTGCGCCTTCGCGATGTTGTTGATGAGCTCCATCATGTTGACCGTCTTGCCCACGCCTGCGCCGCCGAACAGGCCGACCTTGCCGCCCTTGGCGAACGGGCACATGAGGTCGATGACCTTGATGCCGGTTTCCAGCAGCTCGCTCGCGGCGGCCTGCTCGTCGTACGACGGGGCTTCGCGGTGAATGACCCACTGTTCCTTCTCGCCGATCGGGCCGGCTTCGTCGATCGGGTTGCCGAGCACGTCCATGATGCGGCCGAGCGTGGCGGTACCGACCGGCACCTTGATGCCTTCGCCGGTGTTGCGCGCAACGAGGTTGCGGCGCAGGCCATCGGTGGAACCGAGGGCGATCGTGCGAACGATGCCGTCGCCGAGCTGCTGCTGCACTTCGAGGGTGATCTCGGTGCCGTCGACCTTCAGTGCGTCGTAGACCTGCGGTACCTGGTCGCGCGGGAACTCGACGTCGACGACCGCGCCGATGATCTGAACAACTTTACCCTGGCTCATGGATGTGCTCCGGATGAATCTTCTTTAGGTTTCTTGTAGCGGCGCCGCTTTCGCGTCGCCATGGCGTGTTCGGTTAAACAGCGGCGGCGCCGCCGACGATTTCCGAGATTTCCTGGGTAATCGCGGCCTGGCGGGCCTTGTTGTAGACCAGCGTGAGTTCGCCGATGACCTTGTTGGCGTTGTCCGACGCGGCCTTCATGGCGACCATGCGCGCGGCATGTTCGCTGGCGAGGTTTTCCAGCGCGGCCTGGTACACCACCGACTCGATGTAGCGCGTCATCAGGTGCACCAGCACCGTCTGGGCGTCGGGTTCGTAGATGTAATCCCAGTCGTGCGTCTGCTCGACCTTCACACCCTTCGATGCATCGCCTTCGGCGTTCTCGAGCTCCGTGGCCACCAGCGACAGCGGCAGCAGGGCTTCGATCGTCGGCTTCTGCACGATCGTGTTCACGAAGTCGTTATAGACCAGGAAAACACGGTCGAGCTTGTTGTCCGAATACGCATCGAGCACGACCTTGATCACGCCGATGAGGTCTTCGAGCTTCGGCTTCTCACCGAGGTGCGTGGCCGTGCCGATCAGGTTCACGCCCTTGATGCGGCGGAAGAACTGCACGGCCTTCTGGCCGACGGCGACGACGTCGATCTGCGCGCCCTTGTCCTGCCACTCGCGGATCGAGGTCAGCGTGCGGCGGAACAGGTTCGAGTTGAGACCGCCGGCGAGGCCGCGATCGGTCGACACCACGATGAAGGCGACGCGCGCGACGTTCTCGCGCTCGGTGAGGAACGGATGGGTGAAGTCCGTGCTCGCCTGCGCGACGTGCGCGATGACCTTGCGCATCAGGCGTGCGTAAGGACGCGAGGCCTTCATCAGGTCCTGCGCCTTGCGGATCTTCGACGCAGAGACCATTTCGAGCGCGCGCGTCACCTTGCGCATGTTCTGCGTGCTCTTGATCTTGGTTTTGATTTCGCGGCCGCTTGCCATGGCTTACTCGTCTGTAAAGGGTGACGCAGCGGGGCGGACGAACCGCCCCGCGTGGTTGTCGCTTACCAGCTACCGGTCTTCTTGAACTCGTCGGCGGCGGCCTTGAAGGTCGCCTCGATGTCCTTGTCCCAGTCGCCCGAGTGGTCGATCTTCGTCATCAGCTCGCCGTGGTTCTGGCGCATGAAGGCGTGCAGACCCTTCTCGAACGGCAGCACCTTGTTGACCGGCAGGTCGTCGAGGTAGCCCTTCTCGGCCGCGTACACCGACACGCCGAGTTCGGCGATCGACAGCGGCGAGTACTGCGCCTGCTTCATCAGCTCGGTGACGCGCTGGCCGCGGTCGAGCTGCGCGCGCGTGGCGGCATCGAGGTCCGAGGCGAACTGCGCGAACGCGGCGAGCTCACGGTACTGGGCGAGCGCGAGCTTCACGCCGCCGGAGAGCTTCTTGATGATCTTGGTCTGGGCGGCACCACCGACGCGCGACACCGAGATACCGGCGTTGACGGGCGGACGGATACCGGCGTTGAACAGATCGGTCTCGAGGAAGATCTGGCCGTCGGTGATCGAGATCACGTTGGTCGGAACGAACGCCGACACGTCGCCCGCCTGGGTCTCGATGATCGGCAGCGCGGTGAGCGAGCCGGTCTTGCCCTTCACTTCGCCGTTGGTCATCTTCTCGACGTACTCGGCGCTGACGCGCGAAGCGCGCTCGAGCAGACGCGAGTGGAGATAGAACACGTCGCCCGGATAGGCTTCGCGGCCCGGCGGACGCTTCAGCAGCAGCGAGATCTGGCGGTAAGCGACGGCCTGCTTGGAGAGGTCGTCGTACACGATCAGCGCGTCTTCACCGCGGTCGCGGAAGTACTCGCCCATGGCGCAGCCGGAGTACGGCGCGACGTACTGCAGGGCGGCGGCTTCCGACGCCGAAGCGACGACGACGATGGTGTTGGCGAGCGCGCCGTTTTCTTCCAGCTTGCGCACGACGTTGGCGATCGAGCTGCGCTTCTGGCCGATGGCGACGTAGATGCACTTAATGCCGGAGTCTTTCTGGTTGATGATCGCGTCGATCGCGACGGCGGTCTTGCCCGTCTGGCGGTCGCCGATGATCAGCTCGCGCTGGCCGCGGCCGATCGGGATCATCGAGTCGATGGACTTGTAGCCCGTCTGCATCGGCTGGTCGACCGACTGGCGCCAGATGACGCCCGGGGCGACCTTCTCGACCGGGCTGGTGCCCACGGCGTCGATCGGACCCTTGCCGTCGATCGGGTTGCCCAGCGCGTCGACGACGCGGCCAAGCAGGCCCGGGCCGACCGGCACTTCGAGGATGCGGCCGGTGGTCTTGGCGGCATCGCCTTCGCGCAGGTGCTGGTATTCACCGAGCACCACGGCGCCGACCGAGTCGCGCTCGAGGTTCAGCGCCAGCGCGTAGGTGTCGTTCGGCAGTTCGATCATTTCGCCCTGCATCACGTCGGCCAGGCCGTGGATGCGCACGATGCCGTCGGACACGCTGATGATCGTGCCTTCGTTGCGTGCCTCGGCGCCGAGCTTGAACTGCTCGATGCGGGTCTTGATCAGCTCGCTGATCTCGGACGGATTCAGAGTGGTGCTGGACATGGTCGGTTCCTTGGGTTGCGCCGCTCTCGCGGCACCCGGTGGTATGAGAAGCTCGTAATCAGTGCGTCAGCGCGCTGGCCAGCCGCTGCAGGCGGCCGCGCGCGGAACCGTCGATCACCTGCTCGCCCGTGTCGATGACGACACCGCCGAGCAACGCCGGATCGACGTGCGTATCCAGTTCGATCTCGCGCTTGAAGCGGCGCTTCAGAGAGGCGCGCAGCGTTTCCGCCTGCGTCGTGTCGAGATCCAGTGCGCTCGTGACCTTGACCTTCAGGGTCGACTCGGACTCCAGCTTGTACTGGTCGAAGAGCGCGGCGATTTCGGGCAACAGATGCATGCGGCCGTTTTCCGCCAGCTCCTCGAGGAAGCGTGCGAACGGCGCATCGGCAGCCATGCCCTGCGGAAGATGGATCGCGACGAGCTGCGTCGGCAGCACGCGCGGATCGTTGCCGAGGCCGGCGACCTGGGGGTCGACCGCGACCGCGGCGGCGAAATTCAGCGCTGCCGACCAGTCGGCGAGCGCACCGGACGCGTGTGCCACCTCGAAGGCGGCACGCGCGTACGGACGGGCGAGGGTGAGCGCCTGGGCCATGATCAGATCTCGGCAGCGAGCTGGTCGAGCAGCGCCTTGTGGGCCGCCGGATCGATTTCACGCTGGACGATCTTCTCCGCACCCTTCACGGCGAGCGCACCGACCTGCTCACGCAGCTGTTCGCGTGCGCGCTGGGCCATCGAGGCGATCTCGTCCTGGGCCGAAGCCTTCAGGCGGTTGATCTCGTCGATCGCTTCGGCGCGGGCCTTCTCGATGATCTGGTTGGCCTGGACCTGCGCACGATCGATGATCTCGGTCGACTGCTGGCGTGCCTGCTTGATCTCGATGGCGACCTTGGCGTCGGCATCCTTGAGTTCGGCGCGCGCGCGCTCGGCGGCGGCCAGACCCTCGGCCACCTTTTTCTGGCGCTCTTCGATGGCACCGTTGAGCTGGGGCCAGATGAACTTGGTGGTGAACCAGACCAGGATCGCAAAAGAGATCATCTGGCCCAGGAAGGTCATGTTGATTTCCATGATCTCTCCGAAAGACTCCGAACGCTTGGGTACTGACGATCGCCGTGACCGATGCGGTCACGGCGACAAGACGAACGGCTGCTTAGCCGCCGACGGCGGCGCGCACGACACCGACCAGCGGGTTCGAGAACGCGAACAGCAGGGCAACGGCGAGGCCGATGATGAATGCCGCGTCGATCAGGCCGGCGAGCAGGAACATGCGGCCCTGGAGCAGCGGGACCAGTTCCGGCTGACGAGCGGCCGACTCGAGGAACTTCGAGCCCATGACGGCGATACCGAGACAGGCGCCGAGCGCGCCGAGACCGATGATCACGCCGATGGCGATGGCGGTCATGCCCTGGACGTGGGCGAGAAGCGAGGCGAGTTCCATGGTGTTCTCCTGGGATAAACGAATAGCGAAAGGATGAAAAGGAAAAGGGTGTAGCTGAAAACGTTAGCGTCGGTGCGGTGAGTTAGTGGTGTTCCCGCGCCGTGGCGATGTAGACGATCGTCAGCATCATGAAGATGAACGCCTGCAGGGCGATGATCAGGATGTGGAAGATCGCCCACGCCGTGTTGAACACGACGCCAGGCACGAAGCTGATCCAGCTCACCATCAGACCGGCAATCAGCATGAACACCAGTTCGCCGCCATACATGTTGCCGAACAGTCGCATCGCGAGCGACACGGGCTTCGACAGGGTTTCGACGACGTTGAGAAGGAAGTTCGGGATCACCAGGATGAGCTTGGCGATCGGGTTGGACGCGTGGAACGGGGCCGTGAGCAGCTCCTTGCCGAAGCCGAAACCGCCCTTCGCCTTGATGCCGTGGCCGATGACGATGAACAGCACGGCGACCGAGAGGCCAACGGTGGTGTTGATGTCGGCGGTGGGAACCATGCGGAAGTAGGTGTGGTGGGCGACTTCGTCACCCGCGAACACGTGCACGAGCCAGCCGGCCAGATCCACCGGCAGCAGGTCCATCGCGTTCATGAGGAACACCCACATGAAGATCGACAGCGCCAGCGGCGTGACCGTGCGACGGTCGCCGTGGAAGGTGTCCTTCACCTGCGTGTCGACGAACTCGATGGCGAGCTCGACGAGGGCCTGGCCCTTCGACGGCACGCCGGACGTCGCCTTGCGGGCGAAGAGCCAGAACCACAGGCAGAAAACCACCCCGAGGCCAAACGACACGAGGATGGAATCGGCGCGCAGGTTCCAGAACCAGAAATGATCGGCGCTGAAATTCACCGTCATGTGCTGGAGGTGGTGCTGGATGTATTCGGTCAGACCGCCTTGCGGTTCGCTCGCCATGCTCAACCCTTGAATCTGAATGCAAATACGTTGACCGTGTAGCCGGCCACCAGTCCCACCAAAGCGGGTAAGGGTGGCAGCTTCCACTGAACCAGAATGAGCGCCAGTCCACCGATGAGGATGATCCAGCGAAGGATCATGCCCACCAGGAACCTCATGAACGTCGCCCCCGCCCCGCCCAGCGCGCTGAACGCTCGCGCGGCAAGCAGCGCGGTAGCGACGGCGACGATCAGGGCACCCCCGAAGGCGGCCAGCGCGGCTGGTCGACCCTGCAGGGAAAAAGCGAGTCCCGCGACAACGGCCACCACCAGCTGCGCGATGACGATGCGCAAGGCGAGGTGACGACCGGCAGCAAGACTGTTAAGCAACGCGAGGCTCCCGTGGTTTCGCTCAAGGCGGCACCAGATGGTTCAACGGGCCACGGTTTAATCTGGAAAAGTATACCAGCCGCGTAAACGACGGGACAAGCTACGAAAGGCCAAAACCACCCGCCGGCGCGACGATGCGTCGCGTCGTTCACGGGGGGACGCGGTCGATCAGGCCCGGGCGGGCGGACCGACCAGTGCGCCGAGCGACGTCGCCGTCGTCACCGCCACGTCCAGAATGTCGCCGGCGGCGGAAGCCGCCCGTTCGACACCTTCGCGCTGGAGCTCCCCGCCACGCGCCAGCACCCTGGTCAGCGCCGCGGCATCCGAAGCGACCATCGCATCGGCCATCAGACCGGTGGCCGCTCGCGCATGCCCTTCCATCGCCTGCAGCTGCAGGTCGGCGACGCGCTCCATGCCGCGCCAGGCGAGCGCTTGCGCAGCCGCGGCCTGTTCGACGAAGCGGGCGAAATCGGCGTAACCGTTTACATGCGACATCGATACGACCGCTGGGATCGGGGAGGTGCCGGAGTGTAGACCCGTCTGCGGCGACGCAGCAACCACGAAACCTTGCGGGTCAGGCCACTGCTGGCCGCGGTGGTAAGGCAGATTGTGGGAGCGCGCTCCCACAGGGACCAAGCATCAACCGACCGTTGAATTAAGCGGCGTACTCGGCACCGGAGGTGCACGTCTCATGCACCACGACCTTCGCCAGCCCGGGAACGTCCGGCCGCAGGTTCTCGAAGATCCAGCGTGCGAGGTTCTCGCTCGTCGGATTCTCCAGGCCCTCGATGTCGTTGAGGTAATGGTGATCGAGTCGATCGTAGAGCGGCTGGAAGCGGGCCTTGAGGTCGCCGAAATCCATCACCCAGCCCAGCACGGGATCGGCGTCGCCCTCCACATGCAGTTCGACACGGAAGGAATGACCGTGCAGGCGCGAGCACTTGTGGCCCTCGGGCACGTTGGGCAGCCGGTGGGCCGCTTCGATGTTGAAGCTCTTGAAGATGCGCATGGGGATGGGATTCGCGGGTGACTGCATAGTGTAGCCGAGCGCGCGTAAGCGTTTTCGGGCAAGTGGTATTCACGACGAGGTTCGCATTTCGGTGCATGAATCATGGACTTTTCATCCTCGAGCGGTTGCAGTGGTAACCAACCGGCCATGTAAGGGGGCATCGTCGGCCAAACGTCCCTGCGCCTCCAGGAGGCCTCGATGTGTCTTGGTCGTGGTTCGCTCGACAGTCCGCACGTGTGCGGCCTTGCTGAAGAAGTGTTCGCCGCCCTGCCCTGGCCCTGCGTCGTCTGGCGCCGGGACGGACGGCAGCCGGTGATGGTCAATGCGGCATTCCAGCGTGAATTCGGCACGACGCGGGGTCGCGCCGGGCCCGCGTGGCTCGAAACGCACCTGGAGCCGACCTCGGAGCCGGGGGAATTCATGTTTCGCGACCGGCACGCGACATCGCGGCGCTATCGCGTGAGCCGGCAGCTTATCGACGTACCGCCGACGGCGTTCGACGCCGTGTTCCTGATGCCCCTGCCGGATGTCCCCCGCGCGCCGGAAGAACCGGGTACCGCCCCGGTCGCCTGCCTGCCACCGGGCGTCACGCTGACGCGCCGCGAGTCGCAGGTACTCGACGGCATCATGTGCGGCAAGCTCAACAAAGTGATCGCGTGCGAGCTGCACATCAGCCCGAAGACCGTGGAGCTGCACCGCGCCAACTTGATGGCGAAGCTGCGCGTGCACAACGCGGTGGAACTGGCCCGGGCGGTGCTGGATATGACCCCGCGGATGGAAGACATGGCGACCCTCTAGGCCGTTCCTGTGGGAGCCAAAAAGAAAGGCCGCCCGGAGGCGGCCTTTCTTTTTTTCCTGGTGGCTAGAGGCGGGCTCGAACCGCCGACCTCAGCATTATGAGTGCCGCGCTCTGACCAGCTGAGCTACCTAGCCGTGAAACCTGGTCGTTCGCAGGCGGACCCGCGAAGGCCGGGCAGTTTAATCGGCCTGAGGCTCCCATTCAAGTAGCGCCTTGTGCCTGCTTCTCGCGCTGTGGTTGAATCGACCGTAACAGCGGTCCGGCACATCCGCCGGAAACGCCGGAAACGGTTCGCGGAGGGCGAATGATCGACGCTGATGGCTACCGACCGAACGTGGGGATCGTGCTCCTTAATGGAGACGGGCGCCTGTTCTGGGCGCGCCGCGTCAATCGCGATGGCTGGCAGTTCCCGCAGGGCGGCATGCGCAGCGACGAGACCCCGCTGGAAGCCATGTACCGCGAGCTCGAGGAAGAGACCGGCCTGCTCGAGCAACACGTCGAGGTGCTGGCCGAAACGCGCGGCTGGCTCCGTTATCGCCTGCCCAGCCGCTTCGTGCGCCACCACCAGCGCCCGACCTGCATCGGCCAGAAGCAGGTGTGGTTCCTGCTCCGCCTGAAGTGCAGCGAAGACGCCTTCCGTCTCGACGCCTGCGAGAAGCCCGAGTTCGACCTCTGGCGCTGGGTGGACTTCTGGTACCCCGCCAATCACGTCGTGAACTTCAAGCGCCAGGTCTACGAGCGGGCGCTGCGCCAGTTCGCACCCACCGTGGAAACGGTGTGCAGCGTCGAGGTGGGCCGCTGCCCGCAGCAGGCGGAAGCCGAGCGCCAGGCCCGCGAAGCCGGGCTCTGAGCCACGTTCACATTTCGGTAGTTGACAATCGTTCGCATTCGCGTTCGAATCTGCAGCCATGTACATCTGCATGTGCAATGCCGTCACCGATCACGCCATCCGCCGCGCCGCGGCCGAGGGCGTCGAGACCTTTGCCGAGCTTCAGGCCCGCACGGGCTGTTCGGACTGCTGCGGCGCCTGCGAGCCGGAAGCCCGCCAGTGCCTCCGCGACGCCGTCTCCGACGTGCGGTCCACCCTGACGTTCCTGCCCTCCCCGGCCTGATTCCGCGCCGCCTCGTTGCGGACGCGAAACGTCTTCATTCTCGTTACGTCATCGCGCCGCGCGGCGCCGTATAGTCGTGCCCTGCATTCCAGGGAGACACCCTCATGAAGGGCGACGCGAAGGTCATCGAATACCTCAACAAGGTCCTCTACAACGAGCTGGCCGCCATCAACCAGTACTTCCTGCATTACAGGATGTTCAAGGACTGGGGCTACAACGAACTCGCCAAGCACGAGTACGAAGAGTCCATCGAGGAGATGAAGCACGCGGACAAGCTCATCGAGCGGATCCTCTTCCTCGATGGCCTGCCGAACCTCCAGCACCTCGGCAAGCTGCGCATCGGCGAGAACGTGGTCGAAGCCCTGCAGGGCGACCTCGATCTCGAGATGATCGCCACGAAGGATCTGCGCGAAGCCATCGCCTACAGCGAAGGCATCCACGACTTCGTCAGCCGCGACCTCTTCAAGTTCATCCTCGGCCAGGAAGAAGAGCACATCGACTGGCTGGAAACCCAGTTCAGCCTGATCTCCGACATCGGACCCGAGCGCTACATGCTCAGCAAGGTCGGATCGCTCGACAAGTCGTAAGAAAGGGGCCGCCGCAAGGCGGCCTTCTTCGTTGTGGGGCGCTGTTCCTTGACCATTCGGGAGCGCGGGGGCTATACCATCGCCGCCTTCACGTCTTCACCACGGAATCGTTCATGGCCCCACGCCACCCGCCACGGTTCGTCGTGCGCACGCTCGACGACGCGGCCAGCGAGCGCCGGAAGCGGCTCGTCCTGATCGGCGGCTGGCTGCTCAGCCTGCTGCTCGTCGGCGTGGGCACGTGGCTGACGGTGTCGCGCGTGCCTTCGGCCACCGGCACCCGCGTGTCGGCGAAGCAGCTGCAGGCCGAAAACGAAGACCTCCGGCAGCAGACGACGAACCTGCAGCGATCGGCGCAGGTCACCGAGGTCGCCACGAAAGAGCTCAAGCGGAACCTCGCCGAGCGCGACGAGGAAATCAGCGGGCTTCGTACCGACCTCGCTTTCTACGCGAGGCTGGTCGGGGGCGGCGCGCAGCGCGACGGGCTGAAGATCCAGGGCGCCCGGACCACCGCCGTCAACGGCGCCGCCAACGCGTGGAACGTGGTGATCACCCTCACCCAGAACGCCCGCCGCGGCGAGCTCGTGAAGGGCGACCTCAAGGTCGCCGTCGAGGGGATTCAGGGCGACAAGGTCACCACGCTCGAAGGCGCCGCGCTGGGCCAGGGCGATTCATCGAGCGGCCTGCCGTTCTCTTTCAAGTATTTCCAGCAGGTCCAGGGCAGTTTCACGCTCCCCGCGGGATTCCGCCCGACGCGGATGCGGCTGACCGCCGATGTCGCCGGCGACAAGCCGGTGGTCGGCACCCTGGAATGGAGCGACACCCTCCGCAACGACGAGGTCAACGATGTTCAGCAATAACCGGAAGAACGCGCCGCCCGCCGTCGGCACCACCGCCACCAGCCTGATCGCCCGCGGCGTCACCCTGCGCGGCGACATCCTGTTCAGCGGCGCGCTTCACCTCGACGGCGTGGTCGAGGGCTCCATTCACGCCGATCCGGGCAGCGACGGCGTGCTCACGATCAGTGAGACGGGTCGCGTCATCGGCCGCGTCGAGGTGCCGCAGGCCGTGATCAACGGTGGGGTGACGGGGAATGTCGACGTCTCCGAACGCCTGGAGCTCGCTCCGCTGGCGCGGATCGACGGCGATGTCCACTACCAGGTGCTGGAAATGGCGGCGGGCGCGCAGGTGAACGGAAAGATGGTGCATCGGGCGCCGCAGACCGTGCGCCAGCTGGCCCAGGCGGCCATCGAGGTGGCTCCGGCGCTGACCGAGGCTTGACCTGCGGGGGATCGGCGCCATTATGGGCGGCATGACCAACCCATTTCCCATGGCCCCGACGCAGGCACCGGACTACCGCTCCGGTGTGGCGCCGCTCGTCTTCACGGAGGCCGCGGCCCGCAAGGTCCACGAGCTGATCGAGGAAGAGGGCAACCCCGGCCTCAAGCTGCGCGTGTACATCAGCGGCGGCGGCTGCTCGGGCTTCCAGTACGGCTTCACCTTCGATGAAGACCAGGCCGAGGACGATCTCGCCATCTCGCGCGAAGGCGTGACGCTGGTCGTCGATCCGCTGTCCCTGCAGTACCTCACCGGCGCCGAAATCGACTACGCGGAATCGTTCAGCGGTTCCCAGTTCGTCATTCGCAATCCCAACGCGAAGACCACCTGCGGGTGCGGCTCGTCGTTCAGCGCATGACCGGCGCCGCGGCGTGAGCGTCGACCAGGAGCGCGACAAGGCTGTCGCCACCCGGGCACGGGAGAACGTGTTCGCCGGCATCGACATCGACCGCATGGCCGAGCGTCGCGACGATCGCGTGTGGATCGACGAACTCGAAGCGAACGACGACACGCGCTTCCTCGTGCTCGACAGCGAAGGCAACGCCTTCGTGCTCACCGACGCCGACCTGCCGCACTGGATGCCCGCCACGATGCGGGGCGAGCGCTTCGGCGACATACCTTCCACGTTCCTCGGCATCGCGAGCGGGGCCGCCTGGTTCACGCTCGTCGTCGACGAAGCGCAGGCGTCGCTCTTCGTTACGCTGACCGGTGCACGTCGTATGTCGCTGCGCGACGCGGGCCTCGTCTTCCCCGCGTTCGAAGCCGGCCTGTTCGCGTATGCCAAGGGCATCACGCACTGGCAGCGACAGACGCGATTCTGCAGCCAGTGCGGAGCACCGACGCTCGTCGTCGCCTCCGGACACCGCGTGCAATGCACGAATCCGGATGGGCCGCACATGCATTTTCCGCGTACCGACGCCGCGATCATCGTGATCGTGGAACACGGCGACGCGTGCCTGCTCGGCCGCCAGCGCGGCTGGCCCAAGGGGCGCTATTCCACGCTCGCCGGCTTCATCGAGCCGGGCGAGTCGCTGGAAGACGCCGTCCGTCGCGAGGTTCGCGAGGAATCCGGCGTCGAGGTGCTGCATGCCACCTACCACTCGTCGCAACCCTGGCCGCTGCCCGCCTCGCTGATGGTCGGTTTCACCGCCACGGCGAAGACGCGCGAGATCCGCCTGCGCGACGAGGAACTGGAAGATGCCCGGTGGTTCACCGTCGACGACATCGTGCACGGCATGACATCGGGCACGCTAGCCGTTCCCCCGCCGCTGTCGGTGTCCTACCGGCTGATCGAGCACTGGCTGGCACTGCGCGGGGTGTCGCTGGAGGCGTTGGTCGCTTCGTCAGCCTGACCGTCCATTCCGGATTCGGCCGCCCACGTGTAGTAGCCGCTATAGCGGCGAGCTCCTCCTGTCGGAGCGGCCTTGGCCCCGATGGGTGCTTGCGGCGGGGCCCCCACCCGCGCAAAGGCCCCCCCCCCCGGACAACG